>Ga0070714_100000021_pt1 | contig 165681 bp, 159 predicted proteins | sample LARL83metaG_FD_65450 | JGI IMG/M metagenome (GOLD analysis project Ga0070714, IMG submission 65450) | Corn, switchgrass and miscanthus rhizosphere microbial communities from Kellogg Biological Station, Michigan, USA - LAR L8-3 metaG | ecosystem: Host-associated > Plants > Roots > Rhizosphere... | reverse complement strand
AATCCGGTCGGGCCCACGCGGCGTCTAGGCCGCGCGGTCGAGCTCCTCGATAAGGTCGAGCCAGGCCAGCAGGGCGGAGCCGCCGAGTGCGAACCCTATCCCCGGAAATGCGCGCGTCCTCTTACCGGACAGGGCGAGCATCAGGAGCAACCCGAGGTCCACCGCGTCGACGGCGGCGTTGACGCGGTACCAGTCCCTGCGCCGCGCCCGCTCCGCGTCACGCTGCGCCAGCGTCCAGAGGCCCATGACCATGTTCCGGATGCCGAAAGCCCGCGTGAAGAAGATGGTGCTCGCGGTCACCTCATCGCGCGGGATGAGCACGAGCCGGCGGGCAATCGGCGCCGGCAGGAAGCCCAGGCCCCCGATGGCGATCCGCAAGAGCCCGATGCGCGTTGCCTCCTCGCGCTCCCCGCTGGTACCCAGGAGCATCGGTGACCGCGCCACGCGGCGAATGTTAGCGAGTCGGCTCGGAAATCTGTACCAATCTTTACCGTCCGCGCTGATCCGCATCGGCACGCGGGACGAACTACAGGCATGCGCCTACCCCGGAGAGGAGGGAATGCCTATAGCCGATGCCCGCGCCGCCTGGCGTTTCGCGCCAGGTACCACCCTCCGCTGCAGGCCTGCGCGGGCCGGACACGTGGGCGGACGGGATGAATGCCACAAGGAGTCCTTACGACACCATGCGATTTCGAACCATAGCCGCCACCGGAGCCGCGCTGGCCGCGGGTCTCGGCGGCCTGCTCGCGCCCCTCACGGCGACGGCGTCAAGTCACCGTGAGGCGCCACTCATCTCCCAGGACCCGACGGCGGACAACACCGACGTCTACGCGTACACGCACGGGTCCAACGTCGTGCTCGTCGCCAACTACATCGGACTCGAGGCGCCCGCCTCGGGACCCAACTTCCACCGCTTTGGCGACGACGTGCTCTACCAGGTCCACGTCGACAACGTGGGTGACGGCAAGAGCCATGTGACCCTCAACTTCAGGTTCCAGACGCAGAACCTGAACGACCCGCTTGGCAACGACACCTTCCTCTACAACTTCGGCGCCATCCACCGGGTCAGCAGCAACCCGAGCGTGCCCGGGACCAACCCCTACAGCGGCTGGCTCCGCCCGCAGAGCTACACCATGAGCGTTGTCAGCAACGACGCGACCGGCGACAACGGCGAGACCGACGGCGACCCCACGATGTGGTCGCAGGGCGGGCTCTACACGTCACCGGACGCGGTGGGCAAGACGTCGACGGGCGACCCGTCGTGCGCCAACGCTGACAAGACGCTCTGCTACAACCACGCGCTCACCAGCGCCGCCGTCTACAACGTGGGCCCCTCCAACCAGGTGAAGGTCTACGCCGGGCAGCGCGACGACCCCTTCTACGCCAACCTCGGCGGCATCTTCGACTTCCTCTCCATCACCGGCGCCAAGACCGGCGGTGAGGACTACCTCGACGGGCTCAACGTCCACAGCATCGTGGTGGAGATGCCCGCCTCGATGCTGACGCGTGGCAGCGACCCCGTCATCGGCGTGTGGGCGACGGCCAGCCGGCGCTCGGTCACGGTGCTGCAGAACAACGGCACCAAGACCGAGAGCGGACGCTGGATCCAGGTCTCGCGCCTTGGCAACCCGCTGATCAACGAGGTCATCATCGGCCAGAGCCAGAAGGACCTCTTCAACGCCACCAACCCGGCCACGGACAGCCAGTTCGAAGGCCGCTTCACCACTCCCCTCCTGGCCAAGTACATCGACGCGGTGTTCGGCGACACGGCGCCAACGACCGGGCGCAACGACCTGGTCAAGGTCCTCCTCACCGGGGACCCGGCGCTCGCCAACAAGCCGGCCGGCGCGGCTGTCGAAGCCGACGAGCTGCGCCTCAACACCAGCACCGCGTCAGGGTGGCCCAACGGCAGGACGCTGACCGACGACGTCGTCGACACGGCGATCGAAGCGGTTGACGGGCTGACCTGCGGCCTCGCCACCCCCGCCTGCACCCCCGGCACGCTGACCGGCGCGGGCGACGGCGTCGCCGCCGACTCGGATCACCCCGGTGGCCCGAGCAGCGCCTTCCCGTACCTCAACGATCCCAACCAGCCGGACGACTGAGGGTAGCCGTCAAACCGGGTGGAGCCCCCTTTCGCGGGGCTCCACCCACCAACAAGAGATGGAGATGATGAGAATCACCAGGCTGGCTTCGTTGGCGGTAGGCCTCACGGTCGTCCTGGCCGGGTGCGCGAACCAGGCAGCGCGGCAGGCAGGCGGCGCCGGCGAGGCGCAGGCCGCTTCCTCCCACCAGCTCAGCCGCGCGACGGACGCGGTGATCAGCACCGCGCAATCCAGGCTTCGCAGCTCCGCCACCGACTGGCAGGCGATGGACACTCTCGGCGGCGCTTACCTGCAGAAGGTGCGCGAGGTCGGCGACCCGGGGTACTACCCCAAGGTCGAGGCGCTCCTGCGCCAGGCTTTGGCGCACGACCCGGGCGACGGCCAGGCGCTCACCCTGATGGGTTCGCTGGCTTTGGCGCGGCACCAGTTTCGCGACGCGCTGACTTGGGGCCAGAAGGCGCACGCCGCCCTGCCCTACAGCGCCCCGCCGCTGGGAGTCATCGTCGATGCCGACACCCAGCTCGGTGATTACCCCGCCGCCCTGGCGGCATGCCAGCAGATGGTCGACACGAAGCCCGACCTCAGCTCCTACGCGCGCGTGTCCTACCTCCGCGAGCTGAACGGCGACATCCCCGGCGCCATCAGCGCGATGCGGATGGCCGTCGAGGCCGGCGGTCCGGTGCCCGAGAACGTGGCCTACACGCGCATGCTCCTCGGCACGCTGTACCTGAACAGCGGGTACCCGGAGCAGGCGGCGACGCAGTACCAGCAAACGCTGTCCGAGGACCCCGGCTACGCCCCCGCGATCGCGGGCATGGGCCGCGTTCGGGCCGCCGAGGGGCGCGAGGCCGAGGCCATCAGCCTCCTGAAGCAAGCGGTGCAGATGTACCCCCAGCCTGACAGCGTCATCACGCTCGGTGACCTGTACGCCGTGACCGGCGACACGCGCCAGGCGCGTCAGACATACGACCTCGCGCGCGCGGAGATCAGCCTCTACCAGGCCAATGGCGTCGACCTCGACGCGGAGCTGGCCCTGTTCGAGCTCGACCACGCCGGCGACCTGGCCGCAGCGGCGGCGAGCGCCGAGCAGGCGATGCGCGACCGGCCGAGCGTCGTGACGGAAGACACGGTCGCCTGGGCGCGTTACCGGCGCGGCGACGTGCAGGGCGCAGTCCAGGCGTCTCGCGACGCCCTGCGTCTCGGCACCCGCGACGCGCTCTTCCACTACCACGCGGGTGTCATCGAAGAGGCCGCCGGTATGAGCAGTGCCGCCCGCACGGAGTTCGCGACAGCACTCGCCATCAACCCGCACTTCTCACTGCTGTACACGCAGGACGCGACAGCGCGCCTGCGTGCGCTGGGGGGCGCCGCATGAGGCCGCTGTTCCGCTACGCGACCGGGCTCATCGCCGGGCTCTCAATGGTTGCCCTCCTGGCCGTGCCCGCCTTCGCCCATCCGCTCGGCAACTTCACGATCAACCACTTCAGCGAGGTCCAGGTGGCGGGCAATGTCATACGTGTCGCGGCCGTGTTCGACTTCGCCGAGATCCCGACGTTCCAGGAGAAGCAGGCGGAGGCCGATGATCCTGTCCAGGCCCGGAGGCTGGTGGACGGGCTCGCCGGCGGCCTGCACCTCACCGTGGATGGCGCTGCCGTCCCGCTCCGTCTCACCGCCTCCCGGGTCCGCTTCCTGCCCGGGCAGGCAGGGCTCGACACGATGCGCCTGGAGCTGACCCTCCTCAGCCCGACCCTGGCCCCGAACCCGCACGCGGCAGTCTTCACCGACACGACCTACCCGGGCCACCTCGGTTGGCGGGAGCTGGTGGTTGACACCGCCGGAGGCGCCCGGCTGACGGCCTCAGACGTGCCGCGCACGAGCATCAGCCAGCGCTTGACCCGCTACCCGAGCGGACTGCTCAACAGCCCGCTGGCCGTCCGTACGGCGCACTTCGACGTCGTCCCTGGCGCGACAACAACGGCAGACGGGGGGTTCGCCGACACCGCAGCCACGGGCTTCAGGACCATCCAGGACCGCTTCTCCGCGCTGATCGCCGCCCGCGACCTCACGCCCGCGGCGCTGGCGCTCTCATTCCTGGTGGCGCTCATCCTCGGCGCGCTGCACGCGCTCGAGCCCGGTCATGGCAAGGCGATCATGGCCGGCTACCTGGTGGCGACGAAGGGTCGCCGCCGCGACGCTGCCGTCCTGGGCCTGACCATCACCGCGACGCACACGGCGGGCGTGTTCGCCCTGGGGTTGATCACCCTGAGCGCGTCGGCCTTCGTGACCCCGGAGCGCCTCTACCCCGTGCTCAACCTGGCGTCCGGCGCGATCGTGCTTGCCGTCGGCGCCATCCTGCTGCGGCGGCTGTATCGCACGTGGCGGGGACGTGCGGGACAGGACCACCACCACGGACCAGGCGGCCACACTCACCCGCACGGCGACCACGAGCACGATCACCCATCCGGCACACGCCTGGGCCGGCTCGGGATCATCGGCGTCGGCATCTCGGGCGGTCTCATCCCCTGCCCCTCGGCGCTGGTCGTCCTCCTGGCCGCGCTCTCACTGCACCGGGTTCTCCTGGGGATGGCGCTGATCGTCGCGTTCAGCGCCGGCCTCGCGCTCGTCCTCACCGGGATCGGCATGGCGCTGGCCTCCAGCCGTGGGCTCCTGGGTCGGGCCACGCGGGCCAGGTCCTGGCGGACCGCCGGGAGCCGGGTGGCCGCCGCGGTGCCGGCGCTGAGCGCCCTGGTTGTAACCGTAGTCGGCCTGGGCCTCACCGCCCAGGCATTCCAAACCTTGAGGTGAACCGCATGAAGCCAGCCCTCCTCTTCCTGACCTTCGTGGTGGCGACACTGACCGCCTGCGCTCCCAGCGCACCCAGCGCCCTGGCGACGCTGGACGGCACGGCTGTGTCGGCTCCGCTGTACGACGTCCTGCTGTCGAGCGCCCGTCACCGGGCGCAGGCCGTCGGTGAGACCGTGGACCCGGCGAAGCCGGGAGGCGCGCGGCGGTTGGCGCGGCTGCAGGCGGCGGCCCTCCGCGAGACCATCCAGGATGCGGCGATCGAGCGCCTCGCCCGGGGGCATGGCGTCACCGTCACTCCCCAGGACGTCGCCAGCACGATCCACAACCTCGAGCAGGCCCTCGCGGGCGAAGGCACCATCGACGGGCAGCTCGCGGAGGCCGGCCTCAGTCGCTCCGACTTCGCGACGCTGACGCGCTACCGGCTGCTCCAATCGCGGCTGCGGGCTCGTGACCCGAAGCTCGACATGGAACTCAGGGAGGTGCTGGCCGGCCCCGCGGTCCAGGTCTACGCGTCGCCCTGCGGCACGGACCACCGTTACCCGGCCTGCCTCGACGCGGTGACGAATTCCTGAGGTCCACGCCCGGACCATGCCCTGGTGTTAGGCGGCACCCCGCCAATTACACTCAGCAGCCATGTCTTGGCCGTGCCCGGACTGCGACGCTGACAACCCGGACGGCACACGGTTCTGCGGTCAATGTGGGGCGCCCCGCGGGTCGGCGAACACCGCGAACCTCCAGGCGAGCCTCGCCGACGTTGCGCAAGCCATCTCCACCACGCTGGCTGATGAGCGGACGCGCCAACCGGGCGACGCCGTCAACCTGCATCACGACGAAAGGCTGGCGAGCGCGCGGGCCGGCGTGGAGGAGCGGCGTCTCGTCACCGCCGTCTTCGCAGACGTGTCCGGGTCCACCACCCTGGCGCACTCCCTGGACGCGGAACAACTCGTCGCGATCATCGCGCCGATCGCGTCGCGGCTCGCCGGCATCGCCACCCGCTACGGGGGGTACGTAGGCAAGTTCGCCGGCGACGCGATCCTGGCGTTCTTCGGCGCACCGGTCGCCCATGAGGATGACGCGGTGCGCGCGCTGCTGGCGGCGGGCGACATGCAGCGTGAATCGGCAGAGCTGTTCGCCGCACTCGGTCCTGAGGCGCGAGGCCTGAGCCTGCACGTCGGTGTCAACACGGGGTACGTGGTCGCCGGGTTCTTTGGCGGCGAGGTGCGGATGGAGTACTCGGTCCTCGGCGATGCGGTCAACGTGGCGCAACGGCTCGAGGCCGCGGCGCCTGGCGGCGCGGTCTACGTTGGGCAGACCACGTACGAAATGACCCGCTCGCGCTTCGCTTTCGAGGCCCTTGGCGCCATCGAGCTCAAGGGCAAGCCGGAGCCTGTGCCCTGCTGGAGGCTCGCGGGCGAGGTTGCAGGGTGGGCCGGCCGCGGCCAGGCGCCGCCGGACCTCCGGCTGGTGGGCCGCGACCGCGAGCTGGCGGAGCTGATCCGCGTGATCGAGCCCACCTCCGTCGGCGGAGGCGTGGCGGCAATCGGTGGCGAGCCCGGCATGGGCAAGAGCGCGCTGCTGCAGGCAGCCCGCCGGGCGGGCGAAGAACACGGTGCGCGCTGGGTCGAGACGCATTGCGTCGCCTACCGCAGCCGGCCCTACCGGCCCTACGTCGAGCTGCTGCGCATCATCACCGAGATCCCGGAGGACGTGGACCCCCACTCCGCCTCCGCGCGGGTCAGCGAAGAGCTCGAAGAGTGCGGGGTGCCCCAGGCCACGCCCTACTTCACGCGCCTCCTCGGTCTGCCGCCCCCGGCCGGCTCGATCGGCGCCGCACCTGATGACCCGCTCGCCTTCAGGCAGGGTCTCCACGACAGCTTCGCCGCTTACCTCGGGGCGCGGGCCAGGCGGACGCCCCTGGTCCTCGGTATCGAAGACGTGCACTGGGCTGACGCGGGCACGATGGACCTCACCCGCCACCTTGTCGGCCACACGATGGTGGCTCCGTTGAGCCTCGTCGTCACGGCGAGACCCGAAGGCTTCGGGCAGGCGACAGCGCTTGCGGAAGGCTTGGACCGGTCAACCGCCATGTTTCTCGGCCCTCTCGACAGGGCCGCGATTCACGACATGGCGGCCGGCGTGCTGGACGGCCGAGCCTCGCCGGAGCTCGCGGCATTCGTCGCCGATCGGACGTCCGGCAACCCCCTCTTCGCCCAGCAGCTGCTGCGTTCGTTGCAGGACGCCGGGTCGGTCGAGGAGGGTCCGGCAGGCTGGCAGCTCCGACAGGGCTGGCGGGCTGACGCCATCCCGACTGTCGTTGAGCAGGTTCTGGCGGCCCGAGTTGACATGCTGCCGCGGCCGGCGGCTGACCTCTTGCAGGTGGCGTCGGTGATCGGGCGCGACGTCCTGCCGGCGTTGCTGCGCAAGGTTGCCGGCGGCGGGCGGGAGCATGAGCGGATGGTCGAGCTCCTCATCCGCGGCGGCTTTCTCGACCCCGTCGACGATGGCGGCGAGATGCGCCTCTCCTTTCACCACGCCCTGCTCGTCGATGTCGCATACCAGCGCCTCCTCCGGGCGCGGCAGCGCGACATCCACCGGGAGGTCGTCGCCGCGGTTAGCTCGCTCTTCGGCACCGGCGACGATGTCGTCGACATGCTCGCGCGACATGCCCAGCGCGGGGAGATGGGGGCGGAGGCGCTGGGGTTCCTCGAACGCGCAGGGGAACGCTCGGCGTCACTCTTCGCCAACGAACAGGCTGTCGTCTACCTCCGCCAGGCGATCGACATCGCGGAGGGCGAGGCCTCCGAGCGGCTGCCGGGACTGCTCCTCCGCTGCGCGCAGGTCGAGGAGACCAGGGGCGCGTACAGGGAGGCGCTGGACCTTTATCAACGCTCTGAAGCGCTGGATGGCAACCTGCAGGGGGCGCTCGGGCAGGCGGCCACGCTGCGCAAGCTCGGTGACTATCGCGCCTGCCTCGAAGTGCTGCGCCAGGCGAGGGAATCCCACCCTGTCCTGCCGCCCGACGATGTCGCCCGGGTTGCTCTCGAGGAAGGCTGGGTCCTCGGCCTGGTCGGCGAGGGCCCGCGCGGGGCAGAAGTCCACCGAGAGGGACTCGCGGCCCTGAAGGGGAGCGCGAACCGTGCGCTCGAGGCGATGCTTCTTATCCAGTTAGCGCGGAACGAGGCGCTGAACGACCAGACCTGGGAGGCGTTGCCCCACGCCGAGCGCGCGCGGGACATCCTGGGCGAGCTGGGTGATTTGCCGCGCCTGTGTGTCGCCCTTCGCGTCCTCGGCGGCATCCAGAGCGAGCTGGCCACCGACGACGCTGGGAAGCGCGTATCGCGCGCCACGCTGGAGCAGGCATTGGAGCTGGCCCGCCGGGTCGGCAACGCCGAGGAGGCGGCCGCCTCGCTCATGAACCTGGGCCGGACCTTCGACGACCTCGGGCTGCTGGACGAGGCCCTGCGCTGTGACCGGGAGGCGGCTGACGCGTTCGCGAGCGTCGGCCTGAAGTCCGGCGTGGCCGCCGCCTACTGCAACCTCGCCGAGCACCTCGGCGAAGCCGGACGCTGGTTGGAGGCTCGCGATGCGGCTGTCGAAGGGGTGAGCATCGCCGAGGAGATCGGCAATGCCTACTGGATCACGGGGGGCAAGATCGGCATCGCCGACAGCCAGCTGGCCCTGGGCGACCGCCGGAGCGCTGCTGTCACTGCCGAGGCCGCCCTGGACCTGGCGATCGCCTCGGCGATTCCAGGACGGGCGCGTTCCGCACTAAAGATCAGCCTGAAGGCGCTACGGAGCCTGGCCGACAGCGAAGGCGAGGCGCGCGTGATTGCAATGGCAATACAGGCTGGGGTAAACGTGGACGGGATCGAGGCACAACTTACCCAGTAGCCTGCCCGTCAGCTCAGCGCCACCCAAGCTCGGGCGCCACATCGCGCAGGACCGCCTCGAGAACATGCGCGCAGTACTCCACGCCAAGCTGGTTCGGGATGGTCAGCAGCAGGGTATCCGCGGCGGCGATCGCCTCATCCTGGGCGAGCTGCACGACGAGCTGGTCTGGCTCCGCGGCATAGGTCTTGCCGAAACGCGCCATGCCGCCATCGAGGAATCCGACCTGGTCCTGCGAGTTCGCTTCGCGTCCGAAGTACGCGCGGTCCACGTCGTTGACGATCGGGAAGATGCTGCGGCTGACCGAGACCCGAGGCTCGCGGGTGTGGCCAGCGTCAGCCCAGGCGCTGCGGAAGCGTTGGATCTGCTCGGCCTGCAGCTGGTGGAACGGGACTCCCGTGTCCTCGGTGAGGAGCGTCGAGCTCATCAGGTTCATCCCCTGCTCACCGGCCCACTCGGCGGTCTTGCGGGTGCCGGCGCCCCACCAGATCCGTTCGCGCAGCCCTTCGGAATGCGGCTCCACCCGAAGCAGGCCAGGCGGGTTGGGGAACATCGGGCGGGGGTTCGGTTGCGCAAAGCCCTGGCCGCTCAGGACCTCGAGGAAGACCCTCGTATGCTCGCGCGCCATGTCAGCGTGGTCCGAGCCCTCGGTCGGGACGTAGCCGAAGTACCGATAGCCCTCGATCACCTGCTCCGGTGACCCACGGCTGATGCCCAGCTGCAGGCGCCCGCCCGAGATGAGGTCGGCGGCGCCGGCGTCCTCGGCCATGTAGAGAGGGTTCTCGTAGCGCATGTCGATCACACCGGTGCCGATCTCGATCTTGGTGGTCCGCGCCCCGATGGCGGCGAGCAGCGGGAACGGCGAGGAGAGCTGGTTGGCGAAGTGGTGCACGCGGAAGTACGCCCCGTCCGCCCCCAGCTGCTCGGCGGCAACGGCGAGGTCGATCGACTGCAGCAGGGCGTCCGAGGCCGAGCGCGTCTGCGAATGCGGCGAGGGCGTCCAGTGCCCGAATGACAGGAACCCGATGCGCTTCATCACCACGACCTAACGTAACGCGTGCCCGGCCTCTTCCACCCGTGGCGCTGGAGTTGACCAGCTTCCGTCAGCTGTCGGTACAGCTCAGGGGCGCTCAGGAATGCAGAAGCTGCGCCACCCTTTGGTGAGAGACACCCAGGATCTGACCTGCTTCCCTAACGGTTAGCTTGGCTCCCTCAACGAGCTCCCGGGCGGCGCGAGCTGTCGCCGTTGCCGCCTCACGCTGCAGTTCCTCCGCTTCACCGCGGACTGCCCGCGCCTTGTCCACATCGGCTTGCATCGCCGCAGGCAGCACAGGCACAACTGTCACGTTGAACGCGTCGGGCGAGACATCCATGAAGAGGCTGATGGCCTCACGCGCCATAGCTTCTGCCTGATCGAGACGCCGCGCCTGACTGTGAACGCCTTTGAGTTCGGCCACGGTGATTGCCCACCAATCACCGCTCCGGACAGCCGTCGCGGAATATGTCCTCTTAGCGTTCATTTCGCCACCATCCTGGTCCGAGTTCTTATTCGAGACGGCCGCAGCGGCGATTCGCCCCTTCAGGTCGCGCTGTTTCGACGGGACCAGTCTAGTACTGTAGACATCGCTTGTCTAGGGGACTAGACACGGAGCGGGAGGGATTCGAACCCTCGAACCGAGTTACCCCGGTTACGGCATTTCCAGTGCCGCGCCCTCGACCGGACTAGGCGACCGCTCCGCGCGCCCGGATTCTACCCACGCGGCCTTCGCGGCTTGCCTCAAAATGTGCCGCCATGGGTGACCTTGCGACTGACACGGAGCTGACCGGCGGGGGCGGCGATTACCGAGGCTTCGTCTCCCACGACTGGGAGATCCTCGGGCCCGATGGCGGGTTCCTCTCTGCGCTGGCGCTGCGCGCCGCGGGAAAGGAGACGGCCTTCGCGCGGCCGGCGAGCCTGGCCTGCCACTACCTCAACTCACCTCAGTTCGACGAGGTCCAGCTGACAGTGACGAAGCTGCGCGAGTCCTCACGCGCCGAGTCACTGCGCGTTTCGATGCGCCAGGGCGACAAGCCAATCCTCGAGGCGCTCATCTGGACGGTGGCGGCGGCCGCGGGGATCGGGCACGACACCACGGAACCGCCCCAGGTCGAGCCGCCTGAGAAGGTCCTGCCCATCGAGCACTACCGGCCCGACTGGCCGCCTTTCCCCTTCTGGCGGAACATGGAGTATCGACCGATGCTGATGCCCGGCCAGCGCGTGGGCGAGCCGGGCCGCGGCTGGCTGCGTGCCTGGCATCGATACCGGCCGGTGGCGAAGTTCGACGACCTCTTCATCGACGCCGCCCGCTGCCTGATCCTCGCCGACACGATGGTGTTCCCTGCCGCGTCCATGGCCCATGGCAACCCATTCCCCTACCGCGCCACGAGCCTTGACGTTGCCGTCAGCTTCCACCACCCGGCGGAGGCGAGCGAGTGGCTCCTGTGCGACGCCGAGTCGCACACCGCGGAAGGTGGTCTTGTGGGCGGGCAGGTGTCCGTCTGGTCGGACACAGGCAGGCTGCTGGTTTCGTCCGTCCAGCAGATGATCCAGCTGGTTTGACGGCGGGCCCGGGTGCGGGCTACGTCGCGGGTGGCTCTCCCCCGCCGCGGCGACGGTTCTTCTCGGAGCGCGTGATGAGGATCATGAACCCGGTGAAGAGGCCGCCTTCGATGAACGCGTAGATGATGCAGCTCCCGAGCGGCTGGGCGAAACCCCACAGGTTCAGCGCGAAGAAGAACAGGGCGAATGGCGGAAAGGCGATGTACGCCTGTGTCCTCGTCTCGAGGGACTCCCAGCGGTCACGCATGCGACCAATGTTGCCACTCGCCACGGGTTGTTGGCCGTGGAAACAGCGCGCCATATACTGAGCCGGCATCATGCTGGCGCCGACCGGCTCGGCCCTGCACGACGGGGCCCGGTCGAGGCGCGCCAGACGGCGCCTGCTCCGCCACCTGGGCTGCGCTGCCTTCGGGATTGCGTCGTTGCTCACCGTGATCCCGGCACACGCCGCGGGCACGGAGAGCGCACATTTCGTCGTTCATCCCGGGGCGTGGACCCACACGGGGATCCACCTGGCCACTGGGCAAGGGGCCTCCATCAGCGCGACTGGAGGCCTGTACTTCAACACCGACGGGCCGAAGGCTGCCTGGGGCCCGGGTGGTTACTACCACCTCGGGTTCCAGGCCTACGACCTGAAAGCGAAGGTTGCCAAGCAGATCGTCGACATCGGCGCTGACGGCTTCATCAGCGCGACGCAACCGGGCGAGCTCCTGGTCGGCGCGGGCTACGCCTACGAGCCGAACCCGAAGGATGCGGGCACCATGGGCGGCAAGTTCGACGTGACCGTGACGTCGGCGGCGATCGGCGAGGTCGCTCCCGTGGGCGGCGAGCCGGCCTGGGCGGCCGGCGCGCTTGTCGGCCTGGGGTCCGCGGCCGCCGGGGTCGCGGCCGGGATGGCAGACGGTGGCGGGACGCGGGCACCCGGGGCCCGAGGGGCGTGCGCCGCGGAGGAGGATCGCTTCGCCGCGGCAAGCGCCAGCGCGCATGTCCTGCAGACGGCGCTCCAACAGATGAACAGCCTGAGGGCGGCACTCGAGGAACAGCGCGAGAACGCACGCGAGGGAGCCTTCGCCAGCGGTGCCTACTGGACAGCCCTGGCCGCCGGCGGGGTGTACGCCTCGGCCACCGGCGGGCTCGCGGCAACCGCAGCCGGCGAGGTGGCGAAGCGACTCATCGAGAGCGCCACCAAGGCCTTCGGGCAGGAGCTGATGAACCAGGTCACCGCCTACTGCCTCGACCAGAACATCAGCCTCGAGAACCTCATGCTGCAGACAGCCGGCATCCAGGTGTACCAGCCAGGCTCCGCCGCGGTTGGGGCGGGAGGCGCGTCAGGCCAGGCGCTCGCGGAGGTGATCCGCAACTCCATCGTGAACATCGAGTACTCGAAGCTCGTCAGCAGCATGGCCGCGCGCGACGCCCAGGCTCTCGTCGAGGGCGGCCCGGTGTCCGCCGCGGTGAAAGCGGGGATACAGTCGGAGCTGGCTCAGCCGATCGCCGACATGGTTGGCAACGTCATCAGCGTGCTGAACATGGGGTACGGCGTCTGGAGCGCATCGCAGACGCTCAAGGCTTTCGACGCGCAGATCGCCGCGGTCCGGGACCGCCAGTCAGCGCTCGAGGCGAAGATCGACTCGGCGATGCAGGAGATGGCGCTCGCACGAGCGGCACTGAACCATTGCCAGCAGCTCCACGCGGGCGCGGCGTGATGCATCGACCGACCCTGGCCGAGCTCCTGCAGCGAGCTCGAAGCTCCTGGTACGTGATCCTCTTCATCCTTCTTTTCGCGGCTGTCGACTGGATCGCCCACCACGACCCGGTCATCGCCTTCCTGGGCGCGATCATCGCGATCGCGGCGGTGCTGACGTGGCCCGATGTCGCGGCTCGACTGCACGTCGACCGCCTGCTGGCCAAAGTGCCCCCGCTCGCCCGCGCCGCGCTCATAGCCCTACCCGGCCTCGCCTTCATCGCGCTGCGCGAGCGAGGTGGCCTCGTCGCGGTGGTGACCCTGGCGGCTGTCGTCGGCCTGGCCGTGTTCGGCCCCGCCCTGGACCGGCGGCTGGCGGGCTTCTACCGCGGTCGCGACGCCGTGCCGCGCGCCGGCCGGATGGTCGCCGCACCCGTCCTGGCGCTGCTCGTGGCCGGCGCCATCGCCGCACCGGCTCGGGGCGCCGCCAGTGTCTCACCCGTCTTACTGGTGCTGGCTGCGCTGGCCTCGACGGCTATCGGGTTCCTGCTCTTGCGCGAAGGCAAGGAAGCCTGAAGAACGCTGGCGGAGAGGGCGAGATTCGAACTCGCGGTGGCTTGCGCCACACGGCTTTTCGAGAGCCGCACCTTAAACCACTCGGACACCTCTCCGCGGCTCGGGGCCTACTTTACCCGGTCGTCCTCTTCCGCCTCCGCTGCTCGGCGAAGAAGTCACTGAGGAGCCGGCCGCAGTCCTCCGCCATCACGCCGCGGGTCACCCGGATACGGTGGTTGTTGGCGGGGTGGTCCAGCAGGCGGTAGGCCGAGCCGTCGGCGCCCTTCTTCGGGTCGGCGGCGCCGTACACGAGGCGGCCCAGGCGGCTGAGGATCATCGCGGAGGCGCACATCGGGCACGGCTCGAGGGTGACGTAGAGGGTCACGGCGTCAAGGCGCCACCCGCCGACGACGCGCGCGGCCTGCCGCAAGCAGAGCACCTCGGCGTGCGCGGTCGCGTCGTGGGCGCCCTCCATCCGGTTGCCCGCCCGGGCGATCACCTCTCCCCCGGCCACGGCCACAGCGCCGACCGGCACCTCCCCGCGGCGCGCGGCGGCGCGGGCGAGCCGAAGGGCCCGGGCCATGTGGTCGGTGTCGTTCACGCGTGGCCGCGCAGGCGCCGGCTGATGGCCACGCGGATAACCGGCCAGGCGCTGGCGGGGGCCACGGGCCGGCTGGCGTACACGCGAGCCTCGACAGCGTTGACGATGGGCGCCAGCGCCGCCGCCGCCGCCACGTCGACCCCTCGCAGCGCGCCGAGGTGCTCCGCCGGCGTGGCCGCCGCGGCCCGCACCGGCAGGCGCCCGCGCTTGAGCCAGCGCTCGGCCCGGGCGTAGACCCGCAGCTCCGGCACGGGCTGCCTCCGCCGCACTCGCATCGCGATCGCGACCACCGCGGCGGCGAGCAGGGCGAGGGCGAGCAGCGGCGCCGCCACAGTCGCCCCAGGGCCGAGCGAGCCGAGCGTTCGCAGGGCGACGCTCGGCGAGAAGTCCGAAAGGAACCAGTGTGCGGGCAACTGGGCGACCGGCTCGCCGCTGAACCCGGGCGAGGCGTCAAACGGCACCCAGCCGGTGTTCGGGAAGAGGACCTCGACCCAGGCGTGGGCGTCGCGGGCGTGGACGGTGAAGGTGCCCGTGAAGGTGTCGTGGTCGCCGCTGCCGTAGCCGACGACCAGGCGTGAGGGGATTCCCACCTCGCGAAGCATCACTGTGAGGGCGGACGCGAACTGCTCGCAGAAGCCGACGTGGTCCACGAACAGGAACTCGTCCACAGCGTCGGCGCCCGCCGGCAGGCGGGGGGTGTCGAGGCTGTACCGGTAGTGCGTGCGCAGGTAATCGGCGATAGCGGCGGTCTGGTCGTACTCGGTCGGCTGCCCGGCGGCGAGCGAGGCGGCGAGGCGTTTCACCCGCGATGGGACAGTGCTGGGCAGCGCGACGTAATTCCGCAGCTCCGGGGTGTCGATGGCCGGCGGCGACGACGCGCGGAGGCGTTGTGGCGAGGTGTCGCGCACGACGGAAACCGCCGCGTAGTTCACCCCGGGGCCAAGGGCGTAGGGGGCCCGGACCGTCCCGGTGTCGACGAGCGTGAGGCTCCGCGCCGGGAAGTAGAGCTCTCGCACCGGGTACGAGACCGGCACATCCACCGAGATCGGGCGCTCGATGTAGAACGTCTGGGGCAGCGTGCTGACCCCGGCGGCGGGCTCGTTGTCCAGCCGCAAGTTGGTGCTGACCGGCGAGATCTCGATTGCCGCGTGACCGGTCCGGCGCCACGCCTGGCCCTCGTATTGGTCGAGCACATACTGGCGCCAGTAGCTCAACGCCGGGGCGCGCACGCGCATCACCACCTCGTCGCCCAGGGCGCCGCGGACGCGCAGGTTGATCCCCTGCTCGGGGTTGTTGGGGCTCGAGCTGCCCACGAGCGGCAGAACGCTCTGCAGCGTCTCGCCCTGGGTCTGGGCGCTGGTCGGCAGGCTGATCAGCAGGGGTACAGAGAGCGGTCGCCCAGAGAAGCGGGGCAGCGCGACGAAGACCACCAGCCCGAGTCCAAGCCAGGCGGCCGCCCACGGCGCCGCGGACCGGGCGGTGAGCCGTGTCGTGGCGCGCCGCAGGCTGCTGAGCCCACCCCGCGTCGCGCCGAGGAAGGTGAACAGGGCCACGGCCCAACCCGCGGCGAAGGCGAGGAAGGTCCAGTCCCAGGCGAAGAGGGCGGCCACGTACAGCAGAACCAGGCTGTGCCAGACGTGGCTGTAGAGGTTGCGCCGGCTCTTCAGGTCGAAGCTCGTGATCGCCAGCGCTATGAGGGCGAACTTCGCCTGCGGCAGGGCGCCCCCGAACACGGCGGCTGTCAGGTCGAGGACGAGGTAGACCACCGCGCCGGCGAGCAGCACCGCGAAGATAGCCTGCCCGGCACGGGTGCGGGCCCGGTGCCGTCCCCGCCAGCTGACGCGGTGACCGGCGGCGGTGGCGGCGAGCGTGGCGAGCGGGGTGAACACCATCCCCGTCATCGCCACCATTGCGACGATCGCCACCGCGGCGGCCGCGAACGTCGCCACGCGCGCCGGCAGGCTGTCCTCGGGGACATCGCCCCGGTGCCGCCAGGCTTTCACGCCTGGCCCCGGAGGGCGCGCTCAGCCGCGTCCAGGCCGGCACCGGGCGGCAGGCGAAGCTGGAGGCCCAGCGCGTCGACAACCAGGCCCTCCGGTGCGGCGCTGACGCGCGTGGCCTCGCCCGGGGCCGGCGGGCCCGTGCCGCCGGTCCACGTCGCGAGCCGGCCGAGGATCTCGCGCCAGCCGGTGAGGCTCTCCGCCCCCAGGACCATCCGCACGGGCTCACCCCGCGCGACGGCGCGGGCGGCAAAGCTCGCGGCGACGCTCAGCGCCAGTTCGACGGTGTCCTCCGTCGCGCGGCTGTCGATCGCCAGCTGGACGACATGCCCGGCGTCGACTTCGGCCTCGGTCTCGGCCACCATCAGCGTCCCCGTTCGCGCGGTCGTCGCCCAGTGGATCCGGCGTTGCGAGTCGCCCGAACGGTACTCGCGGAGCGAGAAGAACTGGTCCCCCATCCCCCGCCGGCGCGACTCGAGGGCGCCGACGGCGATGTCGCCGCGACGCGACGCGGGGGCGACGAAGTAGCACGGGTGAACCAGGGTTCGCACGTCGAGGGGGAGGGTCACAGTCGCCACCGCGAAGCCGATCGGCCAGCCGGACGAGAGGGTTGCGGCGGTGATGCTGACCAGCCCCCGCGGGACCGCGGTCAGCTCAACCTCCAGTTCGGTGCCCGCGGCCCTGACGGCGACTCCGGCCTCCGCACGCGCCGGAAGGACTGCCACCCGGACGTCCCCAAGGCGAGCAGGGTCGATGCTCGTACCGAGATGCAGGCGGAGCCGGTCGCCGGCGAATGCCTTGCCCCTGTCGACGGGCAGCGGCGGGTTGAAGCCCTCGCGGCTGAGACTCACCCCAGTCACGCGCACGCGCCGAAGCGTCAGCCACGGCCCGGCGATGCCCACCGGGACGAGGGCGAGCAGGAGGGCCGCCACGAGGTAGAGCCACACCACCTCCGTGTTGGTGGCCAGGACGTACACCACGAAGGCCGCCAGCAGGAAGCCCCAGGCCCGGCGGGTGGGACGGAGGCGCAACGTCAGACGCTGAGAGGGACCGGGACCTTGTCGAGGAGCTCGGCCACGACCTCCTCACCCGCCGCCCCTGTCGTGGCCAATCGGTGCGCGAGGACGGGTGCGGCGACCAGCTTCACGTCGTCGGGAAGGACGTGGCGGCGCCCGCGGCAAAGGGCCAGGGCCTGCGCGGCGCGGAGGGCGGCCACGCTCGCGCGGGGGCTGGCGGCGAGCCCCACCGCCGGGTGGTCGCGCGTCGCCAGCACGATCGAGGCGATGTATGCCCGGGCCGCCTCGGAGACGTGGACGGCGAGCACCGCCTCCTGCAGGGCGCGCACGCGCTCGAGGCCGAGCACCGCCTCCACCTGCGGGTCAGGCTCGCTGTGCTCATGGCGGCGGAGGATCTCGAGCGAGCTCCGCTCGTCGGGATGGCCGAGGCGCAGGAGGACCATGAAGCGGTCGAGCTCCGACTCGGGCAGGGGGAACGTGCCGTGCTCCTCGATCGGGTTCTGCGTGGCCATCACGAGGAACGGCTCAGGCAGGACGTGGGTCGTCCCATCCACGCTCACCTGCCGCTCTCCCATGGCCTCGAGCAGGCTTGCCTGCGCGCGCGGCGTGCCGCGGTTGATCTCGTCCGCGAGGACCACGTGGGCGAAGACGGGCCCCGGGCGGAAACTGAATTGCGCCGTCCTGGGATCGAAGACGTTGCCCCCGGTGATGTCCGAGGGCAGGAGGTCGGGCGTGAACTGGACTCGGTGGAACTCGCCGCCGATCCCCTGGGCGAGGGTGCGCGCGAGGAGCGTCTTCCCCACTCCCGGGACATCCTCGAGCAGCACGTGGCCGCGGGCCAGGAGCGCCACCGTCGCGAGCAGGAGCGTGTCCTCGGAGACGACGACCACGCGGGCCACCGCGGCCCGCAGCCTCTCGAGCGCCGCCGCGGCGTCCGCGAAGGCGTCGCCCATGACGTCCGCCCCATCCCTCTCGGCGGCAGTGCGCGGGTCCTCGCCCACTCCCGCTTCGCGGGGCCTGAGGCTCATCGCTTCATCTTAGAATGGACTGGTTGGGCGGCCCTGGAGCGATTGAGACGTAATTGATTTGCCGGTAGAAGTCGATCTCGCCCAGTTCCCGCGCGTCAAGTGCGTCCGGTGTGGCTTTGTGGCCCTGGTCGACCCCGCGCTGCCACGGGACACGATCCCATCCCTGGCCTGTCCCAACTGCAAGGGCCGCCTCATCGGCCCGGCCGGGGCCAGCGCCCGCAGGCGCTATGACATCGCCGCCCGCCCGGCGCCCGCCGACGAGCGAGCCACGCCCAGGCCCAGGGCAGCGGCGCCCCGCCCCCCGGCCACCGACGAGCCGCTGCCGAGCCATGCAGCCGTCGGGCTGGCCCTCGCCGCCCTCTTCCTCCTGGTCCTGATGGCCGCCTTCGTCTGGCTCATGCTGACCCCCCACCAGCACTACTGGTGGGGCCTGACCAAGTAGCCCGCCTCACCCGTTGACCGCCCCGCCCTCCCCCAAGGGACGCCTGCGAGCGGTCTACAGCGAGCCCGAGACGCCGACCCGGCGCACCGAGCGGGTCATCTACCAGTTGGAGGACTCAGGTCACCCGCGGCTCCGGCTGCGTCCCAGCCTGCGCGTGAGCGTGGTCGACGGGGACGCGCGGTTCATCTACCGCGTCGACGCCTACTCCCGCCTCACCGGCGCCCACCTCGGTCACGCGGAGGTGGTGGCGCCGCCAGGCACACCGGCGGAGCATGCCGCGCGCACCCGCCAGTTCCAGTCGGCGCCGTTCCGGGAAGCTGTCGAGCAGCTCCGGGCCCGGCTGGCCGAGCGCTTCCAGGACCTCGAGCCGACCGGCGCCGTCCAGGCCTGACTACCCCTGGCGGCCTCGCCAGGGCGGTCTGGGGTGGCATGTCGGATTTGAACCGACGACCTCCAGGGCCACAACCTGGCACTCTAACCAACTGAGCTAATGCCACCAGGACCGGCTGCCGATTCTAGAGGGTGGGGGCCGGGGTTCCCCACCGCGGGCGTCGTATCCTGCGATACGGCTTCGGCAAAGACGCCCCGCTAGCTCAGTGGATAGAGCGGCTGCCTTCTAAGCAGTAGGTCGGGAGTTCGAATCTCTCGCGGGGCGCCAGCTCGCCTATCAGGCGGCGACGTCGATCGTCACGGACCAGAACGTGCGCGGCGGCGCGTTCTGGCAGACGAGGTTCGACGCCAGCTGCGCCGTACCCGAGCCCACTGACTGGTACGAGGCCTGGGTCGCGCCCGGCGGCGCGGTCGGGAGAGGAGCTCGAAGGACAGCCATCACCTTCTCGGCGCTGTTCCGGATCCCAGCCCACCGGCAGCCGCCTTCTTCCGTGGTTGGGGCCTGGAGCACGATGGCGAGGGCCTGGCACCTCACCATCCGGAGGTGCTTCCCGTTGTCGGCGACGCCGACGCTGTAGGCCTGGATCGAGCCGCTCGTGACGCGCTGGCAGTCCGCCGGGGTGTTCACGGTGACCTCGCCCGCGGCCGGGGTCGGCGTGGCCCCGGCGGTCGTGCCGGCGCGGCCACAGCCGACCAGGACGGCGGACGCGAGGAAAACGGCCGCGGGGCCGCCGAGATGCCGCATATTCATGCCTCTATTAAGACGTCGCAGCACCGGCCCGAGTTCCCTCCACCCGCCATGTGAAAGAAAGAGAGCCCGGCGGGAACCGGGCTCTCTCTACAGGGGGGGTTATGCGGCTCTGGTTACGCGTTAGTCCCGCGGCGACTCGGATGGTTCGACATCGGGCGTCTCGCCGGCCTCAGGCGTCTTTGACGTCGAGGCTCCGCCGGAGCCACTGTTGCTACTGCCACCAGGGCACGTGTGCGCCGCCTGGCTCACAGCCGCGCCGTGGTTCTTCTGGCCATGGTTGTTCGTGGCCACCGCCGAGTGGTTCTGTGCCACCGCCGACACGCACGCGCCGTGGGCGTCGTTCGGGCTGGCGCTCGAGCCGGCCTTCGGGCTCTCGCTCGACTTCGGGCTTGGGCTGGCAGCCTTCGGGCTCTCGCTCGGGTGCGTCTTCGGGCTGGCCGAAGCGCTCGCCTGGCTGTGCGGGTTGGCGTTGGCGTGCGGCGTGGCCGCGGCCGCGAGGGCCGAGGTGCCGGCCAGCACAAGCGTCGCGAGGGCGGCGAGTCCCGCCGACCTGAACCGGGATTTCAATTTCGCAGTGGTCAAGAGAATGATGCCTCCTCGTGTGGGCGCTTACCAGTGAGAACGCGCGAGGCGCCCGGAGTCCCCATTTCCCACCGGGTTGTCACATGTTCGCCACCGCGCCTGGGCGACAATGGGCGGGCCGTGGCCGGTGCTCGCTCCCCGATCGACGACCTCGCCCTCCTGGATTGGCGGCGCCAGGTCGGGACGATGTACCGCCAGGCGGGCCCGGACGCCCTCGCCGGCTACCGCGCCCGCCGCGACGAGCTCTTCCAGACCCACCCCTCGTCACCGATCCCGGAGGCTGACCGCGCCGCCTTCCGGGGGCTGCGCTACTACCCGCCCGATCCTGGCGCGCGGGTCACAGCCAGGCTCCTACCGGCCGGCGATGAACCGCCCCTGGTCATCGCCACCGGCGGGGAGGACGGGGACATCGTCTACCGCCGCGCCGGCGTCCTTCACTTCGAGCTGGGCGGGACGGCGTGCCGGCTCACCGTGTTCGCCATGACCACCTACGGCGGCGGCCTCTTCCTGCCCTTCCGCGACGCGACCGCCGGTGCGGAGACCTACGGCGCGGGGCGCTACCTCTTCGACACGGTGAAGAACACGGACGGGCTCTGCCTCGAGGTCGTGCCGGGGTCAGACGAGGTCGTGATCGACTTCAACTACGCGTACAACCCCTCCTGCGCCTATGACAGTCGCTGGGCCTGCCCCCTGGCGCCGCCCGAGAACCGGCTGACGATCCCGGTCCGGGCCGGCGAGATGGACTTCCACACCGGGTAGGGGTCCCCGGTCAGGCGGCGACGTTCGCGGCGCCCGTCACAGGGGCCGCCGCGGCCTTCCGCCCGGCCCGCCACTCGAGCAGCGGCCGGACGTAGAGCCGTACCAGGAGACCGCCCAACATCAGGGCGAAACTCGACCAGATGATCGGCAGGCCCGGGGCGTCCGTGACCTGGAGCCCGGTGTACTGCGAGAGCCGCGGGAAGCTGACGGTGTAGCCGTTGGGCAGGGTCGTGCTCTGGCCCAGGAGCAGCGTGCCCTTCCAGAGCTCGTGCATCGCCGTGACGTCGAGGTCGTACACGTTGCGCACGACCTCCGAGTGGAGGTCGCCCTGGAAGAAGATGAAGGAGATCGCGGGGTTGTTGGGGTTCGCCGAACCCGCGTGCGCCTGGCCTCCGCCATCCACCTGCAGGTCTGGGACGAAGAACATGCGGGCCCCTAGCTGCTGCCCGGGTGGGCCGGCAGCCGGCGCCTTGAGCACGCCGTTGGCGAGCTGCGGGTTGCCGAAGAACAGCACCGGTTCGTCGAACACTGATTGCCCCTTGCTGTTGGTGACCACGACTTCGGGGGCCCAGCCATAGCTCGCCTGGTAGAACTTGACGCCCTTGTACTCCAGGTATTCGTTGACCCGGATGTCCTTCTGCATCACTTTGCGGCCGCCGTCGTAAACCTCGGCGCGCGTTACGAAGTCGCTCGGCTTTCCATTGTCGTAGTACGTCGCGTTGAACCGGTCGACCTTGACCTGGAAGCCCTTATGGTCCGCCTCCGAGAAGAGCATCCCCTCCTCCACCTGGTCGTATGACGCTCGCGCCTCGACCACGCTGTCGCCCTCGACCACGTTCACGAACGCTGTGAAGCCGCCGGCGAGGTTGTAGAGGACCCCGAGCAGCAGCACGAAGAAGCTGAGATGGAACACCAGGCTGCCGGCCTCGCCGATGAACTGCGGGTTGCGTGGAAGTCCTTTGCGCCAGCGTTTGTAGAGAGCTCGGCCGCGGACCCACACGCAGTTGCCAAGCGAGGTGTACATGAGGACAGCGGCGACGATGAGGGGCCACGACTCGTAGACGCCGAAGAAGCCGAGGCGGTCGAAGATCGGGCCGAGGTTGTGGTGGGCGGTGATGTAGTCGCTGGCCCGCTGCGGCTCGGTGGCGCGCTGGGGCAGCAGGGTCGCGATCACGGACAGGCCGGCGATGATCGCCAGTAGGAGCACCGCGCTGCGCATCTTCGCCAGCGAGCGCCACTGTGCGAGGAGGAAGCGCTTCAACTCTCCCGTCCCATAATCCCCCCACCTAGCCTCCCCCCGCAGGCGGGGGGATGGACACGGGGCGGCCCCCCACCCCGCCTCCCTCCGCTTGCGGGGGGAGGAATTGCGGGCATCAGTCGGTGGCCGCGACGCGCTGCTTCTTCGGGCTCAGCTTGCGGAAGACCGCGCGGATGGGGTCGAAGTAGCGGTCGGCGACCCGCTCCTTGAGCGGGATGATGCCGTTGTCGGTGATGTGGATGTGCTCGGGGCACACCTCGGTGCAGCACTTCGTGATGTTGCAGTAGCCGATGCCGGCCTCGTCGTGGGCCTGGGGGACTCGGTCGCCGATGTCCTTGGGGTGCATCTCCAGGCCGGCCATGCGGATCATGAAGCGCGGCCCGAAGTACTCCTCCTTGCCCTCCTCGTGCTCGCGCAGCACGTGGCACACGTCCTGGCAGAGGAAGCACTCGATGCACTTGCGGAATTCGATCGAGCGGTCGACGTCCTCCTGCATCATCACGAACGGCAGCGGCTCGTCGGCGGCGTAGGTGAAGGGCTGGATCTTCTTGTTGACGCGGTAGTTCCAGCCGACGTCTGTGACCAGGTCCTTGATGATCGGGAAGGTCTTGACCGGGTGCACGTGGATGTCCTCGTCCCCGAACTGGTCGACGCGCGTCTTGCACATCAGCGCCGGCTTGCCGTTGATCTCGGCCGAGCAGGAGCCGCACTTGGCCGCCTTGCAGTTCCAGCGCACGGCCAGGTCGGAGTCGGCGTTGGCCTGGATCCAGTGCATGGCGTCGAGGACGACCTGCCCCTCCTCCACCGGCACGTCGTAGGTCTTCTCGGCGCCGCCGCCGGAATCTCCCCGCCAGACGTTGAAGCGCGCCACCTAGGACCCCGCCTTCTGCTTCAGCAGGTCGAGGATCTGGGACTGCTGCTCGAGGATCTTGAGCTGGGTCACGTTCATGTTGTGGAGCGCGGTGAGAGTCTCGTGGTCGGCCTCGGCGCGCGCGTCCTGGGCGGTGCTGATGACGTTCTGGCCAACGATGATGATGGGCAGCAGGATCAGCTGCAGGAAGTTCGAGCTGATCCAGTTGATCAGCACCGTGAGGTGCCCATCCTTGAGCGCCGCCGGCAGGGCCACGAAGGCCAGCATCGCAAAGACGTAGGCGCAGTACATCGTGCCGACGACCCTGGTGACCTTCAGCGCCAGCCAGGCATTGAAGCGGCCGACGGGGCCGGCGCCGTGGACCTTCGCCGTGATTTCCTGCTTGCGGACGTGCCGGGGGACGTGCTGCGTGGGCGCGGTGCGCGCCGTCTGCATTGCCTGCTCGTGAATCGCGCTGCTCTCGGCCATCTGCGCCTCCTCCTACGTCGCCGGGGTAGCCGCGGCCGGCGCCGGCTGCGACCCCTTGTCGCCGGTGTCGACCTTGATCATGGCGATGTCCTTCTTCTCCTCGATCGCGGCGATCAGCTCGGCTGGCAGCGGCGGCGCCTTGCGCTTCTCGACGCTCACGTCGCCCGCGCGGAGGTGGGCGATCATGTTGTGCTGCCCCCACTCAGCGTCGAGCTCAGGGCAATCGGTGCGCCAGTGCGAGCCGCGGAACTCCTTGCGCTCGATGCCGGAGCGAAGGATGGCCTCGCAGATCTCCACCATGAAGGACTGGTCGCGGGCAGCGTGCCAGCCAGGGTTGTACATGCGCGACTCGGGCACCGCTAGGTCGGCGAGGCGCGCCTTCAGCTCCAGCATCTTGCGCAGGCCTTCCTGCAGGCCCGCCTCGTCGCGGGCGATGCCGGCGTGCTGGGTCATGACCTCCTGGAGGTCGGCCATGAAGGTGAACGGGTTCTCTCGCTTGCCCGCCTCGAAGCTGGCGAAGGGCTTGAGCAGCAGCTCCTTCTCGGCGTCCACGTCGCGGGTATCGAGTTCGCCGACCTCGCCCCGCTCGCGCGCGTACTCGGCGGCGTGGTCGCCCGCGCGCTTGCCGAAGACGAGGATGTCGCTGAGCGAGTTGCCCCCGAGCCGGTTGGCGCCGTGGAGGCCGCCCGCCACCTCGCCCGCCGCGAACAGGCCCTCGACCGACGAGGCCGTCGTGTCGCCGTCGACCTTGATGCCGCCCATCACGTAGTGGATGGTCGGCGCCACCTCCATCGGGTTCTTCGTGATGTCGATGTCGGCCAGCTTCAGGAACTGCTCGTACATCGAGGGCAGCTTGCGCTTGATGTAGTCGGCGCCGCGGTGCGTGATGTCGAGGAAGGCGCCGCCGTGCGGCGTGCCCCGGCCGGCCTGGACCTCCTTGTAGATCGAGCGCGCGACGACGTCGCGGGTGGAGAGCTCGAGCTTCTTGGGGTCGTACTCGAGCATGAACCGGGTGCCGTCGTTGTTGTACAGGCGGCCGCCCTCGCCCCGCACCGCCTCGGTGACGAGGATGCCGCGGACGCCGGGGGGCCAGACCATCCCGGTCGGGTGGAACTGCACCATCTCCATGTCGACGAGCTCGGCGCCCGCCTCGAAGGCCATCGCCACGCCGTCGCCGGTGGACTCCCAGGAGTTCGAGGTGATCTTGTACGCCTTGCCCCAGCCGCCGGTGGCCATGACCACGGCCTTGGTGCGGAACAGAACGAATCGGCCGTCCTCGCGGCGGTAGCCGAAGGCGCCGGAGACGCGCCCCTCCGCGTCCTTGAGCAGGCGCGTCAGGGTGTACTCCATGAAGACGTCGATGCCCGAGTGGATGCCCTTGTCCTGCAGGGTGCGGATGATCTCCAGGCCGGTGCGGTCGCCGATGTGGGCCAGGCGCCGCGCGCGGTGGCTGCCGAAGGGGCGCTGGTTGATGTAGCCCTTGGCGGTGCGGTCGAAGATGGCGCCCCAGCGCTCCAGCTCCATGACGCGATCCGGCGCCTCCTTGGCGAAAATCTCGACCATGCGCCAGTTGTTGATGTACTTGCCGCCCTCCCAGGTGTCGGCGAAGTGCAGCTTCCAATCGTCGTAATCGTCGACGTTGCCGAGCGACGCCGCGACCCCGCCCTCGGCCATCACCGTGTGCGCCTTGCCCAGCAGCGACTTGCAGATGACCGCGGTCTTGGCTCCCGCCTGCGATGACGCGATCGCGGCGCGCAGCCCGGCGCCGCCGGCGCCGACGATGATGACGTCGTAGTCGTGGGTCTCGTACTGCGAGTCGAGGGACTGGCTCATGGGCTCAGAAGATGATCCGTGGGTCGTGCAGGATGCCGTGGATGAGGAGCCGCACGTAGACGTCGGCGCCCCACACCGTGAACAGGCTCACCAGTGCCCAACGCCCGTGGTTGTGGTTCAGCGCGCTCACGCGCTCCCAGATGCTGCGGCGCGCCTTCTGCGTCCAGGTGCAGGAGTAGCAGTCGAGGCTTCCGCCGACGAGGTGCCTGAAGGCGTGGCAGCCGAACGTGTAGGCCGAGAGCATCAGGACGTTGACGCCGAGGATGATCGTGCCCAGGCCGATCATGAAGTGCCCGCCACTGTCGTGGAACGCGCGGACGAAGTCATACGCCAGGAACGCCACGTTGACGATCGCCGTGTAGAGGAAGAACCGGTGCAGGTTGTTGAAGACCCACGGCAGCGTCTTCTCGCCGCGGTACCTGACCCGCTGCAGAAGCGACGGAGGTTCCATGGCGCACGCCGGCGGCGCGAACATGGCCCGGTGGTAGGCCTTGCGGTAGTAGTAGCAGCTCACCCGGAAGAGCAGTGGCGACCACACGATGTATATGCCCGGGCTGATCAACAGGTTCCCGATCGTGGCCGCGGGCAGTAGTGGCGAGAAGAACGGAGAGAGGTAAGGGTCGAACGACACGTGGTTCGGCCAGTCGAAGAGGACCACCCAGAAGACGTAGAGCCCGAACAGGGTCTGCGCCCCCATGAAGAAGGCCGAATACCCCCACCAGGGAACCCAGATGATCCCCGTCTCAGGACGCTTTACGGTGGTGGTGGCGGCCAAGCTTCTCCCTGTAACCCTGGGTCCAACCGGGCCGAAAGCCCGGACGATTGTAGCCGGAGCGTCGAGATGAGGCCCGCTGCTAGGATTCGCCCGTTTCACAGGCTTTGGAGGAGTAGGAACCGGATGCGGAAGAAGATCACGGTCGTCGGGGCGGGCATGGTCGGGGCGACCCTCGTGCAGCGCCTGGCGGAGCGGGACTACGCGGACCTCGTCATGGTCGACATCGTCGAGGGGCTCCCCCAGGGCAAGGCCCTCGACCTCCGTGAGACCGGGCCGATCCTCGGCTACGACACGTACGTCACGGGCACCAACGGCTACAAGGAGACCGCCGGCTCCGACGTCTGCGTGATCACGAGCGGTATCCCCCGCAAGCCGGGTATGAGCCGCGACGACCTGATCGGCACCAACCTGAAGATCGTCAAGGAGGTCACGGAGAAGCTCGCCAAGGCCTCGCCGAAGGCGGTCCTGATCGTCGTCAGCAACCCGCTGGACGCGATGTGCCACGTCGCGCTGACCGCCTCCAAGTTCCCGCGCGAGCGGGTCATCGGCATGGCCGGCGTGCTCGACACGGCGCGCTTCCGCAGCTTCATCGCCGAGGAGCTCAGCGTGTCAGTGAAGGATGTCGACGCCTACGTCCTCGGTGGCCACGGCGACACGATGGTCCCGCTGACGCGGTACACGACGGTCGCCGGGGTGCCGGTCGAAAAGCTGATCCCCAAGGAGCGCCTTGCCCAGATCGTGCAGCGCGCCCGCGACGGCGGCGCGGAGGTGGTGGCCCTGCTGAAGACCGGCTCGGCCTTCTACGCGCCCAGCGCCGCGGTGGCCGAGATGGTCGACTCGATCATCCTTGACAAGAAGCGCATCCTGCCCTGCGCGGCCTACCTGCAGGGTGAGTACGGCTATAAGGGCCTCTTCATCGGCGTCCCGTGCAAGCTCGGGGCCAAGGGCCTGGAGGAGGTCGTCCAGATCGAGCTCAGCGCGGCCGAGAAGAAGATGCTCGACAAGTCGGCCGCTGCAGTGCGTGAGCTCGAGGCGATCGTCGACCGCGGCATGAAGGCCTCCGCCAAGAAGTAGCCCCTGCCGGCTCCCCCGCCGGGCGCCGAAGCCCTACAGCAGGCTGCCGCGCTGCGCGAGCTGGTACAGCAGCCCGGGAAAGATCCCGATGAGGAGCGTGAGCGTCGCGGCCGCTCCGACCGCGCCCATGCCCCAGGGGTCCAGCTCAGCGACCTCCGGCTCCTGGCCGGCCTCGCCGGGGGTGAAGAGGGCCACGACCACCCGGAGGTAGTAATAAAGCGAGATCGCGGAGGCGACGATCGCCACGAGCGTCAGGCCTCCGAGGCCAGCGCCGATCGCCGCGCGGAAGACGAAGAGCTTGCCCATGAACCCGGCCGTTGGCGGCAACCCGGCGAGCGAGATCATGAAGACGGCCAGGGCGCCACCGGCGAGTGGCTCGCGGAGGCCGAGGCCGCGCAGGGATTGGATCGGGACGCCCTCTCTCCCGGCTCGCGAGAGCAGGGTGACCACGGCGAAGGCCCCGAACGTCATGAAGCCGTACACCGCCAGGAAGAACAGGCCCGACACCAGCCCCTGCTGGCCGCCGGCCAGCACCGCCAGCAGGAGGTAGCCGGCCTGGGCGATGCTGGAATACGCAAGCATCCGCTTGAGCTCGTCCTGGCGGAGCGCGCCGACCGCGCCCACGAGCATGGACGCAGCGGCGACGGCGCCGAGAAGCAGCGACCAGTGGGAGTAGGCCGCGGCGAAGCTGCCTGCGAACACCCGCAGGAACGCCGCGATGGCGGCGACCTTCGTGCCGACGGACATGAACGCGACCACCGGGGCGGGCGCGCCCTGGTAGACGTCCGGCGTCCAGGCGTGGAACGGCGCGGCCGACGACTTGAAGGCCAGCCCGACCAGCACCAGCGCCACGCCGGCCAAGGCGAAGACGGCGTTGTCCCCGTGCAGACTGCCGAGGCGGTGCCCGATCGTGACGATGTCCGTGGCGCCCGTGCCGCCGTACAGCAGCGCCATGCCGTACAGCAGGAAGCCGGAGGCGAAGCCGCCCATGAGGAGGTACTTGAGGCCGGCCTCCTGCGACGCCTCCTCACTGCGCAGGAACCCGCTGAGCACATACAGCGAGATCGACAGCAACTCGATCCCGATGAACACGGTCATCAGGTTCGTGGCGGCGACGAGCACCATCATCCCCAGCAGTGAGGCGACGAGGAGGACGTAGTACTCGCCATGGTCGATGCCCCGGCGCCTCAGGTAGGCGGGTGACAACACGAGCACCGCCAGCGTCAGGAGCAGGAAGAGGGCCTGGAAGAAGAGCGCGAAGCTGTCACCGGCGACGGTGCCGTTGAAGAACTGGGCCGCGGCACCGGCCGGCGGGGCCGCCACGAACACCAGGGCGAGGGCGACTACCAGCCCCACCCCCGCGATCCAGGCGAGCCGCACCTTCCGGCCTTCGGGGACGAAGGTGTCCGCCAGCATGACGACGAGGAAGGTGCCGGCGACGGCGAACAGGGGCGACAGGCTGAACACCGGCTACAGCACCGCGAGGAGGCGTCCGGCCTCAGCGGCCAGCAGGTTGAGCAGCGGCGCCGGGTACACCCCGATGACGATGACGAGGGCGACCAGCGGGACCAGTACCCACGCCCCGGCAGTGGTCAGGTCCACGCGCTGGCCTGAGTCCTCTCCTGGCGGCCCGTTCATCAGCCCCTGGTAGAGGCGGAGCGAGTACCAGGCCGCCAGCACCACCCCGCCGGCGGCGAGCCCGAGGAGGAGCCACGACCGGGTGAAGGTCCCGAGCAGGATCATGTACTCGCCGACGAAGCCGTTGAGGCCCGGCAACCCGAGCGTCCCCAGAGCGACCACGAGGAACAGCGCCGCCAGGCCGGGTGCGCCCCGCGCCATGCCGGAGATGCGGGCGAGGGAGCGGGTGCCCTTGACGGCCTCGACGTGGCCGCTCACGTAGAACAGCGCGGCGATTAGGACGCCGTGGTTGAACATCTGCACCAGCGCGCCGCTGACGCCGGCCTGCGTCAGCCCCACGATGCCGAGGGTGATGAAGCCCATGTGGCTCAGGCTGATGTAGGCGATGGCCAGCTTGACGTCGTCCTGGCGCAGGGCCATGAGGGCGCCGTACACGATCCCGATCGCGCCCAGCGTCATGAGCAGCGGGCTCCAGCGCTGCATCGTCGCCGGCATCAGCCCCAGTGCCACACGGTAGAAGCCGTACGGGCCGAGCTTGCTGACGACACCCGCGAGAACCATGACGACGGGTGTGGGCGCGGCGCGGTAGGCGTCGGCCAGCCAGCCGTGCAACGGGAAGAGCGGGGTCTTGATCGCGAAGGCCAGCGCAAAACCGAGGAAGGTCAGGTCCGCCACGCCGAGCCCGCCGAGGAGGGCGCCGCCACCAGGCCGGACGCCGGCCAGATGGGCGAAGGAGAAGCTCGAGGCGCCGCCCGCGACGTATAGCGTGATGATGGCGAGCAGCATGGCGAGGCTGCCGCAGCTCGTGTAGATGATCAGTTTCAGCGCGGCGTATCCCCGCCGGCCCTCCCCGAAAACGGCGATAAGGATGAAGATCGGGAGCAGGGCGAGCTCCCAGAAGACGAAGAACAGGACCAGGTCCCGCGCGATCAGCGCCCCCGAAGTCGCCGTCTCCGTCACGAGCAGCAGGCCCACCTGGAGCCGAGCTCGGGGCGCGGCGGCGGGCATGGCCACAAGCGCCAGCGCCGTGACCAGGCAGTTCAGGCCGACCAGGCTGCCGGACACCCCGTCGACGCTCAGGCTGAAGTTGAGCCCGGCCGCGTCGAGCCAGGACGCGCTGAGGGCGAGGGGGTGCGCCGCCTCGGCGAAGGCCACGACCGCGAAGAACAGGGCCACCAGCGAACCAGCCACCCCCAGGGCGCGGGCCTGCCCGGCCGGGACGCGGAAGAGCAGGATCGCCGCGACCAGCGGGGTGAACAGGACGGCGAGGAGAGTCCACTCGCTCATCGCACGACCATCGCGAGCATGACCAGGAGGACCAGCCCGCCAACCGCGAACACGGTCGCGTAGGACCTCAGGTAGCCACTCTGCAGCCGCCCCACCTCGGTGCCCATCCCGGCGGCTGCCTGGCTGACGGCCTCGACAGCGCCGGCGATCACCGGCTGCTCGACGCCCCTGCCGAACATGTCGCCGAGGAGCCGCAGGGGACGGACAACGAGGCCGTCGTACACGGCGTCCCAGTAGAACGCGCGGCGCAGGACCATGGCCCCCTCGCCGACGTCCGTGACCCGCTGCCCAAAGCGCCAGTACGCGGTCCCCACGCCGACGACCACGACGGTCAGCGCGCCGAGGGTCACGAGGAGGTCCGCGCTCGCCGCCGGGGCAGCGCCCTCCACGGTCGCGCCGATGTAGTCCGTGAGGACGTGCCAGGGCCCGGGCTGGAGCAGGCCGCCGACCACCGCCAGCACCGCCAGCACGGCGACGGGCGCAGCCATCACGAGCGGCGCCTCGTGCAGGTCGCCCTGGGTCCGCGCCGGGGCGAGGAAGGCAATGAAGAAGACTCGCAGCATGTAGTACGCCGTCAGCCCGGCGGTCAAGAGCAGCACGATCGCCGGGAGCGGCCGGAGCGGTCCCAGCATGGTGCCGGCGGCGAGGATCTCGTCCTTCGAGAAGAAGCCCGCGAGCGGCGGGATCCCGGAGAGGGCCAGGGCGCCGATTAGGAACGCCCAGGAGGTGCCGGGCAGCCGCTTCCAGAGCCCGCCCATGTTGCGGATGTCCTGCTCCCCGTGCAGGGCGTGGATGACATTGCCGGCGGCGAGGAAGAGAAGCGCCTTGAAGAACGCATGGGTGACCAGGTGGAACATGCCGGCGACGCCGGCCCCGATGGCGACGGCGAAGAACATGTACCCGATCTGGCTCATCGTCGAGTACGCGAGGACGCGCTTGATATCGGTCTGCACGGTCGCGATCAGCGCCGCCATGAGCGCCGTGGCGGCACCGATGAGGGCGGCCGTGGCCGAGGCGGCCGGGGCGTGGGCGAAGAGCGGGTGGAAGCGCGCCACCAGGTACACGCCGGCGGTCACCATCGTCGCGGCGTGGATCAGGGCGGACACCGGCGTGGGACCCTCCATCGCGTCGGGAAGCCACGTGTGGAGTGGGATCTGGGCCGACTTCGCCACCGCCCCGATCAGCAGCAGGAAGGCGATCAACTCCGCCGTCGAAGTGCCGATTGGCAGCGGGCACGGGACTACGCATTTGAGGTTGACGCCGAAGAGCTGGTCGAAGCCAAGGCCCCCCGTCGACGAGAACGCCACGAAGGAGGCGATCACGATGCCGACGTCGCCGATGACGTTCATCACGAACGCCTTACGCGCGGCGGCCACCGCGGTCGGCCGGTCGTGCCAGAACCCGATCAGCAGGTAGCTCGAGAGACCGACCAGCGCCCAGCCCACGACGAGGAGCACGAAGTTGTGCGCCAGCACCAGCAGGAGCATCGAGAACACAAACAGGTTCATGTGGCCGAAGAACCTCGCGAACCCGGCGTCGTCCTCGTCGGCCATGTACCCGCCCGAGTACACGTGGATCAGCGCCCCGACCCCCGTCACCACGAGCGTCATCACCGCAGCCAGGCCGTCGAAGTACAGGTCGAAGCCAAGGCGCGGCACAGCGGCAGGACCGGTGCCCGCGCCCTCGGACCACGTGTAGAGCACCGTGTGGTGGACGCCGCCACCGTTCATGGCGGCAGCGGCCGCGAAACACGCAAAGGACGCGAAGATCACCCCGGAGCCGACCCCCCCGACCAGGTCACGCCGCAGCGGGCCCAGCGTGCGGTTGATGATGAATCCGAGCAGGGGCAACGCGAGCCCCGCGGTCAGCAGCTGGCCGGTGGTCATCCGCGCAGCTCGCTCAGTCCGTCGATGTCGAGCGCCCGTCCACTCTTGAAGATGGCCACCATCAGCGCCAGCCCGACGACCACCTCCGACGCCGCCACCGCGATCACGATGAGCGCGAAGACCTGGCCTTCGGCCGAGTCGTGGAAGCGCGAGAAGGCGACCAGCGCCAGGTTCGCCGAGTTGAGCATCAGCTCGATCGACATGAACACGATGAGCGGGTTGCGCCTCAGTAGCACGCCCACCGTGCCGGTCACGAACATGAAGGCGGACAGGAAGACGAACGCGTTGAGCGGCGGCACGTCAGCGACCCCGCGACAGGTAGACGGCGCCGACGGCGGCGACGACGAGAAGCAGGGAGGTGGCCTCGAACGGGAATCCGAAGTCGCGGTAGAGCACGTTACCGAAGCCCTGGATTGAGCCGAGGCCCGCGCCGGCGTGTGCGGAGAACGTCGTGAACCCGCGTGAGGCGAAGAGCCCGACCGCACTGAGGAGGATGAACAGCGCGCCCACCCCGAGCGCCGCCACCACCTGCGCGTCGCCGCGCAGCGGACGCTCCTCGCGACGCGGGTTCAGCAGGGCGATCACGAAGACGAACAGCACCATCACCGCGCCCGCGTAGACGATGATCTGGGCCGCGGCGAGGAACTGTGCCGACAGGATGAGAAACAGCACCGCGAGCGCGAGCATGTTGACCACGAGACTCAGCGCCGCGTAGAGCGGCCGCCGGTTGAGGATCACGCCGAGCCCCGATGTCGCGGCCAGCGCCGCGACAATGGCGAACAGGACGGTTAGCACCGGGCGCTACGGGTTGTGGCTCGGCACGCCGGCGGCCACGCCGCCCCGCTCCGCCGGGTGCTGGGGCTCGCCGGACACGGGCGGCGGCTCGGCGGCCGCGGCGGACTCGTCCAGCGTCACGCGCTGGCGGGCTCCGCCCCACTCTGGTTCGAGCAGGTCCTCCTTGGTCACGATCAGCTTGTTGACGTCGTAGTCCGACAGGTCGTAGCGGGGGCCCATCGTGATGGCCCCAACCGGGCAGGCCTCCTCGCAGTAACCGCAGAAGATGCAGCGCGAGAGGTTGATCTCGTACCTGGCGGCATACCGCTCGCCGGGCGAGACGCGCTTCGCCTCCGTGTTCTCCTCCGCGATGACGAGGATGCATTTCACCGGGCACGCCGCGGCGCACAGCTCGCAGCCGACGCACTTCTCGAGCCCGTCCTCGTACCGGTGCAGGATGTGCCGGCCGCGGTGGCGCGAGCTGATGACTGGCAGCTCTTCGGGATACTGCACCGTCGTGGGTCGCCGGAAGAGGTGGCGGAACGTGGTCGTCAGCGCCTCCGGCAGGCCGAGGATGGCGTCGAACATCAGGTCGCCCTCGCCAGGTGCTGTTCCTCGGGCGCCAGCGACAGCTGCAGCAGGACAGCGCCCGCGATGGCCAGCGTCAGCAGCGGGATGAGGTATTCGGCGCGAAGCACCACGAGGACCGCGGTGACGACGATGTTCGCCAGCCCCAGCGGCAGCAGCACCTTCCACCCGAGGGCCATCAGGCGGTCGTACCGCAGGCGTGGCAGGGTGGCGCGCAGCCAGAACAGGAAGAAGATGATCGCTCCCACCTTGATGAGGAACCACATCACGCCCGGCAGGACCGGGCCCTGCCACCCACCGAGGAACAGCGTGGCCGCGATCGCGCTGACCGTCACCATGTTGATGTACTCGCCGAGGAAGTAGAAACCCCACTTCAGCCCGGCGTACTCGGTGAGGTAGCCGGCGACGAGCTCCTGCTCGGCCTCGGGCAGGTCGAAGGGCGCACGGTTGACCTCCGCGGTGGCGGCCGTCACGTATAGCGCAAAGGCCAGCGGCTGGAGCAAGAGGTATGGCACGCGGTGCTGTGCCGCGACGATCGCGTTGAGGTTGACGTTGCCCGCGAGGATGAACACGCCGACGAGGGAGAAGCCAAGCGCCATCTCGTAGCTGATCAGCTGGGCCGCGCTCCTCATCGCGCCGAGCAGGGAGTACTTGGAGTTGCTCGCCCAGCCGCCGAGGACGACGCCGTACGCGGTCATCGAGCTGACGGCGAAGATGTAGAGGATCCCGACGTTGAGGTTGGCGATGTACCCGGTGATGGCGGTGCCGAACAGCCTGAACGTCGGCGTCACCGGGATGACCGCGAACGCGGCGACCGCGGCGACAACCATGATGCCCGGGGCGACCAGGTAGAGCAGGTTGTCGCGCCCTATCGGCCGGGTGTCCTCCTTGGTGAGAAGCTTCACGACGTCGGCGAGCGGCTGCAGGAGCCCGAGCGGGCCGACGCGGTTGGGGCCCATGCGCACCTGCATGTAGCTGACGACCTTGCGCTCCGCGTACACGAGGTACGCGGCAGCCGTTATGAACGCGAAGATGAGCACCGCGCTCTTCACGATCGCCACGAGGATGTCGATCACGCGCGCGCCTCCACCGGCCGGTCCCAGCGGGTCCTCTCCCCCGCCCGGCTCACGCCGTAAGCGGGCACGCGCGCCACGATGTCGCGCATCACGCCGGCCAGCCCCTGGTAGTCCCAGCCCGCCTCCCAGGCATTGGCGAGGTCCTGGATGACCCGCCAGTCCGCGGGGGTGTTGGGGATCGGGCCGATCGCCTCACGCAGCCGCTGGACCCGTCCGTCGATGTTGGTGTACGTGCCGTCCTTCTCGGCAAACGTGTGCAGCGGCAGCGCCACGTCGGCCGCCCCGGTGAGCGGCCCGTGGCGGATGTCGAGCACGACGAGGAGCTCGACGTTGGCCAGCGCCTCGCGGACGAGGGCGCGGTCCGCCAGCTCCGCCAGCGGCGACGGGCCCATCACCACAAGCGCCTTCAGGCGCTTCGCCGCAGCCGCTTCCAGCATCTCCCATGTCCCCATGCCGGGCCGCCCCTGCGCCGGCTCGTAGCCGGGCAGCAGCTCCGGCAGGCAGCCCAGGTCGCTCGCGCCGCGGCTGTTGGCGAACGGCACGACCGTCAGCCGCCGGGCCTCGAGGCCGCGCTCGCGCACGCGCGCCTGGAGCACGAGGGCCTCGTCCACCCCCTCCTCCGGCGCGACGATGCCGACCAGCCCCGTGACGCCCTCGAGCTCCTCGAGGAGGCGACCTGGGGGCCGGCCGTGGGCCAGCACCAGGCGCGTCCCGTGGCGCCGGCGGGCATCCTTGAGCCGCAGCTCGAGCACGGGCGCGGCGTCCACCGTCGGCTGGTCGCCGAGGATGAAAACGACGGCGCAGGCGCCGAGGTCCTCGATGCCGAGCTCGAAGTCGCCGGGGCCGGGCGGCTGCGCCACCAGCAGCGCGCGGTGGTCGAGGTTGGGGGTGCCGATCACCTCACGCACCCAGCGCTGGAAGAGGAAGAGCTCCTCGTTGGTCGCCGCCGCCGACGCGATGGCGCCGACCGCCTCGGGCCGGTGCGCCTGCACGATCTCCTGCAACCGGCGGCCCACGGTGCGGACGGCCTCGTCGTAGTCCGCCTCCCGGCGCTCCTCGCCGCGGCCGAGATGAGGCGCGAGCAGCCGTTCCGCGTCGTGCACGAAGTGGAAGCCGTAGCGGCCCTTGTCGCACAGCCAGCCCCCGTCGACAGCGGGGTTGTCGCGGATCATGTAGCGGACCAGGCGGTCGTCGCGCGACTGGACGTTGGTGTTGCAGCCCATCGCGCAGCCGTGGCACAGCGACGGCGTCGAGCGCATGTCCCATGGCCGTGCCGAGAAGCGCCAGTCGGCGCTGGTGAGGGCCCCGACGGGGCATAGCTCCATGATGTTGCCCTGGAAGTTGGAGCTCATCGGCTCGCCGTTGAACGTGCCGATCATCGTGTGCACGCCGCGGTTCAGCAGCACGAGCTGCCCCTCCTCGGTGACCTCGTCGAAGTAGCGCACGCACCGCTCGCACAGCACGCAGCGCTCCATGTCGAGGAGGATGCGGTCGGACAGCGGCACCGGTTTCGGGTACTTGACCTTCTCCTCGATGAAGCGGCTCTTGCCGGGCCCGTGGTAGAAGGCGAAGTCCTGCAGGTCGCACTCGCCGCCCTTGTCGCAGACGGGGCAGTCGAGAGGGTGGTTGATGAGCAGGAACTCGAGCACGCCCTCGCGCGCCTTGAGGGCGTCGGGCGTCTCGGTGTTGACCTTCATCCCGTCGCTCACGGTGATCGTGCACGCGGTGGCCAGCTTCGGCTGCCCCTCGATCTGCACCACGCACATCCGGCAGGCGCCGATGGGCTCGAGCTTGCGGTGGTCGCAGAAGTAGGGCACCGGCGCGCCGTTGTCGAGGCACGTGTGGAGCAGCGACGCGCCCTTCGCCGCGCGGACGTCGCGCCCGTCGATCGTGATCGTGACGAGGTCCTCGTCAGGCAACCGCCGCCGCTCCCGCCTTCTTGTACGGGCACCCGTGGGCCGCGACGTGCGCCCGATACTCCGCTTCGAACTGCTGCACCGAGGAGCGGATCGGCCACGCCGCCGCCTCGCCGAGGGCGCACAGCGACTTGCCGTCGATGTTGTTGCAGACGTCGACCATCAGGTCGATGTCCTCGTCGCGCCCGCCGCCGCGCTCGATGCGGTGCACGACGCGCGAGAGCCAGAACGTGCCCTCGCGGCACGGGGTGCACTTGCCGCAGGACTCACGGTAGTAGAAGTCGGCCAGGCGCGCCGTGTACTCGACCATGCACTGCGACTCGCCGATGACGATGACGGCGCCCGAGCCCGCCATCGAGCCGTGCTGCTGGATCGACTCGGCGTCGAGGTTGGTGTCCTCGCACTGGGCCGCGGTCAGGAACTGGGAGGAGCTGCCACCCGGTTGCACCGCCTTGAGCGTCTGCCCGTCGAGCATGCCGCCGCAGAGGTCGTTGATGAAGCTCATCATCGGGATCCCCTGCGGCACCTCGAAGACGCCGGGACGATTGACGTGGCCGCTGCCGCACAGGAGGCGCGTCCCGCTCGAGCGCTCGGTGCCGTACTGCCTGTACCAGTCGACGCCGTGGTCGATGATCAGCGGCACGTTGGCCAGGGTCTCGACGTTGTTCAGCGCGGTCGGGGCGTCGTAGAGGCCGATGACGGCGGGGAAGTACGGCGGCTTCGGCCGCGGCCGCCCGCGGTTGCCGTTGAGGGACTCGAGCAGCGCGTTCTCCTCGCCGCAGATGTAGGCGCCGGCGCCGCCGTGGACCACGACGTCCTGGCTCCAGCCGGAGCCGAGGATGTTCTCGCCGACGAGTCCCGCCGCGCGCGCCTCGTCCACGCAGCGACGCACCAGCTCCTGGACCTCCGCGTACTCGCCGCGGACGTAGATGAAGGACTGGTCGGCGTCGACGGCGCGCGCCGCGATCAGGATGCCCTCGAGGACAAGGTGCGGGTTGCGCTCCACCAGGTAGCGGTCCTTGAAGGTGCCCGGCTCCGACTCGTCGAAGTTGGCCACGAGGTAGCGCGGCTTCTTGCCCTTCGGCATGAGGCTCCACTTGCGGCCGGTCGGGAAACCCGCCCCGCCGCGCCCGCGCAGGCCCGAGTCGCTGACCCACTTCTCGATCTCGGCCGGCTCCATCTGCAGTGCCTTCGGGAGGGCCTGGTACCCGCCCCACCCGCGGTAGCCATCGAGGGTGTTGAGGCCCTCCGTCTCGATGTCGCGCGTCAGGCGCGCGACGGTCAGCTCGCTCACGCTCGAGCCTCCTCCCCCCGCGGCGCGGGGGGAGGCTGGGTGGGGGGAGACGGCGCCTGCACGTATCCGCGCTCGGCCGGGTGCTCGCGGCCCTCGAGGACCTCGCCGCTCTTGACCAGGTCGACGACAGGGCCGGCGGACCCGCGCGCTGGCAGCGGGACGCGGTTGGCGCCCGGGTTGGCCAGGTCCACCAGGGTCTCCCGCTCGGCCACCTCGGCCCCGGTCGGCAGCCGGTGGAGGTCGACCCGGTCGGCGCGGAGGTCGTCGACGAGCTGGTCGACCTTGGCGGCCGTCATGCCCTCGAAGAAGCGATGGTTGACCTGCACGGCCGGGGCGCCACCGCAGGCCCCCATGCACTCCACCTCGAGCAGGGTGATGGCGCCGTCTTCCGAGGTCGCGCCGGCCAGGCACCCGACCCGGTCCTCGAAGCGGCGCAGGATCTCCGTCGAGCCGCGCAGGTGGCAGGAGAGGTTCGTGCACACCTCGACGGCGTACCGGCCGTGGGGCTTGAAGAAGTACATCGAGTAGAAGCTGGCCACGGCCTCGACCGCCGCCGATGGCACGTCCAGGGCCCGCGCCACCTCGCGCATGCCCTCGGCGGTCAGGATCCCCTGCCGCCCCTGGAGGATCCAGAGCGCGGGCAGGATCGCGGACTTGCGCCCCGGGTAGCGGCGGCGCAGCTCGCGGACGCGCGCCACCTCCTCCTCGTTGAGGATGGAGTAGGTCGCGTCCCGGTCGTAGAGCTCCAGCGGCATGCTCTCGTGGCTACCTCGCTCGTCTCACCGGTCGCTGTCGCCCAGCACGAAGTCGAGCGACCCGAGGATCGCCACGACGTCGGCGACGAGCCCGCCCACGACCATGTCAGGGATGGCGGCGATGAGACTGAAGCTCGGGGCGCGCACCTTCAGCCGGTAGGGCTTGTTGGAGGCATCGCTGACGAGGTGGTAGCCGAGCTCGCCGCGCGGGCCCTCGACGCCGACGTAGAGCTCCCCCGCGGGCGGGCGGAAGCCCTCGGTGACGAGCTTGAAGTGGTGGATCACTGCCTCCATCGAGGTGTCCAGCTCGTGGCGCGGCGGCAGGACCACCTTGCGGTTGTCGATGACCACTGGGCCGGGCTCGAGCCGCGCCACCGCCTGCTCGACGATGTTGATCGACTCGCGCATCTCCTGGATCCGGACGAGGTACCGGTCGTAGACGTCGCTGTGCACGCCCGTCGGGATGGCGAAGTCGTAATCCTCGTACCCGGAGTAGGGCTCGTCCCTGCGGACGTCGTGGGCGACGCCCGCCGCGCGCAGAACGGGCCCGCCAACGCCCAGCTCCATCAGCTTCTCCGGGCCGACGGCGCCGAGGCCGCGGGTCCGGTCCAGCCACAGCGGGTTCGAGGTGAGCATGTCCTCGTACTCGTCGCAGCGCGGCCGGAAGTAGCGGACGAACTCCCTGACCGCGTCCTCGAACCCGGGTGGGGTGTCCGCCATCAGGCCGCCGACCCGGATGAAGCTCGTCATCATGCGGACGCCCGAGATCATCTCGTTGATCTCGAGGATCTTCTCCCGCTCACGCCACCCGTACAGGAAGGCGGACTGCGCCCCAAGGTCCAGGGCGTGGGTGCCGAGCCAGATGAGGTGGCTCCCGATGCGGGCCAGCTCGGCGAGGATCACCCGGATCCGCTGGGCGCGCACGGGCACCGTCTCGCCCAGCAGCTTCTCCACGGTCAGGGCATACCCGAGGTTGTTGCCGAGGGGGCTGAGGTAGTCCATGCGGTCGGTGAAGGGCGTGCACTGGTGGTACGTGACGCGCTCGAAGTCCTTCTCGAAGCCGGTATGGAGGTACCCGATGTCGGGGTCGCAGTAGCGCACCACCTCGCCCTCGACGCGGAGGACGAGGCGCAGGACGCCGTGGGTGGACGGGTGCTGCGGGCCCATGTTGAGCTCCATCAGCGGCCCGTCGGGCGTGTCGGCGACGTGGTGCAGGCCCTCGGCGTAGGGCGCGGAGGCGACCTGGGCCGCGCCCGAGACGTCGTGCTCGCTGACGAGCGTTTCGAGCTCGCTCAATCGGGGGCCCCCCGCGGCACCGCCGAGTCAGGCGCGAAGCTGCCACGGTCCGTGAACTTGACGGGCTCCCCGAAGGAGACGTAGTCCTTGCGCAGGGGGTGGCCCTCCCAGTCGGAGGGCATCAGGATGCGCCGCATGTCGGGGTGGCCCTCGAACCGGATGCCGAACAGGTCGAAGACCTCCCGCTCGTGGCAGGCCATGCCCGGCCACACGCCGCTCACCGAGGGCAGCACCGGCATCTCGGCCATGGTGGGGGCGGCGACATCGGCGTACACCCCACCGCCGGCCGGTGCCGTGTCGGCCAGGCGCACCTTCAGGCGCACCCGTCCCTTCAGTTTCAAGCTCCTGAGCTCGTACACGAGGTCGAACCGCGGCTCCCGCGTGAGCCAGTCGACCGCGGTGACGTGGAGGGGGAGCCTGAACTCGAGCGCCGGGTCCTCTTTCAGGAGGCGGCAGACCTCCACGAGTCGGTCGACGGCCACGAGGAGGGCCGGCTCCGGGCGGGACCCGTCGTCACCGGCCAGCGCTCCCGGTAGGCGGTCGTCGATGGTCGCCCGCACCTGCTGCAGGAGGTCGACCGCCGCGCCCGTCTCCGCCCCCTGCGGCGCGTCAGCCAACGGCAGTGGGAACGGCGGCCTGGGCGCGAATCTTCCGCTGCAGCTTGAGCACGGCGTCGAGCAGGGCCTCGGGCCGCGGCGGGCATCCCGGGACGTACACGTCGACCGGCACCACCTTGTCGACGCCCTGGACGATCGCGTAGTTGTTGAACATCCCGCCCGAAGAGGCGCACACGCCCATCGAGATCACCCACTTGGGTTCCGGCATCTGGTCGTAGATCTGGCGCAGGACCGGGGCCATCTTCTGCGAGACGCGGCCGGCCACGATCATCAGGTCGGCCTGGCGGGGCGAGGCGCGGAACACCTCGGCGCCGAACCGGGCCAGGTCGAACTTCGAGCCGCCGGTTCCCATCATCTCGATGGCGCAGCAGGCGAGCCCGAAGAGCGCCGGCCACATCGAGTTGTAGCGGCCCCAGGCGATCACCTTGGTCATCGTGGTGGTGACGAAGTTGTGGCCGAGCGAACTCAGCAGCGGGCTCTCGGTCACGGGCGCGCGGGGGAGCAGCAGCCCGGTGTGGAGCGGCGCGAGCTGGTGCGGCGGCGTCCCGGTCAGGTCGGGCGGCCGGGCCTCTACTCCCACTCGAGCGCCCCCTTGCGCCACACGTACACGAGGGCCACGGCAAGGACCAGGATGAAGATGCCCATCTCCAGCAGCCCCTGCCCCCCAAGGGCGCGGAGAAGCACGGCCCACGGGTAGACAAAAATCGCCTCGACGTCGAACACGATGAACAGCATCGCCGTGAGGTAGAAGCCGACCGGCAGGCGGCGCCGCGCCGTCTCGGAGGGCACGATGCCGCACTCGTATGGCTGTCCCTTGGTCGGCGACGGACTCCTCGGTCCGAGCAGGGTCGACATCAGCACGCCAGCCCCGGCGAACGCGACCGCGGCCAGGAAGAAGATGAGCAGGGGGACGTACTCGGCCGACATTTACGGGATTCTAAGGGCGGAGGCGGTGCCCGCTCATGCCCCCGGGCCGCCTCGGCGGGGTCGCGTCAGGCAGTCGCGAGCGCGATGGGCGTCAGCGCTTCAGACTCCCGCTCCGCGGCACGAAGCAGGGCCCACGTGGTGGCGCAGATCGTGCCGTCCAGCGCGAAGTTGAGAGCGAACGCGTAGGAGCGGCGCCGGGCGATGAAGTATCCGAGCGCCCCAAGCGAGGACACCGCCTTGCCCAGGATGAGCAGCCGGACGAGGTCGCGGCGCTGGAGTGGCTCCGCCGCCGCCGACTGCGAGAGGCCCGTGATCACGGCCATGTAGGCGACGGCCAGCACGACCCACACGTTGTCGGCGTCCACCGGCGACTCCGCGAGCCCCGTGACGCGCGCCCCGAGGTTCAGGCTGCCCGTCACCCGCCCGGGGGCGAGGTAGAAGAGCGCGCCCCCGCCGGCGAAGAGGGGCGCCCAAAGGCGGAGCCAGAGGCTCAACCGCTGCGTGGCGCTCACCAATCGATCGTAGTCGACCCCTTCTTACGTACAGATGTTCGTGTATACTCGACGCATGGGCTTCCCGGTCAAGGTCCACTGCCAGCGCTGCGGCTTCCCCCAGTGGCTCGCCTCCCACCAGGCCCTGGCGGTGCGACGCCTCGAGTGCCCGCGCTGCGGGCACCGCGCGTCGGCCGACCGGATCCGCCTCGTGCGAAGCCGGGCTCGGGCCCGCCGCGAGCCCGAGCTGAAGCTCGCCAGCTAGAGGCCGGGCTACTCCGCCTCGGCGGCTCGCTCGGCCACCGTCGCCGACAGCTCCGCGACGGCGTCCCCGCGCAGCACCCGCAAGGCCACAACGGACCCGACGCCCGCTCCGCGGAGAGCGGCGACGAGCTCGCGCACCCGCCCGGTAGCCGTCCCACCGACACCGACGAGGATGTCACCCTGTCGCAGCCCCGCGGCGGCGGCGGGCCCGGCAGCGTCCACCGACACCACCAGCAGGCCGCTCTCCTGGCCGGCGACGGCCTTGGCCGGCTCGTCCAGGTGGAGGGGCTGCGTCCCGATCCCGAGGTAGGGCTGGGCCACGCGGCCGTGGAGGCGGAGCTGCTCCGCCACCCGGGCGGCCTCCTCCACAGGCAGGGAGCGGGTCGAACCGCGCCCGTAGAACCAGCTGTTGATCCCCACGACCTGGCCGGAGGCGTCCAGCAGGGGACCGCCGGAGAAACCCTGGTAGAGCGTGGCGTCGGACACGATCAGGCGCCCCGCGGCCATACCCCGCCCGCCGCCGGCCTCAAGCCCGGCAACCATCCCGAGGCTGGCCTGCAGCCTTCCCGGACGGCCGACCGCCAATACGAGGCTACCGGGCTTCAGGGTGGAGCTGTCCCCGCGCTTCGCGGCAGGCGCCTTGAGCCCGTCCACCTTCAGCAAGGCGATGTCGGTCGCAGGGTCGTAGCCCGCGAGGGAGGCGCTGACAGGCCCGTCGCCGGCGTCGACACTGATCTCGTCCTCGCGCTCGAGGACGTGGGCGGAGGTCAGCACATGGCCGTCGCCCCAGGCGAGCCCGGACGCGGGGCGGCCGCGGCGCGCGTCGACCATCACGGTGCTCTTTCCGGCCGTCTCTACGGCCCCTGCGGTTGCTGCGGAGATCTCTTCGAGTGTTGTCATGCCGCTCACCGTACGCGCGGCACCGGGCCGGCCGGACCACCCGAAAGGGGGGGGCAGCCCCGGCCCTAAACGGGCGGGTGCCGGTCAGACCAGGAGCCACCCCTGGCGGATGCCACGCGCCACGGCCTCCGCGCGCGTGGACGCGGCCAGCTTCCCCAGGACCGCCGTGACGTGGTACTTGACCGTGTGCTGGCTGATCCCGAGCTCGCGCGCGATCGAGGGGTTGGTGTACCCCCGCGCCATCAGCTGCAGCACCTGCATCTCGCGCGGGGTTAGGTCCTCCACGGGGACGTCGTCGGCGGGCTGGCGCGAGGCGGTCGGAGCACGGCTCGCGCCTCGCACCCGCGGGTCCAGGACGACCAGCCCCGCCGCCGCCGCCTCGAGCCCGGCGCGAAGCTCCTCGGCGGTGGCGTCGAGCGACAGGGCTGACGCGCCCGCCTCCAGGACCTCAGCGCCCCCGGTCCCCTCCTCCACCAGGCATACGAGGGGCAGCGCCAGCCGCCGGCGCAGGTCGGCGAGCTCGTCCAGGTCGGCGTCGCCGCCGAGCTGGAGAAGGACCACGTCGGCTTCGGCCCGCCCCAGGACGCCCGGCAGGCCGAGCTCGTCCACGCTCGCCACCACCTCCGCCCCGGCATCCTCGGCCAGCGCCGCGAGGCCGCCCCGCAGCACCGGCCGGTCCGCCGCCACGACCACGCGCATTCCGGCAGACTAGGTGATCGATGCGGCTGGCTCGGCGCTGGATCCTGCCGTCCCTCCTGCTGCTCCTGGCGACGGGGCTGCGGTCGTTCGCCGGTGCCCCTCAACCCACCTCGCGGCCGCTGGCCCTTGCCGCCGGTCGGCTCTCCGGTATCAATGCCCAGTTCATGCCCCCGCCGACCGACCCCGCCGGGCGCACCACGGCGTGGCGGCGGATCACAGACCTGGGCGTGCGCGTCAGCCGCGTCGATGGCGACTGGGCCGCCATCGAGAAGCAACCTGGGGTGTACGACTGGAGGCCCCTCGACGCCAAGGTCGACGAGCTCGCGGCCCACGGGCTGAGCCCACTGGTGATCCTGGACTACGGGAACCCGCTGTACTCGAAGCTCGGGAGCGCCGCGGCGAGCACCGGTTTCGGCGGAATCCCACCCTTCGCCATCGGCTACCCGGGCTACTACCCGCCTGACTCCCCGACCCCGTTCGCCACCTGGGCTGGCGCCCTGGCGCGCCGGTACCGGGGCCGCGTCAGCCTGTTCGAGGTCTGGAACGAGGAGAACCTCGGCTGGCGCTTCTGGGAGCCCCACGAAGACCCGGCGGCCTACGCCGCCCTCCTCAAGCAGACGTACACGGCGGTCAAGGCCGTCGCCCCCGAGGACCAGGTCGCCTTCGGGGGGACCTTCTACCCCGCGGTCGACGCCGCGACCGCAGCGGCAGACGGGATCCCGGTGCCGACCTCCACCGCCACGGCCGACCTCGCGCTGCCGCACCAGGGCACCCTCGAGTTCGTCGCCAACGCGCTGGCCGCGGCGCCGGATCTCGGCGGGTTCTTCGATGCGGTCGCGTACCACCCCTACCACTTCCCCTACATGGCCCCCGAGGTCGACATCCCCATCGAGGGCAGCACGGAGACCTCGATGACGGCCCTGCAGACCCTCCTCGCGACCCACCATCTCGCGGCCAAACCGGTGTGGATCACGGAAGTCGGCTGGCCCAACAACACCCTCGCCTACGGCGCGACGCCGATGAAGTCGGCGTCGTACCTGGTGCGCACGTATGCGACGGCCTGGGCCCACGGCATCGAGCAGGTGGACTGGTACTGCTACGGCGACGCCTCGGACTGGCAATACAACCAGGAGTCCGCCTTCGGGGTCGTGGACTCCGACGGCAACCTCAAGCCCGCGTACTACGCGTGGCAGGCGCTCGACCGCCTGGTCATGCCCCTGCCCTTCCTCGACTCGCGCGCCCTGGCGCTCGGTCTGCCAGCGGATGGCCACGCCCTGCGCTTTGGGGACGCGGTCCGCTCGGTCACGGTTGTGTGGCTCGCGCCAGAGACCATGTTCACGGACCAGGGGCCGGTCCTCCCGGTCGCCGACCAGCGGGCCACGGTGCCGACCCCGGCGGGCTCGACCGCGCTCTACGACATGCTGGGCCGGCCCCTACCCCTGGGCGCGACTTTCCAGGCCTCGCCGTACCCCGTCTTCCTCGTCCAGGGCGCCGCCGTGGCGCCGTCACCCGCTGTTGGAGGCCTGCCCAACACCAGCCGGTAGAGGACGCCTCAGCCGGGCGGCGGTGAGCTGAGGACCTCGGCCAGCCTGGTCGCGGCGCGCGGGTCGCCCGCCAGCTCGGGGTGCAGCCTCAGGCTGTGGATGCCGAGAGCCGCGTGGGCGCTGCGGAGGTCGGCGCTGAAACGAAGGCAAAGGTGCTCCAGCCGCTCCATCTCCTCGCCTTCGGCGACGATCGCGTGGACCCGATGGAGCGACCCCTCTTCAATCTCGCCGAGGATCGCCTGGCGCTGGCCGGGGGTGGCCTCCGCCAGCCTGACGGCGTTGCTCCAGGCCTCGTCGCGCCAGGAGTCGATGACCATCGCAGTGACGTTCTCCCCGAGTCGCACCACCGGGCTGAGCCGCGCCTCGATCGCCCCGAGGTGGCGGTCGTAGTGCTCGCACACGTCGTGCTCGACGATGCCCATGATCGTCGCGATCACGGAGTTCACCGCCATGAAGTCGGCGCGCCGCGCGTCGCGGCGCAGAACGTCGGCCCCGGTCCACTCGGCGGCCATGACGTCGCAGACGGAGAGCGGCAGGTCGTGGTTGATGTGAGCGTTGATGCCGAGCAGCAGGTGTTGCTGGGCCACCAGCCCGCTGACGCCCGCCAGCTCGTGGGCGCGGCGCCACGCCAGGGGCGCGTCCTCGCCACGCTCATACGCGTCGAGCGCGGCGAAGTAATAGCCGGCAAAGTTCGTGATGAGCTGCTCGACCCAGGCCGGGTCCTGGAAATGGACGGGGTCGAGGCTCTGCGTCATCGCCTCGGTCATCAGCGAGTAGCACTTGAGGAAGATGCAGCGGCGGTCGGGTACCACCTCCCAGGCCGCCACCTGGGTCCGCATGCGCTCCAGCCAATCGGCCGGTTGGCGGTCGGCGACAGGCACCTGGGCTAGGCGGGCGTCGCCGGCACCACGTACCGCAGGATGAAGGCGAAGAGGACCGCCGTGCCGGCGATCACGAGCAGGTGGAACACCTCGTGGTAGCCGAAAACGCGAGGCCACAGCCGCGGGCGCCTGGTCGCGTAGCAGACGGCGCCGGCGGTGTAACACGCGCCGCCGCAGAGGACGAGGACCAGGGCGGCCGGCGTGAAGTGATGGATCAGGGCGGGCAGGAACGCCAGGGCCACCCACCCGACGAGGACGTACAGCAGGGCGCTGACCCACCGTGCCGTCCGGAGCCCCGTCCCGACGACCACGATCCCGGCCACGGCGGGGACCCAGACCCCCGCCAGGACCGCCGCCCGCTCGAAGCCCTCCAGGATGCTGACCGCAACCGGGGTATACGTCCCGGCGATCAGCAGGTAGATGTTCGAGTGGTCGAGCCGCCGCAGGACCTCGCGGGCGCGGGGTCCCCAGGTGCCGATGTGGTACACGCCGCTGAAGGCGAAGAGGATGACCATCGCGCTGCCGTAGACGAGCATGGACACGAGCTTGGCCGGGGTGTCGCGGCTGCTCAGCGCAAGCCAGGCAGTCGCCGCCACCGCGAGCGGCACCATCGCGGCGTGGAAGTAGCCGCGCAGGAGCGGCTTGGGGATTGCCGCAGGCGTCTTCACCCTGTAAGCATCGCTCCACCGTCAGGCGTGTCACAAGATCTTGCCAACCGCGCACCGATGGGCGCCGGGACGGTGCCACCGGCCAACGGGGAACCTAAATTCGACCTGAATTGATGTCCTTGACAGGCGGGCCGGGGTGAGCGTCGCACTTCCGACGCGCCGCTGGTCCCCGCTCCGGTGGCTGCTCCAATCGGGCGAGACGCCCGATCCTGGCGCCATGGCGCGGAGCGGGGCGTTCCTGTACGGCTCCGGCGGGGTGCTGGTTGGCGCGACAGTCATCCTGTCGCGCTCACCGCGCACGTACGTCCCAGGGATCGTGGTCATCGCCGCGATCGCGCTGGCGGTGGCCGCGAGCCTGTGGCACTGGCGCGAGCGAACGCCGGCGTGGATCTACCCCTACCTGACCGCGGCGGGCACCGTCCTGATCACGGGGCTGATCTTCTTCGACGCCTCAGAGGGCAGCCCGTACGCGCTCCTGTACGTCTGGGCCGCGATCTACGCGTTCTACTTCTACCGCCCGCTGGTGGCGATGGCGCAGGCCGTCTGGATCGCGGTCTGCAGCGGGGCGCAGTTCTACCTCTTCGACGGCGGCGACATCCCGTTCGCCCGCTGGCTGATGATCGTGGGCACGTCGGTGGTCGCGGGTGCCGCGGTCTCCCAGCTGGTCCAGACCGTGCGGCGCCTGGCCGACCTCGACGGCCTGACCGAGCTGGCCAATCGCCGGCGGATGGAGAACGAGCTGAAGCGCGAGCTCCTCCGCGCGGGTCGGAGCGACGCGGAGCTCTGCGTCATCATGCTCGACCTCGACCACTTCAAGAAGTTCAACGACGAGATGGGCCACCTCCAGGCCGACCGCCACCTCAAGCTGGCCGGCCAGCGCTGGCGGGCGGAGCTCCGCGAGGGCGACCTCATCGCGCGGTACGGCGGCGAGGAGTTCGCCGTGGTGCTGCCCTCATGCGGCACTGGCAACGCCCGCGCCATCGCGGACCGCCTGCGCCAGGCGACTCCGAGCGGCCAGACCTGCTCGGCCGGCGTGGCCCGCTGGGACCGCCGCGAGTCCCACCTTTCGCTGCTGGCGCGCGCCGACGCCGCCCTGTACGAGGCGAAGGTCGCCGGCCGCAACCGCACAGTCCTCGCGGCCGAGACCGACCCGGACCTGCCGGGCTTCGCGGACCTGCCCCAGGTCTGGGCCAAGATGGTCCCGGACGTGCTGGAGAAGCGCCTCCTGCGCTTCGCCTACCAGCCGATCGTGCGCCTCACCGACGACCACCTCGTGGCCTTCGAGGCCCTGGCCCGGCCGGCCGGAGACAGCGTCGAGCGCAGCGTGGAAGGCCTCTTCGCGGCGGCGCAGCGCCTCGGCTTCGGCCGCGACCTTGATTGGCTCTGCCGCCGCCTCTGCCTCGAGCGCAGCCGGGCGGTCATCGACGGCAAGCTCCTGTTCCTGAACATCGGCGTCCCGGCCCTCCTCTCCCCGCTCCACAGCCCCGACCAGATGCTGCTCCTCCTCGCCTACAGCGGCTGGTCGCCACGCGAGGTCGTTTTCGAGATCACCGAACGAGACGTCATCAGCGACCTGGATCGCTTCGCCGAGGTCCTGGCCGAGTACCGCAGCCACGGCTTCCGTTTCGCGATCGACGACGTCGGTGACGGGCACTCGACCCTGGAGGTCCTCGCCCGCGCCTGTCCCGAGTACGTGAAGGTGGCCAGGAGCCTGACCCACGCCTCCGCCGAGCCCGGCGCGAGGGCCGCGATCCGCGCCGTGGTGGCGTTCGCGCAGTCCCTCGAGTCCGCCGTCATCGCCGAGGGCATCGAGAGCAGGGAGCAGGCGCGCACGATGCTCGAACTCGGTTGCCCGATGGGCCAGGGCTACGCGCTCGGGCGGCCGGCCTGGCGGGACGCAGGCGAGGTGTCGGGCGAGACGCTATCGCCCCTGCGCCTGATCCTCCCGGACTAAGCGGCCTCCAGGGCACTCAGCACGGCCGCCGCGTGGCCGTCGGCGCGGACGCTGTACCAGGCACGCGCCACCCGGCCGTCATCGATGAGGAAGGTGGAGCGGATCACGCCCACGACCGGCTTGCCATAGAGCATCTTCTCGCCGTAGGCGCCGTAGAGATCCATCACCCGGTGCCCGGCGTCGGTGAGGAGGCTGAACGCCAGGCCGTACTTGCTGCGGAAGCGCTGATGCGACGCGCCGGTGTCGGATGAGATGCCGAGGACGTCGACGCCAAGCCCCTGGAACGCGTGGAGCGCCTCGTTGAACTGGCACGCCTCCTTGGTGCAGCCGGGCGTGTCGTCCTTCGGGTAGAAGTACACCAGCACGCGGCGGCCGGCGAAGTCGTCGAGCGACACGGGCCTGCCGTCCTGGTCGGGCAGGGTGAAGGTTGGGGCCTGGTCCTCCTCAGCGAGGCGCACGGTCATCGGCGGAACGATACCGCCGACCGTGCCTCCCCCCGCCGGGGCGGGGGGAGGACGAATTGGTCAGCTACTCGCTGTCGCTGACGCGAACGCGGTTGGCGCGAGGGCCCTTGGGGCTCGACTCGATGTCGAACTCGACCTTCTCGTTGCCGCGCAGGCGGTCGAAGTCTTCGACCCCGCTGCGATGGAAGAAATAGTCCTTGCCATCGTCGGCGGTGATGAACCCGAAGCCGCGGTCAGCGACCAGCTTCTTGATGGTTCCTGTGGCCATTTGGCACACTCCTTTTTCTCTCGAACGTCTGGGTGTCACTGCGACGGACCTGTTCGAGAACAAAGGAACCGAGCGCGCGCGCCGTCGCCTTGACGGCTACACCGAGCTTATACCCCCTGGACCGGGTTACGAATCACCCGCGGGCGCTTCCGGCGTCTGGATCCGGGTGGAACGCATGTCCGCGTAGCGCTCGCCGGCGGCTGCGCCGGGCGGGGCGACCGCCTCCAGGCGGTCCAGGTCGCCCGCCGACAGCTGGACCTCGAGCGCCCCTGCGTTCTCCTCGAGGTACTTGATGTGCTTCGTGCCGGGGATGGGCACGACGTCGTCACCCTGCGCCAGGACCCAGGCGAGCGCGAGCTGGGCCGGGGTGCAGCCCTTTTCGCCCGCGATCGCCTCGACCGCGGCCACGAGGTCCAGGTTTCGCTGGAAATTCTCATCCTGGAAGCGGGGGTTGGTGCGCCGCCAGTCGTCGGCCGCGAAGTCGTCCGGCGACTTGAAACGACCGGTGAGGAAGCCACGCCCGAGCGGGCTGTACGGCACGATCCCGATGCCGAGCTCCCGTGCCGTCGGCACCACCTCCGGCTCGATGTCGCGGCTCCACAGGGACCACTCGCTCTGGACGGCGGCGATGGGATGGACTGCGGCTGCGCGCCTCAAGGTGTCCGGCGAGGCCTCTGAGAGGCCCAGATGGAGGACCTTGCCCGCCGTCACGAGCTCCGCCATCGCGCCGACCGTCTCCTCGATTGGCACCCGCGGGTCGACCCGGTGCGCGTAGTAGAGGTCGACATGGTCCACCCCCAGGCGTTCCAGGGAGCCGTCGATAGAGCGATGGACGTACTCCCGGTCACCGCGCACGCGCGGCCCCTCGCCGGAGCGGACGATGCCGAACTTCGTGGCCAGCTGCACCTGCTCACGGTTGCCCGTCACCGCGCGCCCGACCAGCTCCTCGTTCGTGTACGGGCCGTACAGGTCGGACGTGTCGAGGAACGTGATGCCGAGGTCGAGAGCGCGGTGGATCGTCGCGATGGACTCGGCCTCGTCGGTGGGCCCGTAGAACTCGCTCATGCCCATGCAGCCCAGGCCGAGCGCCGGCACCTCGAGCTCGCCCAGGCGGCGTTTGCGTGTCACCCCTACTCTGCCGCTGCGCCCGCCGACGCGAGCTCGACGGCCGACCAGGCGAGGACGCGAACCCCCACCTCGAGCGCGGCCTCGTCCACGCGGAACCCAGGCGAATGGTGCGCCGGGGCGACCTCCAGGCCCTCAGGCATCGCGCCGAGCGTGAAGTAGCACCCAGGCACGCGCACGAGGAACTCCGCCATGTCGTCACTGACAGTCATCGGCCGCTCGAACGTGAACGCGCCCTCGCCGACGACCTCACGCCCCACGTCGAGGACGAGGCTCGTCACATCCGGGTCGTTGACCAGGGGAATGGTGCGGTGGGCGATCGCCAGGTCGGACTCGACCGTGAACTCGGACTCGGTCTCGACCAGGAGGTCGCGCAGGCGCGCGAGTGCGACTTCGCGCAGGTCCGGGCTGAAGGTGCGCAGGCTGCCCTTCAGCGAGACATGCCGTGGCACGATGTTGAACGCCCCGTCGCTGACCACCTCACCGACGGTGGTGTGGCACCCGGCGCCTTCGAACTCCAACCCCTCGACCACCTCGGGCAGGCGGTTGACGAAGAAGGCCTGCGCCGCGATGACGTTCCCGGCCCGGCCCATCATCCCGCCGTGGCCGCCCGGCCCGGACAGCGTCACGTGGTAAGCGTCGGCGCCACTCCACTGGACGCCGCCGCGGGCCGCCACGGTGCGGCTCGGCAGGAAGCTCGCGATGTGCAGGCCGAGCGTCACGTCGACCGGCACCATGTCGAACAGGCCGCCGTCGATCATCGCCCGCGCCCCGCTGATGATCTCCTCGGCCGGCTGGAAGACGAAAAGGAAGCGCCCGGAGAGCGACTCGGCGTAGTCCGCGAGGGTCCGGGCCGTGCCGAGGAGCATCGACGCGTGGCAGTCGTGGCCGCAGGCGTGCATCCGCCCGTAGATGTCCGACGTGAACACGACGCCCGACTCCTCCACGATGGGAAGGCCGTCGATGTCGGCGCGCAGCATCACCGTCCGGCCGGGGTTCCCGGAGTCGAGCAGCGCCACGGCGCCGGTCTCGGTCGGGCAGGACAGCACCTCGAGCCCCAGGTCGCGCAGGCGACCGCGGATGGCGGTGCTCGTCTCGTGCTCCTCGAACGCGATCTCCGGGCGGCGGTGCAGCTGGCGCCGGAAATCGATGACCTCGTCGAGGGTGTCAGCCGTTGGCTCGGGCGCCCACGCCTCTCCCGACACGGCTCAGCCGCCCGCCATCGCGCCGATGACCATGAGCGGCTCCGTGCCGCCCAACACCGCGGCGGGCAGGGCGGCGTCCGGGCCGTCGTGGGAGATGTCCGCCTCATTCGCAAAGAAGCGGATGAAGGGTCGCCTCTGCTTCGTCACCTGGTCGCGGATGGTGCCGCGGAGGGTTGGATAGGACGCCTCGAGGGCGTCCAATACGGCACCGAGCGTCACGGGCTCCGCCACGTCGAGCTCCACCTCGTGCCCCACGCCGGCGAGGTTGCGCAGGTGCGCCGGCAGCGCCACGCGGATCACGGGAGCGACTGCACCTCGACGGAGAGGACCTTCGGCAGGTCGGCGGCGATGGCGGTCCACGAGTCGCCCGCGTTGTTGGACGCGTAGACCTGGCCGCCCGAAGTGCCGAAGTACACGCCGCAAGGGTCGAGGGAATCCACCGCCATCGCGTCGCGCAACACGTTGTGGTAGCAGCCGGTCTGCGGCAAGCCCTTGGTGAGCGGCTCCCACTCGCCACCGCCCGTCCGGCTGCGGAAGACGCGCAGCTTGCCGTCGGGGACGTAGTGCTCGGAGTCGCTCTTGATCGGGACGACGTAGATCGTCTCGGGCTCGTGCGCGTGGACGTCGATGACGAAGCCGAAGTCGGTCGGCAGGTCGCCGCTCACCTCGTGCCATGAGTCGCCCGCGTCGTCGCTGCGCATGACATCCCAGTGCTTCTGCATGTAAAGGACGCCGGGCTTGTCCGGGTGCATCGCGACGTGGTGCACGCAGTGCCCGACCTCCGCGTCCGGGTCCGGCAGCTGCGCCGAGTGCAGGCCCTTGTTGATGGGCTTCCAGGTCTTCGCCCCGTCATCGGTACGGAAGGCGCCCGCAGCGGAGATGGCGACGTACATCCGCGCGGTGTCGGAGGGGTCCTGGATGATGGTGTGCAGGCACAGGCCTCCCGCGCCCGGCTGCCAGTGCGGGCCCGAGTCCTGCTTGCGCAGGCCCGAAAGCTCCTCCCAGTTCTGGCCGCCGTCGGTGGTGCGAAACAGAGCGGCATCCTCGACCCCGGCGTAGACGGTGTCGGGGTCCGCGAGCGACGGCTCGAAGTGCCACACGCGGGCGAACTCCCACGGGTGGGGCGTGCCGTCGTACCACTGGTGGGTGCCGGCCACGCCGTCGTAGTCGAACTTGTTGCCGACCGGGGTCCAGGTTTTGCCGCCATCGTCCGAGCGCTGCACCACCTGGCCGAACCAGCCCATCGACTGCGAGGCGTACAGCCGGTTGGGGTCCGCCGGTGAGCCCTTCATGTGGTAGATCTCCCAGCCTCCGAACAGCGGGCCCTCGACGTCCCAGCTCTCGCGCTTGCCGTCAGACGTGAGGATGAAGGCCCCCTTGTGGGTACCGACCAGGACTCGTACTGCGGTCAATCCGGCTCCTCCCTTGACGGTGTCTGACGTGCCCCCCGGCGGCGCGGCGTCTCCATGCTAGTGGACGCTCCCGTCAGGACAGCGTCGCCGCCTCGGTGAGGGCGTAGACAGCGGCTTCGTCGAGACCCAGGCGGCGGCCCTCGGCGCCGGCCGCCACCGCGTCGCCGCCCGCGGCCGCCAGCGCCAGCAGCATGTACCTCTCCACCGCGAGCCGCTCAGCCGGGTGCCGCGCCGCACCGATGCTCTCCCACGTCACGTCGGCCGCGCCGGCCGTGATGGCGGCGGCCCTCCACCTGCCGCCGGCCGCGAGCACGGCAGCCATCGCGTCGAGCTGCTCCGCCACGGCCCAGCGGTCGCCACGCTCCGCCGCGCCGGACAGGCCGGGCACCACGAGGTCGCGGGCGGTTGTCACGTCGTTCTCCAGCAGGGCCACGTACGCAAGCTGTAGCCACACCCTCTCGACAAACCGCTCGTCTCCCAGCTCGCGGTAGAGGCGCTCGGCCTCCGCCAGCAGGGGGCGGGCGGTGTCCAGCTCGCCCGCATGCTCTGCCGCGACCGCGCGGTTCAGGCAGGAGGCGGCGAGGAGCCACGCCGAGTCACCTTCACGCGCCAGCCCCAGGGCCTCGTCGAAGTGCCGGGCGGCACCTTCGAAATCGCCGGCGGCCAGCCTCGCCTGGCCGAGGAGCGTCACCCCGTTCCGAGTCGCCGCCCGGTCCCCTCCGGCGCGCCCCATGCTGCTCAGCTCCTCACCGCGCCTGCTGGTCTCGGCGAAATCCTCCTGCTGGTAGGCGAGCCAGCCCGCCCCCCAGAGCGCCTTGGCCCGGGCCGCTCCGCCCCCGTTCATGGCCAGGGCCTGGTCCGTCCAGGTGCGGCCCTCGGCAAACGCACCGGTCAGCCTCCAGAACATCCACAGGGCCCCGGCGATCGCGAGGGCAAGCTCGGTTTCCGCGTTTGCCATCGCCCACGAGAGCGCTGCTCGCAGGTTGTCCCGCTCCGTCGCCAGCCGGTTAGCCCACGCCTGCTGGCCGGCGGCCCGAAGGTGCGGTTCAGCGTCCTCCGCCAGGGCCCGGAAGTGGCCGGCATGGCGGCGCTCGAGGGCGAGCACGTCGCGGGGGCCGACACGCGCCCCCAACCTCGCCGCAGCGTAGGCACGGACGGTGTCGAGCATGCGGTACCGCGTGGACCCCGACGCCTGGGTCTCGCGCTGCACCAGGCTCGACTGGACCAGCTCGGAGAGGCTCGCCAACAGGTCACCGGCGGCGTCGCACACGTCCCCGGCGGATTCGAGGGTCCAGCCGCCCGCGAAGACCGAGAGTTGCTCCAGGAGCCGCCGCGCCTCGGATCCAAGCAGGTCGTAGCTCCACGCGACAGTCGCCTCGATCGACCGCTGCCGCTCCGGCAGGTCGACAGGCCCGCCCACCAGCAGCTGCAGCCGGCGGTCCAGGTGATCGCGTATCTCGGAGGGCGCGAAGAGGCTGGTCCGCGCGGCGGCGAGCTCGATCGCCAGCGGCAATCCGTCGAGGCGGCGGCAGATGTCGGTCGCCAGCGCCTCGTCGACCGCCCCGGCGGGAGTGGCCACCTGGATCGCCGCCACGCAGGTGACGAACATCTCGACCGCCTCGGCCTCAGGCAGCGGGGGAATCGGAACGGCGCGCTCTGCCCGGATGTTCAGCGCCGACCGGCTGGTGACCAGGACCTTGCAGGCGGACGTCATGGCGACCAGCTCGGCGAGCGCGGGGGCGACGGCGAGCACATGCTCGAGCGTGTCCAGGACGAGCAACATCCTCCGGTCCCGCAGGTGCCCGGCCAGCGCCGCGAGGGTGCCCCCTCCTCCACGCGCCTTGAGGACCCCGGCGATCGCCGGCAGGACCATCGCGGCGCTGCGCAGGTCGCCCAACGAAACGAACACGACGCCGTCCTCGAAGGCATCGGTCATCGCGCCGGCCAGCTGCAGAGCGACGCGTGTCTTGCCCACGCCACCCGGCCCGACGAGGCTCACCAGCCGCACCTCGGGATCGAGCAGCAGGTCCGTGACCGTCTTGAGCTCGCCGGCGCGGCCGATGAGGGGCGTGCGGGGCACCGTCGGGGTGATCGGCGGGGACGCCTCGAGCGCGACCGACGGGCGGCCGCGGGCGGCGGCCTCGAACTCCAACGCTTCAGCGCCGGTCAGCTCCAGCGCCTCGACGAGACGGCGCGCGGTGTCCCGGTAGACGACGCGCCTCAGGCCGCGCTCAATGTCACTCACAGCGCGCTCGGAGATCCCGGCACGCTCGGCCAGCTCCGCCTGGGTCAGCCCCAGGGCCGCGCGGCGCAGCCGCAGCCTGCTGCCGACGCTGCCCTCGGCCAACATGCTGACCGGATGGTAGCCCTCCGGCATGTCGAGGGCGGACTCGCCGTCAACTCGGTGGCCAACTCGGTGGCCGCACGTCGTGGCGCCGAGGACCTCCGCGGTTCAGGTTGGGGCGTGTCGAAACCGTCACCCATCAGGAGGTCGGACAATGTCCGCAGAAGCCAACAAGGTCCTGGTCAAGCGCTACTACGACGAGGTCCTCAATCGAGGCGAGCTCGGTCTGCTCGACCAGCTGGCGACGCCCGATTACGACGAGCACAGCCCCTTCCCCGGCCAGCCCAACGGCATCGAGGGCCTGAAGGCGCGCGTCGGCGCGATCATCGGCGCGTTCAGCCCGGTCTTCACCCTGAACGAGGTGCTCGCCGAGGGCGACACCGTCGTCGTCTACTGGACGAACACGGGCACGCACCAGGGCGAGTTCATGGGCATCCCGCCGACCGGACGGACGGTGACCGTCTCGGGTGTCGACATCCACCGCCTGCGCGACGGCCGGATGGCCGAGCACTGGCACGTCATCGAGCAGCTCCAGATGCTGCAGCAGCTCGGGGTCATCCCCGTGCCCCAGGCCGCGGCCTCTTGACCCGGCCTACCGAGCGCAACCGGCGCACGATCCTCAGGTTCTTTCAAGAGGTGATGGGCTCCGGGGAGCTGGAAGCGCTCGACGAGCTAGCGGTTGACGACTATGACGACCACGTGGCCCTGCCCGGACAAGGTCCGGGCCGGGCCGGCCTCAAGCTGAGAGTGGCCACGATCCGCGCGGCGTTCCAGCCGCGGCAGCAGTTGCACGACGTGGTCGTGGACGGCGACCGGGTGGCGGTGCGCTGGACCCTCAGCGGGATCCACTGTGGGCCGTTCCTGGGCTTGGAAGCCACCGGCCGGCCGGTCCGGTTCGATGGTATCGACATGTATGCGATGCGCGACGGCAGGATGGCGGCACACTGGAACGTCGTCGACCTCTGGTCCTTCTATCAGCAGGTCAGAGGCCCGGGCTCCTAGGCGCTGATCGCCTTGATGCCTGCCGCGGCCGCCGCTATTCTCGATCCGAGTTTGCATCGCGCGATCGCAGCCACAGGGGGCGGAGTCAACATGGGCCGAGCGCGAGGGGCGCTTGTCGCCGCGGTGATCATGGCCGCCGGTCTCATGGGCTGTGAGGGGCCACACGAGGACTGCCAGTCCGGTCGGCTGACCGCCGACCCGGGGCGCGTCGTGCAGGTGGACGGGGAGAGTGACGTCGAACTGGTGGCGCATTTCGGCGTCCCGGGGAAGCCGGCCGTCGGCATCCCGCTGGAGTTCGGTTTCTACTGGGCGAAGGCGGGCCTGCTCGTCGGAGATGCGACCACGGACTCCACCGGAAAGGCCGTCTACCGCCGCAGTTTCGACGATCTCACGCTGGACCAGCGCGTGTCAGGTGCGCTCAAGCCCGAATACGTCGTGCGCTGGACCGACCCGCACCCGGTCAACGGCGTCGCCTGGTGCGAAGCGAAGACGACGGGCACGCTGCCCGTCAGCCAGCTCCCGCCGGCGCCTCCCGACGCTCCAAGGTAGGAAGGAAAGACAGCGGGAGACGGGACTCGAACCCGCAACTTCAACCTTGGAAGGGTTGCACTCTACCAATTGAGTTACTCCCGCGAGCGGCGTAGATGTTAGCCGCGGGGCTTCCTCAGCGAGACTCCTCCACCCACGCCTCGCCGTCCGCGTAGAACTCCTTCTTGAAGATAGGGACCTCCGCCTTGAGCGTGTCGATCAGCCAGCGACACGCCTCCATCGCGGGCGCCCGGTGCGCGGCCGCGACGGCGACGACAACGCTGACATCGCCGATGTCGAGGCGGCCGAGCCGGTGGCGGATCGCGATGTCCCCGACCTCCCAGCGCGAGCGCGCGCCGTCCACGAGGCGCTGCAGCTGGGCCTCGGCCATGGGCTCATGGGCCTCGTACTCAAGGTGCCGCACCCGGCGCCCGTCCTGGTTGTCGCGCACGATGCCGACGAAGGTGCCGAGCGCGCCATCCGCGGCAGTGGCGAGGCCACGGCTGACCGCGGCGGGGTCGATGGCGTCGCGGGTCAGGAACGACTCCATGTCAGCCTCCGGCGGTCGGGGGGATGAAGGCCACCTCCGCGCCGGCGTGGAGCGGGGTGTCCCAGGCGGCGTAGCCCTGGTCGACCGCTACGCGCAGATGATCCCTGGTCGAGCCGAGGTCAGGATGCTCAGCGCAGAGGTCAGCGAACAGGGCGTCGGGCGTCGCGCCCTCGTCGACGTCGAGGTCGAGCCGCCCCGCGCCGACCAGCTCGCGCGGCTTCGCGAAGAGCAGGACGGTGACGTTCATGCGGGCACCTCGACGCCCGCGGCGTGGACGCCGTAGAGCTGCGGCGCCGGCAGGATGGGTGCGGCCAGCTCCCAGTAGCGGCGCGACACGCTGTCGTAGACGCGGCCCTGGCGGCGGAACGCGCGGAAGAACCAGCCCAGCGGCGGGTCGGGCCAGCCGCGGAGGAGGCGCTGGGCGCGGCGGAGCCACTCATAGCGTCGCGCGAACGACCAATGGAGGGCGGCGTAACGGGCGCGGGTCTCATCGCGCCCTTGGCCTCCGTCGCGCTCCGCGTTCAGCAGGCCCGCGAGGTGCTGGGCGAAGAAGACCGCCGGGCGGATGCCCTCGCCCGTAAGCGGCAGGCAGTGCCCGGCGCTGTCGCCAAGGGTGAAGACGTCGCCCGCGAACGGCGGTCGCAGCCCCGCCGTGAGCCAGCCGCCGTGGTAGTGGCCCCCGTGCATGTTCTCGGCGGCAAGGAAGGTCTCGGTGGAATCGCGGACCCCGTCGGCGGCAACGTAGGAGAGCACGCCGGCGCGCGTGCGCTCGCCCGCGGGGAAAGCCCAGCCGTACCCGTCACCGCGGACCCGCGGCTCGAAATAGAAGTGCAGCCCGCGATCGGCAAAGCCGATGGCCGGCTTCTCGAGACCGTAGGTACGGCGCACGGTCACAGGAAACGAGGGGTCGACGCCGCGCGCCAGCGCGGCGCGCCAGCCGGTGCAGTCGATCACCGCGCCCCCCGACACGCCGGCGCCGGAGTCGGTCAGCACTACGTCGCCGGCGACGCCAACCGCCGCCGCGCGGACCACGTCACCGTCGATCCGCTCGGCGAGGAGCCGGCAGAAGCGGCGGTAGTCGAAGCTGCAGAACGGGTATGGCAGCGGGAACCGGTGAACTGCGCCGCGGGTGTGGACGACGCCCTCCTCGTGCACCTCCTCGATGGCATCCTCCAGGCCCAGCTTGCGGACCACGTCCAGCGTCGTGGCGCACGCGGACGTCTGACCCTCCCCCACCTCGCCCTTCTCGATGAGCGCCACGCGCCCGCGCAGGTGGGTCGCTAGCACGAGACCAGCGAACGAGCCCCCCGCGACCACGTAGTCGTACGCGGGGGCCATCTACTCGATGTCGGCGGCGCTGATTGTCTCGTACGGAACGCCCGACAGCTTCTCGTCGAGGCGCGCCAGGACAAACGCGAGGTCGCTCGCGCGGTTCAGGTAGCGGAGCACGTCCTGGTTGGCGATGACCCCCTCATGCAGCATCCGGGCGCAACTCCGTTCGGCGCGCCGGATCACGGTGCGGGCCATGTCGAGCACCGCGCCGTTGGTGGTGGCGGCGACGGTGAAGCTCGCCGGCAGGTCGAGTGTGTCGCGGACCGCGGCGATCCGCGCCTCGATGTCGCGGACCAGGGCCGCGTCCACGGGGTTGACGCCCTCCATCGGGCGCCCGGCGGCGAGCTCGCTCATCACGCGGAAGAGGTCGCGCTGGAGGTCCACGACGTGGTTGCGAAGCGCTTCGTGCTGGGTCATCGTCCGGGCCATCCCGAGCACGGCGGTGGCCTCGTCGATGGCCCCGTACGTCTCCGGGCGGAGGTCGTACTTGGGCACCTCCGCCCCGCCCCACAGCGACGTGTACCCGCCATCACCGCGGCGGGTCGTGATCGGGGTCTTCTTGCTGTCGGACGCCATCAGCCGCGCGCCGCCGATGCCAGCCCTTCGAGCCGCGCGACGACGTGCTCGCGCGCCGCGCTGGCCGCCTTGGGGACCTCCTCGCCGCGGGCGATGCCCGCGGTGATGGCGGCCGAGAACACGTCGCCCGTGCCCCGCGCCGCCACCGCCACCGCTCGCGACCGGACCGCGTACCAGTGCGCCCCGTCGGAGATCACGTCCTCGTGGTCGTCGTTATCGGTGGCGAAGGCCTTGAGGATCACCCACTTCGGACCGAGGCCGAGCAGGGCCCGGACCAGGTCGTGGGCGGCAGCGTTCGTCTGCGCCAGGAGGCGGCCTTCCCCCGCGTCCACGACCAGCACCGTGGAGAGCGGCAGGATGGCCCCGCGGTAGGCCCGCAGCCACTGTCTCGTGACGCTGGTTCGGAGGAGCTCCATCTCCGGGTCGGCCACCAGGGGCACCCCGGTCCCCCGCGCCCGGGCCGCCACGACGTCGATGGTGGCCTCGTCCGCGACCATCCCGAGCTTCATGGCCTGCATCTCCTTCCCCTTCAGCCCGTCGAGCTGGTCGACCACCACCTGGCTCGAGACCGGGATGACGCCCTTCTCGCCGCGCACGCCGGTCGCGATCGCGGTGAGCACCGTCGCCGGCTCGCAGCCATTGTCGAGCAGGGTGCGGACGTCGGCGAGGACCCCCGTCTCCGCGGATGGGTCGACGGCGCCGATGCTCAACACCCGGGGTCGCGTGTCAGCCGCCATGTCAGGTGATCTTAGGGATCATCGTCCTCGGGCAGCTCGCGCGGCTGCCGGAGGTGCGCGGTGAGGGCCGGCACCGCCGCGAACACGATGATGATCACCGCCAGGGCAACGACGGCCCACTGCAGCAGCCCCTGGGCCGGGAAGCCGGCCTGCCCCGCCGAGGCGTAGAGCTCGTACGTGCCGTCCAGCCTCAGGTAGGCCACGTCCGCTGTCGTGGAGTGACCCGTGACGCGGTGGACCGTGACGCGGTCTGGGAGCCCGCAGGGCGCCGGGTTGGGATCGGTCTCCCCGGCGCTTGGCCCGACCTGCGCGCGACTGACCGTCTGCCCGGTGTCGAGGAACACTGTTCCCCCGAACTTCAGGCTGGAAAAGCAGGGGCTGGGCGAGGGCGACGCCACCGCGACGACCAACGCAACAGTCGCGACGGCGCTCAAGCTCGCCGGCCGCCCCGGCGCGCGGCCTGGTAGGCGAGCAGCCCGACGGCCACGGCAGCGACCAGGGGCACGGCCAGGAGCGAGCCTGCGTGCGGGCTGATCGAGAGCAGCGTGTACTCCCCCACCACTGCCGTCAGCACCACGGCAAGCGCCGCCGCGACGATCTGCATCCGGCGGGCGGCGGGGGTTATGGCCGCCGGCGCGGGAACTCGCCCGGCACCCTCGCGGCGGGCGGGGCTCGAAACCGGGGCCGGCGGCTCGGCGGCGACCGCCCGGGCCGGGGCCTTCGCGTAGCGCGCCGCCAGCGGCGGCAGCACGACGAGGACGGCGACCACCGCGAGCACCATGTCCATGGCCGCCACCAGCCCGAAGTCGCGGAGCATCGGCAGGTCGAACCCGAGGTTGCGCACCAGCGGCAGGCCGCCCACGGTCAGGGCCAGGAACCCGAGCACCAGGGCCGCCGCCGACGTCATGATGCCGGGACCGGCGGCCGCGCTCGCGGCGCGGGCCGCCTCGGGGCCCGGCGAAGCGGCGGCGGCGGCTTCGCGGAAGCGCTCCAGCCAGAGGATCCCGAACTCGCTCCCGAAGGCCACGACCAGCGCGCCGAGGACCCCCGTCATGGGCGTGAGTGGGGCGCGCAGCGCGAACAGGACGGCCGTCGACCACCCCGCCACCAGCAGCGTCGGCAGCCAGGCGAGGAGCGCGAACCGGCGCTCGCGGCGGTACACCAGCAGCAGCGCCAGCAGGACGAGGCCGGCCGCCGCCAGGTTCAACGGGACCTGCCCCGCCTCGAGGCTCTCGAGGCCGACGATGGAGAGGGCGGTCAGGCCGGCCGGGTAGAGCGTGAAGCCCGCGGGTGGCGAGATGTCGCCCTGGATCCGGTCGAGCCACTGCTTCTGCTGTTGCACCGGCGCGAGGGTGACGCCGAAAGCGACCCGTCCGATCGTGCGGTCGGGCGTCGCCAGCGCGCTGGTGAAGTACGACGGCACCGCGGCCAGGAGGTTGCGGACGTCGTCGGCCGTCGGGTTCTGGCTCTGCGTGACGTCGGTGACGAACTGCGCGAGGTTGGCCAGGGGCTTCAGCTGCCCGCCGCTGTCTGACTGCGCCACCTGCAGCAGCTGGCGCTGCCACGTGAGCGCCGCCGGGGTCGTGACGTCGGGGCCCGTCACCACGAAATCGAGCTCCCCGCTGGAGCCGGTCGCCTGGCGCACCGCGATGACGTCCCGGAACGCGGGGAGGTCAGGCGAGACGAGCTTCTCCGGGTCCGTCTCGTAGGTGCTGAACGGGAAGGCGATCCAGCCGACGGCCGCGACGGCGAAGGCCGCGGTCAGGACGGCCGCCAGGGTGCGCAGCCCGGGTGAGGCCAGGCGCAGGAGCCAGGCTCGAAGAGGGCCACCGCTGCCCCCCACCGCACCTCCCCCCGCAGGTGGGGGGAGGACATGAGGGACTGTCGACATGCCGAAAAGCGGCACCTCCTCTCCGTCCGCGACCAGGGTGGGCGCCGGCTGTGCCCTGCGGCCGAGCCAGCGCGGCTCCTCACGCACCCGGACCGCGGCCAGGACCGTCGTCCGCGCCAGCCACCAGGCCAGCCCCGCCCCGAGGATCATGACCAGCCCGAACTGGCGCACCATCGGGATCGCGGACCCGAAGAGGGCCAGGAGCCCGGCAGCGGTACAGAGCAACGCCCGGCGGGTCGCGCTGCCGGCGCCTGCGCGCGCCTCGGCGAGCGCGTCATCCACCCCGGCCTCCTGGGCCTGGCGGTAGCGGGCCAGGAACTGCACCGCGTAGTCCACCGACAGGCCGGTCGCGATCGGCAGGGCGGCCAGGGTGGCCGGGTTCAGGGCCAATGTGAAGGTCGCCAGCACGCTCTGCCACGCCGGGTGGTCGAGCCCCACCCGGAACCGGAGGAGCGCCACCCCGAACCCGACGAGGCTGATCGTCCCGGCGAGGATGCCCGCGGTCGCGAGCCCGGCCGCCACCGGGACCAGGCGGATCCACCAATTGAGGCGCCGCCGGAAGGCCAACAGCATCAGGATGGCCATCGACACGAGCCCGGCGAGCATCCCAGCGAACAGCGCGACGCGCAGGGCGCGCTCGACAGCGGCTTCCAGCACCGGGGCGCCGCTGACTGTTACCGTCGCGTTGGGGATCGGCCCCTTCCGGGCGGCGTCCCGCACCGACGCGACGATCGCGTTGACGTCCGCGCTCGAGGTGCCCGGGCTCAGCCGCGCCGTGATCACGATATGTCGCTGGTCAGGCACCACCGCGTTGAACCGCGCCTTGGGGTTGCCGCTCTTGTCGAGGAAGATCGCGGACACGAAAAGTGGGTTGGTCTCGCTCGGCAGCCCGATCTGCTGCAGCTCGGGGTATTGCTTCAGCGCGTCGCTGAGGTACTGCTGCTCCGCCGCCTGCGCGGCCGCCTGGCCGGCGGCCTGCGCGTCCGCGTCCGACTTGCCCTGCGCCTTCGCCTGGTTGTAGGCGTCGGTCTGAGCCTTCGTGCCGGCGGCCTGGAGCTGCGCCTGGAGCGTGCCCAGCGCGGTCTGCGCGGAGACGGCGGCGATGCTGGTCGGACCGTAGAGGCTGAGGACGCCGCGCTGGCGGTTGGCGGGAAGCACCAGTGTGCCCTCGATGTTGGCCAGCTGCACGAGGCCGGTGCCGTTGAGAATGGCGCGGACGTTCCCTGTCACGAGCACCACGAGCGGGTCCGCGCCGAACGCGTTCTCGAACTGGACCTCGTGGCGGAAGGCCTGTGAGCCGGGGTCGACGATCGTGTCCGGTGCGGTGTCGTACTGCGCCATCACGTTCGCGACCGCCAGCATCACCAGGGTCAGCAGGCCGACGAGCAGCAGCGCGAGACGTGGACGTCTCAGGAGCAAGGTCCCATCACTCTAGTGGCTGGAAGGCGCGGGCTTAGTTGCCGAGCAGGAGATCCAGGAGCGTGAGCCGGGTGGGCTGCGCGAAGGCCGAGGCCGCGCCGGCGCCCGTGGCGTCGACGGTGAAGTAGGGCGGCGGCGCCGCCCCGCCGTTGGTCGCCGGGGTCAGGGCCTGGCTCTCGACCGGGTCCGTCCGGCAGGTGAACGCCCCGGCCGTGCCACCGCGGGTTGCGTTGCCGGTGTCGGGGCCGCACAGCGTGTCCCCTTCCTCGTCGGTGGGCCCATTTCCGTTGGTCACAGCCGTGTCAGTGTGCAGGGCGAAGAGGACTTTCACGTGGTGGTGCGCGACGAGGCCCGTCCCCGGGTCTACGTACGGCTTCCCGTTCTTGTCGAAGCAGGGGACGATCTTGACCTGCGTCGAGTGCTCGGTGTCCACGGGCTGGCTCGGGTTCGGCGACTTGCTCGGGTCGGAGATGTCGCACTCGCCGAATGAGTCCCGGGTGCGCTGGATGGCGAGGCCGATGTCGCTCAGCTTCTGGCCGTACTTCGGCGTGAGCGCGGGGGCCAGCTCGTTGGTCGCCTGCCCGAGGCCGTTGCTGAAGTGGATCAGGGTGTCCAGCAGCGCGGGGAGCTGCGGCAGGGTCTGGCGCAGAGCCTGGACGTTGTTGCCGCCGGTGATGGTGTCGAGCGCCGAGAGGACGTGGTCGCCGTGGACGACGAAGCCGCTGACGTCGGCGCGGTGCAGGTCAAGCTGGGCCAGCACGTCGGCGTTCTCTTTGACGATCTGGTCGAGCGGCGACGCCGCGAAGGTCTCGTTCACCACCGCGCTGCTCTCGATGAAGCGCCCGGTCTCGAAGGAGCGCGCGTCGATCGTCTGCAGCACCGGCGTGAGGTGCTGCTCCACCACGGCGAGCTGGTCGATGATCTGGCCTTCGTCCGCGCCGCGGTTCTCGTTGGCGCTGCCCAGCTCGTACAGCAGGGTCCGCAGGCTCGTGCGGGTATCGGTGTCGAGCTCGTTCAGGACCTGCTCGAAGTCGACCGACTCGAACGTGTGATCGAGCGCGACCGTGTCGCCCGTGTGGAAGGCGCCGGCGCTGCTGGTGCCGGGGTCGATCGCGGCGTACTTCGGTCCGAACACGCCGTGAGGCCGGATCCAGACGCTCGCGTCCTTGTAGAGCTTGGTCTGCTGGGTGTTCACCGTCATCGTGACGAGGGCGCCGCCCTGGTCGTCCTTGTCGACCGCGTTCACGCCACCGACCTTGACGCCCCCGACCTCGACGTCCGCGCCGGCAACCAGCGTGTCAGCCGAGGCGACATGGGCCTTGATGGTCATGTTCTTGTTGAAGAGGGCGACGTTCGTGAACGCGTAGAAGAGGAGCGCGAACATGATCACCGCGGCGATCAGCCCGACGAAGCCGGGGTTGACGTGGGTGGTCTGCCTGCCGCCCGCCATCAGTCCACCAGGTAGCCGAGGAGCTCGGCTTCCAGGATTGAGCGGTACTGCTCCGTCGCGGCGTCAGCGCTGATGCTCGGAAGCGGCAGCGGGGCCAGGCTCGGGCTCGGGACGACGCTTGGCGTTCCCGGCGTCGGCGACGGCGACGGCACAACCGACGGGAACAGGCCGGGCAGCGGGGGCAGCGGCGGGACCGCGGGGATCGTGACGTGCGTGCCGGGCACCGTGGGCAGGGTCGGCGTCTTGGCGGAGCTGCTGTAGGGCGGGGTCACCTCGCCGCCGCTGTTGGTGGAGGCGAGCGTCGTCGGCTGGCGCAGGAAGAAGCCGCCGCAGCCGGGGGCGCCCCCGCAGTTGGCCGTGTTGTTGGCGTTGTGGTTGTACTGCGTCACCGCGCTGTAGAGGTCGCCCACGAAGACCTGGCTGACCGAGATGAACGGGTCGAGCTTGTGCCCGTCGGCGTCCACCTGCACCAGGGTCGGGTTGAGCTTGTCCAGCGCCGGGTGCGCGAGCTGCAGCAGCTGGTTGAAGTTCTGCTCGTTGCCGTTGAACTGGGCGATGCCGTGCCCGAGGCCGGTGTTGCCCTGCTCGATGAAGGCGCGGAAGCCCTGGTCGTTCGCGGCGATCGTGGCGAGCACGGAGTCCAGGTTGGATTGCAGCCCGGCCAGGTGCTGGCGGTTGTCGGCCAGGGTGCCACTGACGGTGTCGAGGTTCGTGATGATGCCGTCGAGGTTCGTCGACCGGTCCGAGAAGGTCTGCAGGTCCGGCGTGGAGTTGACGGACAGCGCGTGCAGGTCGCTCAGCAGGGCATTGATGTCTTCGCCGCGGCCCTGGGTGGTCACACCCAGCTGCTGGATCAAGACCTTGATGCTGTCGCGCGTCGGCTGGTCGAAGCTCTGCAGGATCTGGTCGAAGTCGACGGGGCTCTGGGTCCGCTCGACGGGGATCACGCTCCCGGCCTGGATTTGCGGCGCGCTGCTCGGGCCCGGCACCACCTCGAGGAACTTCGTGCCCAGCAGGGTCTGCAGGCGAAGCTGGACTTTCGACCCCTGGTGCAGCGGAACGCTCGCCGGGTTGATGCGGAACGTGATCTCGGCCAGGCCGTCGTTGCGCGCCTGGATGTTGGTGACCTGGCCCGCGTACGCGCCGCCAATCCGGACATCGGACGCGTTGGCGATGCCGTCCGCGTCGGTGAAGTCCGCCTTGAGCTCGTAACCGCGGTCCCAGAACGTCAGCGAGAAGCTGCGGTTGATGGCGAAGGCCACGAGCAGCAGCAGGAGGAACGCCGCGAGCAGCGAGACGCCAAACCGGACCGGGCTGACGCGGTAACGCAGCAGGTCTTTCAGCATTGGCTCTCGCTGTTCGAGCTGTCACTCGGCACGACCGTGTCGCAGATGACCGCGAGCGGGCGCAGGGCCCACACGGAGTTCGAGCTCAGGTCGTTCGGGTTGGTGGTGCCGTTGATGCCGGTGGTGGCATCGGCCATGTCGTAGAGGAGCTGGTCGAGAGGTGTGATCAATTGTTGCGACACCTGCAGGACGGGGATGCCGGCCTGGAGGGAGTAGTTGCTGCTCGCCTCCACGGCCGGCTGGCGCGCGAAGAACCCGGCGAGGTAGTCCTCGTTCCCGGCCAGCACCGTGTTCAGCTTCGTGAGCGAGGCGTCGCCGTGCTGCAGCAGGCCGGCCAGCTGGGTGTCCTGCTGCTGGATCGCGTCGAGCACCGAGCTGCCGTGCGAGACCAGGCCCCGCAGGGACGCGTCCTCGACGGCAAGCTTCTGGGTGAACGTGTCGAAGGCCACGGTGGCGCGGTCCAGGGCGACCTGGTGGTCGTCAAGGATGCCCACCGTCGGCTCCGCGGCGAGGGCCAGGTTGCGCAGCTGTTCCAGGTCGTGGTTGAGGGTTTGGGCGCGCCCTCCCAGGGCGATCTTGCCCTGCAGGGTCATCTGCTTGAGCTTGTCGCGGGTGGGGGCGTCGAAGATGGCGTTGATCTGGTCGAGGTCCGTCGGCGACGTCGTGCTGTCGACGCCGATCTCGGCGCCACTGTCGAGGGTGCCCTGCCCCGTGCCTGGGACGATCTCGATGTAGTGGTTGCCCAGCAGGCCGAGCTGGCGGATGATCGCCTTCGACCCGCTGTGCAGGGGCGCGAACTTCGAGTCCAGCGCCACGTTGGCGACTGCCACGTTGTTGCCGAGGGACAGGGTCTGCACCCGGCCCGCGTGCACGCCCGCGATCGTGACGTCGTTGCCCTCGACGAGACCGTCGGCATTGGTGAAGTCAAGCTTGACGGTGTAGCCGCTGATCCCCGTGCCCGCGGCGACAGTGCCGGCGGCGCCGAGGATGAGGGCCAGGACCAGGAGCAGCGTCCGGACTCTCATTGGCCCAGCAGGTAGGCGAGCAGCTGCGACTGCTCCGGGCTGATCATGCCGGTGGACCGGCTCGGCACCGGGGTGTTCTTGTCGTATGTGCCGGGGCAGGCGTACGGGTACGACGAGGAGGGCGCGTACGCCTGCAGCGGGTTGCTGCCGTCGTTGCACATCACGCCGTTGGCGAGGAAGCCGTGCGTCCCCGTCACCCCGGTCACCGGGTTGTAGCCGCCCGCGCCGGGATCGTAGATACGCGTCGCCGAGTCCCACTCGAAGTCCGTCTGCGTGGCCTTGCCCATCGCGATCGTGAGCTGGTCGTTCGGGTACGTGTACTGCTGGCCCAGCAGGAGGCTCGGGACGGCGGTCTCCAGGTCCGCGTTCAGCAGGTCGAGGAACGTGTTGACATTCCTCAGGACGCCCGGGGCGTTCTGGATCGCGGTGTGGATGTTCTGGTCGTTGTTCTGCTGGCCGACCGCCGCGTTGATGCGGCTGAACGTCGCCGAGCCGTTGTTCAGGATGCTGGCCAGGTGCGCGTCGTTGGTGGCGATGGTGCCGGTGACGTTGTCACCTGCCTGGAGAAGGAGGGCCACCTGCGCGTGCTCGTCGGCGAGGGTGCTGAGGATCGTGTCGGTATCGACCAGGATGTGGTCGATCTGGGCCGTCCGGTCGGCGAAGCGCGCGGACACGGGGGTCAGGTGCTCGGCGATGTTGCGCAGCTCGGGGATGGTGGCGTTCAGGTCCTGGCCGCGCCCGGCGACCGCCTGGCCGAGGCCCTGGAAGTCGATCGACACCGCCTTCCTCGTCTCGGCGTCGCTGGACTCGAGGACCTGGTCGAGCTCCACCTGCGTGAAGGCCTGGCTCGTGGGTATGGTGCCGCCATCCGGGATCGCGACGTTGGACGTGCCGCGCACCATGTCGACGTACTTCTCCCCGAGCAGTGACTTGGGCCTGATCAGGACCGTGGCGTCCGTGTAGACCGGGTTGTACTGCGGGTCGATGCCGATCACCACGCGCGAGCCCGTCGCGATGGGGGTCACGCTGGTGACCTTCCCGACCTGGATGCCGGCGATGCGCACGTCACCCCCCTCCGGCAACCCGTCGGCGTCGGCGACGGTGAAGGCCAGCTGGTACTGGGCCGGCAGTGGCCCGAGTCGCTGGCCGGTGTTTACAGCCATGAAGAGCAGGCCCGCGATCGACAGCACCGCGAACACCGCGACGATGGCCAGGTTCTGGCCCACCCGCGTGCTAGGCATGGGCGCCACCGAACAGGTCGCTCCACAGCCGCCCGAAGAAGCCGAAGGGGCCGCCGTCGGAGGTGGAGGTGGAGGCCGTGGCCCCGGAAACGGTCGCGGAGCCGGTCGGCGACGGGGGGCTGTACGCCGAGATGCCGGTGTTTCCCGGGCTGCAGACCGAGCTGGGTGACATGCCCGGCGACTTCAAGCCGCACTGCGCCTCGTCCGGCGCAACCATGCCCATGACGCGCCAGAGGTGATGGTCCTGCGAGACGTAGTTGTTCGGGATCCCCGAGAGGTTCGGCCCGGACTGGGCGCTGAACCCCTCGATCGACAGCGCCGGGTCGGCCGCCACCAGGCTGCCGCCGCCGGGCTTCATCGTCGCCGGGTTGGTGACCGGCGAGGGGCAGCTGGCCGGCTCGGTGACACCGGGGACGTTGAAGTACCCGTTGGTGTAGATGTGGTCGTCGCAGCGGTTCGTCCCGAGCATCGTCTGCGCCAGGCGCGGGAAGATGGCGATGCCGTTGCGGAGCGCGGTGGGCCCGTTCGGGTCGACGGTCAGGCCACCGCTGCCGTTCGGGTAGCTCTGGAACGTGTCGGTGATCGTGCTGGAGGTGGCCAGGAAGTCCTTTGCGTCGGCCACGGTCTGGGGCAGCTTGGCCACCGCGGACGCGAGCGCCGGGGCGTTCGGCGTCAACCCGGCGTCCAGCGAGGCGAGGACGTTGTTGAGGTGCCCGAAGGCGTTGGCCAGCTGGACGTCGTGACGCATCAGCGTGGTGCTCTGGTCGTTCCAGTCGCGCAGGGTTTGCGCGAGCTGGTCGTGGTAGTCGGCGACGGTCTTCTGGTAGAGGTCGAGCTGCGTCAGCAGTGCGCCCAGGTTGTCCTTCTGCTCGTCGAGGGTCGTGGAGGTGACGGCGACGTCGGCGGCGATGCGGCGGAGGTCCGACGCGGACAGGTTCATGTCCTGCCCGCGCTGCGCCGTCGCCTCACCCAGGGCGTTGATCACCAGCTGGAGCTTGCTCCGGGTGTCGAGGTCGAGCGCGTTGAGGACCTCGTCCACCTGCACCGGGGTGATTGTGTTGACGAGAGGGATCGTGTCCCCGTCGCCGAGGTCGCCGGAGCCGGCGCTGCCCTTGCCCAGCTCCACGTACGTGACACCGAGGAGGTTCTTCGGGCGGACCAGCGCCGTGGCGTCCTTGTGCAGCGGCAGGTAGCTGCCCTGGACCTGCATCGCCACCCGCGCCACCTTGCCATCGACGCTGATGCCGGTGACCTGGCCGACCTTCGTCCCCGCGATGTCGACGTCGTCGGTGGCCAGCAACCCGGCGCTGTCCGTGAACTCGGCGTTGAGCGTGATGCAGTGGGCCGGGTCGAAGGGTCCGAGCTTGGCGCACGGGCCTGCCATGTTGACGGTGAGGAACGACAGGATGCCCAGCGCGATCCCGCCGTACACGAGGACGATCAGGAAGTTCCAGCGGCTCCTCATTGGAGGAGGTACCTGATCAGCTGCTGCTCGGTCGTCGCGTCGAGGGACGGCGCCTGTGGCGCGGTCGCCGTGCGCCGGCTGGTGGTCGGCGCCGCGGCGGCGGCGTGCGGGCAACCCGGGATCTGGGCGGCAAGCTTGCAGAGCGCCGTGACCAGGTCGGTCGCGTTGCTGATGCCGCCGGCCGTGGTGCAGATCTCGTCACCCGGAATCGGGGTGCCGGTGTCGCTCACCTGCCCGGTCTTCGGGTCCTTGGTGCGGAAGTCGACGTTGAAGCAGCCCTGGGTCGGCATGACGCGCGTGAAGATGTCAGTGGTGAAGGCGTTCTTGTTGTCGGGCTGAGAGCCGAAGATCAGGTCCCCGCCAAGCGCCGCCGGCAAGGTCTGCTTCACGACCGGCAGCGCGGTGTGCGCCTTGCCGCCGAGGTTCACGCTCAGGCTGTCGAGGGCGGTGATGGTGTTCGGGAGGTCGGCGAAGATCGCCTGGAGATCCGCCTGGCGCCCGGCCGTGCCCGCGTCGACCGAGCCGAAAAACGAGTCCATCCGGTCGATGCCCTGCTGCACCTGGGCGTCCTCGTCCTTGAGGGTTTGCAGGACCTGGTCGGAGTGCTGGAGGAGGTGGACGTAGGTCGTCCGCTGCTGGTCGCTCGAGATCGTCTGGGTCAGCCGGGTGAGCGCGTCGATGATGCGCTTGAGCTCGGCATCGCGCGTCTGCAGGACGTCCGTCACGTTGGCCAGGGCGGTGAGGTTCTGCGCCCCGGACTGGAAGGTCTCGTTGGTCATCCGTCCCTGGCCTGCGAGGCCCGTCCCGAGCTCGTGGATGAGTGCTTGCAGCTCCTTCCTCGTCGGCTCGTCAAACATGTTGATGAGCTGGTCGATCTCGACGTTGATCTGGGTCGCCGAGTCCGGCAGGCGGGAACCGCTCGGCAGGGCCGCCTTGCTCGTGCTCCCGACCCCGAGGTCGAGGTACTTCTCACCGAGCAGCGACTTCGGCCGGATGTACATGGTGGCGTCCGAGTGGACCGGGCCGTACTGCTGGCCGATCGCAGCGGTCACCACCACCCCCTTGCCGTCGGGGTCGACATCCAGGCTGCGGACCGCCCCGACCTTGACGCCGCCGATGAACACGTCACTGCCGGCGATGAGGCCGTTCGCGGTCGGGTAGTGGGCGCTGACGACGTAGGAGCTGTCGTGGAAGACGGACATGGAGAAGCCGAGGGCGAGCGACACGATCGCGCCGATCGCCAGCGCCACCGCGGCCCCGAGCATCACCGACCCGCGCCGAGTCGAGCTCATCTCACCTTCCACAATGTGCCCGCCTATTGCCGCCTATGCCGTCGAGCGGACTAATCCATTCCCAGCGGGCCCTGCGGCGACCCGACGAGGAATTGCTGGATGAAGGGGTCCTTGTTCTCCCAGATCTCCTTCTGGGAGCCGAACGCCACGCACTTGCCGGCATAGAGGACGGCAAGGTTGTCAGCCACTTCGCGGACCCGGTTGACGTCGTGGCTGATGATGACGGTCGTGCACTGGTACTTCTCGCTGATCTCGCGGATCAGCTCCGACAGCAGCGAGGTGCGCACCGGGTCGAGACCCGAGTCCGGCTCGTCCACCAGGAGGATCTTCGGCTGCATCACCAGCGCCCGCGCGAAGCCCGCGCGCTTGCGCATACCGCCTGACAGCTCGTTCGGGTACTTCTTGTCCGCCCCCGCCAGGCCGACCTCCTTGAGCCGCGCGTAGACGATCTCGCGGATCTCCTGCTCGGACTTCTTCGTGTGCTGCCGCAGCGGGAAGGCGACGTTGTCGAAGAGGTTCATGGAGCTGAACAGCGCGCCGTCCTGGAACAGCATCCCGCACTCCTGGCGGAGGGCGAGGAGGTCGTCATGCTCGAGCTCCGGGACGCTCTTGCCGTCGACGATGATCTCGCCGGAGTCCGGGAACATGAGGCCGACGACGTGGCGCAGGAAGACCGACTTGCCGGTGCCCGACGGGCCCATGATCATCGTGATCTCCCCCTCCGGGATGCCGAAGGTGACGCCGTCCAGCACGCGCTGCCGTCCGAAGTGCTTCTTCAGGTTGCGCGCCTCGATCATGAACTTCTTCGAGGAGGTCGGCTGGTCGTAGTTCTTCGGGCGGTAGCCCGACTCCGGCCGGACGCTCTGGTGCACCTCGTCGGAGGCGGTCTGGCCCCGTTGCGGCGCCTCCTCCACCTCCTGCTCCTCGATGGGGGCGTCGGGCGGGAGCGCGCGCTGCAGCGCCCGCGCGGCGGGCTTGCGAGACGGCGTGCCCTTGGCCTTCGACATCTAAATCACCCTCCAGGGATTGGCAGGTTGGAGTTCACGCCCCAGAAGAGCTGGGTCAGGAACGCGTTCACGAGGATGGTCATGACGAGTGAGACTCCCATCGTCTTGGCCACGGCGCGGCCGATTCCGACAGCGCCGCCGGTGACGTGGAAGCCGTAGTAGATCGCGACAAGGATGATCAGCATGGCGAACGAAAGGGCCTTGATCATCGAGAAGCCGAGGTCCTTGATGTTTAGAAAACGCCAGAAGAAGTCGAAGTACGCGCCGTCGGAGATCTGGGCGATCTGGAACTTCTGGACGAGCCAGCTGGCCGTGAAGGCGCTGGCGAGGGCCAGGATGTACATGAACGGCATGATCACGAGGCAGGCGATGACGCGGGAGGTGACGACGTAGCGGACGGTGGGCATGCCCATGACGTCCAGCGCGTCGATCTCCTCGTTGACCCGCATCGTGCCCAGCTCGGCCACCAGCCCGCCGCCGATCTTGGCACCGAGGGCGAACCCGAAGAAGAGGGGCGTGATCTCGCGCCCGTCGCATAACGCGTTGAAGGTGCCGACGAGCCCCTGCGCCCCGATCTGAGAGAGCGAGTAGTAGGCCTCGACCGAGCACTGCAGGCCGGTGAAGGCCACCAGCAGGAGGATGACCGGCGTCGACCCCACCGCCAGGAAGGCCGCGTACCACCACACCTCGCCGAGGTAGCGGGCCAGCATCTGCGGCGTCTGGCCGATGACCCGGCCACCGAAGACGATGATGTTGCCGACGGTCGAGAAGGGCCCGAGAAGGGCGTCGCCGATGCTCCCGCCGGCCTGCTCCCCGCCGGCAACCTGGGTCGCCATCTACTTCAGCACGTTCTGGGTGTGGAAGGCGGCCAGCAGGGTCGACGTGTAGAGGAAGTTGAAGAACAGGATGGCCACGAAGTTGATCACGACCGAGCTGTGGACCGCCCGGGCCACCCCTTCAGCCCCGCCGCGCGCGGTGATGCCCTTGTAACAGGCGACCGAGCTCACGATGGCGCCGAAGATGATGCACTTGACCTCGCCCCCGTATAAGTCAAGGAGCGTGCCCTGCGTCCAGAAGGTGGATAAGAAGGCCCCCGGGTTGACGCCGACGATGAAGACCGCGATCGCGAACCCGGCGGCGACCGTGAAGGCCACCATCGGGATGTTGTAGAGGGCGGTCATCAGGGCCATGGCCAGGAAGCGCGGGACCACGATGAACTTGATGTTCGACATGCCCATCACCGAGAGGGCCTCCAGCTCCTGGCGCACGTTGCGGGCGCCGAGGTCGGCCGTGATCGCCGTCCCGGCCACCGCCGCCACCATCAGGGCGCTGGCCGTCGGCGCGAACTCGCGCACGTTCGACATGACGGTGAACCCGCCGAGGCGGAACCCGGCCTGGGCGGTCTTGAAGAAGTGGCCCGCCTGCAGCGAGACCAGGGTCCCCCACCCCACCCCGGTCAGGAGCAGGGGCACGAAGAGCGCCGTCAGGATGAACTTGCACTGGTCGAGGAACTCGTCGAAGTAGAACGGGCGGCTGACACACCCGGCCAGCACGGCACGCAGCATGAGGGCAAATTCCCCCAGGCCGAACAGAGAACCCCGCGCCCGTTCGGTGATGACAGCCAAGGTGAACAATCAAGATACCGGACGCTCTGGCAGGCCGCAAGCTACGAGTTGTCCACACCCTCGTGTGGAATCTGTGAGGAAGCCAGCAGTTCCAGCGCGGACGCTTAACGACTCTTTACCGCCACGCGGTGTTCGTGGCGTACGGGGCTTCGTATTGTGGGCTGATCGAACGCGCCATCTGTCCAGTCCTCATTGGCCGGCAAGAGGAGCTCGCGGTGCTGGAGGCGGCGCTCCTGTCGGCCAGCCGTGGCGACAGCCAGCTGGTCTTGCTCGTGGGCGAGGCCGGCAGTGGCAAGTCGCGGGTCTGCTCTTCCCTGCGCGAGTGGGCGGAGGCGAACGGCTGGGCCGTCCTGAGCGGGGCCTGTTCGGACGCGGACATCTCCCTGCCCTACCTCCCCGTGAGCGAGGCCATCAGCTCCTACCTCGCCGGGGCTGACACGACCCAGCTCGGTGCCGGGGCCCAGGAGCTGACGGAGCTGTTCCCCGCCTCGGGGGACGCCGCCGGTGACTTCGACGACCCGACGCGAGGCAAGCTGCGCCTGTACGAAGCCGTGCTGGCGCTGGTGCGGGAAATCAGCACGGCGCGCGGCGCGCTGATCATGATCGACGACCTGCAGTGGGCCGACGGCTCCACTCGGGACCTGCTCGACTACCTGGTGCGCCGCCTGCGCAAGGCGCCCCTCATGATGCTCCTCACCTGCCGCCCCGAGGAGCTCGACCGCCGCCACCCTCTCGCCCCCCTGCTGGACTCCTGGCGGCGGGCGCGGCTGGCCGACGAGGTCGTGCTCCGCCCCCTCGAGATGGGCGAGGTGGCCGCGATGGTGGCGGCCACCCTCGGCGCGGCCGAGGTCCCCGAGGGCTTCACCAGGCGCCTGTGGGAGAGGAGTGAGGGCAACCCCTACGTCGTGGAGGAGATCCTCAAAGAGCTCCTCGACAGCGGGGCCCTCGGCTCCGGCACGATCACGCCCGGCGCCGGCGCCGAGCTGGCGCGCCGCGTCCCGAAGCGCGTGTCGGAAGGCATCCTGCTGCGCGTCGCGCGCATGCCCCCGGCCCAGGTCGAGATCCTGGAGTGCGCCGCGGTGCTGGGCCGGAGCTTCAGCTACCAGACGCTCGCGGCCGTGGCCCGCGCGGAGTCGGCCAGCGTCCTTGACGCCCTGCAGGCGAGTGTCCGGAACCAGCTGGTCGAAGAGGAGCCCGAGTTCCCAAGCCGCTACCGGTTCCGGCACTCGCTCACCCGCGACGCGATCTACACGGACATCGTGCGGCCTCGCCGCGACGAGCTGCACGTGCGCGCCGCCGAGGTGCTGGCCGGACAGTCCATCGCATCGGTGGCCGTGGCCAACCACCTGCTGGCCGCGGAGCGCTGGGACGAGGCCGTCCCGGCCTGCCTGGAGGCCGCGGCCGACGCGGTCCGGCAGCGCGGCTATGCCGAGGCGGCCGAGCTCTACGAGCGGGCCCTTGCCCACCTCGAGCCGGGCGAGCGGCGCGACGACGCCGGCGGGCTGTTCGGGGAGGCCCTTTGGCTGGCGGGTCAGCCCGGGCGCGCGCTCGAGCCCCTGGCTGAGGCCGGCGCCGCCCTGCGGGCCCGCGGGCACCTGGCCGGCGCCGCCCACCTGACGCTGATCGAAGGGCGCTGCCGGTGGGAGACCGGCGACCACGAGGCGGCGCACGCCTGCTATGAGGCGGCGCGCGACGAACTCGAGCCGCTCGGCCCGAGCCCAGACCTGGCGCTGGCCTACATCCGCCTGGCGGGCCAGCACACCTTCGAGTTCGAGGCGGCCGCGGCGCGCCGCGCCGCGCAGGCCGCCCTTCGCATCGCGGAGGTCGCCGAGGCCGGCGAGGCTGCCGTTTGGGCCGCTATGCACCTCGGGATCGCGCTCGTCTACGAGGGCCGGGTGACGGAAGGCCTCGAACGCATGGACCGCAGCTACCAGCAGGCCAAGAGCCTGGGGTACGACCGCCTCGCCGTCAACGCGTTGCACGCGGCGATCCTCCTCCGCCTGTGGAACCTGCGGGCCGCCGAGTGCCCGCCGCTGGTCGCGGAGATGGAGACCCTCCCCGGGGGGTGGCTGAGGGACATGATGGCCGGCCGGGTGCGGACGGCCACCCACCTCGTCAGGGGCAACCTCGGCGAGGCGATGGCCGCCGCCGAGGCCACCCTCGCCGCCATGCGGGACGTCGGCGCGCGGGCTTACATCGCGTGGGTCAACTGGATCCGGGCGCAGGTGCACGCGGAGCTTGGAGAGCTCGCGGAGGCGCGCGCCGTGCTGCCGTCGCGGGCGGCCAGCGAGGAGCGGCAGGACCTCTTCCGGGTCTGGTTCGCGGACGCCCGCATCGCGCTGGCCGCGCGGGACCTCGAGGCCGCGACAGCGGTGGCGCGCGAGATCCTCGGGGCGGCCGAGTGGGCCGCGCGCCTGCCCATGCTCGTCGGACTTGCCGCCGAGATCCTCGACGCCGCCGGGGACCCGGCGGCGGCCTCACCACTGATCAAGCGCTGCCAGGAGCTCGGCACGCCGCCCGACCACCCGCTGCTCGTGATCGCGGCAGCCCGCGCCACCCTGGCCGAGGACCCTGCGGCCGCGGCCACGGCCGTCACCGCCGCCGTCGAGGCCCTGCGCGGCGCCGAGTCGCGCCTCGAAGAGCACCGGGGCCGCTGTGTCCTCGCCCGCTGCCTGGCGGCCGCCGGCGACCGGCGGGGCGCCGCCAGCGAGCTGGGCGACGCGCTCGCGTGGGCCCGCTCCGCGGGCGCCCGGGCCCTCGAGGACGAGGTGTGGGCGACGGCCGATGCCGTCGATCTCCGCCTGCCACGACCCGCGCGGGTCGAGCCGATCCCGGCGCCGGCCGGCGCCGCGGCTGCGGCGACGACCCGGCTCGCTCTCCTCCACGAGCTCCGGGTGGCCCTGCAGGGCGACCAGCTCCGCCTTCTCTACCAGCCGAAGGTGGCGCTGGCGGACGGCACGCTCGCGGGCGTCGAGGCCCTGGTGAGGTGGCAGCACCCGCGTCACGGCCTGCTCGACCCGGACGCGTTCGTGCCGCTCGCGGAGCACTCCGGCCTGGTCAAGCCGTTGACGAGCTGGGCCCTCGGGGAGGCGCTGCGCCAGGCGGCGGCCTGGCGCGCCGCGGGCCTCGACCTGCGCGTCAATGTCAACCTCTCCACGCTCGACCTCGAGGACACGCGGCTGGCGGACCTCCTCGCCCGGACCCTCGAGGAGGTCGGGGTGGACGCCTCCCGCCTCGTGCTGGAGGTGACGGAGACCGGCGCGATGACGCATCCGCAGCGCGCGATCCAGACCCTCCGGGAGCTGCGCGAGATCGGGGCCCACATCGCCATCGACGATTTCGGCATCGGCCAGTCGTCGCTGGCCTACCTCCGCCAGCTGCCGGTCGACGAGATCAAGATCGACAAGTCCTTCTGCCAGGACCTGGACGAGACGAACCTGGTGATCGTCCGCTCGGCGGTCGCGATGGGCCACGACCTCGGACTGACCGTGACGGCGGAAGGCGTGGAGACCGAGGCGGTCGAGGCCACCCTCCGCGGGCTCGGGTGCGACCTGGGCCAGGGGTACCTCTACGGGCGACCGATGACCGCCGAGGCGATCGCGCAGTGGCGGCCCGTCGGCGAGGTCAGCGCACGACCAGGGTGACCGAGTAGCCCTCGAGGCTGAGCGTGGCCGAACCCGGCCCCGCCGCGGTGTAGAGGGCCACCAGCGCCGGGCTCCCGCCCTCCACCGTGGTGCACTGGCGCAGCTGCAGCACCGCCGGGTCCGAGTCCGTGAAGCACCCGGCGGGCGTCCCTCCGGCGAGCGGCACGGTGACCGTCACCAGCGCCCCCTGGGTGACCTGCACCACGCGGCCGTTGTCCTGCGGCCCGAGTGCGGTGCAGCCGGCCGGGGGACACTGGTTGCCTGGCGCGACGCCGGGGGGCCGCGGGAGGAGAACGGGAAGGTAGCGGAGAGCGAGCAGCGCGGCAATGACGATTACGATCCCGGCGCCGCCGCCAAGGCTCAGCCTCCGGCCGCGCGGGCGCCCCACCATGAGGGTCCGCTCGGCGACATCGATGGTCCCGATGGAGGGAGGCGGCTCGCCCCGTTCCAGGCTCGCCGCGGCGTCGCGGACCAGCCGGGCGGGGGGCACGCCGCGCGGCCGGGCAGGACTGGCAAGCCTGCCGCCTCGCACCGTCCAGATCGTGGAGCGGGCCGGGGCGCCCGGCACGCTGCCCCCCTCCACGCCGGGCGGCGGCTCTAGCGCCACCACCAGCACAGCCGGGTCGACACGGCGCTGGATCGCCGTGGGGCGCAGGTTCTCGGCGGCCCACCGGGCAGCCGCCAGCGCCGCCTCTCGCGGGTCCTGGTCGGGTCCGCAGAAGCCGACGAGCGTCGGGTGCGGCCCGAGGTGGCGGAGGGCCAGGCGGGTGAACTTCTCGCGCACCCCGGGGAAGCGGGTGTCGCTGACGTCGATCAGGCGGTAGCCCGTCGGCACGATGCGCAGCAACGCTGCGAGGGCGAGGTCGTCGGCGCTGTAGGCGGGCATCAGCAGCAATGTAAAGGACGCCGCGCCGTGGCCCGGCGCCCGGGGGGACGGCTCAGGCCGAGGCGGCGATCTCCGCGAGCTCGCTGGCCAGGGCCTCGAGCTTCTGCTGCGGCACGAACATCACCTGCAGGCGGGCGACCTCGCTGATCCCGTCGAGGATGTCGCCCGGGCGGCAGCCCTGGAGCACGTCGACGACAGCCTGCGCGTTGTGGCCCAGGGAGCGCCGGGCGGCGGCGGTCATCCGTTCCATCGTCGCCTCCCAGGCGCTGGCGATCTCGGCGTCGCCGACGCGGGGCGGGATGGAGCCGGCGGCGGTGGCCGCCGCGCGGGCTGGGATCTCCTGCGCCGCGTCCGCGGCGGAGAGAGCCTCGTGGACCGAGTGCGAGGGCGGTTCCACCGGTTCCCACGCGCCACGGACCTCGATCTCGGTGTTGGGGTCATTGCAGAGCCGCAACAGCATCTCCGCGGACGGGCGCGGGTCGCGGTCGAAGCTGGTGTACGCCGCCAGCACGCGGCCCTCGCGCAGCAGCACGACGCCACGCTCCTCGCGGTTGCTGACCAGGATGCACCCACTCATCTCGTCGTCACTCAGCTGCGCCACCAGCTGGGCCATGTCGATGAAGCGCGTGTAGAGCCGCGAGTAGAGGGTGGGCGCCGTCAGCATCTGGTACACGCCGGCGACCAGCTCCGTCGAGAGCCCGGCGACGTCGATCATCCCCCGCCCCGCCTCCACAGCCTCGCGCACCAGCGCCATCGCCCGGCTGCCCGTGATGACGACCGGGGCCGCGTCGAAGAGCGTCTGGACGACGGCGCCACCCTCCATCAGGACTGCCCCGTTGAGGTCCTCGCCGTGGAGGCGCAGGTAGCCGGTGTGACCGTCGCGGGAGAGGGATTCGAGCACGCGGTCCAGCGCGACGTAGTCGCTCCGGATGCTGCGCGCCAGGGGCTGGCCCTCCGGCAGCGGCAGGAGCTGGATCGCGTCCTCCGGCCGGGTCGGGCGCGGGGTGTCCGTCGCCCGCCGGCGCGGTGCGTTCTTCCGAGGTGGACGCGCGCGTACCGAGGCGACCGGGGCGGTGGCGGACATTGCGAGAGCCAGTATTTACGATCGGACGGCAGAAGGCTGTCTCAAACCTGTGTCCAGTCCGTGGCACCTCGCCAGGGGCAGTTGTAGGATCTGCGCCAATGCCCACGCAGATGTTCGTAGCGGTCGTGATTATCGGCCGGGGAGGTCCCCGGACGTAGCGTCACGCGCGCTCGATCCAGGGACCTCCCGGTCAGTGACCGGGAGGTTTTTTTATGGCTGTCTTAGCCCCAACGGAGCTGCACCAGCGCTCGCCCGACATGGTGCGCGCCCGAGTCGATCTTGTGCTCGGCAACCTGCTCGTCGACGGTCAGCGGGTCCTCAGCATGTTGCGGACGCGCCGCTACCGCCTCGAGCGCTTCGAGCTGGAGGCACCCGCTCGGTGCCACCTGTGGCTGCGGATTCGCGCGACCGACGTATGGCTGCTGGAGGCACGCCTGGAGCGGCTGTGCGGCGTCACCGTCGAAGGCGGCGCGAGGTGGTCGCGACCCGGCTGAGCTAGTGGGCCGTGTCGGGCGCGAGCATGCGCAGCTGCAGTTGCAACGCCAGGCGCTGCTCGGGGTCGTTGAGGTCGACACCCGGGACCTGCTGCAGCTTGTTCATGCGGTACCGGAGAGTGTTGTGGTGGATCCCGAGGGCGTCGGCGGCGGCGGCGATGTCTCCGAACGCGTCGAGGTACGCACGCAGCGTCTCGACGAAGCGGGTGTTGTGCGCGGAGTCATGCGCGGCGAGGGCTCCGAGCGGCCCCTCGCCCAGCGCGCCGGCGTCGTCGGCCAGCTCGCCCAAACGGAAGAGGAGCACCTGGAGACGCAGGTCCTCGATCTCGCCGATGGACCGGCGGGCGTCGGCCGCGCCCTTCATGACGAGGAGGACGCGGTCCGCCTCCAGGCGTGCCTTCGGTATCTCCACCACCGAGCCGGCGAGGCCGCCGATGCCCACGAGCACGCTCTCGCGGAGAGACGACTGCAGGCGGGTGAGGAAGCCGTCCGCGGCCTGGCGCGCCAGCCGCCGGCTCGCCACCCGGTCGGCGGGCACGGGGACCACCGCGTACACGACGCCTTCGACGAGCGCGGTCGCGGCCCGGCGGCTCGCGACCGACAGGTGCAGCGAGAGCGTGTCCCAGCAGCGGAGCAGCAGCACCTCGTTGTCGATGGCGTCGCCGGCGCGCAGGCCCACGGCGACCACGCGGAACGCCTCCCCCGCGAGCCCGAGGCGGCTGGCCGCGTCCTGGGCCAGGGCGCCGCCGCCCAGGACGACAGACATGAGCTCGCTCTGGAGCCCGCGCTGCACATCCGAGGCCAGGCGGTGACGGAGGAGGTGGATCGCCACGAAGTTCGCGGCCTCGGCGAAGTCGTCGAGCTTCTCCTGCGAGGGCTTCTCCTTGACGGCGGCCCAGATCGAACCGAGGAGCTCGTCGCCGGCCTTGACGGCGACTGCCAGCCGCGGGAGGACACCCTTGCCAAGGCCGTCCAGGTACATGGGCGCGCGCTCCCTGTACAGCCGGCGAAAGACCCCTTCGCGCTGGAAGCGAACGTAGAACTCGTCGGGCACCTGGCGGCCGAGGATCGTGATCATGCGGGCGTTGTCCGCCTCGTCCTGCCGGGAGGAGTAGGCGATGACGCGCGACTGCGGGTCCTCGATCGTGACCGGCGCGTCGATCAACGCCGACACGGCGTTCGCCACGGCGAACAGGTCGCCGGCCGCCACGCCCCCGAGGGCCTCACCCTCACGCGCGACCGCGTCATCGTTCATCGCGGACCGCACCAGTGACGCCACCTGCATCCACGCCGCTCCGTGCGCGGCCGAGAGCAGCGTGACGCCGGCGCGGTCGGCCTCGGCTGCCAGCTGCGCCTCGTCGCCCCGCGCCTTCACGACGAGGATCGCGCCATCCTGGGCCAGGTGCTCCATCACCCGCGAGAGCTCCGTCCCGGCGGCCAGGCCAACCCCCAGCACCACCGCCCCCGCCGGGACGGTCGGTGGGTCGAGCGGGTCGTAGATGACGACCCTCGTGACAGGCAGACCCACGCCGGCGGGCGCCGCCAGGACGCGGAGCACGGCCGGGCCCAGCGCGGCGAGGACCTGTTCCAGCGTCGACGTCGAGGGCGGTTCGGGCGGCGGTTTTCCTCTTCTGGAAGGCATTGGGTTCGGGTCCAAACGGCTGGCGGGGGTTAGGTGCTTTGCCCAACCTCCCCTGGCCGACCCCGATGCTACATTGGCCCCGCCGATGAGTCGACTGGCCCTGTCGCAGGAGAGCTCCGCTCGGGCCCAGCCCGCCCACGAGGGCGCGCGCGTGGCCGCCGCCGCGGCGCGGGACCGCGCCGGGGTGACGGTAAGGAACCTGCAGCGCCTTGACGACATCCGTGCCGCCGCCGAGCTGTGGCACGGCGTGTGGGAGCGTGACGGCGAGCCGCCCGTGTCCGCCGACCTCCTGCGCGCGCTGGCCCACGCCGGGAACTACCTGAGCGGCGCCTTCGCCGGCGAGCGGTTGCAGGGCGCGCTCCTCGGGTTCTTCGGGATGCACGACGGCGAGCTGCTTCTGCACTCGCACATCCTCGGCGTCGACTCGACCGCGCGGACCCGCGGGGTCGGCTTCGCGCTCAAGCTCCACCAGCGGGCCTGGGCCCTGGAGCACGGCGTCGAGCGCGTCACCTGGACCTACGACCCGCTCGTGCGGGGCAACGGGTACTTCAACCTCGCCAAGCTCGGGGCCACCGGCGTGGAGTACCTCGAAGACTTCTACGGGGCGATGCCCGACGCGATCAACGCCGGCGGCGAGAGCGACCGGCTGCTGATCAGCTGGAGCCTCGCCTCGGGCGGCGTCGAGACCGCCCTCTCCGGGGCGGCCGAGCTCGACGTCGAGGAGGCCCGCCGGCACGGCGCCCAGGTCGCCCTCGCGGTGGGCACCGATGGTGGCGGCCCGGTTCCCGGCGAGGTGGGCACTGGTCCCCTCCTCTGCCAGGTCCCCTCCGACATCGTGGGCCTGCGCCGCGAGAGCCCCGACCTGGCGAAGGCGTGGCGCCAGGCCCTGCGCGAGGTGATGGGCCCCGCCGTCGCGCGCGGGCTGCGCGTCGCCGCGATGAGCCGGTCTGGCTGGTACCTGCTGGCCTGAGCCTCAGCCGCCGGCCGGCGGGATCACCGGCAAGACCAGGCGCGACGGGTGCGCCGCATCGTGCCAGACCCTGTTCTCCGCGACGTTCATCCGCGTCCCCAGGCCTATGTCGTCCCCGGTGTTGAGGTTGCGGTCGTACTTCGGGAAGGCGCTCGAGCTGACCTCGAGGCGGACCCGGTGCCCGGCCTTGAACACCTGGCAGGTGTTCCACATGTCGACCACCATCTCGTAGACCGTGCCGGGCTCCATCAGCACCGCGTGGTCCACGCCGTCGCGGTAACGGGCCCGCACCACCCCGTCGCAGAGGCGCTGGCAGAACCCGGAAGGATGTACGTCGACAAGCTTCGCTGTGAAATCGGTGTCAACCGCGGACGACGAGGCGTGCAGCACGAGCTTGACCGGCCCGGTCACCTCGAGTTCCTCGGTCAGCACGTCGGTCGTGTAGCAGAGGACATCGCCGCGCTGCTCGATGGCGGAGTAGTCATCGGGCCCGCCGATCTGGTTGCTCAGCGCGTCGGTGATGAACGGGACGGGCCGCGCCGGGTCGTAGGTGAAACGGTCCGGCACCTCATCGGTCGGGGGTTCGCGGCTCAGCGTGCCGTCACCAAACCGGGAGTTGGCGTTGCCGCCGCCGTGCAGGTGGTAGTCGGTGTAGCGGGTGCGCGCGAGCGGCCACTCTCCCTCGTCGCGCCACTCGTTGACGCCCATCACGAAGATCCGGACGGACGCTGCCGGTTGTGGCGGCGTCCGGCCGAGCACGCCGTCGAGCCAGTCTGCGAGGTAGCGCTCGAACTCGATGACGGCGGTGGGGCCGAAGTCCACCTCGCCGAGCTTGCGACCCGCATTGGGGGCGTGCCCCCACGGGCCCATCAGGAGGCCCTGGCTCCGCCGCGCCCGGTCGCTCTTGGCCCCTGTTGCCATCCCGGCGAAGTTCAGCGGCGTGCCGACCTGCTCGTCGTCATACCAACCGGACACGTGCAGCACGGGAAGGTCGAGCTCGCCGAAGCGGTGCTGGTAGCGCAGCGGCTCCCAGTAGTCGTCGCGCACGGTATGGGACAGGGCCTCACGCCAGTGCGGGCTGCTGAAGCCCGCACGCTCGTCCATGGTGATCAGCGGGAGGTGCTCGTAGATGGACATCCAGTCCAGCGCTTCGACGTTCTGCACCATCCTCCCGTCGACAATCCGGTGCCAGCAGATGCTCATCGGCGACTCGCCTGAGGTTGGCGACTCGACGAACGGGTCCGACGGCGAGACCATCACGATCATCGCTTTGAGGTGCGGCGGGTGCTCGTGTGCCGTCAGCCACGCGGTGCGGGCACCGTAGGAGCCGCCGTGCGTGACCACGTCGCCGTTCGACCACGCCTGCGTGGCGACCCACTCGATCGTGTCGTACCCGTCGCGGCCTTCGTTCCGGTACGGCGTGAACTCCCCGTCCGAGTCGCCCCGGCCGCGCACATCCTGCAGCACCAGCACGTAGCCGCGGCTGTTCCAGGCGTCGACCAGGCGGGCGTACCCCGGGTTGTTCTTGCCGTACGGCGTGCGCCCGACGACCGTCGGGTGGGGGGCCTCGCCGGCCGGGAAGTAGATGTCCGCGCGCAGCCGGGCGCCGTCCCGCACCGGGATGCCCACGTTGTAGCGGCGTTCGCCCATGACTCCTCCCTGCCTGGCGCGGAGTTGCCGGCCAGCGGGTGCACCGGCAACCCCGCGCGTGAAATCTACGGGGCTCCGCGGGCGCGCTGTGTGGAATCCGCGACGAACCCCGCGTGGACGCTTGGACATCGGTCCAACCGCAGCGGCCCGCGTAGGGCCGGTCCCGGCCGATCCGGGCCGACGGGCCCTTCAGCCTCCGCCCTCTCGCATCGGACGATCCCGTCATGAGCCTGTCCGCGCGGCCCTCGCCAGGGCCTCGATTCGGCCGTCTCGGGCAGCCCTGACGTGTGCATCAGCGCCCCCGGGCAGGTCACCCGACTCGACGGTCCGATGGCCGAGGTGAGGAACGGCGACAGCACCGGCTGGTTCAACGCCCTGCCGGTACCGGGCCTGGAGGTCGGGGCGTGGGTCTTCACCCAGGCGAACCTCGTCCTGCGCGAGGTGAGCGAGACGGAGGCGCAAGCGGCGCTTGCCGCCTTCGCGGAGCTGGCGCAAGCTATCAGCCGGGAGAAGCGAGCATGACCCGTCAAGCGCGCAACGGCTATGCCCTGGCGGTCGCGGCCGCCGCCATCAGCGGCGGGGCGGTCTACGTCAACAGCCTCGGGGTGGGGCTGTTCAAGGACGCCGCCACGTACACGACGCTGAAGAACGGCGTCACCGGCATCCTGGCCCTGGTCCCCCTCCTGGCGCTGGGCGCGCCTCGCGCCGAGCTTCGCCGGCTGACCCGGGCGGAGGCGGGGTGGCTCGCAGTTCTCGCGGTAATCAGCGGCAGCGTTCCCTTCCTTCTCTTCTTCCGCGGCCTGCAGCTCAGCGGGCCCGTCGCCGGCGCCCTCTTCAACCACCTCCAGTTTGCCGTCGTCGCCATCCTCGCCGCGGCCGTGCTGCGGGAGCGCATCACGATGCCAATGTGGGTCGGGCTCGCGGCGCTCGTCGTGGTCACGAACTTCGGTATCGACCTCGGGGCGGTCCGCCTCGGCACCGGGACCGCCCTGCTGACGGCGTCAACGGTCCTCTTCGCGGCCGGCTTCGTGGTGGCGAAGCACCTGCTGCGCCGGCTGAGCACGACGACCGTGATGGCCGCGCGCATGTCGCTCGGGTCGCTGCTGCTGCTGGGCTACCTCGCCACCACCGGTGGGCTCGGGGGCCTGGCCCACCTGCGCGCCGGTCAATGGTTGATGGTTCTCGGCACCGGCGCCATCCTGTTCGCGTTCACGGCCACGACCCTGGCCGCCATCAAGCGCGCGCCGGTATCGGTCGTGCTGGCGATCAGCATGGCGTCGCCGCTGGTCACACTGCTGCTGCAGGCGGCTCGCAGCGGCCACCTCCGTGTCGCGCCCGCGGACGGGCTCACCCTCGTTGCGGTGGCCGCCGTTGTCGTCCTGGCCGCGCGCGGGATGCCGACCGCGCGTCGGCCCAGGTTGGTGTCAGGCCTGCGCCAGGACTGACGCCGCCACCCGCGCCACCCTCTCGGGGTCCGCGATCCCGTCGATCTCGACGATCCTGTCCCCCACCACCGTGAACGCCAGCAGGGCGAACGGGCGCCCGCTGACTGTCACGACCACCCCGGGCACGCCGTTGACCAGCGCCGGGATGAGCCGCGCGTTGGGGTTGTTGTACAACCTGGCCTGGCTCGCCACGTTGGCGGCCCCGTGAATGACTGCCGGGATGGGCGCGCGCTTGCTGCCGAAGTCGGAGCGCAGCACCACCTCGGGATCCAGCACAGCCACGAGCGCGTCGAAGTCGCCCTCGCGCGCCGCCCGGAAGAACGCGTCGACCACCTCGCGCTGGCGCCGGCGGTCGGGGCCCGGCTCCCGGACGCCGGCGCCCTGGACGCGGCGCCGGGCACGGCTGGCCAGCTGCCTCGCCGCCGCCGCGTTCCGGCCCACCATCGGGGCGATCTCGTCGTAAGGCAGGTCGAACACGTCGTGGAGCACGAAAGCCAGCCGCTCCGCAGGCGCCATCGTCTCCAGAACGACGAGAAGGGCGAGCCCCACCGAGTCGGCGAGCAGCACCTCGTCCTCCGGGTTGACCGCGCCATCGGCGACGACGACCGGGTCGGGTAGATGTCCCTCGAGGGACTCCTCGCGCCGCACCTTCCGCGACCGGAGCCGGTTCAGGCTGACGCGGGCGACGACCGTGGTCAGCCAGGCTCCCAGGTTCTCGACGTCGTCCGCGCCGGCGCGACTGAGCCTGATCCACGTGTCCTGGACGGCGTCGTCCGCCTCGGAGATAGAGCCGAGCATGCGATAGGCGACGCCGCGCAGCCGGGCCCGGTGTTCCTCGAATCGCTCAGCCAGCCACTCGCTCTCTTGCATCGCTGTCGTACCTCGACCTCCTGACGCTACGACACGCGCCGGGCCGGCTCCGGCTGCGCGACGCGTCCGAGGTTGATCTCGCAGAGACCGTCGGACCCGATGTTGAGCCCGATGTTCGTGAGGTTGGCGAGATGCTCGCTCGCGACGAGCCACACGATGTCGCAGACCTCCCGCTCGCTGAAGTGCTGCCGAAGCCGCGCGAACGTGCCCGGGTCCACCTCCTTGTCGCGCGTCAGCTCGGTGGCGTAGTCCAGGGCGGCACGCTCGGCCTCAGAGATGAGCGGGCTGGTGCGGTAGTGCGGAAGGGCGTCGTACCTGGCCGCGTTGTCTGGCGAGGCCTTGATCGCGAAGTAACGACTGGTATCCATGCAGAAGAGGCAGCCGTTGGTGGTGGCCACGTGCTCTCGAATGAGCATCGCGGTCCGGGACGGCAGCTTCAGCTTGCGGTCGAGGCGGTAGGTCTTGCTGTAGAACGCCAGGAAGGCGACGGGCATGCGGGCCGCGAACACCTTGGTCCCCGTGGTGACCTTGCCGAATAAGCGCTCCGAGAAGAGGTACACAAGCTTGAGCAACGGGTTGCTGGGGTGCTCAACGGGCGGGAGATAGGTGGCCATGGTGTTTGCCTCCTTGGGTGGCGGCTTGGTGCTCCAGTTCGAGCCTTCACCATGTAGACCCGCCAGGCCCGCCCGATGTGACCGGCGCGGGCCTCAGGCGGCGATGGGCCGGGTGCGCAGCGGTCGCCCTATCTCGTGCAGGAAGCCGAGTAGCTCCCGGTAGGAGCGCCAGACGGACGCCTCGTAGTACGGCACGCCGATCTCCGCGCAATATGCCTTCACGATCTTCTGCGCGCGTGGCAGGTGGTTGCGCGGCATGGCCGGGAAGAGGTGGTGCTCGATCTGGTAGTTCAGCGAGCCATACCAGAGGTTGGTCGCGCGACCCGACCTGACGTTGCGGGCGGTCAGCACCTGCGATCGCAGGAAGTCCAGGCGAGTGCCACCGGGGACCTGGGGCATGCCCTTGTGGTTGGGCGCAAAGACGGTGGCCATGTAGAAGCCGCCCGAGGCCTTGTGCACAACGATCACGACCAGCGCTATCCACGGGCCAAGGAAGAACACCAGCAAGCCGACGTAGAGCGCGGTGTGGACGCAGAGGGCGGCGATCTCCAGCCAGCGGAGGCGGCTCCGGCTCTTCACGAGGTACTCGATGCCGCTCATGTGCATGCTGAAGCCGAGCAGCGGCAGCAGCGGGAAGAAGAAGTAGGCCTGGTAGGCCGTCAACATGCGCAGTAGGCCGCGACGCGCGCGTGCCTGCTCGGGCGTGTAGGCGATGGCACCCGGGCCGATGTCGGGATCCTCGTCGACATTGTTCGGGTTCGCGTGGTGGCGGTTGTGCTTGCTCGTCCACCACCCATAGCTCATGCCCAGCAACCCGTCCGCCGTGAGGAAGCCAACCAGTGTGTTGAGCCACCCGTGCGCGAACATCTGGCGGTGCCCGGCGTCGTGAAGCTGGAACCCCAGCTGCCCGGATACCCACCCGAAAGCGACCGCGTCCAGGACGCGAACCCAGGGATTGTTGACGGCGACCATGACGAGCAGCACGCAGACCAGCATGGCCATGTTCGTGGAGATGCTGAGGGCGTAGTACCAGGGCTGTTTGCGCAGCAGCCCGGCCTCCTGGATGCGCCGCTTGAGGCGCGCATAGTCGACTGATGCGGGGACGACTGGGCGTGGAGATTCCGCGATTGGCGGCGACTGCAATGACGGCACGGCGGCAACAATCCTCGTGGGCGTGGTCTGGCGTCAGCGCCATCAAGCCCATACCGGTGGCGTCGCTACGAAGTATCCCCCTTTGCCCCGTAGCGCGCCAGAGGGCCCGGGCGCGTCGGCCGGAAAGCGAAGGTAGTCTGACGGTCGTCTTGCATGACCCGATTCCGCGCCAGGCGCGGGCTCTGACCTGGCCGCGTCGGGAAGCGCTGGTCTGGGCGCCCGCCGTCGCCGCCACGGCAGTGCTCGGGCTCCTCCTGCTGGCTGGCGGCGCGGGACCCGCACTACCTGTCGCCCATTTCTACGTGGTCAGCGGCACGGCCGCCGTGGCGTTCGTCATCTCGACCCTGCTGGCCGGCGCGGCCGTGCAGGCGCAGCACTACAAGCTGCTGCTGCTTGCCCTGGGCTTCATGTCGATGGGTGGCCTGTTCATGGTCCACGGGCTGGCCACCCCGGGGATCCTCACCCCGGCCGGCGAGTACTCGAACCCGTCGGTCCACTCGCTGACGGGGACCGCGGGGTACCTGAGCCTGGCGATCCCGTCAGGTTTCTTCGCCATCGGGTACTCGCCCCTACTGAGGCTGTACGAGCGGCGCCTCCCGTTCTGGCCGGCAGGTGGGCTGCTGGTCGTGGTGCTCGCCGGGCTGGTGGTCTTTGCCGCCCTCGGGTTCGCCGACAACCAGGCCCTGGCCGAGCTGCCGCTGACCCAGCCTCCATTCCTGTACGGCCTCGGTGCGGTCAGCGCCGTCCTGATGCTCTTCGCCGGCCGCCAGCAATGGCTGGCCTACACGCGGGAGCAGCTCGCCCTGCAGTGGGCGCTCGCGATGGCCTTCCCGCTGCTGGCCCTCGCCCAGGTGGCGATGGTCCTGGCGGCGCCGTGGAGCGCGGGGTGGTGGGAGTACCACGTCCTCATGGCGGTGGCCGTCGCCCTGGCGCTGCGCACGCTGGCGCTGGAGCGGGTCAGAGGACGCTCGATGCGCGCCATCCTGGAGGCCGCCCTCGACCTTGAGGTGCGCGCGGATATCGAGCTCGAGCATGTGCGGGAGATCGCCGCCCTGGCAGCAGCGATCGAGGCGAAGGACCGCAACACGCGGGGCCACACCGCGAGGGTCGCGGACCTGACCGTGAACATCGCCCGCGAACTGAACTTCCCGGCTCCGCAGCTGCGATACCTGGCCCGCGCCGGGCTGCTGCACGACATCGGGAAGCTCGAGATCCCCGACTCCATCCTCACCAAGGCAGGGCCGCTGACCGACGAGGAGTGGGTGCTGATGAAGCGCCACCCGCAGATGGGTGTCGACATCCTGGGGCGCCTGGGCCGGTTCGAAAGCGAGGCTGAGGTCGTCCTCCACCATCATGAGCGGGAGGACGGCTCGGGGTACCCCGCCGGCCTCGCCGGGAGCGCGATCCCTCTCGGCGCCCGCATCCTGGCCGTGGCGGACACCTACGACGTGCTCGTCTCGGATCGGCCGTACCGGCAGGCGCGCAGTCCCGAGGAGGCTGTGCGCATCCTCATCGAGGAACGCGAGCGGCATCTCTACGCCCCGGCTGTGGACGCGCTGCTCAAGCTGCTCGAGACCCAGATCCGGGACGATCGCAGGAAGGTGCCCCGGGTCAGCGGGTAGGGCCCATATGACCCTCGAGGACGAATCCGGCCGGCCGTGGTCGGCAGGTCGGCCAGCGCGGACACTCGTGACCAGGAGGTGAGTGCCATGCCAAGTCCGGCCCAAGTTCTAGGAATCGGTGGAGGCGCGCTCGCCATTGTCGGCGGGACGGCGGGGTTGATCGCCGGGGGACCCGACACTGTCATCGTCGGCGCTTCAGTCACTGTCGCCGCGGGACTGGTTGGGATCGCTGGCGGTGCCGTTGCGACAGGCCGGCCAGGCACGGGCGCCATCCTCATGCTGGCGGCTACCCTCGCGGCAGGTCTCGTGGCGCCAGGCCTGATTCCTGGCATAGCCGACGGGGCCGTCGTGTTCCTCGCCTACCTCACGTCGGGAGTGCTCCTGATCGCAGGCGCCGTTGCCGCCTTCGCCTCCCGAAGGTCCGCTCGGACGCCTGTTAGTCCCTGACCGAAAGTCCGCGAGGCGGCCACGAGACCCGCGTGCCAGCCCGGTGCCCGTCCTCCGGCGGGCGGGCTGATCGCGTCAACGTTCAGCCCGGCGCGGGCAAGCAACCAGGCGATCTGGGAGTTGGAGTTCCACATGTCGCCGGCACCAAGTTCATCGCGGCCCCAGACCAGGAACGGGACCTGGGGAACGAGGTCGAACAAACGCTGGACGTCGGCGAGGTCGTCACTCAGCCTCCGGGGACTCTCGACCGCTTCGTTGACGTCCGGAATCTCGCCACCACGCCAGCGGCGGAGCTCGTAGCGAAACATCGGAATGCGCCCCATCCAGCGCGCGCCGATCGGACCAATGCCGACGACGCCGCGCCCGTCAGGGTGGTCAGAGGCCGGCGTCTGCTCGACGACGTATCGGTCCTCCGGCATGCGAATCTCCAGGCCGGAGTGGTACAGGTCGCACGCTGGGCGCCGCTGGAGGCGCGCGGCCAGCGCCTCGTAGATCCGTCCGTTGGTGCGGACGAAATTCCCACCGGCGCCCAGCGGAAGCCAGTACAGGTCGATACCGACGGCCATGTCACTCACCTGAACGCATCGCAATCCCGGCGGGTCGCATCGCCACAAACGCAAGGGCGATCGCGAGGGTCCCCTGGGCAACCTTGATGACAATCCCCCAGAGTTCAAAGGACGGCGTCCGGTTGGGGGCGACCGCGAAATAACCGAGGATCGTGAAGAGGGCCAGCGCAATGCCTACGATGGGCGCCGTTCGCGTCCGGCTCTCCACCAGGAAGACCGCGAGGATGGCGAAGGCAACGCCGGCAGCTGCAGGTATCACCCAGTCACCCGCCTTCGGCGCCGTCGTGACGACTGTCAACACACCGAGGGCAATCAGGAAATAAAGGACCGCTATGACCGCGGATACTCCCGCGGCCGCGTTACGCATGTGGGCTCGAGTAAGCATCTTGCACTCCTCCTCCTCAAGAACCAACTTGCGCGGGCCGGAGACCCGCGGGCGCCGCCGCACCCGCCTCGCGCCCCATCCGCCAGAGCAGCAGGCCGAGCACCGCGAAGCTGAGCACGGCCACGGCCGCGTAGAGCGGATCCATCTGCACAGTCCCGAACAGCGGTCCACCGGGCAGGAGCGCAGTCATGGTGACCGCCGCCAGCGTGGTGAGCGCGCCCCCGATGACGTAACCGGCCGGCTTGTGCTGCCATGCCCATATCCCGGCAACGAAGAGCAGGGGCATCACGATCGCGAGGTCGTTGATCTCCACGGGGTTGCTGACGGTTTGCAGATCCTTCAAGCGCTGTGGGATCGTGCCGCTGAAGGTCGCCGGCAGGACATCACTCAGCCAGATCAGGACGAATACGCCACCAACGAGGAACAGGAAGCCCGCCAGGACGCGCGCCGGCGTCGCCGAGTGGAAGTCCGCTGCGACCGCGTCCAGGTCCATTCGTCTGATGAGCGTTGCGAGGGTGAACGTGCTGAGTGAGACAAGCGCGACGTAGACAAGGAACAGCGGGTTGAAGTGAAGGCTGAATGCGTAGATGACGTAGTTGTAGAGGACCCAGCCGACGAGCCCCGCCCAGACGAGTAGCGCCCGGGCAGAACCCCTTCCTGCGAGGATCATCGAGATCACCAGCGCCGGCGCCACCGCGAGCGCGACGACGTCGGTCCCGCGGTCGACGGCCACCAGCTTCGCCGGGTCTTTGTACAGGCCAGTTATCAGCGCCCCCGGCAAGGCCGCAACGATGAGGAGCGCCCCCATCGCCCACGACATTGCGTACGCGGGCGTCAGGTTTCCCTTGGAAACCGATGATGTCTTCATCCCTGGCTACCTCCCGACACCCCGCCCAGGAGGCGGTCAAGGCAACCGGCCCCCGCCGGGGTTCTCAGTACCTCTTCGACTTACCTGATGGTCTCTCTCCAGGCCGCTGCCTGGACAGGGGCCGTAGGCCCGGTTGGGCTGGGACCTTCAGGAGGCCCGGGCTATGCGCCAGAAGGGTGCCATCCGCCTCGGTAGCTGGTCTCCCGGGGACCCGCCACCACGTACAGCAGCATCGGCAGGAACCAGAGACCGACGATCCCAAAGACCAGGATCGCGGCAAACCATCCCATGTAGCCGCCTGACGCCGTCGCCGCGAGCGCGCCGATCCACGCGGTCAGCTGGCCAATGGCGCCACCAATAAGGAAGGCGAAGCCAGCGACCGCAAGGCCGCCGGCGGCATAGCCGCTGGGTGTCGGCTGGATTCCCTGGACATCGGGTCCGTGCATCACGAACGCACCATTGCTATAGCCAACCGTGGCCGTTGCCAGCAGCAGCGCCGCGCCGACAATGACAGCGACCAGGCTCCAGAGAAACATCCCGTCGACTGTTGTCTTTCTCATCTCACGTCCTCCTACTGAGCGACATGCTCAAGCCGGGTCACCGACCCGGATAGCTTTGCGGCAGGACCGTGTCAGTCATCATCGACTGGAGGGGCTGGAGCTCCTCCATCATCACGGAGTGACCAGCGTCCTCGAACATGTAGAGCTGCTTGGTCGGGGCCTGCAGCTGGCCGTACCACTCCACCGCCAGGTCCAGCCTGCCGGCAAGCTCGTGCTTGCCCTCGAGCAGGTAGATCGGGACCTGGAGATTCGTCGCCGTCTTGCGGAAGTCGATGCCCTGCAGCTGGGGGTACATCGTCGCGAACATGTCGATGAGCCCGCGCACGTCGCCGATCTTGTCCATCAGGTTGTATTCGCTGCCAAGGATCCCGGGGAATGGCGACATCCCCGCAGGCACCTTTGATGCCATGGCCTCGAAGGCCGCCGGTGATTCGTAAGACGTCTCGATCAGCGGGTACTGCTGCATCATGTACGCGTAGGCCATCGGGTCCTTGTAGGGTGGCGCACCGAGGGATTTGACCTTGGCGGCAAGCGCTGAGTCACCCGACTTCTCGGCGGCTGCGAGCACGTCATGGTTGATCCGCGTGTCGGTCTCGAGCAGGTCGACCATCTGACCGCTGCCCAGGTACGCGTAGTACAGCTCTGGATGACGCTGCACCGCGAGCACCCCGAGAACGGTGCCCCAGGACTCGCCGATCACGTAGATCTTCTGTTGCTGGAAGCGCTGCCGCAGGTAGTTGGTGACCTCGGTCACGTCAGCGACTGCGCGGTCCAGGGTCAGGGTCGTCGGATCGAGCGAGGCATAGGACTTCCCGGTGCCGCGCTGGTCGAAGGCGACGAAGGTGACAACCTTGGACAGGTTGTCGTAAAGCCCCCGGGCGAAGGCGATGTCGCTCTGTCCGGGGCCGCCCGACAGGTACAGCAGAACGGGGTTCTTGGCGTTGTAGCCGTGGATCATGAGCCACTCGTCATGGCCGCCGACCGAGACCTTCTGCAGAGCGGTCACGCTCCCGGCGAGCGCCTTGCCGTCGGGTCCGAGGATCGGCGGGGTGCTGGCCGGGATGGCAATGAGGGCGACCAGCCCCAACATGCCCGCCGTCAGCAGCCAGGTCGTACCTCTGCGAACGTAATGGGGCTTCGTCCGCGCATGTTGCCTCACCGGGTCGGCCGGAGCGCGGAAACGCCGGACGAGGGCGGCGCCATACGCGGCGCCGAGCATGATCGGCGCCAGCGCCAGCAGGGCGTATGAACCACGTCCGCTGATGAAAGCGAGGATCCCGAAGACGGAGTCCAGGTGGATCGCGCTAACGGTCGGCCCGGGCGTCCCCGCCCTGGCCACCTCGAACGCAGCCAGCTGGACGGCCGGCGCCAGGAGGATCGCCCACCTTGATTGCATCGCCCCGCCCGCCACGAACCCGAGACCGAAGCCGACCAGGATCACACCGATCGCCTGGCCCGTGGTCACGGGACCGCGGGGCATCAGGGCGGCGATCGCGACCCCAGACACGACAGCCAGGACCACCCCAAAGGCCGCCCCAGCCAGCCGGTGCCTCCACAAGGCGCCGATGGAGTCGCAAGCCGGAATGAGGAACGCGCGAGGCGAGCCGCTGGGGCGCGCGGTTGGATGACGTATTGCCCCGACCGAGTCATTCATGATCGTTTGCCCTCCGCTTACAGGTTGGTCGCGAGCGCCCGTTCGCAATAGGGCGCGAGGGCACATCTGCGGAGGGTCTTACTGAGGCTGATTAGGCTTTCGACGTCCTCCAGACTGTGTCGAGGTCACCGAATCGCGCCACGGGGTTGCGAGCAATTTGCTGGTCGGGGAGGCCGGATTTGAACCGGCGACCCCGTGCTCCCAAAATCGCAGCCACTATGCAGTCTTTGGGGCCTTGAATACCACCTGTGCCGTACTCAGGGGTCAGCGGGTTGCGTCCTCAATTGCTGTAACGGTTGCTGTAATGGGCCGTGGGGCCGCGGGCGGGGGCGGCATTAGCGAGGAAGGACAGACCACAACGTTGCCGCCAGGAACCCCATCCCTGCGACCTCTGCCACGATCGCGATTCCCAACAGCCAACCCTTCCACTTGAGTCTTCCCCTAGCGACCCCCAAAGCCTTCGTCCTCGCCTTGGCGACCATGCGGGCACCCTCGGCCCGGTCGCTGTAGTCCCAGTAGTTCTTTTCCGTTAGCCGCTCCATCTCCTCTTCGCTCACGTCTTGATAGGCAAGGGGAATGTGGACCAGGAGGGCCGCCGCCGATGCAACGACCATGAGTACGAGGGAAGTCGACAGCGTGCCGACCGCAGCCCTAGGAAAGGACGAGAGTTTCCCGACCGGAGCGCCGAGCGCGATGAGTCCGAGCAGCAGAGTGATCAGCACGCCCGACAGACTCACGATGGCGGTCGCCCGCCCCTCTAGAGATGTCTTCGACTGCTCCGCGTCCCGAAGCAGATCCCGCAGCAACTCGGCGTATTCAAGGCCGGCGAAATCGGCCGGAAGGTCAGCGGTCGCGGCCTGCTTTCCCCCGTTCTCCCCGCGGCTCGCCGCCTAGTATTCGCTGAAGGCGAATTTCGCCAGGGTGAGCGCCCTTCGTGACTGGGCTAAGTCCGATCTCGCCGGGGTGCTGGCCGGTGGGACGAGGGGATGGCGACGCGGGCGCCGGTGCGGAAGGTGGCGGGGTCGCCGGTTTCGACGCCGCCGGTTCAGTGCCCTTGTCGCCCATCAGTCGCTTCCTCCCAATAACACAAAGTCATACTATACGGCCATATCTTGTGCCTCGACACGCGCCGAGACACGACATGGGGGGTCCAGATCTTCACCCTGTTGTTGGAGGGCGGACGATATCGAACCGGTGCAGCGTCGGCTCGACGTGCCGATAGCCGAATTGCCGCAGCAGATCTTCCGCATGCGGAAACAGGTCGTAAGGAGCGATTTCGCTGACGGCTTTCGGCGGAATTACACCCTTCCAGATCCCGACGTTGGGGATCCCAGGCCCCCGCTTCGGCGCCCATGCTCCACCAAATCCGAACTCCGAGATCCAGGCTTGGTCACCGCTCGGCTGGGTCGCAAGTACTAGGCCGATATGCACGGTGTCTACCCCCATGCCAACGACGAGCTGCGTCATCTCTCTGATTCGATTGATCCACCACCCGACCAGATCGCCGAAATCCAGTCGTCCGCGCTGCTGGTCGAGGACTCGGACCGTCGGTGCCCAGAAGAGGCTAACGACTGGTCCTCGAATCATTCCGGCTGTCCACCGGGGCGGGTGCTCTTTCGACTCCTGCCATCGCGTCCCCTCCGGATTGGAGAAAAGGGGCTGACCATCACCTAAGCGGTCGAACCACCTGTCTGCGTTGTCCAAATCAACGTCGCGCAGTGGCGCGCCGGTCTCAGGCACGGCGCCAACCACAATGCCGGCATAGCTCCGTGCCATCGAAAAGACGCCCATCTCCCTGTCGAACTGCGGCGTCGCGGTCTGTTGTTCGAGCCGGCCCGCCATCGGGCCGCTGACATCTGCCTTGGTGCCCTCCCGAAGGGTATCGGTCAGGGCTCGAGCTACCGTCTCTCGGAACTCATCGAGCGGAACAGGGACGCCAGCTCGCTCGTAGAAGTGCGCACGGAAGTGGCCGATGTCAAATGGCAGATCGGCGCTGCCGCGAGCAATGAGGACGGGGCGATGACGGCGGTCCGCCAGTCCAAGCTCGAAGAAGACGTTCGCGTTCCTACCGGTACAGACGGCGATCACGGCATCCGCGTTATCGATCTCCTTGCGGATTTGCTCGATGATGATGCCGCTCGCGAAGATGTCATCGGCACGCGTCACGTCAACGTCGACATGCGTACCGGCGTCGCGTATCAGGTCACGAAGCCAGTCGAGTTCCGGGTCGAAGGGCATCAGTAGAAATGCTCTAGGCATGGGCGCCTTTGTTGTAATAGTGCTGTAAAAGTGGTCGGGGAGGCCGGATTTGAACCGGCGACCCCCTGCTCCCAAAGCAGGTGCGCTACCGGGCTGCGCCACTCCCCGAGGTCAGGAAGTCTAGGCGGCACCGCCTCCAGAGCTGGCCTGCTGCGCCACCGCGGCGGCCCGGGCGGCGATCTCCTCCGGGTCGCCGAGGTACTCCGCGCCGACGGGCCGCAGGTCTGCGTCGAGCTCGTACACCCGCGGCGCCCCGGTGGGGATGTTGAGCCCGACGATCGCCTCGTCGGAGACCCCCTCGAGGTGCTTGAGCAGGGCGCGCAGGCTGTTGCCGTGGGCCGCGACGAGAACGACCTTGCCGGCGCGCAGGTCGGGCACGATCGCGTCCTGCCAGTACGGCATCATCCGGTCCACCACCAGCGCCAGTGACTCGGTGGCGGGCAGCACCTCGGGAGGCAGGTCGGCGTAGCGCGGGTCGTGGCGGGGGTGCCGCGGGTCGTCCAGCTCAAGTGCCGGCGGCGGGGTGGCGTAGCTGCGGCGCCACACCTTGACCTGGTCGTCCCCGTACTTCTTCGCGGTCTCCGACTTGTTGAGCCCCTGGAGCGCGCCGTAGTGGCGCTCGTTCAGCCGCCAGGAGCGACGCACGGGGATCCAGGACCGGCCCATGTCACCGAGCGCAATCTCGGCGGTGCGGATCGCGCGCACCAGCAGCGACGTGTGCAGCACGTCCGGTTCGAGACCGGCGCCGGCCATCAGCCGCGCCGCGTCGTGCGCCTCGGCGATGCCGCGCTCCGACAGCGGCACGTCCTCCCACCCGGTGAAGAGGTTCTCCTTGTTCCACGTGCTCTCGCCGTGGCGCAGCATGATCAGCGTGTACGTCATCGCTCGGCGTCAGGAAGCGTAACCGAGCGCAGCATCTCGGCCACGGCGCGGCCGCGGTGCGACACGCGGTCCTTTTCGTCGTCGGGCAGCTCCGCCATCGTCATTCCCTCAGGCAGCACGAACACCGGGTCGTAGCCGAAGCCGCCGCGCCCCCTCGGCTCGCGCCCGATGCGCCCTTCGCACTCCCCCACCCACACGTCGCGCACAGGCTGCCCCGGCCGGCCGAGGCACAGGACGCACACGAACCGCGCGCGCCTGTCGGTGACGCCGGCGAGGCGCTCGAGCAAGAGGGCGTTGCGGGCGGCCGCAGTCAGCTCCGCCCCACCCCACACCGACGAGTCCACGCCGGGCTCGCCGCCCAGCGCGTCCACGACCAGGCCCGAGTCGTCCGCCAGGGCCGCCAGCCCTGCCGCGTCCGCGTACTCGCGGGCCTTCTTCTGCGCGTTGGCGAGGAACGTCCGGCCGTCCTCTTCCACCTGGATGTCCAGGCCGATGTCCCCCGGCGACACGAGCTCCACCGCGAGTGGCGCGAGAAGGCGGCGAAACTCGGCGAGCTTGCCCGCGTTGCCGGTCGCGATGAGCAGCCGCTGGGCTGGTGCTGAGCTCAGATCCCTAGGGCGTGGCGCTGCGAGCGATTGAGCTCGGCGATACCAGCGAGGGCGAGGTCGAGCAGCGCGTCGCTCTCGGGCCGGCTGAAGGGCCGCCGCTCACCGGTGCCCTGGATCTCGATGAAGCGCCCGTCGTCGGCGGCCACGCAGTTCATGTCGACCTCGGCGCGGAAGTCCTCCTCGTAGTCCAGGTCGAGCAGCGGCACCCCCTCGACGACGCCGACACTGACGGCGGCGACCAGGTGCCGCACCGGGATCGAGGCGATGAGCGAGGCGCCATGAAGCCGCTGAAGCGCCGCGTGCAGCGCCACGAAGCCGCCCGTGATGGACGCGCAGCGGGTGCCGGCATCGGCCTGCAGCACGTCGCAGTCGACTGTGATTGTCCGGTCGCCGAGACCGCGGAGGTCGATGGCGGCGCGGAACGCGCGCCCGATGAGGCGCTGGATCTCCTGGCTGCGCCCGTCGATGCGCCCGCCGCGGTCGCGCTGGTTGCGCGTGGTGGTCGCGCGCGGCAGCATCGCGTACTCCGCCGTCACCCAGCCCTCACCGCTGCCCTTTTTGTGCGGCGGCAGCTTGTCCTCCACGGTCGCGAGGCACAGCACCCTGGTGTTCCCGCAGGTGATGAGCGCCGAACCTTCCGCATAGCGATTCACACCGGTCTCGATCGTGACCGGGCGCAGCTCGGCGACGCCCCGGCCGTCGTGGCGCGTGCTCATTTACCCATGCGGCGGATGACCAGGATGGAAGCCTCGTAAAGCAAGAACAGGGGGACTATAAGGGCGAGCGGAGTCACGGGGTCGACGCCCGGCGTGATGAGGTACCCGACCGCCGCGATGACGAGGTAGGCGGCGCGGCGCGCGTGGCGTAGCCGCGCGGACGTCATCAGGCCGACCATCGCCATGAGGACAAGCGCGACGGGGAACTCGAAGGTGATTCCGAACGCGAGGATCAGGACCACCATCGTCCCGAGGTACGAGTTGAGCTCGGGCAGGTACTGGATGCCGGTGATACCGGTCGTCAGCTGGACGAGCCTGATGCCGATGAACATGAAGCCGAACGCCAGCACTGCGCCGAGCGCGAAGAGCCCTAGGGAGCTCACCATCAGCGGGCCCGCGAACCGCCTCTCCTTGCGCGTCAGCCCGGGGGCGACGAACGTCCAGGTCTGCTGCAGGATGACGGGCAGGGCCAGGACCAGCCCGGCCACGAGCCCGACCTTCAGGTGGATGGTGAAGATGCCCATGGGGCTCAGCACCACCGGCTTGAGGTGGAGCGTGTCGAGTGGCTTCGTGAGCAGCAGCACGATCCAGTGGGAGATCACGAGGCCGACGATGCTCGCGATGCCCCAGGCGCTCAGCGAGACGATCAGCACCTGGCGGAGCTCCGTGAGGTGCTCGACGAGGGTCATGCGCTTTCCGTCTTCCTCCGGAGGCTCCCCGCCCGGCGGCGCGCTGTCACCCGCTGTCGGCGGCGGCACGGAGAACGGGGGCTCGGCCGCGACGGGCGGCCCCGGTGGCGCGGCGATGGGCGCCGGCGGGGCGGCGACGGGCTCGGGCGGCTCGGCAACAGGCAGCTCTGGCTCGGGGGCGGCATCGGCGTCCGCCGCCGCCGGCGCCTCCGCGCCGGCCACCGCCAGCACCTGGTCCGAGCCGGGCTGGCCCGCGGGCATCCCGGGCAGGGTGAGGTCCTCGTACGTCGGCTCCCGCGGCGTTGGCTTTTCCTCCGCGCTCACCTGCTGGGGCGCCGCCTCAACCGCGGCAGGCTCCTCGGAATCCGACGGCATCGGCGGTGGCGACCAGGAGTCGTCAGCGTCGGGCAGGGGGACGAAGAGAGGCTTGTCGCTCATGCTCGCCCTCGCGCCTGGTGGCGCGGCGAAGCGCTAGACGCGCGGAGCTTCAGGAGGCGGCGCAGGCGCCGGCGGCGCCGCGGGGGATGCGGCCGGCGGCGGCGTCTCGACGGGGGCGCTCGGGGTCTGCGTGTACACGGTGCCCGTGCCGCCCTCGGTCTTGCGCATCTCGTCGCGGAGGCCTTCGCTCACCTCGGTGGTCGCCTTGCGGAACTCCTTGATCGCCTTGCCGAGGCCGGCGCCGAACTCCGGCAGCCGAGACGGCCCAAAGATGATGAGGGCGATCACCGCAAGCACGAGCAGGATCCACCAGTGGCCCATGCCCAGCATGGGGCGATTATACGTTCGTGGCCTGTTCCAGACCGGCGGCGATCCTGGCCTCCAGCTCGCCCAGCTCCGGCTCCCCCACCGCGGCGCTCAGGAACCACGCCTCGAACTGGGAGGGGGGCGCGTAGACGCCGGCCTCCAGCAGGCTGTGGAACAGCCGCGCGTAGGCCTCGGTGTCGCTGCGCCGCGCCGAGGCGTAGTCCTGGACGGGCCCAGCCTGTATGAACGGCGTCAGCATCGAGCCGGCGCGGTTGACGAAGACCCGGGGCGCCGCGGCGGCAAGCACGGCCTCGACCCGCGCCGCGGCCCGCTCCAGCGGCGGGTACGGGGCCGCTGACATGAGCTCGCGCAGCGTCGCCAGGCCGGCGGCCACGGCCAGCGGGTTACCCGACAGGGTGCCGGCCTGGTAGACCGGCCCGCTCGGCGCGACCATCGCCATGAGGTCGGCGCGACCGCCATACGCCGCCATCGGCAGCCCGCCACCGATCACCTTGCCGAGCAGGGTCAGGTCCGGCGCGATCCCCACGACCGCCTGCGCCCCGCCCAGGCCGAGGCGGAAGCCGGTGATCACCTCGTCGAAGATCAGGACCGCGCCGTGCTCCGTGCATGCGTGCCGGAGTGCGGTGAGGAACGCCTCCGTCCCCGGCACGACGCCCATGTTGCCCGCGACCGGTTCGACGATCACCGCCGCCACGTCGCCGCCGTGCTCGACGAAGAAGGCCTCGACCGCCGCGACGTCGTTGTAGGGCAGGGTCGCGCACAGCGCGGCGACCGCCGCGGGCACTCCCGGCGAGCCTGGGATGCCGAGGGTGGCGACGCCGCTGCCGGCATCCGCGAGGAGCCCGTCCGCATGCCCGTGGTAGCCGCCCGCGAACTTGACCAGCACGTCGCGCCCGGTGGCCGCGCGGGCCAGCCGGACGGCCGACATCGCGGCCTCGGTGCCGGAGTTGACCAGCCGCACCATCTCCACCGACGGCACGCACTCGACGAGGAGCTCGGCCAGCTCCGTCTCCTGCTCTGTCGGGGCGCCGTACGCGGTGCCCAGCCCGGCCTGGCGGCGTACCGCGTCGACGACGGCCGGGTGCGCGTGGCCCAGGATCAGCGGTCCCCAGGCGCCCACCAGGTCGAGGTATCGGTTGCCGTCGGCATCGACGAGCCACGCCCCCTCCCCGCGCGCGATGAACACAGGCTCACCCCCGACCGCCCGGAACGCGCGCACCGGGCTGTTGACGCCGCCGGGCATCACCCGGCGGGCGGCGTCGAAGCGGCCCGTCAGGGGCTGGCGGAAGCCGCGGGCGACGGCGACGGCGATGGTGCGCTTGTCGGCCCGGGCGTCTCCGGGGACGCGCTTGCCGCCGCGGAGGGCGTGGCGCCCGCGCTCGGAGAGCCGGCCGCGCCCGGCGTGGCGCCGGCCGTCTCGATGTCGACCCACAGGATCTTGTCCCCCTTCACCAGCGCCTGCGCCGTGTCGAGACCGGCGGTGATGCGCCCGAAGAGGTTGTAGTTCGGCGGGAAGCTATTGGCGCCGGTGTTGATGAAGAACTGGCTGCCGTTGGTGTTCGCCCCGGAGTTGGCCATCGCAAGGGTGCCGGCGTCGTAGGCGCCCTTCACCGGCTCGTCGTTGAACTTGTAGCCAGGGCCGCCTGTGCCGTTGCCAAGGGGGTCTCCGCCCTGTGCGATCTTGATGCCCCCACCGCAGCTCTGGTCGGCAGCGTTCGGGCACACGCGGTGGAAGTCCAGGCCGTCAAAGAAGCCGTCGTTCGCCAGGAAGACGAAGTTGTTCACCGTCAGCGGCGCGTCAGCGGCGAGCAGGTTGATGGTGATGAGGCCCTTGCTGGTGCACATCAGGGCGGTGTAGGACTTGGTCGGGTCGATCTGCATCGCCGGCGCCGCCGCGAACGTGCGGACTGGATGCGCCACCGGGTGGTTGCCTGGCGGCGACGGGCAGGGATGCAGGACGAGCACGCTCGCCGACGGGGTCGGGCCCGCGGGCGGCGGGTTCACGGCGTTGTTCAACGCCAGGCCGCCGAGGCCGAGGACGATCACGAAGACCACCACCGCGCCGATGAGCACCACAGGGTTCCGGGCCGCAGCCTGACTCAAGTCGCCAACTCCTGAAAGCGCCCCGCGACCGGTTTCAGGAGCTGCGGGGCTGGTTCAAAATCCGAACCGCGTCTTTGGCGAGATAGGTTATCACCAGCCTCGCGCCGGCCCTCCTGATCGAGACCAGCGACTCCATAGTGGCGGCGTCGCGGTCGATCCAACCGCGCTCGGCCGCGGCCGTGATCATCGCGAACTCGCCGCTCACCTGGTACGCGGCCACGGGGACGTCCGCCATGTCCGCGACCGCGGCGATGACGTCGAGGTACGGTCCCGCCGGCTTGACCATGACCATGTCGGCGCCCTCGTCGAGGTCGAGCTGCACCTCGCGCAACGCCTCCGTCAGGTTGGCGCCGTCCATCTGGTAGGCGCGCCGGTCGCCGAACGCCGGGGTCGACCCGGCCGCGTCGCGGAATGGCCCGTAGAAGGCGCTCGCCATCTTGGCGCTGTAGGCCAGGATGGGCGTGTCACCGAAGCGGTCGCCGTCAAGCACCTGCCGGATCACGCCCACCTGGCCGTCCATCATCCCGGAGGGGGCGATGACGTCGGCGCCGGCCTCAGCCTGGGACAGGGCCACGCGGGCGTAGGCATCAAGGGTGGCGTCGTTGTCGACGGCCTGGCCGTGGAGGATCCCGCAGTGCCCGTGGTCCGTGTACTCGCAGAGGCAGAGGTCGGTGGCGACGAGGATTCCGTCGCCAAGCCGTTCCTTGATCGCCCGGGTGGCGCGCTGCACTGCGCCATCGGCGGCCCATGCCGACGATCCTTCCGCGTCCTTCGCGGCCGGGAGGCCGAAGAGCAGCACCATCGGGATGCCGAGCCGGGCCGCCTCCTCGGCTTCGAGAACCGCGCTCTCCACCGTGTGGTGGCAGTGGCCGGGCAGGCTCCCGATAGGCACCGGCGAATCGATGCCGTCGGCGACGAAGAGGGGCAGGACCAGGTTCGACGGGGCCAGCGTTGTCTCGCGCACAGTGCCGCGGAGCAGCGGCGTGCGGCGGAGGCGCCGGGGACGGATCACCGGGAAGCTCATCGCTGGAAATGATCGCCGATGGCGCGGGCCAGCCCCGCGGCGGAGTGCTCGTCAGCCACCACGGCCGGCTCCAGCCCGGCCTCCCGCGCGGCGGTCGCGGTGGTGGGGCCGATGCACGCGACCACGACCCCTGGGCCGAGCCCGCCGCCCTCACCGGCACCAGCCACGAAGGCGCCCACCGCCGAGGGGCTGGCAAAGGTAACGACGTCCACGCCGCGCGCCAGCTCCGCCCGCAGCATTGGGACCGCGTCCGGGTCCGGCTCCGTCCGGTAGAGCGTCACCTCCTCCACCACGGCACCGCTCTCGCGCAGCCAGCGAGGCAGCCACGGCAGGGCCTGCTCGCCGCGTGGCAGCAGCACGGAGCGGCCGCGGACCTGGCCGTCCAGCAGCGCCGCGATGCCCGCTGCCGAGAACTCCGGCGGTATCAGGACATCCGTGCAGCCGGCCTGCTCGAGCTCGGCCGCCGTCGCCGGCCCCGAGGCAATGACGCGGCTGGCCCGGGCCATCGCCTGCCTGAAGTCGACGCCGCAGCGCGCGGCCGTCTCCGCCAGCATCCGCGCCGCGTTCGCCGAGGTCAGGATCACCAGGTCGTACCTGGCGCCCGGTCCGAGGGCGCGCCGCGCCTGCTCCAGGTCGTCCACCCCCGTGAAGCGCAGAAGGGGCACGGTCACGACTTCCGCGCCGAGCCCCGCCAGCGCCTCGACCAGCTCGCCGGCCTGGTCGGCGGCGCGGGTGACGAGCACCCGGCGCGAGGCGAGAGGCGCCTCCCCCACCACCGCGCTACTGGCCGAAGCGGACGCCGAGGTCGCGGAACTCCGCGAGCGCCAGTCCGACCACGTCGGCCGGTGAAGTGGCCGGGGAGCGGGCCTCCACGCGGGCGAAGGTCGTCCCGTCGTGGAGCGCCGCCAGCAGCATCGTCTCGCCACTCTCGAAATGGACGTAGGCCCCCAGGGCAGTCGAGCAGCCGGCGCCGATGGCGGCCGCGAGGTCGCGCTCGCACTGCACGGCCAGCGCGGTCGAGAAATGGTTCAGCCAGCGCAGGTCGGCTCCGACCGGGTCGTCCTCGCGAGCCTGCACGACGAGGGCACCCTGGCCCGGCGCCGGGACGCACATCTCGATCGGCAGGCCCTCGAGCCCGGGCGGCGCGAGGCCGAGCCGGTGCAGCCCGGCCGCCGCGAGCACGATCGCGTCGGCGGCGCCGTCCTCAAGCTTGCGTAGCCGCGTGTCGATGTTGCCGCGAATGTCGACGAATTCCGCCTCTGGCCACTCGTCCGCCAGCTGGGCCCGCCGGCGGGGGCTGCCGGTTGCGATCCTGAAGCCGGCGCTCGGCGTCCCCTTGGGGGCTCCGCTCCGCCGCACCAGGACGTCGTGGACCGGGCCGCGCTCGAGGAAGGCGACGAGGTCGATCCCCTCCGGGTCCTGGCTGCTCAGGTCCTTGGCGCTGTGCACGGCGGCATCGATCTCGCCCGCCAGGAGCTGTGCCTCGATGGCCTTGACGAACACTCCCTGGCCCCCGAACGAGGCCAGGGAGGATTCCTGGTCCTGGTCCCCCTTCGTGTGGATCACGACGATCTCCACCTCGCGGTCAGGGAAGCGGTCCCGGAACGCCTGGCTGACGATGTCCGCCTGGGTGCGGGCCAGCGCCGAGCCGCGGGTCCCGATCCGCAGCGGCCGCGCCGCCGCGCTCAATCCAGGTTCTCGGCCGGCTCGGGGGTGAGGTCTGGCTGCGCCGCCGGGGGCAACCCGAGGAGGGCTCGCGCGACGGCGAGCGCGGCAGGGTCGCCGCCCGACTCGCGGACGAACTCGATGGCGACGTGCAGGAGGTTGGCGCTGAGGGAACGCGCCGCGCGCTCGAGCGAGGCCTCAGCGGCGACTCCCGACGCGACAAGGCGGCGCCTGGTCTCGAAGTCGCGCGTCAGGGCCGCCACAGCCGGGTCGGCTTCGCGGCGCGCCAGCTCGGTGGCCGCGCGCCCGACCTCGTCCGCGACGATCGCCTCGGCGCGCGGCACCTCCGCGTCGCGGCGGCCGCGCCCCGCCGTCACGGTGGCGGCGAGGTCGTCGATGTTGAACAGGTGGACCCCGGGAACCGCGCCCACGGCAGGGTCGACGTCGCGCGGGACGGCCAGGTCGAGGATGAAGAGCGGGCGCCCGGCGCGGCGCGCGACAAGGTCCTGGGCCATCTCCACCCCGATCAGGTGGTCGGGCGAACTGGTCGACGTGACCACCACGTCGACGTGGCTGGCGATGCGCTCGAGGTCGGCGTGCGAGACGACGACGGCGGTGACGGCGCCGCCGAGGTCGCCGGCAAGGGCCGAAGCGCGGCCCTGGGTGCGGCTGCTGAAGTACAGGTCCGTGACGCCGGCGGACGCGAAGGAGCGCGCGGTCGAGCCCGCGATCTTGCCCGCGCCGACGAGCAGGGCGGACTTGCCTTTGAGCCCGCCCAGGATCTCCGCCGCCTGGGCCACGGCCGCCTGGCCGAAGCCGACGGGGCCACGCGAGATCGCGGTCTCGGTGCGGACCCGCTTCGCGGCTGTGATCGCCCGGCGCAGCAGGAAGTCCAGCTGCCCGTCGAGCGTGCCCGCTGTGCGCGACTCCCCGTGGGCGGCCTTGAACTGGGCCAGCACCTGGCCCTCGCCGACGATCGCCGAGTCCAGGCCGGCGGGCACGCGGAACAGGTGGGCCACCGCCTCTGTCCCTTCGAGGCGGAACGAGTACGTCCGCCACCCGCCGGAGGGATCGACATCGTCGAGCTGCTCGCGGACGGCCGCCGACGCGACCCGCGGATCCTCCGCCGTGACGTAGAACTCCGTCCGGTTGCAGGTCGAGAGGATGGTCGCGCCTCCGACACCTGGGCGTGCGGCGACCGCCTCGAGGCGCGCGCGCAGCACGTCCGGGGTGATGAAGACCCGCTCGCGCACCTCGAGTGGCGCGCGGCGATGGTTAAGCCCTTCTACCAGCAGTTGCTTCACTGCAGTCCAGCGAAGTTACCACAAGGCCCGCCACGCGCCCTGTGGGGAAGATCACTTCGGCTCAGGCGCTGCGGTGCGGCAGGGACAGCGCGAACTGCTCGAGCTCGTGCCGCTCGGGTCGGTCCGGGAAATGGGCCAGCGCCGCCGCCGCGCGCCTGGCCTCCTCCTCAGCGACCTCGACGCAGCGCTCGAGCGCGCCCGTGGCGCGGACCCTTTCGAGGACGCTGTCGATCTCCCCGGCCGCGCCGGCGCGTACGCGCTCGACGTCCGCGGCCAGCCCGGGGTCCTGCTCCAGGGCGAGGATGAGGGGCAGGGTGACGGTGCCCTCGCGCAGGTCGTTGCCCACGGGCTTCCCGATGGTCCCGCTCGAGGCGGAGTAGTCGAGGACGTCGTCGATCACCTGGAACGCGCGGCCGAGGTGGTCGCCGTACTGCCGCGCCTGCGCCGGGAGCGGCGAGTCAGCGGCGGCGTCCAGCGCCACCATGCACGCGCCGGCACAAGCCGCCTGCAGCAGCGTGGACGTCTTGCGCCGCACCGTCTCGAGGTAGTCGTCGACGCCCTGGGTGAGGTCGAACCGTCGCTCCCGCTGCGCCAGCTCCCCGCCGACCATCGCGCTCAGCGCGCCGAAGAGCTCCCCCGCCGCGCCCGCCCAGCCCGTCGCCGCGCTGTGCACGCCGCACCTGGCCACCAGCAGATCGCCGACGAGCAGCGCCACGTCAGTCCCGAACGCGGCGTGCACGGTGGCCACGCCGCGCCGGGTCTCCGCCGCGTCGATGATGTCGTCGTGCACGAGGGTGGCGGCGTGGAGCATCTCTACCGCCAGCGCGTACTCCATCACGCGCGCGCCGCCCGCCCCGCAGAGAGCGGCGAAGCGGAACACCAGCCCCGGGCGCATCCGCTTCCCGCCGGCGTCCAGGACGTGCGTCACGGCCCGCGCCATGCCCGGGGGCACGGAGTCCAGCGCGGAGTCCCGGAGGCGAGCCTCGAAGTCGTCGCTCACGCCGCCGCGCCGAACCTCAGCACGTAGGTCCAGTAGAGCCCCTCCGGCCAGTCGTCATGCTCGTCCAGCTGCTCGAAGCCCATCCTCTCGTACATCGCGCGCGCCACCGGCATCAGGAACGTCGTGTGCAGGGCCAGGGCCGCCGCCCCCTCGGCCCGCGCGCGCCTCACGCACTCGTCGGCCAGGGCGCGCCCGATGCCCTGCCCCCGGTGACCCGGGTCGACCGCCAGGGCGCGGAAATAGGCCCAGTCGGCGGGGAACTCGTGCACGTCGCCGCGGCCGGAGCCCGCCGGGTTGTAGGTGACCGCCCCTGCCAGCTCGCCATCGACCTCGGCCACGAGGATCACCCCCGTTCGCGCCCGCTCCGCCACGTTGGAGAGGTCGCGCCGGTAGTGGCGCCACCACGTCGGGCTGAGTTTCGGCTCGTACTCGGAGTAGGCGTCCACGGTCAGCCTGCCGACGGCGGCGTGCTCATCCGGGCGCGCCTCCCGGATGGCGAAATCACCCATCGATCGATGATCGTATGACGGCCCTACATAATTTGAGGTGTGGCGCCTCGGCTCATCTACTGCTGGAAGTGCAGCTACCAGCACCCGGAGACCTCTATAACCTGCCCGCGCTGCGGGTCGGCCAACGCCCCGGGCCAGGCGTATGCGACACCGCCCACCGTGCCGAGCTGGCAGGCCCACGAGCTCGAGATGGAGTGGACCAGGACGCACCAGCGCGGCAGGCACTGGCCGGGCGCGGTCTCCCTTGGGATCGTGCTGGGCGTCTTCGTCTTCGCCGGGATCGTCCTCGGCCTGGTCACCGGGAAGTAGCGCTTGATTCCTCTCACTGAAGCCACCCGCCTCGTGATGGCCCTGCCGGAGGTGGAGCAGGTCGAGCAGCAGGGCAGGCCGGCCTGGACCGTCGAGGGCAAGGTCTTCGCCACGCTCGTGACCTCGATCAACATGAACCTGACGCTCAAGCCAGAGGACATCTACGCCGCGATCGAGCAGAACCCGGGCGCCTGCACCGAGTTCCTGTTTGGCGGCCGCCCCGTGGCCCTCAACGTGGACCTGCGCCGCGCCACCCCCAAGGCGCTGGAGAAGCTCCTCCGCCTGGCCTGGCAGATGAAGGCGCCCAAGCGCCTGATGCAGACGGCGGGCCGCTAGGCCAGGACCAGCCGGTACCCCAGCTCCGCCTCCGCGGAGAAGCTGTCGGATGACGGGTCCCTGACGGCGTCGATCGTCAGGTCCAGCTCGACACCAGCCCAGAGCGCGTTGTCCACCCACACGGGCACGCCATCGACATCCCCCACGAGGCGGTGGTTCGCCGGCGGCGGGTAGTCCTCGAAGAGGAACGGCGAGCCGCCATCGCAACACCCCGAGCCGAGCACCATCGTGAGGCCGCCGCTCCGCTCGGCCTTGACCTGGTCGAGAAGGGCGCGACAGCGGTCGGTGAGCTGCACTCGGTCAGACATTCGACGCAAGCCTAACCCGCAACGGATTGACACGGGTGGAGCGCCGGTGCGACGGTGACAGCGGTGGAGAGCGCGGTGACCTGCCGGACGTGCGGCGCGCGGATCGCAGACCCTTCGGCCGTGACATGCCCGGCCTGCGGCTCGGGCCTGGCCGCAGTCACGGAGACGTCAGAGACCCTCGCCGGCGGCATCGGCCGGGTGCGGCGCACCGTCACCTCGCGGGCGTACGTGGCGAGCGGCGCGGGGGTGGAGATTCAGGCACGCAGCTGTGCGGCGTGCGGAGCGCCCGCGCCATCCGAGGCGACGGTCTGCGCGCACTGCGGCTCTCCCCTGCCGCCCGCGGTCTCCCCACCGCCCACGGTCCCCACTGCCGGTACACCCGACGCGGAGAAGCTGGAAGCAGCGGTCGATCGCCTTATCGCCGGAGCAGAACCGCAGCTCCAGTCGACGCTGCTCCAGGTCCGCGAGCGCCTGCTGCAGCCGTGCGCGGCGTGCGGCCGCTACGGCTGGCGGGTCCGCCGGCGCAAGGTCGCCTCGCGCCGCCTTCTCAAGGTCACGTTCAGCGAAACCGTCGAGGTGGTGTGTGGGAATTGCGGCGCGGTCGTCGCCGCGCCGCCCTGACCTACGGGAGAAGCGTGTCCCAGACGAAGCGGTCGGAGCGCTTGCCGCTCTGGGCCACGTGGATGTGCTTGCTGATGGTGTACCCCAGCAGGCCCTCCTTGCCCAGCTCCTTGCCCACGCCCGACTGCCGGTAGCCGCCAAACGGGGACACGTCGTTCAGCAGGTGGTAGTCGTTGATCCACACGGTGCCCGTGCGCATCGCCTTGGCGACGCTGATCGCCTCCGGGACGTCGCGCGACCAGACCCCGCCGGCCAGGCCGTAGATCGAGTTGTTGGCGATCTTGACCGCCTCTGACACGCCCTTGTACTTGATGACTGACAGGACGGGGCCGAAGACCTCCTCCTGGGCAATGCGCATGTCGGGCTGGACGTCGGCGAAGATGGTCGGCTCGTAGAAGTAGCCCTTGTCGAGGCCCTCGGGCCGCTTGCCGCCGACAACCAGGCGCGCGCCTTCCTGCTGGGCGATCTCGACGTACTTCTCCGTGGTGGCGCGCTGCGCTTCGGACACCAGCGGTCCCATCCCGCTCTCCAGGTCGAGGGCGTCGCCGACGACGATCTCCTTGGTCCGGGCCACGAGCCGCTCGAGGACCTCGTCGTAGATGCTCTCGGGCACCAGCAGCCGGGTCCCCGACTCGCAGATCTGGCCCTGGTGCCAGAACGTGGCGAACAGCGCGCCGTCGATGGCGAGGTCGAGATCGGCGTCCTCGAGGAGGATGTTGGCCGACTTGCCGCCGAGCTCGAGGGTGACCTTCTTGACGGTGCCGCTGGCCAGTTGCATGATCCGGCGCCCCACCTCCGTGGAGCCGGTGAAGGCCACCTTGTCGACCATCGGGTTGGAGGCGATCTCCTCACCGACCGCCCCACCGGGGCCGGTGACAAGGTTGACGACGCCCTTCGGGAAGAGGCCCGTCTCGTCCAGCGCCTTGACCAGCTCGATCGCGGTCAGCGAGGTCATGGACGCCGGCTTGATCACCAGAGAGTTGCCACACACCAGCGCCGGCGCCATCTTCCAGCACGCCATCACCAGCGGGAAGTTCCACGGGATGATCTGGCCGCAGACGCCGATGGGCTCGCGGTTGACGAAGTTCCAGGCCACAGCGGGCATGTCGACCCACGGCAGCGGCTCGTACTCCTTCATCTCGCCCGCCTGCGCTGTCAGTGAGCGGAAGTGCTCGAGCGCGACAGGGACGTGCGAGAGGTTGGACATGCGCAGGGTGCAGCCCGCGTCGGAGGACTCGATGGTCGCCCAGTCGTCCTGGTCGCACTTGGCCATGACGTGCTTGAGCGCCTGCAGCATGATGTCGCTGCGCTGCTTGAAGCTCTTCTTGCTCCAGTCGCCACGGTCGAACGACTCGCGCGCCGCCTGGATGGCGGCCTGCGCGTCCTCGCGGGTCCCCTTGGCCACCCGGGCGATCTCCTCCTCGTTCGAGGGGTTGATGCTCGGGATGCTGTCACCACCGGCGGCGTCGCGCCACTCGCCGTTGATGTAGAGCTGGTGGGTCTGGACGTCCTTCCTCGTTTCGACCGCTGTCGCCAAGTTTCCTCTCCTCAGTTCTGGGTGGGTGGCACGATTCTAGGCCCGTCCGGGAGCGCCCTCCCGAGGGCACGAGCGGCCTCGGCGCGGAACCTCGCCGGGTCCTCGAGGGGCATCGGCCCCAGCGTGCCGAGGATGGGCAGGCCGGTCAGCCGGCGCAGCTCGGCGGGGTTCGTCTCCTGGCTCGGGTCGGGCTCGCCGCCTGGGTCGCTCAGGACAAGCCCGAGGATGTCCGCGCGCCGGGCGCGGAGGTGCTCGACACTCAATACCGTGTGGTTCAGCGTTCCCAGGCCGGCGCGGCAGACAAGGACGACACCCACGCCCAGCCCGGCCGCGAGGTCGGCCATGTCGTAGCCCTCGCTGAGCTCCACGGCCACGCCGCCCGCGGTCTCGACGATGGCCGTACCGGTGCCTGCATGGGCAAGGACCCACGAGCACAGCTCCGCCGGTACGAGCCGGGCCCCCTCGAGCCGCGCGGCGACCGCCGGGGCCGCCGGAAGGTCGAAGCGCCAGCCGGTCAGCGCGACGTCCGCGCCGACGAGGCGGTTGACCAGGCCGGCGTCGTCATCGGTGCCCGCGCCGGTCTGGACGGGCTTGAGGACGCGGACCGGTTCCCTCCGCTCCAGCACGATGGCGGCGAGGGCGGCGCTGACGACCGTCTTCCCCACGCCGGTGTCCGTGCCGCAGACGGCAAGGAGGCGATCAGCCAACGGCAGCGGCGGCCGCGGCCAGCGCGTCGATCGCCGTGTCGACCATGGCCTCGCTGAAGCCCGCGGTGACGGTCAGGCGGAGCCGGCTCGTCCCGGGGGGAACGGACGGCGGCCGGATCGGGAACACGATGACACCGCGCTCGCGGGCCGCCGCCGCGAGGGCGATTGCCGCCTCCGCCTCGCCCACGACGAGCGGGACGATGGCCGCCGCGGGCACAGGCACGCCGAGCCCGGCCGCGCGCAGTCCCTCTGCGAGCCTGCCCGCCAGGGCCCGCACCCGCTCGGCCCGGGCAGGCTCCGCTTCCAGGACGCCGAGGGCGGCCAGCGCCGCCCCGACCGCCGCCGGCGCGGGGGCCGTGTCGAAGATGAAGGTGCGCGCCCTCTGGCGCAGGTACTCGATGACGGGCGCGGGCCCCGCCACGAACCCACCCGCGGCACCAAGGGCCTTCGACAGCGTGGCCATCACCAGCGCACCGCCGCCACCGCCCGCGACCGCGGCCACGAGTCCGCGCCCGCCAGCGCCGACCACGCCAAACGAGTGCGACTCGTCGAGGAGCAGCATCGCCCCGTGCGTCGCGGCCAGCCCCTGGAGCTCCTCCACCGGGCAGGCATCGCCCTCCATGCTGAACACGGCGTCGCTGACGATGAGCCGGCGGCGGGCCCGGGACGCGGCCAGCGCCTCGGCCAGGAAGCCGGCGTCACGGTGCGGGTAGACCGTCACCGTGGCCCCGCTCAGGCGGCAGCCGTCGATGATCGAGGCGTGGTTCAGGCTGTCGCTGAAGACCTCGTCGCCGGCACCCACCAGCGCGGGGATCGTGCCCGTGTTGGCGAGGTATCCCGAGGAGAACAGCAGCGCCGCCTCGACGCCGAGAAAGGCTGCGAGGCGCTCCTCGAGCGTGCGCTGCAGCGCGCTCGCCCCGCTGACCAGCCGGGACGCGCCGGCGCCGGCCCCGTGACGGCGCGCGGCCGCCACGGCACCCTCCACCACCGTGGGGTGGCCCGCCAGGTCGAGGTAGTTGTTGGAGCCGAGCAGGATGTGGCGACGCCCGCCGAGGTGCGCGGTGGGACCGGGGGGCCCGTCGAGCTCGAGCAGGTGTCGCTCCAGGCCCGCACCCCGGATGTCCTCGAGGGAGGCGTCGACCCAGTCGAAGCCAGGCGACCGGCTCATGCGTGGATTGCTTCGAGCTCGGCGGCGACCGTGTCGACGATGAGGCGCAGCTCGTCGCTCGTGATCGACAGGGGCGGCATCAGCACCACCACGTCCCCCAGGGGGCGGAGCAGGACGCCGTGGTCCCGGGCACGGAGGCAGAGCTCCCAGGCGACCCGCGCCTCGGCGGCGAACGGCTCGCGCGACTCGCGTTCCGCGACCAGCTCGATCCCGACCATCAGCCCCCGCTGCCGCACCTCGCCGACATGGGGGTGTTCGGCGACGGGCTCCAGCAGCGAGGCCAGCTCGACCCCGCGCTCACGCGCGACCTCGACGGTGTCCCGCTCCGCAAAGACCTCGAGGTTCGCGATGGCCGCGGCACAGCAAAGCTGGTTGCCCGTGTACGTATGACCGTGGTAGAGGGTGCGCCCGGCGGTGGGAGCGCCGAGGAACGATTCGTAGACCTCGTCGGTGGCAGCTACCGCGGACAGCGGCAGGTACCCGCCGGTCAGGCCCTTCCCCATCACCAGCAGGTCCGGCGTGACGGCCTCCTGCTGGCAGGCGAACATGGCCCCGGTCCGGCCGAAACCGGTGGCCACCTCGTCGAGGACCAACAGCGTGTCATGGCTCCGGCAGAGCGCCGCCAGCCTGGCCACGAACCCCGGCGGCTGGGTGATCATGCCGGCGGCGCCCTGGACGAGCGGTTCGAGGATCACCGCGCAGATGTCGCCCGGGTGCTCGGCAAGGAGCTTCTCGACGGCGGCCAGTGAGGCGTCGCCGCAGGCCGCGTGCGTGTCGTGGCCGCCGGGGCAGCGGTAGTGGTAGGGGCTCGGGGCCCGCAGCACGTCGAACAACAGGGGGCCAAAGGCGGCGTGGAAGAGCTCGATGCCGCCCACCGACACCGCCCCGATCGTGTCGCCGTGGTAGGCGCTCTCGAACGCTATGAAATGGCGCCGTGGCTGGCCGCGGTGACGCCAGTGCTGGAACGCCACCTTGAGGGCCACCTCCACGGCGCTCGCGCCGTTCTCGGCATAGAAGACGTGCTCGAGACCGGCGGGCAGCACCGCGACAAGCCTCTCCGCCAGCTCGATCGAGGGCACGCTGGCGCTGCCGAGGAGGGTGGTGTGCGCCACCCGGTCCAGCTGCGCCCGGATGGCGGCGTCGATCTCCGCCACGCGGTGCCCGTGGACGTTGCACCAGAGCGAGCTGATGGCGTCGAGGTAACGCCGCCCCTCGGTGTCCACCACCCAGTTGCCCTCCGCGCGCTCCACGATGAGGGGCGGCGTCGCGGCGTAGTCGGCCATCTGGGTGAAGGGGTGCCAGACGTGGTCCACGTCCGCGCGCCAGAGCCGCTCGGTACGGGCCTCGGCCACGGCCGGGACGATACCAGCTTCACAGAAGCCTCTAACCCGGGCGCGGTAATCTTGGCGCCGTGCCGAACCGAAAAGCGCTTGCCAAGCAAGCACGCCTTGACGAGCGCGCCCAGCAGATCCAGCTCCAGCAGGAGCGGGAGCGCCGGACGCGGAACATCATCATCGCCACGTTCGCGGCCCTGATCGTGGTCGGCTCGGCCACCCTGTCCGGGGCGGCGACCAACTGGTGGGGCATCGCGAACCCGAAGACGTCGACCAGCACCTCCGGCAAGGACACCTCCCACGCGGTCGCGGACGAGGGCTACGGCCACGTCGCGGACGGCACCCTCGTCAGGTACAAGCACAGCCCGCCCTCCTCGGGGCAGCACTACGCCACCCCCGCGGCGTGGGGGCCCTCGCAGACCGTCATCCCGCCCGAGACCTACGTGCACAACCTCGAGCACGGCGGCATCGTCCTCGTCTACACGTGCTCGAGCACCGAGTGCGCAGACATCTTCTCGGCGGCACGCCTGCTGTACCAGTCGCTGCCACAGCACCCGGAACCGTTCCACGCCTCGCCCGGGGTGCAGACGATCCAGGAGGTCAAGTTCCTCAGCACCCAGTACACGCAGGGCTCGCTCCCCAAGAAGTACGCCGTCCTGGCATGGGACCGCGAGGAGGACCTCGACAGCCTCGATTCGGGGGCGATAACGACCTTCTACAACAAGTACAGCGAGCACGGTCGCGAGGACCTACCCTAAGGACTCGATGGCAGCCATCCAGCAGCCGCCACCGCGGCAGCTGGCGGCGGAGCACATCGATCACTCGCGCGGCAGGGTGGCGCGGCGCAGCCGCGTCCGCGAGGTCATCTTCGGCATGCAGGACGGCCTCCTGACCACGCTCGGGTTGGTCAGCGGCGTCGGTGGCGCCACGGCCGACCGCAACACGATCCTGCTGGCGGCCATCGCCGGCTCCCTCGCGGGGGTGTTCGCGATGGGCGCCGGCGCGTACATCTCCAGCAAGTCGCAGCTCGAGGTGGCGGAAGCCGAGGTCGAGCGCGAGCGTCGCGAGCTCAGCGAGCACCCGGAGAGGGAGCTCGAGGAGCTGGTGCAGCTGTTCGAGCTGGAGGGGCTGCCCGAGAACGACGCGCGCGTCGTCGCCGACAAGATCGCGCAGCGGCCGCATGCGATGCTCAACGCCATGACCCAGAAGGAGCTCGGGCTGCAGCTCGGCTCGGCGCAACCCCGCGCGGAAGGCCTCGTAATGGGGCTTGCGTTCCTCGTCGGCTCGCTCGTCCCGGTGGCGCCCTGGGCGCTGTTCTCCACGCGCGCCACGGCCGGACCGCTCGGGCTGGGGTTCAGCCCGGCGCTGCTGTGGTCGGTCTCGGCGACGCTGGTCGTCCTCTTTGCGATGGGCGCGGGGAAGTCGCTCCTGGCGCGTCGCCCGGCCCTGGTCGGCGGGATCGAGATCGCGGCGATCGGCGCCCTGTCCGGGTGCGCGGGCTACCTTCTCGGCACCTTCCTGCCCCGCGCCCTCGGCGCGCATCTCGGAGGCTTGCAGTGACAGAGCTCTACGGCGAGAGGCAGATCCGTGAGAACGAGCTCGAGCCCATCCCGAACCCGGCCCCTGACCGGCCCTACCTGGTCACCCACGACTGCCCCGAGTTCACCTGCCTCTGCCCCCGCTCCGGCTTTCCCGACTTCGCCAGCATCCACATCGAGTACGTGCCCGCGGGACATGTCGTGGAGCTGAAGTCGCTCAAGCTCTACATCAACGGCTACCGAGACCAGCACGTGTTCCACGAGGCGGCGGTGAACCGCATCCTCGACGACCTCGTGGGCGCCGTCCACCCCGCCTGGATGCGCGTGACGGGCGACTTCAACGTCCGGGGCAACATCAAGACCGTCATCACCGCCCAGCACGGCGAGCGCCCGGCGGGTGTCTAGAACCTTCTAGAGCGTAGAAGTAACAAACCCGTTACATCTCGGGCGCCGCCTTCGTCCGCGCAATCGCGAAGGTTAAACTCCCGCATCCATTCTTCTTTCGGACGGTTGGGGGAGCAGTAGAGGGAAACGATGCCGCAACGACTTCAGCCACTCGACCAGCTTCGGGCCGATTTCGTCAACCGCCACTCCGGCCTCCTCAGCGACCTGCTGGCGCAGTACACGCGCTTCGTGGTGGAGTCACCGCCGCTTGGCGAGCGCCAGATGCCCGAGCGCGTTCAGCACCTGCTGCGCATGCTCCGGGTGACGGGACGCAGCTTTCTCGACGAGCGCTCGGCGCTGGTGCAGGCCACGGGCAGCACGCGCGACGAGGTGCTCGCGGTGCTGATGTCCGATGCCGAAGCCTGGATTCGCGAACATGGCCCCGCACAGAAGAAGTGGATGGCTCCGTTCAAGGAGCTGGAGATCACCCCGGCCAAGCGCTGAGCCCGGCCTGGGGCTACGCCGGAACCTTCGCCGCCGCGGCTTCGTCGACCAGGAAGCGCGAGGGCGCCAGTGCCGCGACGGCCCCTGCCGGCACCTCCGACTCGCCCCCGAACACCCGCGCGATCGCGTCCGCCTTCTCGGCGCCGCTCACCAGGAAGAGGATCTGCCGCGAAGCCCTGAACGCCGGCGGGGTCAGAGTGACGCGAGATGCCGGGGTCGCGGGGACCTCCACCGCCACCGCCAGCCGGCTCCGCTCCTCGAGCGCGGGCGAACCCGGGAAGAGCGAGGCCGTGTGGCCCTCGGGGCCCATGCCGAGCAGGACCAGGTCGAACATCGGCTCGCCCTCCGCCCAGTAGCGCCGCAGCTCCGCGTCATAGTCCGCGGCCGCGGTCTCGGGGGGCAGCTCGCCGGCGATTCGCCGCACGGCCGCGCCGCGCAGGTCGAGCGGGTCGAGCAGGGTCTCACGCGCCATCCGGTAGTTGCTCTCGGCCGCGTCGGGCGGGACACAGCGCTCGTCACCGAAGAACACGGACACGCGACGCCACTCCACCTCGGCGCGGAGCTCGCCCGACAGGAGCTCGTAACAGGCCCTCGGGGTGTTGCCGCCCGCAAGGACAAGGCGGAAGCCGCCATGCTCGTGCAGCGCCCGCTGCGCGGCCTGGACCACGGCGTCGGCACCGGCGCGGGCCACCGCGGCGGCGTCCCTGACCCTGACCAGCACGCCCGCTACGCCTCGCGCGCGGCCGCGATCCGCGCGGCGGACAGCAACGCGTCTTCAAAGACGCGGTCGCGGCCCATGCGGGCAAGCTCCCGGCTGAGGACCTCCGACTCCTCGGGGGTCGGCAGCGGGACAGTGCGGCGCATCAGCTGGTGGCCGGCCTCACGCAGCTCCAGGTGGCCCTCCCCGTGGTGCTGGACGAGGTCGACCTGCAGCTCCTTGCGCCCGCTGCGTGCCGCCAGCCGCACACCCTGGAGCGGCGCCGCAGAGGCGCTCTCGGCGCGCCCGGCGAAAACGACCTCGACGCGCCGACCAGTGGCGCCAGAGGCCAGGGTCACCCCCGCGCGCGTCTTCTCCGGCTGGGAGCACCCCAGCCGCGAGGACAGCCAACCGGCGAAGAGCAGCTCGGCCACGCTCACCTCGCCGCGCGCGGGCCGGGTGCCGGTGATCTCGATCCGTTCGACGCCGTCGAGGTAGCCGCTCCGCCGCGGCTCGTCGAACACCGCCGCCAGCACCTCGCGGAAACCGTCAAGGCGGGTCCAGGCCATGTCGCCGAGCACCAGGCGACTGCGCCCGTCGGGGTTGGCGCAGAGCCCGGCGAGCGCTGAGAACAGCTGCGGGTCGCCGCGGTTCGTGTCGACGATGAGTCGGTCGCAGATCTGGCTCAGGCTCTTCAGGGCCGGCTCGGACGGGTCGGGCAGGCCGAGCCACCACAGCACCGACTGCAGGTGCGGGATCAGCAGGGGGATGACGAGGGTGTCGGTCCCCTCGGGGGCGCCGCCATGGGGGCGCAGGACCGCGCGCTCGAATACGAGGTGGTGACCCGACAGCGGGTAGCGGTTCAGGATCACCTCGGCGTCGAGCTTGAAGTCGCGCCCGCGCGTCGGCGCGACCACGATCACCCGCGAGGGGTGACGCATGGCGAGCTGGTCGACGCTCTCGATGGCCTGCCGCGCGACGTCGGCCACCGGGGCGTAGACGATCAGGTTCATCACGGACGCCCTCGTCACGGGCGCGCCCTCCTCGTCCGTGGCCGCCTGGCGCAGGTCGAGCAGCTGCTGCGCCACCATGTCGGCGCGCACGGACTTCGCCTCCCAGCGCATCATGTGCCACCCGTCGACATCGGTCCCCGCGGGGGAGACGCCGTCGGTGATGACGGTGGCGCGGCCGGGCACGGTCTCGGGCACTACGGGTGGCGCCAGCGACGCCCGTCCCGCACCATCAGCTCGTCCGCCTGGTCCGGCCCCCACGACCCGGCCGGATACAGCGGCACGTCGGGCGCCTGGAGCCAGGCCGTCATCACGCCCTGCAACAGGCTCCATGCCGTCTCGACCTCGTCGCGCCGGGTGAAGAGCGTCTGGTCCCCGCGCATCACGTCCAGCAGCAGGCGCTCGTACGCCTCAGGTGACTGCGCCATGAACGAGGCGCCGTACAGGAAGTCCATGTTGACCGCGCGCAGGCGCATCCCGGGGGCGGGCACCTTGGCGCCGAACTTGAGCGTCGCGCCCTCGTCAGGCTGGATGCGAAGGACGAGCAGGTTCGCGTCCAGCAGGTCGGCGACGTTGCGGAACGCCTGGTACGGCGGTTGCTTGAACTGGACGGCGATCTCCGTCACCCGCCGCGGCAGCCGCTTGCCGGTGCGGATGTAGAACGGGGTCCCGGCCCAGCGCCAGTTCTCGACGTCGAGCCGCATCGCAACGAATGTCTCCGTGTTGGACATCGGGTTCGCGCCGGGCTCCTTGCGGTACGCGGGCACGGTGTCGCCGCCGATGCTCCCTCGCCCGTACTGCCCTCGCACGGCGAAGCGCTGCACCTCGTCCTCCCGGATCGGCCGGATGGAGCGCAGCACCTTCACCTTCTCGTCGCGCACGGCGTCGGCCTGGAACGACACCGGCGGTTCCATCGCCGTGAGACACACCAGCTGCAGCAGGTGGTTCTGGACGATGTCGCGCAACGCGCCGGCCTGGTCGTAATAGCTGGCCCGGCCCTCGAGCCCGACGTCCTCGGCCACGGTGATCTGCACGTGGTCGACGTACTGGTTGTTCCACAGCGGCTCGAAGATGCTGTTGGCGAACCGGAACACCAACAGGTTCTGCACCGTCTCCTTGCCCAGGTAGTGGTCGATGCGGAAGATCGCGCGCTCACGGAACACCTTCAGCAGCTCGCGGTTGAGCTCCTCGGCGGAGGTGAGGTTCCGGCCGAACGGCTTTTCGATGACGATGCGGTGCGTCTCGCGGCCGCGGCTGACCATGCCCGCCTTGCCGAGGTGCTGAATGATCGGGATGAAGTAGTCCGGCGGCGTGGCGCAGTAGAAGAGGCGGTTGCCGCCGGTCTCGTACTGCGTGTCGATGCGCTCCAGCTCGTGCTTGAGGGCGGTGAACGAGGGCTGGTCGTTGAAGTTGCCGCTCACATAGGTGATGCGTTCGGCGAAGCTCTTCCAGACATCGTCGCGCGTCGGGCCGGTGCGGGAGTTCTTGTCCACCGCCTCGCGCATCTGCTTGCGGAAGTCGGCGTTGGACAGCGGGCGCCGCGCCATGCCGACGACGGCGAAGTCTGGGGGCAGCAGGCCCTCGAGCGTCAGGTTGTAGAGCGCGGGCATGAGCTTCTTGCGCGTCAGGTCGCCCGACGCGCCGAAGATGACCATCGCGGCCGGCTGCGCCGTGCGTTCGTAGCGCAGGCCTTCGCGCAAGGGGTTGGTGCCGTCGGTCGCCGTGCGGCGGCGCCGGGTCACTACGGAAGTGGCTATATGACTACCCCTTTCTGGCCTCGTTCCTGCTCAGTTACGTAGCTTATCCGCTCGGTTCCGCCTGACAGGCGCGCTCGCTCACTTCGCCTGCGTCGTCTCGGTGATCTTGTGGCCGCCGAACTGGTTGCGCAGCGCGGCGATGACCTTGGCGCTGTAGGAGTCGTCCTGCCGCGACGCGAAGCGCATCAGCAGTGAGAGCGTGATGATCGGCGCGGGCACGCTCTCGTCGATGGCAGCCTGGACCGTCCACCGGCCCTCGCCCGAGTCCTCGACGTAGCCGCGGATCTTCTCGAGGTCGATCCCCTCCGCCTGGAACGCCAGCTCGGCCAGCTCCAGCAGCCAGGAGCGCACGACGCTGCCGTGGAGCCAAACGCGGGTGACGTCGAGGAGGTCGAGTTTGTACTCGCTCGCGTGCAGGATCTCGAAGCCCTCGCCGTAGGCCGCGAGCATGCCGTACTCGATCCCGTTGTGCACCATCTTCACGAAGTGTCCCGCGCCGGCCGGGCCCATGTGGCCGTAGCCGTCCTCGGGTGCGAGGTCGCGGTAGATGGGCTCCATGCGCTGGAAGTCCTCCTTCTCGCCACCGATCATCAGCGAGTAGCCGACCTTGAGCCCCCACACGCCGCCGCTCGTGCCGCAGTCCATGAAGTGGATGCCCTTCTCGGCAAGCTCCTGCGCGTGGCGCTTCGAGTCGTTCCAGTTGGAGTTGCCGCCGTCGATGACGAGGTCCCCCTCCTGGAGCAGGTCGCGCAGCTTCATGATGGTCTCGTCCGTGGGCTTCCCCGACGGGATCATGACCCACACGTTGCGCGGCGGCTTGAGCCGTTGCACCAGGTCCTCGATGGACTCCGCGCCGATCGCGCCGTCCTTCATCGCCAGCTCGACGGTGGCACGCGTCCGGGTCCACGCGACGATTGTGTGGCCGCGCTGGGCGAGGCGCTTGACCATGTTGCCGCCCATGCGGCCGAGGCCGATCATGCCCATTTCGATGCGGTCGTCTGCCATGTCAAAACCCTCCGCTAACCCAGGAGGGTCAGTGTAGCGGGGCGTCCTCTCGTGGCGTGGGTGGGGTTACAGCAGGCGGAACCTCGAATGCGCCGAGGGGCGGGCTGACGGGTTGAGGTTCTCCAGCTGCACCCCGTTGGGCACGGCGGTGGCCACCAAGGGCTCTTCGAACGACCGGCCGTAGGCCTCCCCTACGTTGGGTTGAAGCCCCGGCAGGATGACCTGGACCTGCTCGCTGTCCAGCTCGTCCACGGGCACGGTCAGCTGGGCGTTGTCGGTGTCACCGGTGAAGATGAGATGCAGCCCGTGGGTCCCGATGTCGCCCTGGAAGTAGCGCACGTCGCCCTGGGGCGAGAAGCTCGGGTTCGGGGGCGCATCCTGGTGGCCGGGCGGGAGCGGGTTGCCGTTGACATCGTGGTTCCAGCACCGCCTTGGGATGGGGATCGCGTTAGCCGGTGGTGTGTCATTGCTGACCGGGATCCCCGTGGTGGGGTCGTACCACCAGAATTTCGGCTCGTTGCCGCTGCGGAGGTCGATCTTGGGCCCTGGGTCGGTGCCGGTGCCGTCGTCGAAGCAGGAGTCGTCGCGGTAGTACGGGAACGCGGTCACAGCCGACGCCGCCGTGCCCACCGGGGCGCCGTTGGACTGGGCCGTCCACCGCTCGACAACCGTGCCGTGGTCGCCGGCCAGCTCCTCCCAGGGCAGCAGCCCGGGTGGGCCCTGGAGGGTCGGGTCGGTGAGGTCGAAGTCGCCGTGCACGTCACCCGAGTTACACGGGTCACCGTTGCCGCCCGGCAGCGGAACGGTCACGGGAGTGGTGTCGGGGTTGTAGGTCTCGGTCATCTGCCCCAGCTGGTCCTGGCTCGAGTAGCAGAACCCATTGCTGTTGGCGGCCGCGTGGATGTTGCCGAACACCTCGTCGTTGAGCCCGTCGATGCTGACACCCTGTGATTGATACGGGTTGTAGTACTTCGTGATCATCCCGGCGGCCATGTCACGCTGGACATAGATGCCGTCAAGCGGCGGGATCGGGTGAACGCGCAGGTTGCCCTGGTAACGCACCTCGTCCTCGTAGAAGATCTCGCGCCGGATGTTGTTGGTCGAGGAGTCGGCGCCCCAGGTCGTGCGGATGACGCGCACCGGGCCGGCACGCTCGCCCATCAACTGGGAGCTCCCACCCCAGTTGGTCGCCTCCTCCTCGAAACCGCAGCATGGCGTCTGGCCGCCGGGGCGCTGCTGGAACGCCCGCGCTTTCCACCGGTCCACGATGTTCGGCCCGTAGTTGTGCAGCACCCCGCTGCCGTCGATGTAGCCGTTGTCGTTTGGCGAGACGTGTAGCTCGGTCATCAGCCAGCGCCCGTCGTAGCGGAACGCGTAACGCGGCGTCCAGGCCCAAGCCGTGTCCTTGGGCCTGCGTTCGTCTACGAGAGGCGTCCCCGACGCGTTGACCGCCAACGTCCCATCCGGGTTGCAGTACCACCCGTGGGGCGATTGGCCGTAGCCGCCATTACCGCTTTTCGACAGCTGGAACAGGTTGGCGTCGGGGTCGCGGCGGTAGTGCACGTAGGGTGAATTGGCGACGGTGTAGGCCGGCTCGGGCCCCTTGCTCCCGGCCAGGGCTACGTAGACGTAGCCGGTTGTCCCGTTCTCCGGGTCGCGCACCGTGACCGTGTAGGAGTCGATGATGCCCTTGGGCATCATGGCCGTGGCCGGCGCCTGCACACCGGCGTCCTTGGCCATGAAGGAGAGCTCGTCCTTGTCGACCATGTGGAACCCGTTGGGCGATGGCGTGGTCGACTGCCCGTCGTAGAAGCTCGTTGGGTTGGTCTTTCTCCCGTCGAACGGGATCGCCTGGCAGACGTCCGCGGTCGGCGCGGTCCCCGGCGCCGGCGGACGGTTGGCCAGGAAGCGGAAGCCCTCGCGGTCATACGCGTAGTCCGTGTCCTGGTCGACCCCCGAGTAGAAGGCGAAGTTCGACGCGTTGTTAGTGACGTAGCGGGTGAAGACCTGGTCCACCTGGAACGGAATTTGGGTGAAGCGCTTCGCCTTGGGGTTCCAGCGGTAGCCCAGGATGCGGCGAGGGTCTACGCCACTGGCCAGCGGGTCAGTTCGTACGGGCGACCGAGAGGACTGGTAGCAGTTGTGGTCGCCATTGTCCGTGTAGTTGGGGTCCTTGGCGCTGCCGTAGTCGGGGCCCCCGGGGGTCGAGTCGTAGCAGTCGCTTTGGAACTGTTTGGGCTCAGAGCCCTGCGAGACGGGATACGGCTTTCCGTCCGCGGTGGTGTTGAGCGGCGACATCGGTTCGCGGGCGGTGACCTCGGGCCCGGCGGACCAGGTCGGGAACTGCTGCCCGGTGAGGACCACCGGCTCGACGGAGCGAACCGGGCTCTGGCTCAGGGGCACCCCCGGGTTGGTCGAGGGACCCGCGCTGGCGCCCACTGTCAGAACGGACAGGGTTGCTGCCGCGACCGCCACGCGCGCCGAAATGCGCGCCAACCACTTCGTACGTGCCAACCCCATACCTCGCTACCTCCCGCCGGCGTTCCCCCGCCGTAGGGACGTCATTGTACGGGGTTTGGGACCGCGGTGTTAGCCGCTCAGCTCATCGATGGTGGCCACCGGGTCGTCGTGTAACGGCACCCGACTGACCCGCCGGCCGTGGTCGCGGAGGGACTTCAGGTCGCCTACCCACTGCGCCGCAAAGAGGGTCTTGAACCCGAACGGCTCCTCTGGGATCGGCAGCTCCGAGCCTCGGGCGTCACTCAGGATGAGGAAGACGCCGCTGTTCGGTCCGCCCTTGTGCAGCTGGCCCGTGGAATGAAGGTACCGGGGCCCATACCCCGTGGTGGTGGCGACATGGTGTTTCTCCATGACGCGGTGGCGCAGGCGGTCGAGCGCCGCCTCCACCGCGTCACCGGGCTCGGTGTAGGCCAGCACAGCAAGGTAGTCGCCGGGCTGGAGCTGCGCCATCACATCTCCCCCACCCGTTCCCTCGGGTTCCCGGGCGCCGCCACCAGCGTCCGTCCAACTCGCGAGGACCGCCTTCGTGTTGTCCTTCGACTCCTGGACGTTTGGCTGGTCGAAGGGATTGATGCCGAGGAGCGCACCCGCGACCGCGGTGGCCACCTCCCAGCGCATAAATTCACCGGCGAGGTCGAGCGAATCGGCGACCTCGATCGTGACCACGGGCTGGCCCGCGTCGCGCAGGGCCGCAAGAGCTGCCTCATTGGCGGTGTCACCGGCGACGCGCACGTCGACGAAGAGGCGGTCGTCGCCGTACGCGGAGGGGCTGAGGAGGGGCTCGCCCTCGACCGGGATGATGCCCTTTCCCTCCTTCCCCGTGGACTCCGCGAGGAGCTGCTCGAGCCACATACCAAGAGTCGCGATGCCGGGGGAGCACGCGATCGTGACCTTGTCACGCCCGTGCGTCGCCGCCGCCCCGAGCACGGCCCCGAGGTCCAGGCCCGGGTTGTGCTCGGGGTCCTCACCGCGGCATTCCCGGGCCATCGCCCGGGCGCGCTGCAGCAGGACCGCGACGTCGAGACCCATCAGCGCAGCCGGCACCATGCCGAAGTAGGACAGCGCGCTGTAGCGCCCCCCGATGTCCGCGGGGTTGAGGAACGCGTGGCCGAAATCCTTCGCCTGCGATTCCTCGTGCAGCCCGCTGCCCTCGTCCGTGATGGCGATGAAGTTGCGACTTCCGCTCTCGACGCCCGCCTCCCGCACCCGCTCGAAGAAGTAGCGGTAGTGCGACAGCGTCTCCAGCGTGCCGCCCGACTTGCTCGCGACGAGGAACAGCGTCCGCGCGAGGTCGAGCTCGGCGGCCAGTTTCTCGATCACAAGCGGGCAGGTCGTGTCCAGCACAGTCAGCTCGGGAGAGCCCTCGACCCGGCCGAAGGTGTGGCGCAGGACGTCGGGGCAGAGGCTTGAGCCGCCCATCCCAAAGAGCACGACGCGGTCGTAGCGCCGCCCCATCTCGCGTCGAGCCGCGTCGAATTCGCCGAGCAGCGTCGCCATCAGGTCCGGCACGTCGAGCCAACCGAGCCAGCGCTCGCACTCCCGCGCGACGGTGGGGTCGCTGGACCACAGGGTGCCGTCGCGGTTCCAGAGCCGCTCGGCAAAATGCTCGGTGCGAAGGCGCGCGAGGGCCTCGTGGACGGCCGGGCCGAGGGGGCCGAGGGAAGCGTGGATGGTCACCGGGGTCGCACCACCTGCCCCCCACCCAGCCTCCCCCCGCTTGCGGGGGGAGGAGTGAGCGACAGGCGCCCCCCACCCAACCTCCCCCCGCTTGCGGGGGGAGGAGTGAGGCGGCTCATGTGCCGGCCTGGACCGCTTCCGCCTTGTGCTTGATCTCGCCGAGCAGCTTGTCGAAGGCGTCGGCGAAGGCCTTGACGCCCTCGTCGATGAGCTCGTCGGTCACCTTCTGCATGTCGATGCCGACCTCTTCGAGCTGGCTCATCAGCGCCCGCGCCTCGTCGACGCCGTCCTCGATGCGCAGCGCCGGGCGGCCGTGGTCGCGGTATGCCTCGAGCGTGTTACGGGGCATGGTGTTCACGGTGTCCGGTCCGACGAGGTCTTCGACGTAGAGGGTGTCCGGGTACGCCGGGTTCTTCGTCGAGGTCGAGGCCCACAGGCAGCGCTGAGGCCGCGCGCCCTCCTTCTCCAGGCGCCGGAAACGCTCGCTCTTGAAGATCTCCTTGTACACCTGGTAGGCGAGCTTCGCGTTGGCGTTGGCGGCCTGCCCCTTCAGCTTGCTCGCGTCCGCCTCCGACAGCTTCCCCTGCTGCACCAGCCCGTCGAGCTGCTTGTCCACCTTCGTGTCAACGCGGCTGACGAAGAAGCTGGCCACGCTCGTGACACCGTGCAGGTCCCTGCCCTCGGCAAGGCGGCGTTCCATCGCGTTCACGTAGGCCTCGGCGACCTTGCGGTAGTAGTCGAGGCCGAAGATGAGCGTGATGTTGATCGAGTGGCCCTCGTACAGCATCTGCTCGATCGAGGGGATGCCTTCCTTCGTCGCGGGGATCTTGACGTAGAGGTTGGGCTTGTTCACGCGCTTCCAGATGTCGCGCACCATCGCATTGGTCCGCTCGGTGTCGAAGGCGAGCGAGGCCAGGACCTCCATCGAGACGCGGCCGTCGATGCCGTCGCTCGAATCGAACTGGGGTCGCAGGATGTCGAGCGCGTCCCCGACGTCCTTGAGCGCCACGTCCATGAAGATGTCTTCAGCGGAGCTGCCTTCACCCGCAAGGCGCTGCAGGTCCTCGTCGTAGTCGGTGCTGCCGCCGATCGCCTTCTCGAAGATAGAGGGGTTGCTCGTCACCCCGACGACGGCGTAGTCGTCGACCAGTTCCTGCAGCCCGCCGGAGTGGATGAGGCCGCGGCTGATGTCGTCGTACCAGACGCTCTGGCCGAGGCGGCCGAGCTCGAACAGCGGGTTCTTGGCGTTGTCTTCGCTCATTGCGCTACTCCTCCGCTGTGACCAGCTGCCGCGCGGCATCGACGATGTGGGACACCGAGATGCCGGCCAGCTCCATCAGCTCCTCGGGCTTGCCGGAGCCCGGCAGGCCCTGCACCGCCAGGTGCGCGAACTTCGGCGCGCTCCCCGTCCTGGCGAGCGCCTCCAGCACCGCCTCGCCGAGCCCGCCGGCCGGGTAGTGGTCCTCCACCACCACGAGGTGGCCGGTCTCCTCGGCGGCTGCCGCCAGGGTGCCCTCGTCAAGCGGCTTCACCGAGTACAGGTCGATCACGCGCGCGGGGATCCCCACCTGGCGCAACTCCTCGGCGGCCGCCAGGCAGCTGTGCAGCGTCACCCCCGCGCCGACCAGCGTCACGCGGTCCGTGCCCGACTTCCGCACCACCTTGCTGCCGCCCGCCTCGAAGGCCTCGTCAGCGCCGTAGAGCACCGGGTACGCCCCCCGCGTGGTGCGCATGAAGACGATCCCCTCGCGCTCCGCCATGAGCCGGGTCAGGGCGGCGGCCGACGTGGCATCGCTCGGGTAGAGCACTGTCGAGCCCTGTACGGCGCGCATCATGGCGAGGTCTTCGAGCGCCATCTGGGACGGGCCATCCTGGCCGATCTCGACGCCGGCGTGGGAGCCGCAGAGCCGGAGGTTGGCCTCCGAGATCGACGCCATGCGGATGAAGTCGTACGCCCTCGTGAGGAACGCGGCGAAGGTCGACGCGAAGGGCTTGTATCCCCGCACGCTCATGCCGACCGCCGTGGCGACCATCTGCTGCTCGGCGATCCACATCTCGAAGTAGTGGTCGGGGTAGGCCTTGGCGAACTCCTCCGCGTACGTCGAGTTGTTGACCTCGCCGTCCATCGCGACGACCTCGGGCAACGCCCCGAGCGCCTTCAGCGCGTCGCCGTACGCCTTGCGCGTGGCGACCTTCGCGCCGAGCTCGTACCGCGGCAGCTCGACGCTGCCGCGGCTGCCCGTGGCGGCCGGCTCGGCGGGCTCTGGCTTCTGCACCTCGACGCGCAGGTCCCGGAGACCACCGAGCTCCTTGATGGCGCGCTCGGCCATGTCCTCGGGCAGCGGCTTCCCGTGCCACCCGTCCTTGTCCTCGACCTCGCTGAAGCCGCGCCCCTTCTTCGTTCTCGCGATGATGACCGTCGGCTGGCCCCGTCCCTCGCGCGCGGCGGCGAGGGCGCGGTCGACCTCGCGCAGGTCGTGCCCGTCGATGACGATGGCGTGGCAGCCGAAGGCCTCGGCACGCGCCCGGTACACGTCGGTCTGCCACTCGTACTCTGTCGGGCCACGCTGGCCGAGGCGGTTCACGTCCCAGATGGCGCACAGGTTGTCGAGGCCGTAATGGCCGGCCTTGTCGAGCGCCTCCCAGATCGAGCCCTCGGCGAGCTCGCTGTCACCGCACAGGACCCACACGTGGTACGGCAGCTTGTCGAGCTTCTTCCCGGCCAGGGCGACGCCGACGGCGATGGGCAACCCCTGTCCCAGCGACCCGGTGGCGACATCGACCCACGGGATGATCGGTGTGGGGTGCCCCTGCAGGCGCGAACCAACCTTGCGGAACGTCATCAGCTCGTCGTCGGCGATGGCGCCGGCCGCTTTGAACATCGAGTACACGAGCGGCGACGCGTGGCCCTTGGAGAAGATCAAATGGTCGTTGCTCGCCTGCTTCGGGTTGTCCCAGTCGTAGCGCAGGTGCCGCGACAGCAGCACCGCCATGATGTCGGCGGCCGACATCGACGAGGTGGGATGGCCGCTGCCGGCGGCCGTGCTGCAGCGGATGCTGTCCACGCGCAGCTGCTGCGCCAGCTCGAAGATCGAGTCGAAATCGTCCGCCCCGACACCCCTGGCTTCGGTCACGTTCTGCACGGCTCCATCTCCCGATTTGGGCGTTGACCCGACCCCTTACGAGTAGCCTATCAGCGATGCATGGGGGCGACGCCGGGGCCGCCACCGAGGCCGCCAAGCGCGCCGCGGGAATGGCCGCCGTGGACCTCGTCGAGGACGGGATGACGGTCGGGCTGGGCACCGGGAGCACCGCGCGGCATTTCATCGACGGCCTCGGCCGCCGGGTTCGCGAGGGCCTCCGCGTCAACGGCGTCGCGACCAGCGTGGCCAGCGCGGCGCAGGCGGCGGAGCTGGGCATCCCGCTCCTCGACCAGGTCGATGGCGAGGTCGATCTCACGGTCGACGGCGCCGACGAGATCGACCCGACGCTGAACCTCGTCAAGGGGCTCGGCGGGGCGCTGCTGCGCGAGAAGGTCGTGGCCGCGGCGTCGCGCCGGATGGTCGTGGTGGCGACCGCCGACAAGCTCGTCCCCGCCCTCGGGCGCGGACCCCTGCCCGTCGAGGTCCTGCCGCTGCTCTGGCGGCGGACCGCCGACGCCGTTCGCCGGCTCGGGTTGGAGGCGGCCCTCCGGCTCACCGGCAGCGACCCCTTCGTCACCGACAACGGGAACTACATCCTTCATTGCCACTTCGACGCCGGGCGCAACCTCGATTCCCTCGCGGCGGCGCTGGAAGCCATACCCGGGGTGATGGGCCACGGCCTGTTCCTCGGCCTCGCCGAGGAGGCCTTCGTGGGCTACGCGGAGGGTGAGGTCAGGCGGATCCGGCCCGCGACCGCTTCGGTTTAGCGGCAGCCGGAGCGGCTCCGTTGCCGCTCGGCGCGGGCTCGTCGTCCTTGAGCCTGTCGGCCATCGCCTTCATCGCGTCGTGCGAGCCTTCGACCTTCGAGATCCGGTGGAGCAGGCCCGGGCTCAGGGCGCGGACCAGCGGCGTCGCCAGCACCATGGCCGGCGCCGACAGCACGCGGGCGCGGTCGTGGATGATCGCCTTGACCACGTCCTCGCCGACGCGGCCAGGTGTGACGGTGGCCGCGCCGCCCGTGTCGCCACCGCTGTTCCGGTCGAAGAGACCGGCCTCGCTGACAAAGTGCGGGCAGACAACGGAGACGCCGACGCCCGTCCCCTTGAGCTCGTAGCGGAGGGACTCCGAGAACCCGACGAGCCCGTGCTTGGTGGCCGAGTAGGCGACGGCGTACGGCACCGGCGCGAGCCCGGCCATCGAGCCGATGTTGACGATGTGTCCCCGGCCCTGCCGGAGCATCTCTGGCAGCACCATCTGCGTCAGCCGCATCGGCGCCAGCAGGTTCAGGGCCACCATGCGCTCGACGCGGTCGAAGTCGGCGTCGACGTAGTTCTCCGGGTGGTCGGTGCCCGCGTTGTTGACGAGCACGTCGATGCCCCCGAAGGCCTTGCGCGTCGCCTCGAGCAGCGCGTCCCGGCTGAGCTCCTTGGTGACGTCCACCGCGACGGTGAGAGTCCGCGCGCCGGTGCGGTCGAACTCGGACCGGACCGACTCGAGATCCTCGTCGCTGCGGGCGGCGAGCACGACCTTCATCCCGTGGTCGAAGAGGGAGCGCGCGATGGCTGCCCCGAGGCCTCGCGAGGCCCCGGTCACGATCGCCACTCGGCCGCCGATATCACGCATCAGGGAGGGGATTCTATTCCGCCCCCCGGCGCGCTACTGGGCGAGGAGCACCAGGCGCTCGGTGAACCCGCCCGCGCGGGCCGTGCCGGTCAGGGAGAAGGCCCTCAGGACGGCCACGTTCGGCGCGGCGTCGCGGTCATATCCGGCCTGGTCCTTGGGCGCGAGCGCCCCCCGAAGGAGGGCGGCCACGCGGCCGATGTCGACGTAGAGGAAGTTGCTGACCGAGCTCGCCGGGACCGCGGCGTCGAAGAGCGGGTCGGCGGTGATGCCGCCGCCGGTGGACGCCTGCTGGTCGAGGATCTCGCGCACGTGGGCGGGCGTCGAGCCGATGACGATGACGCCGTCATTGACGGCAAAGGCGGGCTGCAGCCCGAAGAGGTCCTTGTCGGCCGCCGCCAGGGATTCCAGGCTGACCCCCTTGTAGGTTTCACGGTGCGGCGCCGGCGGTGTCGCGGGGCGAACCTGCGTCCCAATGGCGAGGGATGACGAGAGCGAGCCGAAAGTGTTCGAGGTGGCCACCGCCCCCAGCCGCATCATCTGGTCGAGGAACTGGCGCGTGCCCGCGGCGTCGTCCGTCTGCAGCACCAGCGCGCCACCGAAGTACTGGTCGCCGGGCCCCTTGTCCATTTCGAGCATCACGTCGTTGCCCAGGTGCGAGAGAACCGTCGCCGGCACGCTCAGGCCGGCCACCCCGAGGCCGCTGTCCGGCCCGCCGCGGCCGGCGAGGGCGTCCTGGAGCTCCTTCACCGTGGTCTTGGTGCCTGTTGCCCCCTCGGCCAGGAAGGCCTGCGGCGGGATGAGCCGCGCCAGCGCGTTGGGTTGAACCGGGGCCGTGTAGGCGGCGCGCAACGACGCCGGCAGCTTCGCCTGGTCGACACCGATCCAGGCATCGGCCTCCAGGCCGTCCGGCCGGGCGGAGACGCTGAAGGCGGCGCCGGTGTAGGCGTCGAGCGCCTTGACCTCGTCGGCTGAGCTGCTGAAGCTAAACATGGAGTCGCTCGACGACCTGGTGATCGCGGCTTTGGCCTTCGCCGCCAGCGAGTGGGCGTTCGCGTACCCGAACGCGAGGTGGTCGGCCTGGACCTTGCCCACCGCGGTCTTGAACGCGGCCGAATCGGAGAGGCGCGCGGCCTTGCCCCGCTCGGCCTCGACGATGGCCTGCATCATCTTCGCCGAGCTGGCGAGGACGACACTGTGGTCGACCAGCGCCGCCTCGAGGTGGGTCGGATGGCTGCCTTTCGCGCCTCCCGGAGAAGAAGCGCCCGCCGGCGGGACGTCCGCGCTCCACACCTCCACCCCGTCAAACGTCCGCTTGCTCCAACGGGCCGTCTTGAACTCGGCTCCGGCGCGCATCCGCGCCAGGGCCCGCGCGGCCGCGGTGTCGTCCTTCGAGGCCGCCAGGACCGCGTAGTCGGAGCTTTCCGGTGTCGCGGTGTTGACCGTCCCGGCCATGGACACCTGGCGGCCAAGCCACGGCTTGATGTCGCCGCGATAGGTCAGGCCCGTGTCCTTGAGGCCGGCGTCGGCGAGGCGGGCGACCTCGTTGTCGATCTCGGCGTTGGTCTTGAGGCTCGGGAACTTGTGCGCCATGGCCAGCAGGTCGAGCTTCTGCTGCCCGGACGGGTCCGTCGCCAGCGCCACGTAGAAGTCGACGCCAGCCGGGACCATGGAGGCGTGCGCATCGCCCTGCGGGGACAGCACCTGCCGCACCGCGGCGCGGGTGGCAAGGAAGGCGCCACCACCGACCGCCGCCACGCCGAGGACGACGCCGACGACCAGCGCGGGCGCGAGCCAGGGCCGGGCCGCGGGCCGGCCCGGGGCGGCGGCGTCGCGGTCCTCGCCTGGACCCGGCATCGGTTCGCTCACTGACTCCCCCTCATCGCCTTAAGTGCGTGCGCCACAGCATGACACCGCGTTCGCGGCTCGTCGCGGACCGTTGCGTCACGGGCACGTTACAGCTGTCCTCGCCCGCAGCCGAGGCGCCCGCCGTAACATCGCCCCGGGCAAGTGGTGGAACGGTAGACACGCGGCTCTTAAAAAGCCGTCCCGCAAGGGGTAAGGGTTCGAGTCCCTTCTTGCCCACCTGGTCGAACGGCGAGCAAAACCTGTGTGGCAAACGCCACAGACATGGCAAGCCGCCGCGGCGGATAGTCCGTCTCGGAGTCCTGTGGTGGTGCCGCCCATCTCCCGCCTAAGCTGGGCGGTCCTTCCCGCAACGCGCCACAGGACTCCTTCTTTTGGCCCTCGCATACACTGTGGCGGGATGGGGAGATGAGCTGGGGCGGCTCGGAGCGGGAAGCGGGCGCCTTCCTGCGCCTCCTCGACCCCGCCAGCCGAGCCGACCTCGAGAAGCTCGGCCGGCAGCGGTCCATGGCCCGGGGCACGACGTTGATGGCCGAAGGGCAGCGGTCGGACCGGCTCATCGCGCTCCTCAAAGGTCGGGTCAAGCTGACCTGCCTCACCGATGACGGGCGCGAGGTGGTGCTTGCGGTGGCCGGCCCCGGCGAGCTGCTGGGCGAGGTGAGCTTCTTCGACGGCGGCCCACACAGCTCGACGGCGGTGGCGCTCGAGCCACTCGACACGCTGGTGTTCGCGGCGGATGACTTCCGCCGCTACCTCGAGGCCCACCCCGACGCGGCCATCCTCCTCCTGCGCATGATCACGGCGCGCTTCCGCGAGGCGATCCGCGTGCAGGTCGAATTCGCCGCCTTCGACTCGGTCGGCAGGGTCGCGCGCCGCCTTCTCGAGATGGCGGAGAGGTTCGGCGAGAAGGATGATGACGGCATCCGCGTCACCCTGCAGCTGAGCCAGGAGGAGCTTGCGGGCTGGGTCGGGTCATCCCGCGAGGCGGTCAACAAGGCCCTCGGGATGCTGCGCAGCCTCGGGTGGATCGACACGCACCGCCGCGGCGTGACCATCCTCGACCTGGCCGCCCTGAAGAAGCGCGCCACCTGACGCGAGGGAGGCCGAACTTTATACCCGGGCTGTAAGCTTTGGTCGTGAAGAAGCTGAAGACGCTCGGGGCCTGGGCGATGCGGACGTTGCCCGGGCGCGTGGTGGCCAAGTTCGTCGGCGACGGCGGGACGAACCAGGCCACGATCATCGGCTGGAACGTCCTGCTGGCGATGTTCCCGATCGTCCTCGCCGCGGTGACCGTGCTGGGGCTCGTCATGCACCTGGCCGGCATGAGCCCCGACCGCGCCTACAACGACCTCCTCTCGTTCCTGCCCGCCGACGCGCGGCCGCGGCCGCAGGACCTCCAGTCCCTGCAGAAGCAGGCCGGACTTCTCAGTGTCGTGTCCTTCCTGGGCCTCGTCTGGAGCGGCGCGGCCCTCTTCGGCACGATGGAGCAGTCGTTCGCGCTCGTCTACCACACGAAGCCTCGCCCCTTCGTTCGCCAGAAGGTGATGGGGGTCCTGATGATCCTTCTCTTCACCGCCCTCGGGGGCCTCGCGGTCTTCACCTCGACCCTCCTCCCCCTCATCCAGAACGTCCTGTTCTTCCCGGACGCGCTGCGCCGCGGCGCCTTCGTCCTCCAGGTCGTGATCGGCGTCGTCTCCGGCTTCTGCCTGTTCCTCGCGATCTTCTACGTGGTGCCGAACCGGCGCCAGCGCTGGGGGCAGGTGTGGCCTGGCGCGCTGCTCTCCGGGGTGCTGTTCGAGGCGATCACGCTGGGCTTTCCCGTCTACATCAACCTCCAGCACGGCTTCAACCGCTACGGCAGCGCGTTCGCCCTGCTCTTCCTGCTCATGAGCTACGTGTACTTCATCGGCATCATCACGATGCTCGGCGTGGAGCTGAACTCGGTCCTCTACCCGGTGCCGGTGGAACAGCCCCGGGCGGCTGAGATCGCGCCTGCGGGCGCCGGGTCGCGGTCCGGACTCAGGCGGGCCTCCGGGCGGGCGACGACCGGACCCTGAGCGCGCCGGCCTCTGTCTGAGGCTTCGCGTCCCCGCACGGGCTCCTCTATTCTGGCTGGCAGCCCGATGGTGCTCCCCGTCAAGCCCCCGATCACGCCGATGCTGGCCAAGGGCGTCTCCAGCCTGCCGACCGGTGAGCAGTGGGTCTACGAGCCGAAGTGGGACGGCTTCCGTGCCCTCGTCTTTCGCGACGGCGACGAGGTGTACATCGGCAGCCGCAACACGCAGCCGCTGGCGCGCTACTTCCCCGAGGTGGTCGAGGCGGTGAGGGCGGCGTTGCCGGAGCGCGCCGTGGTCGATGGCGAGATCGTGGTGGCCCGCGACGGCGGCCTCGACTTCGACGCTCTGCAGCTGCGCCTCCACCCGGCCGAATCGCGAGTGCGCAAGCTCGCCGCGGAGACCCCGGCCTCGCTCATCGTCTTCGACATGCTTGCGCTCGGCGACGAGGACCTGCGCCAGCGGCCACTGTCCGAGCGTCGCGCGGCGCTGGAAAGGTCACTCAAGCGCACGGCCGAGGTCGGCCTCAGCCCGCAGACGCGCGACCCCGAGCTCGCGCGCAGCTGGTTCATCCGCTACGAGGGAGCGGGCCTCGACGGCGTCGTCGCCAAGCGCGCCGACCAGGGGTACGCGCCCGGCGAGCGCGCGATGGCGAAGCTCAAGCACGAGCGCACGACGGACTGCGTCGTCGGCGGGTACCGCGCGTATGCCGCCGGGCCCGGCATCGGGTCCCTGCTCCTCGGGCTGTACACGGAGGAGGGCGTCCTGCACTTCGTCGGCCACACCTCGTCGTTCAACGCGGCCGAGCGCAAGGAGGTCCTGGCGAAGCTCGAGCCGCTGCGGGGGGGAGACAGCTTCGGCGACGGGCGCACGCCCGGCGGCCCGAGCCGGTGGTCCGGGGGCAAAGACCTGTCGTGGTACCAGGTCAAGCCTGAGCTCGTGTGCGAGGTGGCGTTCACGCAGATGCAGGGACCCCGCTTCCGTCACGCCGCGCGCTTCCTGCGCTGGCGCCCCGACAAGGACCCGCGCGACTGCACGTTCGACCAGCTCGAGCCGCCGGAGCCGTTCCACCTCGAGCGGATCCTGGAGGGGCGCCCCGCCTAGGAGTCGACCGGCAGCGGGCCCGCCGGGGCGGGCACCGTCTCGCCCATCCCGACGATGACCCAGTCGATGGAGCCGTCGGTGACGTACCGGCCACACGAGGCGCAGTGGCCGCCGGCATCGACACTCTGGGTCGCGGCGCAGGCCGGGCACACCCCGTCCGCGAACCCGCGCAGGGCCTGGGTACGGGCTGACTGCGCCCGCTCGAGCACGATGTCCTCGGTCCAGCGCCGCACGTCCTGGCCGCCCTCGAGGACGCGCTCCGAAGCGATGTCGATGACGTGGTCGGCCGAGCGCGCCGCGACCCGCGCGGTGACGCGGTCGCGCCCCTGGCGCACCTCGACGCCGGCGATGCTCACGGCGTCGATGTCGAGGTAGGCCCTGACGGTGTGGCGCCCCGCCTGGCGGTCATGCTCGATCCGCGCCTGCTCCACCGTCCAGAGCTCGTCCCCCAGGTAGGGGCGGGAGACGAGCGGATCGAGGTCGGCCCGGCTGGCCTGCACCGCGAGGAACGCGCGCCGCACGCCCACGACGAAGTCGGCTGGAGCGAAGCCCGGGTCGCGCGCGGAGATCGCGGCCACGCCTTCGGCCGCGTCGGGCTGGACCACCGCGGGCGGAGCCGCGGGCCCATCATCACGGAGGGGCGCGAGCGCCTGGAGGGTGACGGTGGTGGCCGAGGGCGCGTCGTCCTCCGCGACGGGGGGCCGTCGGATGGAGGCCACCAGCCAGTCGGCCGCGAACCCGGGAAGAGGCGCGCGGCAGTAGACGCAGAGGCCGTCGCGGTCGACATTGAGGGGCGCCCCGCAGCCCGCGCAGGCCGCGGCCGCCCGCTCGGCGACGTCCGCCGGGGCCACCGAGCGCTGCAGCGTCCACTCCTCCACCCAGATCCCCTGCGAGCGGTCACCATCGACGACGCGCCCGGCGCCGTCGACGACATAGGACTTGCCGCTGACCATGCCGCGCAGGGTGACGCGCTGGGTGGCGCCTTCGACCGTCACGTTCGTCGGGTTCAGGCCGGAGAGCATCAGGTTCTCGTGGACCTGGCGGCGGCCGTCCGCGACGAGCGCGGCGATGGCCGCGCTCTGCTCCTCCCACGCCGCCTGCGTCATCACGCGACGGCAGAGGTCGGCGTTGAGGTGCGACCGGGCCCGCGTCACCGCGAAGAACGCCGCGCGTGTCGTGGCCTGCAGCGTCGGGAGATCGCCGCCGGTCCCGAGCTCCCCCAGGTCCGCGCCGGGCATCAAAAGACGATCGGGCACCAGGGCGCGTGGTCGCCCGTGAACATCGCGTCGGCTCTGGCCAGGGCGCCCGCGCGCAGCTCGTCGACACGGCCCGCGGCAGCGAGGACTCCGGGCCGCACGCCTCCGAGGTACAGCGCCCCGAGGTCCGCGGCTGAGAGGCGCAGGTCCGCCCCGCCGTCGGCCCGTTCGACTTCTCCGCGGCCCTGGTCGACGGCCAGGACGTACGTGCCTTCATTCCATGGGCAGAACCCGTCGACGACCTCGAGCCGCAGCTCGCCGTCAGCCGCATAGCTGCGGGCGCGGAGGGCGGCGGCGACATCGACGATGCGCAGCCACGTCGCGTCGTACACGTCGCGCCGGAGCCGTCGTGGGTCGGCCAGCATCCAGGGCAGGGCGTCGTCCAGGGGCCGGCGCCTGATCGTCCATTCGGTCGTCAGGTCGACGCCCAGCAGGTACCGCCATAGGGCCGCCTCCGCCGCAGGGTCCGTGCCCATCACCAGCAGGACGCGCACCTGGTTGGCCGCGAGTTGCCCCTCCATGTTCCCCTTCGCCCGGTAGAGCGCAAAGGCCGCCGCATGGTCCTCGCCGGCGACGGCGAAGAACAGGGCGGTGTGCCCGGCGCGGCGCGCGTCGGTGTCGAGCAGGACGCCCTCCCACATGGCGGGCGACAGCCCGATCATCCCGGCCCGCTGGCGCCTCACCTCGTCGAAGATGCGCTTGAGCTCGGGGATCGCCTCGTCGCGGGCCAGCAGCCGCACGGCCGGCGCATCGTCCGGGGCCGCGACTCGATGGTCCCGTCCGCGCAGGACGTACTCGGCCTGCTGCGTGGCGAGGCCGTAGCCGAATCGTCCGTAGATCACGCTCTCCGAGGCCCACAGCAGGGCGAGCGGCTCGCCCCGGTCGCGGATGTCCGCCAGCTGCTGGCGCATCATCCCGGTGAGGATGCCGCGCCGCCGGTGGGTCGGGAGGACGGACACCCAGGTGACGCCGGCACAGGGGACCTGGGCGCCGCCGGGCACCGTCAGCTGCAGCGGCAGGTCCGCCGCCTGGCCGACGAGCTCCGTCCCGTCGCGGACCCCGTACGTCCGGGCCCAGTCGAGGATGGCGGCGTCCACCTCGCGCTCCTCCGGGGGCCAGGGCTCCCCGAAAGCGGCGCCGAGGACGCGCTCGATGGCCGGCAGGTCGTCCCGTGTCAGGGGGTGGGTCTCGATGTCCAAAACGCTGCCATGTTCGCACGTCGGACGCAGCCCGCAGAAGCCTCCATATACTCGGCTCGTGGGTCGGCGCCGCTACCTGGGCCTTGCCCTGACGCTGTTGCTGACGGCCTGCACCCAGGCGCTGGGTGCCCCGGCGCCGTCGCTCGACCTCGGCGTCCTCCTGCCCCTGCACGGCGACATGGCGTCGCTCGGACAGGAGGAACAGCACGGCATCGACATCGCGGTCGACACCGTCAACGCCTCGGGCGGGGTCGGCGGCCGCCAGGTCCGGCTGCTGGTCCGCGATGTCACCACCCGGGAGGCAGCGGCCGCCGCGGCGCACTCGCTCCGGGCCACCGGCGCGCCCCTCGTCCTCGGGTCCTATTCGAGCCTCCTTTCCATCGCGGCGGCGCACGCGACCGCGGCCGAGGGGATGGTGTACTGGGAGACCGGCGCCGTCGCCGACCTGGTCACCGGGCAGGGCCTGCCGCTGGTGTTCCGCGTCGGGGCCAACGGGACCAACCTGGGGCGCGGCTCGGCCACCTTTGCGGCGGAGGAGCTGGCCCCCCGCCTGGGCCGCGATGTCAGCCGGCTGCGCCTGCTGGTGGTCGAGGAGCACGACCCCTACGGCGACTCGGTCGGCGGGGCAGCGCTGGCCGAAGCCGGGCGGCGCGGGATGCAGGTCTTCGGCCCGATCAACTACGACGCCGGCCGGCCGGACTGGGACAGGGTCCTCGCCGGCGTGGAGGCGGTTCATCCCGACGTCCTGGTGCTCGCGAGCTACATCCCGGACGGCATCTCCTTCCGCCGGGCGATGCTGGCCCGCGGCGTCCACGTGGGCGCCCTGATCGGGAGCACGATGGCCGAGTGCGGCCCCGACTTCGGCCAGGCCCTCGGCGCCGACGCCGTCGGGGTCTTCGCGTCGGACCGGCCGACCCGCGGCTTCAACCCCGGCGCCCTGACCCCGGAGGGCGTCGCCGCGTACAACATCCTCGCCACCGCCTACCGAGCGCACTACCGGCGCGAGCCCGGCGAGGAGGCGATCTCCGGGTTCTCATCCGCGTGGGCCCTGCTGCGCGAGGTGCTGCCGCGGGCCCACGCTTTCGACGCCGCGTCTATCGCCGCCGCCGCGCGTACCGTGGACCTCCCCGAGGGCAGCCTGGCCAATGGCGCCGGGCTCAAGTTCTCGACGGCGGCGGACGACCTCGGCCAGAACCTCCGCGCGGCCAGCGTCGTGTGGCAGTGGCAGGCGCCCTATCACAGCGTGACCGTTTGGCCCCCGGTCTTCGCCACCGGCTCGGTGGCGATGGTGCCGCTGCCTCGCTGACCTCTGCCCTCCCCCGCCGGGCGGCCCCGGCGGGGATCCTCGTGGCGCTCCTCGCCGCGATGCCCGTGCTCGCCCTCGGCCGCGCCGCGCTGCTCCGCCTCGGGCTCCCGGACACGGTCGCGGGCCCCGCCTTCGCGGGGGCGCTCCTGGTCGCGGCCACACTCGCTCCGCGCCCTGTCCGGCCGGCCGCGCCGCCGCGCTCCCTCGTCCCCGGCCTGGCCCTCGGCGCGACTGTCGGCGCCCTGCTGGCTGTGGCCGGCAGCGCCGCGGGGCACCCGTTCCCGGCCCCGGCGGCCTGGGCCCCTGGCGGCTGGGCTCCATGGACCGGCGCGACGGTCGCGGTCGTCGTGGCCGAGGAGCTATTCCTGCGCGCCCGGGTGCAGCCGCTGCTTCGCGCGTCGGTCGGCGCGATCCCGGCCATCTGGCTGACAGCCGCCGCGTTCGCACTGGCCCACGCCCCCCTGTACGGGGCCCAGGCGCTGCCCCTCGACCTGGGGGTGGGGGTCGTCATCGGCACCCTGCGCGAGTGGTCGGGCCGGGTCGCCCCCGCCGTCTTGGCGCACGGTATCGCCGACCTGGCCTGGTGGTTCCTCGGGTGAGCCGCGCGGGCCGGTCACTCCTCCTCTGCGCCGCGGCCGGCGCCATCGTCGTGGCGGGCAGCCGCCTCGCCCTTCCCTTCGCGCCCGCCCTGTACGACGGCATCGCACCCGTGTCGCCCCAGCCGTACCGTTACGTCTCCCCTCCCCCGGACCTGACCGCCGGCAACAAGCCGCCGCTGGCCATAGACAGCCCGCTCACGTTCCAGGGCGGGACCAACCTCGCGCACGCCGTCACGACGCCCGACCAGCAGCTGCTGGTGTCGTTCAACGATGGCGCGATCAAGGTGTCGGGCGTCTCGGCTCTGCAGGTGCACGTCGGGCCTATTAGCCAACCCCCAGAGGCGCCCGCGGGCAGCACGTTCGTCGGCAACGTGTACGAGGCCGCGATCACCGACTACACCCCTCCGGGCGCGAGTGCCACGTCGCCGGCCGGCTTCGCCCTCCCCCCGCAGCCGCCGATCTCGGGCAGCGTGCAGGTGCTGATGCGCGTCCCGCCCGTCTCCTACAACAACGTGCGCCTCTACTACGACGGCCGCTGGCACGACATCACGGGCGACTGGGGCGCGCAGGGTGACTACGTCGCGGTGAGCCCCATGCGACACCTCGGGCTCGTGGCCGCGTTCCAGGATTCGTCGAGTCCCGGCAAGAAGCCCCCGTCGAGCTCGAGCGCGTTCCCGGTCGTCCCCGTGGTCGTCGGGATCACGGTCGCGACCCTGCTCATCATCGTGGCCGGGGTCTACGCCCAGCTGCGGCGACAACCCGGACGGCGGCCCCGCCGGTAGCGCCTCGCCGCTGGACGGGCATTTGGAGGCGACTCCGGGAATCGAACCCGGGATCGGGGATTTGCAGTCCCCTGCCTTACCACTTGGCTAAGTCGCCCCGGAGCGGGATTCTACCGAGGCCCGTTCGCCCGCCTATGATCTTCTCGAGGTAGGTGGCGATGGCTCAAAGCGGAAAGCGCAAGGCTCACGACTCGATCCGCGCGGCCGCCTGGCAGAGCGCCACGGCGTCCGGCTTGTCACGCTCGCCCTACGGCGCGCCGCCCCTCAGCTCCGTGTCGGCGTCGCAGGCCTCGAACCGCCGCTCCACGAAGCGAACCGAGTCATCACCCCCGCCCCGGCGCCGGCGTTCCAGCGCCGCGGAAACGAAGGAGCGTCGCGACCGGTACCCGGCCGACACCGCCCCGGCCGAGGTCGCCCCGCCCAAGCGCAACGGCCACAACGGCGCGCGCCGCGAGGTCCCGCGCGAGTTCGACGAGCTCCTCCGGGGGGAGGACGACTGGTGGCGCGAGAACCCGTCGGCCGCGATGCGGCTCGCGGAGAAGGTCCTCGACCTCGTCGCCAGCGGGACGTTCGAGAACCGCGACCCCGACCTCGTCCGCGAGAACCTGCCGCTGAACTGGCTGCTGGCGCAGCTGTACTTCCGGGCCAAGGTCGACGGCATCGAGAACATCCCGGCGGAGGGGCCGGCGCTCCTCGTCGGCAACCACTCCGGCGGCAACTACATCCCCGACAGCTTCATCCTGGGCATGGCCTTCGCGACCTACTTCGGGGCGGAGCGCCCCTGGTACGCGCTGACCCACTCGGCGGCGATGGCGTTCCCGATCCTGGGGCCAATCCTCAAGTCCTTCGGTTCCATCCCGGCGTCACCGCAGAACGCCGACGAGGCGCTGCAGCGGGGCGCCTGCGTGCTCGTCTACCCCGGTGGTGACATCGAGACGTACCGCCCCTGGACGGAGCGCAACCGCGTGAAATTCGCCGGCCGGATGGGGTTCATCCGCACCGCGCTGAAGAACGAGGTGCCGCTCGTGCCGGTGGCCAACGTCGGCAGCCACGAGACCGGCATCTTCCTCTCGGACGGGCAGTGGCTGTGCCGCCTGCTGGGCCTCGACAAGCGCTTCCGCATCAAGGCGACGCCGATCCAGGTCGCCATCCCGTGGGGCCTGTACGCGACCGACTTCCTGCCGCGCCTCCTCCTCCCCGCGAAGATCGAGCTGCGGGTGCTGCCGCCGATGGAGTTCGAGCGCACCGGGATCGACGCCGCGATGGACAACGACTACGTCCGCCAGTGCTACGACCGCGTCACCACCGCGCTCCAGGAGGCGGTCACCGACATGGCCAGCAAGCGGCGCTGGCCGATCATCGGGTAGCCATGAAGGTCGAGCGCAAGATCAACGTCGCGGCGACGCCGGTGGAGGCGTTCGCCAAGATCAGCGACACGCGCCTCGTCGCGTCGCTGTTCACCGGCTTCATGGACTGGTACCCGACTCCCGAGGCGAACCGCTTCCGGACGGTCTTCCGCGCCGGCCCGGCCCCGCTGGGCGGCGAGATCGAGGTCGAGTTCTGGCCGGAGAGCGGAACCGTGGTGTGGCAGTCGACGCGCGGCGTCTACACGCGCGGGCGGTTCATGGTGCGGAAGAAAGAGGTCGGCAGCGAGGTGGTGCTGCGGATCTTCTATCACCTCGACGGCGGCCTGTTCTCACGGGTGTCGGAGTGGGTCTTTGCCCGCACCGTCAACCACTACATGGAGGAGGCGCTCGACCGCCTCCGCCGCTCCATCGAGGCGCAGCCGCCGCGGCTGCCGCGCCGCCGCCGCGAGGCGGCCGAGACCTCGGCTTCCGCCTGAGCACCGGCGCCAGCCCGCCCGCCACGGGCGTTCCCCCGGAGCCATGGGACCTCCAGCAGGAGGGCCTCGGCGCGCATTTCCTGCAGACGCGAGCGTGGGCCGCGTTCCAGGCCGAGCTGGGCCGTGAGGTGGTCCGCGACTCGGCGGCAGACTGGAGCTGGGTGGGCTTCGTGCAGCAGGGCACTGGCGTCCGGTACCTCTACCTCCCGTACGGCCCGACCGCGCGCGACGGGTTGGAGGCGGCGATCGAGAGCGCCGTCGGGGCGGCCCGCTCGCTGGGCCTCGACTTCCTCCGCTTCGAGCCCTGCGGTTCCGCGGCGAGCGAGGCGGCGCTGGCCCGAGCGCGCGCCCGGCGCGTCAAGCCGGTGCAGCCGCAGCACACCTGGGTGCTGGACCTCGACGCCGACGAGGAAGCCCTCCGCGCCGGCCTGGAGCGGGGTCACCGCTCGCGGGTGAACGCCGCGCCGCGCAAGGGCGTCGAGGTCCGCGTCAGCGAGGACCCGCACGCCGATGTCGGCCGCTTCCTCGAGCTGATGCGCCGGACGACGGAGCGCGCCGGCTTCGTCGCGCACCCTGACGACTACTACCGCGCGATGGTGCGCGTGCTGGCTTCGAGCGGCGCCGCGCGACTGTACGTCGCGGAGAAGGACGGCCGCGCCGTCTCGGCCGCGATCAGCTTCGAGCACCCTCGAGCCGGCACGCGCTACTACGCCCACGCCGCCGCCGACCAGGAGGTGAACCGCAAGGTGGGCGCGTCGGTGGCCCTGGTGTGGCGCATGATCCTGGACGCACGCGCCTCCGGCTATCGCCTCTTCGACTTCTGGGGGGTCGCCCCGGAGGGCGAGCCCGATCACCCGTGGGCTTCGATCTCCCACTTCAAGCGCTCGTTCGGAGGGCGCCCGGTGGACCGCCTCGGCACCTGGGAGATCCCTCTCAACCTCATCAAGTACACGCTGTACCGGGCCGCCCGCCAGGTCGCGCGCCAGTGATCCGGGACGCGGCAGCCGCCGAGGTCGAGCGGTGGGACGACCTCGTGCGGGCCAACCCGGACGGCGGCCACATCCTGCAGAGCCGGGGCTGGGGGGAGTTCAAGGCAAAGCACGGCTGGGAGCCCCGCCACCTGGTCTGGGAGCGGGAGGCAGCCGCGGTGGCAGTGCTCGTCCTGCAACGAGGCTTCCCCGGCTTCGGCCGGATGTGGTACGCGCCGAAGGGGCCCGGGGTGACCACCGAGGCCGACCTGCTCGCCTTCTGCCGGGACCTGGCGGCGATGCGGCCGCGGGCTTTCGCCTTCCGCCTCGAGCCCGACGTGGAGAACGACGCGGTATCTCCCGACACCCTTCAGGCAGCGGGAATCGTCAAGGCGCCGAGCGACATCCAGATCAACCGCGCCACGATCATCCTCGACCTGGCCCCGGACGAGGAGGCGCTGCTCAACTCCTTCAAGTCCAAGACGCGTTACAACATCCGGCTCGCGACGCGGAAGGAGGTGACGGTCGCGCCCGTGCCACCCACGCCCGAGAACCTCGACGCGATGTACGACATGATGGGCTCGACCCGCGACCGGGCAGGCTTCTTCCTCCGTCCGCGGGCGTACTACCACGGCTACTGGAAGCTCCAGGCCGAGCTTGGTCAGGGCCAGCTATTCCTGGCGTCCTACGCGGGGCGGCCGCTGGCCGGCGCGTTCGTGACGTGGCTCGGCGCAAAGGCGTGGTTCAAGGACGGTGGCTCGACGCGCGAGGAGCAGAACCGCATGCCGTCGTACCTGCTGCAGTGGGAGATCATGCGGTGGCTGAAGGCTCGGGGCGTGACGAGCTACGACCTGGTCGGCGTGCCCCCGCCGCACCAGATGGATGCGAGCCACAGCCTGTTCAGCCTGGTCCAGTTCAAGACGGGTTTCAGCGAGGACGTGACGTACTACATGGGAACCTGGGACCTGCCCCTCAGCCCGCGCTACCGCTGGTGGGCGAAGCTCGGCGAGCGCGCGGCGGCGAGCATCCACCGCCGGCGAGAGCGCGACCTGCTCTGGTAGGTCAGCCCCCGGGGTAGACCCGGACCACCTCGACGACGAAGACGAGCGTGGCGTTGGGCGGGATCGCGCCGTCCGGCGTTCCCTGGGCGCCGTACCCAAGAGCCGCCGGGATGACGAGACGGCGCTTGCCGCCGACCTTCATCCCCGGGACGCCCTCGTCCCAGCCCTTGATCACCTGGCCGCCGCCGACTTTGAACGGGAAGCCGCCCTGCCGTGTGCGCGAGCTGTCGAACATCTTCTGGTTCGCCTGGAGCCAGCCTGTGTACTGCATCGTCACGCAGTCCCCGGCCCTGATGGCGTCGCCGCCACCCGCCGTGATGTCGGTGTAGGCGAGGCCGTCGGCGGTGGTCGTCGCCTGCTGGCTGGCGCCGTCGCTGAAGTTGTCGGCGGCCCCGCCCGCCGTCACGCTGGGATCACTCTGGAGACCCTGGGCGCAGGGCGACTGCGCCCCGGCGGATGACGCCGACGGGCTCGCGTCCGTGCCCGAGGTCGTCGAGGACTCGCCGCAGGCGGCGAGCAGCAGGGCGCAAACGGCGGCCCCGCAGACCGGTAGGCGAAGGCGCATCAACCGGCGGTTGACGCTCGGCGGTTCTTGACGAAGTCCACGAGGACGTAGTCGCCGAGTCGCTGGTTGTTGATGAAGAACGCCCGCCCGCGGTTCATGCGCGTCAGGCGCTTGATGAAGGTGCGCAGGTAGTGGTTCGTCTCAAGCATGAAGCAGTTGATGGTAATCCGTTGCTGCGTGCAGCGCTGCACCTCCAGCAGCGTGCGGCTGAAAGTCTCCTCCACAGGCGGGTAGGCAAACACGACGCCACCGTAGTCGTCAAGATGCGCGGTGGGCTCCCCGTCCGACACCATGATGATCTGCTTGTTGGCGCCGGCATGCTTCGCCAGCAGCTGGCGGGCGCGCATGAACCCGGCCTGCATGTTGGTGCCGTAGACGCACTCCATCGACGACAGGTTCGGAAGGTGCTCGCGCGGGATCTCGCGCGCGCGGTCGGAGAACCCGATGATGTACAGCTCGTCGCGGGGGAACTGGGAATGGATCAGCTGCTCGAGCGCCATCGCCATCTTCTTCGCGGAGTAGAAGTTGCCGCGCAGCGGCATCGAGCGGGACATGTCGAGCATCAGCACCGTCGCGGCCTGGGTCGAAGCGTCGACCTTGTAGACCTCGAAGTCGTCGACCTTGAGCTTCGGCACCGCGCGTTTGCCCTGCCACTGGCGGGCGCCCTCGGCCTGGGCGCTGCGCTTGATGCCGTTCAGCACTGTGCGCTCCACGTGCAGGCGGAAGGGATCGCCGAACTCCCAGGCCTTGGTCTCGTCGGCGGCCTCAGCTCCGGCTCCCAGCTTCTCGATGTCGTGGCCGCCGATGCGGTCGCGGCGCAGGTTCGCGAAGAGGTCGCGTAGCGCCTTCTGGCCGATCCGGCGCACGCCCTGCGCCGTGAGCTTCAGGCCCTGCTCGCCCCGTTCGATGTAGCCCTGGTCCTCCAGCTCCTGCATCAGCTGGTTGAGGCGGTCGACGGCGCGCGCGTTCTCCTCCCCGAGCGCCTCCGCGATCTGGTCGCGCTGTCCCGGGCTCAGCTGCTCGCCGCGGTAGGTGTCGCGCAACGCGCGCTCCATCGAGTCGAGCTTCGACAGGTCGTCGATGACGTCAAGCGCGGCGTTGAACGGGAGCGGCTCGTCGCCGAAGAACGAGTAGCGCTGCCCGAGGCGGCCACGCGGCATCATCCCGGCCAGGTGCTGGCCGAGCTCGGCTAGCTCCTGCTGCAGGCGCGGGTCGTTCATCGTCGACTCGAGCAGCTCCTGCAGCTGGCGGCGCTGGTCCGGTGACAGCGACTGCATCAGCGACTCCATGCGCTCCATCTGCTGCGCCATCTGCTGCAAGAGCTCGTCCAGGTCCTTTGGTTTCGGGTCGCCGAACAGGTCGCCGTGCTTCTGCATGAATTGGTCGAAGTCAGGCTCGCGGCCCTCGGCGCGCTGGCGCAGCATCTGGTTCAGGTCGTGGAGCATGTCGCCGATCCGCGACATCGCCTCCGGGGACATGCTGCGCAGGCCCTGGTCGAGGTTCTCGAAGAACGTGTTCGCGACCTTCTGCTGCAGCTCCTCCATCAGCTCGCGGAACTGCTGCTCCGCGACCTGGTCCATCCATTCGTAGTCCTGGAGATCCTTCAGCGCGTCGCCGGGTTCGAACGGCAAGCGGTCGAGCTGTTCGAGGCGCTGCTTCGCGACCTTCTCCACGACCTTGCCGCCGGGCTTGCCCTCTGTCTCCTTGATGCGGTCGCGCAACGCATGGCGCTCGCGGGCCACGATCTTGTCGAGGCGCTCGCGGATGTCATCGAAGGCCGACTCCAGGTTGTAGCGATTGAGCTGCTGCAGGCGCCGCCGGCGGAGCATCTCGACCAGCTCCTCGATGCCCTGCATGCGCTCGCCGCGCGGTGAGCGCCACCCCCCGCTCAGGATGCGGCGCAACGCGAAGTCGAAGTCGCTGCCGCTGAAGACGTCCTCGCTGATGCGGTCCATGACCTGCTCGGCGTCGACAGGCAGCGGCTCCTGCGTGCCGTCCCAGGCGGAGTAGCTGGCGTGGCGGGGGAAGATCACGCGGAGGCGCTCCCGGGTGCCCCCCACCCAACCCTCCCCCCGCAAGCGGGGGGAGGACCTCCAAACAATTCCTCCCCCCGCCTGCGGGGGGAGGCTAGGAGGGGGGCAACCGGAGGGCTAGCCACCGTAGACCGACCCTCCGGACACCTGCGCCTTGTTCAGGCGCTTGCCCAGGTGCAGGCCTTCCAGCACGAATTCGTAGACGCTGGCCGTCATCGCGGGCGTCTGCTTCAGCTTCAGCCGCTGAGCCGCGGCCGCGACCTCGGGAAACGTCTCGGCGTCCTCGACGTATTCGCCGGCCGCGCGCCGGTCGGAGGTCTCGAATGAGTGGCCGGCGTCGAAACGGGCGACGAGGTCGGTGAACTCGCCCGCGTCGAGGTGCCTCCGGAAGACGTTGGCCACAGCGCTCCGCGCGAGCTTCTCGAGGAGGGCCTCGTCGTCGGCCTCCTCGTAGGATTCGAGCTCGAGCTTGCCGAGCGTCGACGGCCCGATGGAGGCGAGGTCGCTGACGCGCGGGACCGCCTCGTTCTCGCCATTGCGCACCGCGCGCCGGAGCGCGTTGCTGATGAGGTTCTCCAGGTTGGCGATGGAGACGCGCACGGAGACGCCCGACGACTGGTTGACCTGCGGGTGGCGCCGCGCGAGGTGGGAGATCTCCGCGACGACCTCCTCCATGAAGGCGGGCACCCGGACCGGCACGTCGAGGTCCTCGAACTCGCGTCGCTCCATCCGCATGATGTCGACCTCGTGGCCGACCGTCGGCGGGTAGTGGGTGCGGATCTGGGCCCCGAAGCGGTCCTTCAGCGGCGTGATGATGCGGCCGCGGTTGGTGTAGTCCTCCGGGTTCGCGCTGGCGACGACGAACACGTCGAGCGGCAGGCGGATGCGGTAGCCCCGGATCTGGACGTCGCGCTCCTCCATCACGTTGAGGAGGCCCACCTGGATCCGCTCGGCCAGGTCGGGCAGCTCGTTGATGCAGAAGATCCCGCGGTTGGTGCGCGGCACGAGCCCGTAGTGGATGGTCAGCTCGTCGGAGAGGTAGCGGCCCTCCGCGACCTTGATCGGGTCCACCTCGCCGATGAGGTCGGCGATGGAGGTGTCCGGCGTCGCGAGCTTCTCGGCATAACGATCCTCACGCCCCCACCACGAGATGGGCGTGGCGTCGCCCATGGTCGCGATCTTCTCGCGGCACTCCCGGCACGCAGGGTTGTACGGGTCGTCGTTGATCTGGCATCCCTCGATCACCGGCACCTGCTCGTCCAGCAGCCCGGTCAGCGCCCGGATCAGGCGCGACTTCGCCTGCCCTCTCTCGCCGAGGAACACGATGTCCTGGCCCGCGAGGATGGCGTTCTCGACGGCCGGGATGACGGTCTCCTCGTAGCCGAGGATGCCAGGAAACAGGTCCTCGCCGGCACGCACGCGGCGCACCAGGTTACGGCGCATCTCGGTCTTGATGTCGGGGACTTCGTACTCTGACTGGCGAAGCTCGCCAAGCGTGCGCGGAAGGGAGGTAGGCATGCAGTCATTATCGGCTCAGGCGGCGGTGCCTCACCCCGCCCGCATGGGCAGGTCGGGCGCGAACGCGCGCTTAGGATACGGATTGCGATGAAGGCCAGGCGCTCCGCCTCCGGACCCAGGACCCCTGCCCCGGCCCGCAAGCCGCGGCAGGCCCTGATGTCGCCGGAGGCGGTGCGCCTCCTCGCCTACGGGAAGCCGGGGCGGGGCGGCCGTCGCAAGGCCCCCGAGGTCGAGCGCCTACTCGACTGGTACCGGCAGATGTACCTGATCCGCCGCTTCGAGGAGGCGGCCGCGGAGATGTACGCGCTGGGCAAGATCGGCGGCTTCCTGCACCTCTACATCGGCGAGGAGGCGGTCGCCGTCGGCGCGTGCGCCGCGCTCCAGCCGCAGGACCACCTGCTGACGCATTACCGCGACCATGGCTACGCGCTGGCCCGGGGCTCTGACCCGGGCGCCGTGATGGCCGAGCTCTTCGGGCGCGTCACCGGGGTGACGCGGGGCATGGGCGGGTCGATGCACCTCGTCGATGCCGAGCGCAACTTCTGGGGCGGCCACGCCATCGTCGGCGGCCACATCGTGATCGCCCCGGGGCTCGCGCTCGCCGCCACGATGCAGAAGCAGAAGCGGGTGGTCCTCGATGTCTTCGGCGACGGCGCAACCGCGATCGGCGAGTTCCACGAGGGCGTGAACTTCGCCGCCATCTGGAACCTGCCGGTCATCTTCCTCGTCGAGAACAACCTCTACGGCATGGGGGCGCGGCCTGAGGAGCAGTTCAAGGTGCCCGAGATCTTCAAACGCGCCCAGGCGTACGGCATCCCGGGTAAGCGGGTGGACGGGATGGACGTGGTGGCGGTGAACCGGGTCATCGCCGAGGCCGCGGAACGCGGGCGCAACGGTGGCGGTCCGACGATCGTCGAGGCGATCACCTACAGGTTCCGCGGCCACTCCATGGCCGACCCCGAGCAGTACCGCGACAAGGCGGAGGTGCGGCGCTGGCAGAAGCGCGACCCGATCCGCGTCCTCGACGAGATGCTCGTCAAGGGTGGCTACGTCCCGCGTAAGGACCTGCACGACATCCAGAAGGGCGTCGAGCTCCAGGTGGCGGACGCTGTCGTCTTCGCGGACACGTCGGCCTTCCCGCCCCTCGACCAGCTCTTCCAGAACATCTACGCCCAGCCGCTGCCCGACCGCGGCGGCGCGGTCAGCGGGCCCGAGGTGCACGTGCCGGAGCTGCTCGTCGCCAAGGCCGCGCGCCTGACGCAGAGCGCCGAGGAGCGGTCGCGGGCCCACCCGGCGCTGGCCTCGTACGAGGAGAGCGCGGGCGGGCCGGGCGGACGCCCGGAGGTCCAGGTCGACGATCGCAAGGAAGTGAACAAGGGCGAGGCCAACGAGGCGGCCCCCGAGGAGGAGGAAGGGCCGGCGGCGCTCGTGCAGTCCGACGGCCGTCCGGCGGCGCGCCGTGCGCGCCCGCGTCGCGCCCTGCCCCAGCCGGGGCGGCCGGGCTCGCGGTAGCGGCGGTGGAGATCACCTACCGCGAGGCCCTGCGCCAGGCGCTCAAGGAGAAGATGCAGGGTGACCCCCGCGTCTTCGTCATGGGCGAGGACGTCGGGGCCTACGGCGGCGCCTACTCCGTGACGCGCGGCCTGCAGCAGGAGTTTGGGCCGGAGCGCGTGCGCGAGACGCCGATCGCCGAGTCGGGAATCATCGGCATGGCGGTCGGCGCGGCGATGGGCGGGATGCGCCCCGTGGCCGAGATCATGACGATCAACTTCTCGCTGCTGGCGATCGACCAGATCGTCAACCACGCCGCCAAGTTCCACTACATGTTCGCCGGCAAGATCCGGGTGCCGATGGTGATGCGCACGGTGTCGGGCTGGGGGCAGCTCGGGGCGACGCACTCCCAGACATTCGAGAACTGGTTCGCGTCGGTCCCCGGCCTCAAGGTGGTCGCGCCGGCGTTCCCGGACGACGCCAAGGGCCTGCTGAAAGCGAGCATCGAGGACGATGACCCCGTGATGTTCCTCGAGCACTCGCTCCTGTACGGGGTGCGCGGCGAGGTCCCCGAGTCGGACTTCCGCACCCCGCTCGGTCTTGCGGACGTCAAGCGAGAGGGCCTCGACGTCACCATCGTCGGCTACTCGCGCATGGCCCAAGTGGCCCTGCGTGCCGCCGCGCAGCTCGAGGAAGAGGAGATCTCGGCGGAGGTTATCGACCTGCGTACGCTGCGCCCCCTCGACATGGAGACCGTCTACGAATCGGTGCGCAAGACGCACCGCGCGGTCGTCGCCGAGGAGGACTGGCGCACCGGTGGCATCGGCGCCGAGATCGCGGCGACGATCGCCGAGGAGTGCTTCGACCAGCTCGACGCCCCGGTGCGGCGCGTGGCGATGCCAGACGTGCCGATGCCCTACGCGAAGAACCTCGAGCTGGCGCTGGTACCGACGGAGGAGGAAGTGGTGGCGGCTGTGCGCGGCATCGTCGGGTAGGCGTCGATGGCGAAGGACATCCTCATGCCGCAGATGGGCTACGACATGACCCAGGGCACCATCGTGCGCTGGCTCAAGAAGCCGGGTGACACCGTGCACAAGGGCGACATCGTCGCGGAGATCGAGACGGACAAGGCGACAGTGGAGATCGAGGCGTTCGACGGCGGCACGCTGCTGCGCGTCGTCGCCGAGCCGGGCGCGACCGTGCCGGTGGGCCAGGCGATCGCCACGCTGGGCGAGCCGGGCGAGAAGCTGCCCGACGTCACCCCTGCGGCCAAGGCCGCCCCACCTTCGAGCGCGCCGCCGGCGTCACCGCGCCGCGCCGCCCCTCCACCCTCCGCCCCCCGCGCGAAGCCGGGCGCGCGCCCTGCCGCCGGCGCGCCGCCGGCACGGGACGGGGTCCACGCCTCTCCGATGGCCCGGCGCCTCGCCGCCGAACTCGGCGTCGACCTGTCGACCGTGGCGGGCAGCGGCCCCGAGGGGCGCATCCTGTCGGCGGACGTCGAGGCGGCGGCGGAGGGCCCGCCCGCCGAGAGCGCCGCGCCCACCGATGCGCCGGCGGCGGCGCCAGCCCCGGGGGGGGCGCCGGCGCCCGAGGGGTCCGAGGATGTCGAGCTCACGCGGCTGCGCCAGACCATAGGCCGGCGCATGGCCGAGTCCAAGCGCAGCGCGCCGCATTTCTACGTGAGCGTCGAGTGCAACACGGCCGCCTTGCTGGCGCTGCGCGAGCGCCTCAACCGCAAGAAGAACGCCACCAAGGTCAGCGTCAACGACCTGCTGGTGAAGGCACTGGCGCTGGCGGTCACGGAGCACCCCGACGTCAACGCCGCCTTCATCGGCGACCGGGTCCGGCGCTTCCCGCGGGTCGACGTCGGGATCGCCATCGCGACCGACAACGGGCTGATGTCCCCCGCCGTCCTCGACTGCGGCGCCAAGCCCGTGACCCAGATCTCGACCGAGACCCGCGACCTGGCCGAGCGGGCCCGCCAGGGCAAGCTCAAGCCGGAGGAGTACGGCGGCGGCACGGTCACCCTCAGCAACCTGGGGATGTTCGGCGTCGACCAGTTCCTCGCGATCATCAACCCGCCCCAGGCGCTGATCGTGTCGGCCGGCGCCGCCGCCGAGCGCCCCGTGGTGGCGGCCGGCAAGGTGCAGGTCGCGCCGGTCATGACGCTGTGGGCGGCGGCGGATCACCGCGTCCTGGACGGGGCGGACGTCGCGAAGTTCATGGCCACCCTGAAGGGCCTGGTGGAGGCGCCCGCCGGCCTCGCCAAGTAGAATCTCGGCTGGCTCGCGCGGGAGTAGCTCAGCGGTAGAGCGCTACCTTGCCAAGGTAGAAGTCGCGGGTTCAAGTCCCGTCTCCCGCTCCAAGCCGCTGCCGGCGAGGCCGGCCGGCACCGTCCACTCCGTGAGCTGCTCCAGCTCCATCGGCCGCGCGATGAGGTAGCCCTGCGCCTCGTCGCACCCGAAGTCGCGCAGCATGGCCCACTCCTCTGCCCGCTCGACGCCCTCGGCCACCACCCGCAGGCCCAGGTTGTGGGCCAGGTCCACGGTGGTCCGGACGATCGCGGGGTCCCCGCCCGGCTGGCAGAGACCGGTCACGAAGCCGCGGTCGATCTTGAGCTCGTGGACGGGGAGGTTGCGGAGGCGCGCGAGCGAGGAGTGCCCGGTGCCGAAGTCGTCGATCGCCAGCGTGCAGCCCATGTCGCGCAGGACGTCGAGGACGCGGCTGTCCGGCGCGGTCATCACCGCGGTCTCGGTGACTTCGAGGCACAGCCTCGACGCCTCCATCCGCGCCCGGCGAAGCTCGGCCGCCACCTGCCGCGGCAGCTGCGGGTTGGCGAGCGAGAGCGCCGAGATGTTCACCGCCACCTGGATCCCCGGCTGTTTGCGGGCCAGCGCCGGGACCGCCGCCAGGGCCATACGGATGACGCAGGTGGTGAGGTCGTGGATCAGACCCGCGTCCTCGGCGATCGGGATGAACCGGTCGGGCGTCAGCAGGCCCATCTCGGGGTGCTGCCACCGGACGAGCGCCTCCACCGCGGCGAGCTCCCTCGCGGCGAGGGCGACGATCGGCTGGAAATGGAGCAGGAGCTGGCCCTCGCGAATAGCCTGCGCGAGGTCGGCCTGGAGCGTTATCCGCGCCGCGCCCGTCTCGTGCTGCCCCGGCTGGAACACGGCGTGGCCGGAGCGCTGCCGCTTGGCCGCGTACATGGCCACGTCGGCGCTTCGAAGCAGGCTCTCGGCGTCGGCGGCGTGAGCCGGGTACCGGGCGATCCCGATGCTGGCCCCCACCTGTAGGCGGCGCCCGTCGACCTCGAACGGTTCGCGGATCGCGGCGCCGAGCTTCCGCGCCGCCACCACCGCGTCCCGCTCCGTTGTCGCGTTGACGACGAGGCCGAACTCGTCACCGCCGAGGCGGGCCAGCGTGTCAGACGCGCGAATCTTCCCCGTCAGCCTGGCCGCCGCCTCGCGCAGCAGCGTGTCACCTGCGCTGTGGCCGAGGCTGTCGTTCACCTCTTTGAAGTTGTCGAGGTCGATCAGCAGGACGGTGACCCCGGTGCGCTCGCGCGCAGCGACGGCCAGGGCGTGGCTGAGGCGGTCCTGGAAGAGGGCCCGGTTGGCGAGCCCGGTGAGAGCGTCGTGCAGGGCCTGGTACTCGAGCTCGCGGAGGTACTGCTTGCGCTCGGAGATGTCGCGCAGGCACCCGACGACGATCTCCCCTGCCTCGACGTCGACCCGACTAAGGCGCAGCTCGAGGGGGAAGGCGCGACCGTCGGCCGTGAGGCCCGTCGTCTCGATCCAGTTACCGCCGTCCGGTTCGCCGCCCGGCGTCAGCAGCGTCGCGATTCGCTTCACCAGGTCGGGACGGCTGGCCTCGTGCACAAAGTCGAGCGCGTCGCGGTCTCGAGCCTCCTCCGCGGTGATTCCGAAGATCTCCTCGGCGGCATTGTTGAAGGTGCCAATACGCCGATCGGCGTCGAAGGTGATGATCCCGTCAGCGACGCTCTCGAGGATCGTCTGTGTCTGCCGGCTGCTCTGCTGGAGCTCCCGCGTGCGGTCCGCCACGAGGCGCTCGAGGTCGCGGTTCACGAGGTCGAGCTCGATCGCGTTGGCGCGGACCGACTCGCCCAACCGTTCACGCTCGAGCGCGAGACTGAGGCTGTCGGCGTACTGCTCCAGGCGGATCAGCTCGTCGCTGCCGAAGACCGGGGTGAAAGGCCCCGCGACAACCACGAGGTGCCCGGTGCCACCTCCGACGAGGAGGGGCACGGCCACGAGCGTCGGCCCGTGAGGCTCGTGCACGTGTCCGACGGTGCCGGGGTTGGATTGCTGTATGGAGGCGGCGGCGCGCGCCGCCGCGCCGCGCGACATGCCCCGAAATGCGATCAGCCCGCCATCCGGCCCCGAGACGAATCCCCCCTCGCCCCCCACCAGGCGAGCCGCGAACTCGAGACCGGCCGCGGCGAGGGCCTCGATCGCCGGCGCCGACAACATCAGCTCGCGCGTGGCGCGCATCGCCGCCTCCTCCTCGGCGGCCCGCCAGGCGCGCCGCAGCCAGGCCGGCGGGTTGAAACTGGCCGCCAGGGCGGGCACGATCAGGATCGCCACAGCCTCCGTCACCACGGCCACCCAGTCCGGGACCTGGGCCAGCGTCGTCGCGACGTCGAGGACGAGGGCGAGCAGGATGCCGGCGTAGCCGGCGCTGAGGAAGCGCAGGCGCATCCGCTGGACGGACGGCAGCGAGCGCGAGACCCGCCAGAAGGTCACGATGGGCTCGCCCACGAACCAGCACCACGTCCCGAGGTACACGACCGCCGCGACCACGTACGGCGCCGCCGGATGGTCCGGCGTGCCGCTCGACATCTGGGAGACCGCCAGCGCGGCCGCGACGACCAGGAGCACAGTCGCCGCGAGCCGCGTGCCCCGCGAGAGGGGGATTAGCTTGTGCCTGAACCAGAGGAGGGCGTACCCGGCGGCAAGGAAGAGCACGAGGCTCGCCGCCCCCGCGAACGGCCCCGGGTTCAGCTCGGCGATCAGCGCGGTGAGGCCCAGGAGCCCAATGGCCAGCGAAAGGAAGCCGCGCCCCGGTTCCCGGTTGCGCCACCAATCCCACACGGTGGCGACACCCAGCCCGAAGAAGGCGACGGCCAGGAGCCAGCCCAGAACGATCTCGACAGTTGCCACGTTCAAATGCTCAAGGCGCCCGGCATCCCCCGCCCGGCCCGAGCCGACCTATCGCTATGGTAACGGGCTACTCTCGGGCCCGCGCACACCGGGCCGTCCTCCCCTGGCGCGGATTCATCGCGGCCCGCACAATCGAGGCGAGGCAGGAGGAACCACCGATGCCAACCGAAACGCCACCACGAATGACAACAGAGCAGTTCACAGTCACCGGCGAGAGGGTCCTGGAGGAGCTCAAGCGCCTCCTCGGAGAGGGCAACGTTCGGCGTGTGATCATCAAGCAGGGTGACCGCGTGGTCGCGGAGTTCCCGCTGACCGCCGGCGTCGTCGGGGCCCTGATCGCGCCATCGCTCGCGGCCATCGGAGCGGTCATCGCGCTCGCGACCGACTGCACCATCGTCGTCGAAAAGGACGTGCCGGCCGCTCCTCCCCAGACCGAGCTGAAAGCTACCGAGTAACCGGCCTCAGCCGGGCGCGGGCGGACTCCAGTTCTCCACGGTCCAGGCGTGCACGGCCCTCTCCTGGGTCATCCGCTTCAGGGTCGCCGGCACGTTGGTGAAGAGCCAGCGATGGACCTCGTCGTTCGCGCGGTCCGCGTCGAAGATGCCGTTCAGGACCCGTCCTATGACGTCCCGGTCCCGCGCTTGCTCCTGCCAGTCCGTGCTGCAGAGATTGGCCAGGTCCTGCGCGAGGCGCTGCTGCAGCGACGTCAGTATCGCGGTGCCAAATTCCGGGGGCACGACCGCGCTCGCGAGGCGCGCCAGGCGGAAGTAATGCGAATACACCGATGCGACCTCAGATTCTTCCATCAACAACTCCTCCGACCTTGCCTGGACTCGCTGATCGTCGCAGATAAGTCCGCGGCACCCGCCGCTAAGCGGAAGCTTCCACGCGGTCGCGGCCGGCCTCCTTGGCGCGGTACAGCGCGTCGTCCGCGCGCTGGACGAGCTCCTCGGCCGATGTGCCGCGCGCCTCGGCCACCCCGAAGGACGCGGTAACTCCCACCTTCCCCCCGGTGGGGAGAGCGATGCCCAGCTCGGCGACGGCCGCGCGGGTGCGCTCGGCGAACTCCAGGGCGCCGTGCAGCCTGGTGTCGGGCAGCACCACGACGAACTCCTCGCCGCCGTACCGGTAAACCCGCTCGCCCGGCCGGGACTGACCCTGCAGGAGCGCCGCCACGGAGCGGAGCACCTCGTCGCCCGCTGGGTGGCCGTACATGTCGTTGATGGACTTGAACCGGTCCACGTCGAGCATCACGACGGAGATGGGGCCCGCATCGGCGGCGCCCAGGGCCGCCGGGAGGTCGGCCTCCAAGCGGCGGCGGTTGGCGACCTTCGTCAGCGCGTCCGTGAGACTTTCCTCGATCGCCTCCGTGGTGTGCCCGGCGCTGGCGATGGCGGCCGCTGCCACCGGGGCGAGGGCGACCAGGAGGCCGCGCTCCGCCAGCGTGAAGGGCTCGTGCTCGGCGCGCGCCAGGACGAGCACGGCGATGACCGAGCCGCCCCCGACCAGTGGCACCGCCGCCAGCGCGACTGGGAGGTTGCGGATGGCGGGCTCGGTCGCGCTGACCTGGACGATCGGCTGACCCGTGTCAGCGGCCCGGCCGATCAGGCCCTCACCGAGCCTCTCGGGGACGAGGACGGAATCCTTCCCCTCCTGCGCGATCGTGAGGCCGCCGGGACCGCGCACGACGAGGGCGGCGGAGGACGCCGGCACGAGGCTGAGCGCCTCTCGCACCGTCGCCCGCTGCGCCTCCTCGATCGTGCGTGAGGCGGTGAGCCGGCGCGACACCTCGAGCAGGTCCTCGATCGGTGGCGCGGGGGCGCGCACGGCAACGTCCCTGCGACTGCGCCACAGCCAGAAGAGGATGGCCCCAAGGATGATCACGACCACCAGCCCCCCGACGCCCGCCGCCACGTAGCCGATGGGTGACGCCGTCTCGGCCGGGAGCTGCGTGGGCGGTGACGGCGCCGGACTGGCCGGAGACGGCGACGGGGCCGGCGGGGTGAACAGCCGCACGAGGCCGGCGTGGATCGCGTTGGGATCCGGCGGCGGCACGCTGTTCCGTCCGGCCTGTGGCGGGTGGCCGTCGCGGTTGAGCAGGTCGTCCAGCACGGCCAGGTACGTCGCCGGCGGAGTGGAGATGGGTCGCCCGGCGGCGACCGCCGCCTGGTCCTTCGGTGAGAGGGGCCCCATCGCCTGCGGCGTCTCCAGGCTGGGGCGGACGCCGTCGGCCGACAGGGTCGCCGCTGCGGCCGCCGTGTCGCTCACCGCCTGGTTCAGGGCCGCCAGCTGCTGCTGACGGTCGCCCGCCGGGGCCAGGTTGAGACCGCCGACCGCGGTCTCGAGGCCGGCGCGCACAGTGACCGCGAACCCGCCAAGGGCGTCGATGAGGGCGGCGCGCCGCGCCAGCGCGGCAGCCCCATGAAGCGCGTCGTCGTGGGTGGTCGGGGCTTCGGAGGGCGCCGGCGCCGGGGCCGTCTGCGCCGCCGCCGGCACCGCGGCGAGGAGGCAGATCGCGACCACCCCGAAGACGGCCCGGCTCACACGCACCGGCCCACCTTACAGGGCCGCCGCGGCGGACGGAAGCGGCGGACGGGGCCTGACCATCGTCGCCGCGAGCGCGAGGCAAAGCAGCACGGCCGCCGCGAGCAGTCCCTCCGCGACGACGATCGACCGCAGCTGCCCGGGGGCGCTGGCGAGCTCGGCCAGGAGGCCGAGGCCGACCACGACCACAGGTGCCGCAGTCGCGGTCAGGGCCGATCGCGAGGCGGCCCACAGGACGGCGAGGATGTAGATCTCGAAGTAGTAATACGGCCACACCGTCTTCGCGCAGAGGGGGAACGCCAGGGCAGCCGCCAGCAGCGCCGCCCAGGGGTCATTGCGGCGCGTGGCCCACAGCGACAGCGCGACCGCCGCCGCGCCCACCAGTAGCCCGTCCCAGCGCTGCCCGAGCGCCCCGAGGGCGCTTCCCTCGAGGCTGGCCCAGAAGGAGCCGGCGCCGACGGGCAGCCCCGCGCGGTACGTGATGAGGGAGTGCACGACGTCGGCCCGGTCCGCGGCGAGGAAGGGCAGGAAGCCGATCCCCGCGACTGCGAGCGCAGCCAGCGCCACCTCCACCGCCCCGTGGCGCCGCGCGCCGCGCCAGGACCACAGCGCCAGCGGGACGAGCAGGAGGAGCGCGCTCGTGCGGGCCAGGATCGCAAGGCCCAGGGCCGCGCCCGCGCGAGCCTCGCGCTCGGCCTGGCTCCAGCGCACGGCCAGGAGGAGGCACAACATCTCGATCGGCTGCTCGATGTGACCGTAGCCCGCCACGCTCTGCCAGACCGGGGGCGCGAGCGCCAGGGCCCCAAACGCGAGGAGACGCGCGCCGCCCTCCAGGGAGGAGCCACGAGCGCGCTCGATGGCCGCCACCCCCTCCCGGGCGAGGAGCAGGATGAGAAGGGCGGCGATCGGGAAGACGAGGACGCGGCGGAGTTCCATGCTGTTGATCCAGCCCAGCCAGCGCAGAGGCACGCCGGCCACGACCAGGGGAACGAGCCCGAGAGGCCCGTTGGCGTTGGGGTACACCGCCTGGCCGGCGGGATGGTAGACGAGGAGTGGATGACCGGCGAGGGCCTCGCGTGCCGAGGGCCAGAAGAAGATGTCCATGTCCGTCGGGTCGAGTGGGACGAACGCGGCGACCAGCCACGCGACGACGTACAGGACGGCCGCGACGCGCAGGAACCGCCGGGTCCGCATCCCCTCCCCCGCCGACGGTCAGCCGAGCCGCTGCTTCAGCGACGCCGTGGGAGCGAAGAGGTCACCATCCTTCTCTACGCGCGCGAGCACGGCAGCGACATCGAAGACCAGGAGGCTTGCGTCCTTGCGCCGCGCGCAGCGTTCCACCTCGTCCCACGTCACCGGGGTCGATACCGTCGGCCGTGGCCGCGCCCTGAGCGAGTACACGCACACCGTGGTCTTGTGCTCATCGTTCTGGCTCCAGTCGACGAAGACCTTGCCGGCGCGCAGGTCCTTCTTCATGTTCGACACGACCTCCCCCGGGTGGGCCTTCTCCATCTCGCGCGCGAGCGCGTAGGCGAAGCCCTTCGTCTCGTCGTAGGTGACTCCGCGCTGGTTGAGCGGCACGTACAGCTGCAGACCCTTGGAGCCGGACGTCTTCGCGAAGGCCTTGAGCTTCAGTTCGTCGAATACCCGGCGCAGGCGGAGCGCGACATCGCAGCAGAGCACGATGTCGGCAGGAGGACCCGGGTCGAGGTCGAAGACGACCATTGAAGGGCAGGTGACATCCGCGGCGCGGGCGAGGCTCGTATGCAGCTCGAGGCTGGCCAGGTTGGCCACCCAGATGAGGCCGGCTAGGTCGTTGACCAGGCAGTAGTCGATCGCGCCCTTGCGGCCCTGGTATGGGACGTGGACGGTGTCGAGCCAGGGTGGCCGGTGCCGGGGGCAGTTCTTCTCGTAGAAGAACTCGCCGTCGACGCCAGAGGGATAGCGCTTGAGCGTCAGAGCCCGCTCGCGCAGGTGCGGCAGCAGGGCCGGCGCGACGCGGGTGTAGTAGTCGATGACCTCGGCCTTCGTGAACCCCGCGTCGGGGTACAGCACCTTCTCCAGGTTCGACAGGCGCAGCTGCCTGCCTTCGACATCGACGTGGACGGCTGTGTCAGGCACGACTCAGGCTTGCACAGGAAGCCGAGTTCCGGCAACAATTGGCCACCAGCGCCCGACACCGCATTGTTTACACATCTTTACAGTCGCGGGCGTCAGCTCTTAGGAACAGGCCGGGACAATCGTTTGACGTGCTCTCCATGCGAATGAGGCTGCGCTCCGGCGCGGCGGCCGTCGTGACCGCCTCGCTCCTGCTGGCCGCCGTGCCGGCGACGGCGGCGACACGGCCCGCCCGCCCGCCCGCGCCGTCGCCCTCGCCTTCCCCCTCCCCCGACCCGACCGCGAAGTGCGCCATCCCGGCAGGCATGGAGGACGATCCCCAGGAGCAGGCGCTGCACAAGCAGTGCCTGGCCCAGGTCCAGCAGGTCGAGGACGAGAAGGCCAAGCTCCAGGGCGCCCTGGCGATGGCCCAGGGCAGCAGCCAGAGCCTGCAGGACATGATCGCCCAGACGAAGCAGGCGATCCAGGACAACAAGAAGCACCAGGCCGACGTCCAGGCCAAGATCCACACCCTCGAGCTGCAGGAGGCGGCCACCGCCGCCGACCTCACGGTCACCCGGCAGCAGCTGGCCCTGCACCGGGCCCAGTACGCGGACTTCCTGCGCCGCAGCTACAAGAACTCACCGGAGATGTGGGTGGCGCTCTTCGACAGTGGCGGGATCGCGGACTTCGTGTCTCGGGCCAGCACTGTGGTACGCCTCCAGCTGTACGGGCGCGATCTCCTGACATTGATCCACAACGACGAGCAGCGCCTCGAATCCGAGCAGGAGCAGGAGCAGACCGACCACGCCGCGGCGGTCAAGCAGCAGCAGGAGCTCGTGTCGGCGCAGGAGCAGCTGGTCAACGACGAGGTCCGCCTCGCCGTCATCCTGACCCAGCTCCAGGGCTCGATCAAGGACGCGCAGACCGAGCTGACCGCGGCCGACACGCAGACCGCGGACCTCGTCCAGAAGGTGGTCGAGGCCGAGATTGCGCGCGAGGACCAGCTGATCCAGGCCGCCAACGACGCCACCTGGCAGGCGGCGCAGGCGTGGATGGCGAGCAACAACGCGGTCTACCCGCCATCAGCCAACCACTCCAAGAAGTTCGAGCTCATGTGGCCCGTCAGCCATGGCCAGATCACCCAGCCTTTCGGGCCGAGCAACTACGACTTCGAGCCTGCGTACAACGGCTTCGCCCATTTCCACACCGGCATCGACATCGCCAACAGCGAGGGGACCACAGTGCGCGCCGCGGACGACGGCATCGTCGCGGTGGCGTCCGACACGATGCTCGGCAGCCACGAGATCGGGTACGGCAAGCACGTGATCATCCTCAGCCGCGTCGGCAACCAGACGTGGATGACGCTGTACGGCCACCTCGAGGGCTGGGTCGTGAAGCCAGGCGACACGGTGACCCAGGGCCAGGTGATCGGGCTGATGGGCTCGACGGGCAACTCCACGGGCCCCCACCTGCACTTCGAGCTGCGCGTGGAGGACACCCCGCAGGACCCGGCGCCCTACCTACCCCCGAACGGGCCTAACGACTTCAACGGGTGACGGACCGGGCCGCCGGGCCCGCCCGACTATGCCGCGTCGGCCACCTTCGCGACCTTCCGTTCGAGGCGTAGGCGCCTCCGCCGCAGGTCCCCGAGCCAGCGGTCCTCACGCACAGTGCGGCCCGGCATCTCTTCGAGGGCGTCGGCCGCCGCAGCGACCACGTCGAGGGCGCCGGTGACGTCCTTGCGGCGGTGCTCGAGGTGCTTCGCCAGCATGATGCCCGCCTCGAACGGGGCGGGATGTCGCTGCCACAGCTCCGCCAGGACGCGCTGCGCGGCGTCATGCTCGCCCGCGCGCCGGCGCAGCAGGGCCAGGCGCAGCCCGGCGATGTAGGCGACCTCGACCGCCGTCCAGTCGCCCGGCCAGATCTCCCCGTCCCACGCGTCGTCGGCCTCCAGCCAGGTTCGCTCGTACACGTGCAGCGCGCCCGCCACGTCGCCCGCCGCCTCCAGCAGCCGCGCCAGGCCGATGCGGTCGAGCGGATGGCAGGCCACCGGCTCGTCGAGGTCGTCGAGGAGGCGGTCCAGCAGGAGGCTGAGGGTGACCACGTCCTGCCGGTTGTGGGCCAGGATCGCGTGCAGCATGTCGGGGTCGCGGCGGCGCAGGAACTTGAAGTAGAGCTCGGGGATCAGGTAGCCGGGCACGTCCTCGCCACGGTCGCGACCCAGGACCATCATCTCGACGTTGCCCAGGGTGCACACACCAAGCCGCGGCCGGTACGCGCGGCGCACGGGCCAGAGAAGGTCGAGATGGGGCTTGTCGTCGGGGATCGGCGGGCGCCGGGTCATGACGAGGCGGGTCTGCAGCACGGGCACGTCGAAGCTGCGTCCGTTGTACGTGACGAGGGCGCCGGACGCGGAGATGTCGGCACACGCCGCGTCGAGGAAGGCGGCCTCGTGGCCCGGGTCGGCCAGGATGTACTGGCGGACGACCAGCGCCTCCGCGCGCCGCCAGGCCATGGCGATCAGGAAGACCTGGTTCCCGGCGCCGCTCGAGAGCCCTGTCGTCTCGGTGTCGAGGAAGCACAGCCCGCCGGCGGTCGCGTCGGGGTCAAGCCCGAGCCGGGCGATGCCATCGCCGGGCCGCGCGGGTGGGATCGCATGCACCTGCTCGACCAGGATGGCCTGCCCCGCCTCGCTCTCGACGACTTCGCCGCCGAGCGCGGCGGCGACGCTTTCGAGGTCCACCGCCCGGCGCCGCGCCGGCGGATGCGCGCTGTAACCAAGGCTCTGGAGGCGGTCGCGGAGAAGCACGAGTCAGGCGGTGAGCGCGGGAACCGGCGCCGGCGTGAGCGGGCCGGGGCGGCTCTGCGCCAGCCTCGGGGCGACGACCTTGGCATCGGCCCCGTTCTCCACCATCGCGCCGACGCAGGACGGGCACCCGGCGGCGCAGGCACACGTCTCGATCAGCTCCGCGGCGCCCGCCAGCAACGTGTCGTGCAGCCCGAAGAGGCGCCGGCTCAACCCCACTCCACCGGGGAAGGCGTCGTACAGGAAGATCGTCGGCCCACCGGTGTACGCCGAGCGGATCTGGGTGGCGACCCCGAGGTCGCGCGGGTCGCACATGGCGTGGACCGAGGCGACGTGCCGGAGGGCGTGGGCGAGGCCGTGCAGTCCCGCCTGCAATTGGAGCCGGGGGAAGGTCGTGGCCAATCCCGGCGGCACCACGGTCCAGTAGCTCGTCGCGTGCAGGTCGACCGGCGGCAGGTCCACCGGTCCCTGCCCGATGGTCTCGTGGGTGTGCAGTCGGATCTTCTTGAACATCGTGACCAGCGAGGTCACCTGGACTTCGCCGAAGCCCCTCAGGAGCCCCCCACCCAACCTCCCCCCGCCAGCGGGGGGAGGAACACTGTCATCCAACCTCCCCGCACGTTCGCCTTCGAACTGCTCCAGCACCTCGACCGTCGCGGAGCGGTCGGCGTCGGTGTAGTGGTCGACCTTGATGGGGCGCACGTAGGCCTTCTTCTCCTTCCAGTCGAGGCGGTCCACGTGGTACTGGCGGCCCTCGTGGATGTAGATCGCCTGGTCGTGCAGCAGCGTCTGCGCGGAGAACTGGTCCATCTCCCCGATGACCTCGGCGCCACCCGGCTGGGCCGCCTCGCGGCCGGGCCCCCGGGGCACGCCGGAGACGTCGATGATCACGACGTTCTCCGCCAGGACGCTTCGCAGGCTCACCTCGGCGGCGGGGAAGATGTCGGACGACCAGTACCAGCTCTGTTCCGAGCGGAAGACCTGGCCCTGCTCCTCCAGCAGGGCCAGGAGCCTGTCCACCGCCTCGCCCTCACCAAACCGCTCCCGCTCCGGGAAGGGCACCTCGAACACCGACGCCTGCAGGTGGCCGAGCCGGACGAGGAGGTTGTCGGGGTCGACCAGCCCGTGTTCAGGCGACGCGCCGAGGAAGTACTCGGGGTGCCTCGCGAGGAACTGGTCGACCGGGCTGGACGAGCACACCAGCACGCCGGCGGACGGCTCGTCCCGGCGCCCCGCGCGGCCGAGCTGCTGCCAGGTGGAGGCGATGCTCCCGGGGTACCCGCAGAGGACGGCCGCCTGCATCTGACCCACGTCGATGCCGAGCTCGAGTGCGTTCGTCGCGACCACGCCACGGACGTGCCCGCTCCGCAGCCCGCGCTCGATCTCCCGTCGCTCGCTCGGCAGGTAGCCGCCGCGGTACCCGCGCACGTCGTGACTGCGCCCGAGGCGGTCCTCGGTGGCCTCCTTGAGGTAGCTGAGCATCAGCTCGACCTGCAGGCGCGTGCGCCCGAAGACGATGGTCTGCGCTCGCGCGTCGAGGAAGCGGAGCGCGATCCTCTGCGCCTCCACGAACGACGACCGCCGCAGCCCCAGCTCGCGGTTCACGAGCGGCGGGTTGTAGAAGACGAGCCTCTTCTCGGCAGCCGGTGCGCCGTTGCGGTCGACGAGCCGTACCCTGCGCTCGAGGACCTTCTCCGCGAGCTCGACCGGGTTGCCAATCGTGGCCGAGGCGCAGATGAACGTGGGGTTCGAGCCGTAGAACTGGCACACGCGGCGGAGCCGGCGCACGACGTTGCCCAGGTGACTGCCGAACACGCCCCGGTAGGCGTGCAGCTCGTCGATGACGACGAACTCAAGGTTCTGGAAGAGCTTCAGCCACTTCGTGTGGTGAGGCAGGATCGCGGCGTGGAGCATGTCCGGGTTGGTGACCACGACCTGCCCCGCCTCGCGGATCGCGAGGCGCGCGCTCGGCGGCGTGTCGCCGTCATACGTGAAGGTCTTGATGCCGCCGCCGGCCGCGTTGATCACCTCCGTGAGCACGGCGAGCTGGTCCTGGGCGAGCGCCTTGGTCGGGAAGAGGTACAACGCCCGCGCGGCCGGCTCCCTCAGCAGCCGGGCCAGGACCGGCACGTTGTAGCACAGGGTCTTGCCGGAGGCCGTCGGGGTGACGACGACCACGTCCTCGTGGCGCTGCACCGCGTCGTAGGTCTCCGCCTGGTGCGAGTAGAGCTGCGCCATGCCGCGCGCGCGTAGCGCCTCAAGCAACGCCGCGGGCAGGTCCGGCATCGGCGCGTACACGGCCGGCCGCCCCGGGACCAGGTGGTCCAGCACCACGCCTTCGCGGAACCCGGGATCCGCCAGCATCCGCTCGAGGGCGTCGATCGCGGCCGCCATGGCAGCGCATCATAGCGCACGGATGTTCGGCGGACAAGTGTTCGCTCTTGGCTCGAGGCCTTGGTTTGATCCTGGCGGTACCGGCTGCTAGCGTGGGAGGCAGGGCTCGCGCGGGCGGCGGGTGCGGTGGGCCCTGTCATTCGGGGCTCGCCTGACGGGTTCCCAGTCGGCCGGGGGGACTCGAAGGAGGTGTAAACCGCCTATGACCGCACGGTTCATTCGTATTGGGCTCGCGGCCGCTGCCGCGCTCGTCATGGCGGCGCCCTGGGGTGGCGCCGGCGTCGCCCAGGCCACGCAAGAGGGGGCCAGCTGCACGCTGGCCGGGGCGGCCAACCTCAGCCCGGGGCTGTCCACCACATCGCAGGCGTTCCAGTACGCCTTCGCCGGGTCCCTGAGCAGCTGCGCCTCGACGGACAGCACGATCGCCTCGGGCATGGTGTTCGCCGGCAGCCCGGCCGGGACCATCACTGGCAGCGGCCCATTCCCGACGGGCAGCGGGAGCTGCGCTTCGAGC
>Ga0070714_100000017_pt1 | contig 186147 bp, 152 predicted proteins | sample LARL83metaG_FD_65450 | JGI IMG/M metagenome (GOLD analysis project Ga0070714, IMG submission 65450) | Corn, switchgrass and miscanthus rhizosphere microbial communities from Kellogg Biological Station, Michigan, USA - LAR L8-3 metaG | ecosystem: Host-associated > Plants > Roots > Rhizosphere... | reverse complement strand
GCTGGATCAACCGGTTCCACAGCCTTTTATAAATACGACCCTTCCAGCGACCAGTGGACGAAAAAGGCGAATATTCCCAAGCGCGCTTTTGCTGTAAGCTTTAGTATCGGGTCCAAAGGCTATATGGCGTTGGGTCAATCCGATCCTGCGAACATCGGTCAGGCAAGCGTAACGAATGAGCTTTGGGAATATGATTCGAAGACGGACCAATGGACAAAGAAAACGAATTTCCCGGGCAATGCACGAGATGCCGCGTTTGTATTTGTAATCGGAAATAAAGCATACGTCGGCGGAGGAACTGACGCTGCAAACAATGTCTATCGTGATTTCTACTCGTACGACCCCAGTGTCGATAAATGGGATACGTTACACTTTCTTCCGGACTATCTCTATTTCAATGCACCGTTCGTAATTGGAAATTTCGGATATCTCGCTACCGGAGTTGCCAGTAGTAACGAAACTTCGTCGCTGTGGCAATATGATCCCTCCAGCGATAGCTGGAACCCCATGTCCGATTTTCCCGGAGCGCCAAGAGAATCAGCCGAATCATTCGCGCTTAATGGCAAAGGATACGTTGGAATGGGACACACGCAATACACGACCGTCTTTAGTGATTTCTACTCTTACGATCCCGCCGCAGATCAGTGGACTTCGATCGCTCCGTTCCCCGCGGCACACGGCCGCGCGTGGGCTGCTGCTGTTGCCACATCGACCTCGGCGTTTGTCGGGCTTGGGTCCTACTTCTCTGGCAATTCGATCATTGCGAATAATGACTTCTGGAAATTTTCATCTTCCTCCAGCGTCTCAAGCTCGCTCGTGGCCCACGAGCTCGCAGTCTATCCAAATCCTGGTATAGACTTTGTAACGCTTGACATTCCGAAGATTGAAGGTGCGGCGGCTATTACGGTACGAAATTCCATTGGCGCGATCTGCCTTACTGCGCAGATTAATTCCGATCGAAAATTGGACTTAACATCCCTCCCCGCGGGCATCTACAATCTTGAAATCTCTTCCGGAAATTTCCGCGCGACCAAGCAGGTCGTGAAAGAATAATGTTTTTCAGCGCGACTTGCAGTCTGTTCGCGTGTTCTGAATTCTGTGTTAATCCTTTCCATTCACATTCCAACTGCTTAATCCATGAAACCTTTCTACTACCTCTTGGTCATTTTTCTCGTTTTGTTTTCGTCAGTCTGCTCAGCGCAGTGGGTCAAAAACACCAATACGCCGGGCGTTGCACGCGATGCCGCGTGTGAATTTAGTATCGGAACGAAAGTCTATTATGGCGGCGGGTATACAAATTCCAACGTGTTTTCGGAATATGACCCTATCACTAACACCTGGACGAAAAAATCGAATTTACCGCTCGCTCCAAACCCATCCCATCGGCTATCCGATCGGGCGTTCGGACTCAGTTTTTCTATTGGCTCGAAAGGCTATGTTTTCGGAGGCCAGTCGTTAACAGATCAAGCGGACGCGAACGGATTCGACACCGAACAGGCCAGCGTGACGAACGACCTGTGGGAATACGATCCCTCAACCGATACCTGGACTGCGAAAAAAGCACTGCCTGCTGCTGGAAGGGACGGAGCTATGGCCTTTGTTGTCAATGGAAGGGCTTACGTCGGCGCGGGTGTCAATGGCGCAGGTTACTATCTGGGAGATTTTTGGCAGTACGATCCGACCACCGATACGTGGACACAAAAGGCCGATCTTCCGAGTGGGGCAATAGGATTCCCGATGGGATTCTCCGTCGATAACATGGGATATATGGTGGGCGGTGGAATTTCCGCCCCACCTTATGAAAATACGAACGCATATTCCTATGATCCTTCGACCGACACATGGACTCCGGTTAGCTCTTTTCCGGGAACCGCACGGCAAGCCGGGGTCGGTTTTAGTATCGATGGTCTGGGCTATGTCGGCCTTGGGCAATCCCAATACAGCAGTTCGTATTCCGATTTTTATTCGTACAACCCTGCGACGGACACGTGGACTAAAGCCGCAACGGGTTTTCCCGACAAGAACGGATTAGGTTGGGCAAACGCCGCCGTCGCAGAGCATACGGTGTTTATCGGAAGCGGCGCGGAACTTCCGAGCTTCAATTATAGCAGCGCTTGGTATAGCTACGTACCGCCGAATGATGTGCCTCACCAGGTTTCACTTGTCGCACCGGCGGATATGAGCATGATCTCCACCACGACTACAATGTTTCAGTGGGAGAATATCTCCGATACCTTAACGTATCGTTTGGAAATTAGCGCTTCGCCCTCGTTTTCGTCGCTGCTTGTCGATTCTGTTATAAAAGGCATTTCGACCTTGACGTTACTGACGGCAGTTCCAGGGCAATATTATTGGCGTGTCGCGGCGCGGGCTGGAATTGAAACTGGCCCATGGTCCGCCAGTCGCAGTTTCACCGTTGCACAAGCTGGAATTTCAGCTTCCGTACCTATTCAACACGTGCAGCTCTATCCCAATCCCACGCGCGATTTCGTTTCGTTCGCGCTGCCGGTTTCATCGCATTCAGTGACCGTCACGATCTACAATGCGCTTGGCGAAAAAGTGAAATCGGAACAGATACATGGTAACCAATGCGATCTCACTTCGCTCACTTCGGGCGTTTACACTCTTGAAATTGCAGTTGGCGTATACCACGCGAGGGAACGGATCGTCAAAGAATAACAGAGAACCAACGAGGCGGCTTCGCTTTCTGGAGCCGCTAATGGGGAGCGGCGTGTCTTTCTCCGTATATTTGCAGAAATGGAAAGACACGTCGAGAGCTGGAAGAGCACAGTTTTGGGTGAAAAAATGGAAGTTGCTGTCTATGGACATTATGGACCCGCAATCCTTCTTTTTCCATTCGACGGCGAAAATTATTTAAGCTATGAGGAACATGAAGTCATCGCCGCGCTCACACCGTACCTCGATGCCGGCCGCCTCAAAGCATTCACAATTAGCTCGATGGACCGCGAAAGCTGGCTGGCGGAGGATATTCCGCCGCGCCAAAAGTCCATTCGACATCAACAATATAATCGTTATATCACGGAAGAAGTCGTGCCGTTCGTAGCGCGAAACATGCGGAGCGCGCATCCCGTGATCTATACCGCCGGCGTATCGCTCGGCGCGCTTCATGCCGTGAACTCCTTTCTCCGCCGTCCCGATTTATTCGAAGGGGCTATTGGCCTTTCGGGCCGATATGATTTAAAGGCTTGGACAAATGGCTATTACGATAACGATGTCTATTTTAACTCCCCACTGGATTATCTGCCAAATCTCACCGGTCCGGCTCTCACAAGCCTGCGCCAAAAGCAGAAGATCTTTCTCCTCGCATGCAGGGGAGCTGGTGATGATCCGGATGCAAGTTGGGCGATGGGGCAGCTCCTTGGGTCGAAGGGTATCAAAAATTGGGTCGATCTATGGGGCGAAGAATACGGCCATGACTGGCCCACCTGGCGTGCTATGCTCCTGAGTGTGATTGCCGCCAACTTTTGATGGAAACGAGCAATAAATTTCGAGTGCATAGTTGCCCCTTATGGAATGTTCTTGAGTCAAAAATGTTACCCAAAGGCTGTTGCGCTTTCCGTTTTTCACCTTCTCTGAGAGCGCATGAAATACAAAATATCCCGGTGGTATCGTGGATATTTGTTAGCCTTTAGTACGCTTGAATACCATCGGTATGGCTGAAATTTCTGATCTTACTCTTCGACGTCGGCATATTCCAGAAGAAAGCCCTTTAACTGGACCTTCTGGACCTTCTATGTTTTCAAGCTCGCAAATGCGGATCGAAGACAGCCGCTTGTTTTCTGAGCTATTCGACGAACTTGGCGAAGCCGTATTGATATCCGACCATACGGGACGCATCGTACGAGTTAACAAAGCAGCCGTACGGATTCTTGGAATGCCCGCCGAACGTCTGCGAGGGCTTATGCACGATGATCCGATCTGGCAGGCGGTGCGTGAAGACGGCACCCCGGTACCTATCTCGGAATTGCCCGCCACAAAAGCCCTTCGAACGCGGAAGCCCATTTCAAGCATCGAAATCGGCATCGTCCGGTCCGATGGGTCACTCGTGTGGATCCTTGAGAGTGCCGCACCTATCCTGGATGAATCGGGTGAAGTGAGCGGAGTCATCGTAACATTTCCAGACATTTCTATCGCGGTTCAGCATCGCCAGGACCTCCGGGAATTGAATGAGAAGTATCAATTAGAGCGCGACCGCGCCAATGAGGCAAACCGACTCAAGTCAGCATTCCTTGCGAATATGTCGCATGAGATTCGCACGCCGATGACAGCTATCCTCGGTTTTTCGGATGTGCTCACGAGCGAACTTGCTGGAAAGGTCCAGGACCATCACTACACCTTCCTGCGCTCGATCAATGTTTCCGGACGCCGGCTCCTTGCCTTGCTCAACGATATTCTCGATCTTTCCAAAATCGAAGCCGGCCATGTCGATGTCGAAGATTCCGAACTCGATGTTTCCGCGGAAGTCGAAGCTTGCGTTACGCCGCTGACCTGGATCGCGAAACAGAAATCGCTTGGGATGAACATCGATATTTATCCGGACCGCGTCATCATCAAAGGCGACCGCCACCGCTTCGCACAAGTCTTGACAAACTTAGTCAGCAATGCGATCAAGTTTACCCACACCGGTTCAATAAGCGTCCGTGTGGCGATTGAAGGCGAAGCCGATGCAGCCCGGCAGGTTCGGATCGAAGTCGAAGACACGGGTATCGGTATCAGCCATGAGTTCTTGCCAAATCTGTTCGAAGAATTCCGGCAGGAGCATTCCGGAATCACCAAAGAGTTCGGCGGGACCGGCCTGGGGCTCGCCATTTCGCAACGGCTCGTCACCAAAATGGGTGGCACGATCGGGGCTCGATCCCAGGAGGGCAAAGGATCGGTCTTCACGGTCCGGTTCCCTCTCGTTGCTATCGGCCGCGCGCCCATCGTTATAAAAAAGGAAAAAGAAGAAGAGGCACTGGAGGAACCCACGTCGATCGAACCAACCTCGAAACCCCCGGTGGGGGAGGGCGAGCAACGACTTCCCCATATCCTGGTCGTCGAAGACAATATCGAAACGCAACGGCTGATAGGCGCCTATCTCCGGGATGGGTATCGGCTCACGGCGGCCCAAAACGCCGAAGAAGTGTGGGCCGCGCTCAAAAAAGAAGTTCCTGATCTGATTTTGATGGATATCAATTTACCGGGCCGCGACGGTCTTGCGATCACGCGCGATATTCGCTCCGGCACCCGCTGCCCAAAGGTTCCAATTGTTGCGCTCACCGCCTTCGCCATGGCCGGCGACCGGGAAAAATGTCATGAGGCCGGCTGCACGGACTACCTCTCGAAACCGGCGACCCGCCGCGAGGTCCGCGATATCGTAAGCCGCCTCACGGTGAAAGAACGATAAACTCCCGATAGGAATGCACCCTTCGAGACGACGTTGTCGGTAGCGTTCAATGACTTCCGAGTTTCGGTTTAGCCATCATAATAATATTTACAGCGAAAAGACTGGGAGCACGATCGATGAGCCAGCGCGGCATGGAATAGCCGGAATAGGCTTCGCGGGTGATGTTGTACCCCGCTTGTTCTATTAATTTTCGCGCGGAGCGAAGCGTGAAAAATCGCAGGTGCGTTTTGTCCAGAATCCCGGAATCGGTATAGTCGAACCGGCCGCGGAGCAGTCCCAGCCGGACCCGTAAATTAGCAACATTCGGTACGCTAACGACAATCTGGCCGCCGGAAGCTAATAAGATACTTGCTTCGCGGAGAATATTGAGCGGATTGCGCGTATGCTCGATCACGTCGCCAAATAAAACGATGTCGAAATCCTTCTTTCCTGCACCGATAACTCCCTGCGTCCAGCCGGGCTGTTCCAGTTCGATTGGCAACACGGCATCCAATCGAGTAGCGGCGGCACGGAGCGCTTCCTTGTCATTGTCGATGCCTGTAACAATACAGTGCTTGCGCTCCCGCAGTGCCTCGCCAAGAATTCCGGTATGGCACCCGGCATCGAGGACGCTCGAGCCCTCAGGAATCATTCGAAATTGTACGGCATGCGTGCTCACCGGATCATCTAACCGTAAATCGAAATCATAAGCGTGAGCGGAGGTCATGGAATTGGAAAGCCTCGCAATTTTAGGTTGGCGAGGTAAGCTGCTCGATCCAGCGGTTAATATAAGCAACCGACTCCATCGACATTTTATGACGGCCTTTGTATTCGTAATACTCCACGTATTCCACGGCTACACTTTTCGATTCCAGAAAAATCCGAGTTTTCTGAGACGCCTCTTTCGAAAGAACTTCGTCATTCGAGCCGTGCGCAAGCAGAACTCGCAGGTTGGTATTCCACTGTTTCCAGCCTCGGACCGAATTCGGAAGAAAACCAGACATCGGAATGATGCCGGTCGTCTGGATGGTGCCACGCAATCCGATCAAGAGCGCCATCGCTGCGCCCTGGCTGAATCCCCACAGGAACAGCGGCGAGTTCTGTGAACCGGTCCGTTCGACATGGAATTGTATATCGCGCGTGAGCATCCGCTCCGATTTGTTCACGGGCCGGATGTTTTTGGTTTCTAACATACTCTCCGCTTCGGGCGGAAACCACTCGAATCCTCCCAGTTCAGAGTCGAATGGCGCCTGAATGGCAATGACCCGAAATTCCGGATCGAGCAGCCCCTCGATCGAGAAAATCGTTTTCGCCTCCGCCGCACGGCCATGGAGCAAAAGGACGAGCGGGGACGTGCCGGAAGATCGGCCCTCCTCGACGCTCCGAGGATTTCGTTCCAGATATGGAAGAGTGTCTGTATTCGCCAAAGAGTTCGGAACTTCGCAGCTCCGCTATTACGTTGAAGCGCATCCAACACACGGGCGGCCCATACGGTTTATGGAATTGCACGATCGGGCAACAGCAATTCTTTCAGCATTCATCATTTGCCCCTTTGGCGAGGTAGCTCAGTCGGTTAGAGCGTCGGAATCATAATCCGCAGGTCGTGGGTTCGAATCCCTCCCTCGCTACAAAATAATGCGCGATATACTCCCTTCGCCCATGCCCATTGAGATCGATGAAGAAGCCCTCGAGGCCGCGCGGCGAGAATTGAATGGTGAACTGCCCGACTCAACCGAACGTCGCGAATTTACCTTTGCCTGTAATTTCTCGGAAATTCCCTCCAATGGCCGCCGCGGAAAAGTGGTAACTATCGACGAGCGGGAAATTGCACTATTTAATTTAAATGGCGAGATATTCGCCATCTCTAATATCTGCCCGCATGAGATGTCCCCGCTTCTCGCCGCGGGCTTCGTCGATTGCGAAGCGCGAACGGTCGCGTGCCCGCTGCACGGATGGACGTTCGAAATTCCGACTGGTAAACTTATCGGCGCAAGCGGAAGTATTCCCGTTTATGACTTGAAGCTGGCGGATGATGAGGTGTGGGTGAAGGAGAAGACAAAATAAAAATGGAGAATGGTGTAACAAAATCACTTTTTGAAGGTTGTTTCGACATGAGAAAAATTCATCTTTCCCTTTTTTTCATGATAATCTCCACTTCTTCACCAGCTCAGACGATTATGCTTGGGCCAATTACGAAGGTTGCCTTTTGCGTCGGGGATACAATGGTCGTGCCTTACGAGGCCAGTGGAGCGTTCGGTTCTGATAACTTTTTTTACGCACAACTTTCTGATGCCAGCGGTTCATTCTCCACATTTACAAACTTTGGTCACGACACAGCATCGAATGGAAGCATATCAATAATCCTTGGAGGTTTGGGTTCTCACTACCGAGTGAGAGTTGCGAGTGGAACTCCTGCTATAACGTCACTCGAAAACGATTCTGATATTGAAGTCGAAAGATACCCCAATCCTACAATTACAGTTAATCGTAGCGAAGAGGTATTCCAATATTTTGACTCATCAGCACGCGTGATCGGCTTGACCGGAGAACCAGTACACTTTCAAGTTAGCGGGGCTCAACCGGGAGATAGTTACTTCTGGCATTTTAATCAAGACGCATCCATCTCGGCATCCACTATCGATTCGCCAGAAGTGGTCTATGACACAGCAGGTATAAAGTCGTGTTCTGTTACCGTGACCAATATAGGAGGATGTAGCGTGACACTTCAAGCTGCATTTTTAATTGCCAGTTGTACACCTGTTATTCCATCAAATGTTTATGTCGTGAAAGGCGACACTGCTAACCTTAACTACCGCTATATTTTGGTTCCAGCAGGTGCGAGCTACCATTCTGGTGGACTTATTCTCAGTACAATCTTTGTCGAGAGCGGCGGTTCACTCACGGTGGGCGATGGTGCAGAAGGCGTTGTTTATCTCTTAAATGGGGCTTCGATAACAATTGATGGGTTAGAAGGTCCTGGCTCCTATGTTGTGCCTGAAAATTTTCCCATCGGGACTACATATTTCGGCGATCTTTTAGACAGCATTCAATGCGGATCGCTTTCATTTGATTATTCGCAACTCTCCGTTGCTGTTCCATCCCCTTCGAATTTAACAATTCTTCAATCCGGCGATCATCTTTTGGTGAATGACGAAGGATTGCCAATTGAAATCCGCATCTCGAATATCCTTGGCGCGGAAGTGCTTTCGCAGAGTGGTTCCGGCGCGGTGGATGTCGATCTTTCGGCACTTCCGGCTGGGGTTTATTTCTCGATGGTTGAGGCTGGGAACGACCGTGCAGTGAAGCGCATTGCGGTAGTCCATTAGGGATACTGCATGACGCGCGCCGAACTTACCAACTGCATCAAAGCAAAGGCCCTCGAAATAGGCTTTACGAAGGCGGGCATTACCTCGGCCGCGCCATTCAATGAAGCCGCCGATCGTTTTTCCGCATGGGTCGCTGGCGGCGCGCATGGCCTCATGAAGTGGATGGAGCGCGACCACGATAAACGCCGCGATGTTCGAAATATTCTGCCAGACGCGAAAAGCATTCTATCGCTTGCGCTGAATTATTATACGGCAAGAAGCAACCAGGACCATAGCGACCTAAAAATCTCCCGGTATGCGTGGGGCACCGATTATCACGAGATAATGCCTAAAATGTTGAAGCAATTGCTTGGCGAAATTCAACAAATTATTCCGGGAGCGGAAGGCCGTTATTACTCCGATACCGGTCCCCTCCTGGAAAAGGCGATCGCCGAACGGGCCGGCGTGGGGTGGCGAGGAAAGCATACCAATCTCATTACGCGCGAGCAAGGCTCATGGGTGTTTCTCGCGGAGATCATTTTGAATATCGATCTCGAACCTGATCCACCCGCCGAAGATATGTGCGGGACTTGCACACGCTGCATCGAAGCATGTCCGACGGATGCGCTCCAGCCTTACGAGATCGATGCCACCCGCTGCATCGCCTATCTTACGATCGAGCTAAAGCCGGAGCATGAAATTCCACCGGAGCTTGCTAGTAAATTGGATGGCTGGGTATACGGCTGCGATATTTGCCAGGAGGTCTGCCCGTGGAATCGTTTTGCGGAACCGAGCGCGATCGCGGAGTTCGCGCCGCGCGAGGAAATCGTTTTGCTCACTCGTGAACAAATCGAAACGATGGCACAAGAAGAGTACGCCGAACGTTTCTATAAATCGCCGATGAAGCGGGCGAAACTCGCCGGACTAAAACGAAATCTCAAAGCATCCAAGCTATTATAGTAATCTCATGCAATCTTCGAATCATCATCACACCCATCTCAAGCGCCACGAAGTTCATCCGGTAATTATCATTGGCTCGGGGCCGGCGGGATTTACCGCCGCGCTCTATACCGGGCGCGCGAATCTAAATCCCATCGTATTCGAGGGCGATCAGCCGGGCGGCCAACTAACCATTACAACAGAAGTTGAAAATTATCCTGGCTTCGTACATGGGATTCAGGGGCCAGAACTAATGGACGTTCTCCGCAAGCAAGTGCAGCGGTTTGGCGCCGACTGCAAATTCGAAACCGTGACAGCAGTCGATTTTTCGAAACGACCGTTCAAAATTACGGCAGGCGAGAAAAAGTACTATAGCGACTCCGTTATTATTTCGACGGGGGCGCGCGCAAAGCTCTTGAATATCCCTTCCGAGGAATTATATATGGGCTATGGCGTGAGCGCGTGCGCAACCTGCGACGGATTTTTCTTCAAAAATCAGGATGTGCTCGTGGTGGGCGGCGGCGATACGGCCATGGAAGAATCGAATTATCTTACACGGTTCTGCAGTTCGGTCACCATCGTTCACCGTCGTGATGAATTCCGAGCGTCGAAAATCATGTTCGATCGCGCAAAAGAAAATTCGAAAATCAAGTGGCGTACCAATCAGGAAATTATCGAGGTGTTAGGTGCCGCTGATGAGAAAGGACGCAAAACGGTTACCGGCGCAATTCTCCGCAATACAGCAACCGGCGCTACCGAAACAATTGAAACGAATGGAATTTTTGTCGCTATCGGCCACTCCCCGAACACCGAATTATTCCGCGGCCTGATCGACATGAACGAGCTTGGATATATCGAGACAAAAGGAAAAACCTCCTTCACCAACATCCCCGGCGTTTTTGCTTGTGGCGATTGCCAGGATCACGTTTATCGCCAGGCCGTGACTGCTGCCGGCACGGGATGCATTGCCGCCATCGATGCCGAACGCTGGCTCGACTCGAACCCGCTAATCTATGGTTACGAACCGACGCATGACGTCACGGATATTATTATGGAAGAGGAAATTCCACATCATGCTGCGGCATAGGTCGGTTAGCCTATTTGATCTTTTTGGATTTCTCCAGGTTCTGCCTTAAGGATTCTTTGGCGATGCGAGCAATCAATTTCGTGAGCATGGGTTTTCCGTACTCAAAATGAATGGCTGACTTTGTTCCGCTAAATCCTTTTAGCTCCGCTTTGAAAATTGCCATGACGCGAGGATATACGTAAATTGCGTAATGATTTTTCGCGGCCGCAAACCATACCACAATTCCTTTCTGCTTAAAAGCCGGCATGCTATAGCTTATAGCTTCTTCAGCATCTGGCAGGGCTTTGCGCAGTATCTGGCGCAATTGTATCATAACCGCCTGCTTCTCTTCGGGAAGAGATTCAATATATTGATCGGTGGTTTTGTACTTTTTCATGATGCTATGCCTTCGTGTCAATCATGGAAAACACAAATGTGCCCAGAATTACCAGCATATTGATGCTGACAACGGCGGTGTACCGGTGATGCAGCGTATCGAACTCCGACTTTGCCTGAACGTATTCGGTGGTTTGCTTCGGATGATCGAAATCGCCGATGGTGGCGCGGAGCGTATTCATTCTTCCCGTAATATTCGAGGAATAGAACCACAAAAGAACTCCCGCCACGATAAGCAGCCCGAACTCGGTTACTCGTAAACCCTTTGCGCTGTTCCAGTTGAGGATGAGCAGGATGATCGAGCTAACGAGCGCTACGGCCCAGCAGGCCCATTCAATGTTATTCATGCGTCCGAGAATAACGCCGTTAATTGCGCCGGCAAGAGTCTTCGATGGCGATTGCTGGAAGATCGGCCCCGCGACCGCATATCCAAGCATAAGGAGCGAACCGAGCCAGACGCCGAGCGAGAGAGATTTGAGGATGGAAAGGATCATGATTAGTATTCTTCTTTCCTGTTCATTACTTTCGTGATCCAAATAATCTTTGAGGAATCCTCAATCTCATAAATGATTCTATAATCACCGGAGCGAACGCGATAAATGTTCTGAAATCCCTTTAACTTCTTGATGCCATGCGGTCTTGGATCGGAGGAGAGGCGGTCGAGAAGCGGAGCAATCTGTTGTTGAACCGAAAGCGGGAATTTCCGCCAATTTCGCACAGCGGCGGGTGTGAACTTAAGCTCGTACACGGCGAGAAGTTTCTTCCATTTCGGCCTTTAGGTCGCGCCAGGAGATACCGGGCTCTTTAGGCTCTCGTTCTGCTTCTATGCCGTCGAGGAAATCTTGCCACTCTTCGCCCCATTGAGCGAGATCGACCAACGCGGCAATGCGAGCCCCGGTGTCATCCGTAACGTATTGAATGCCTTTCATAGCTAGCTATAACCCTTCGAACTACAAACTGATTCGCGAGTTGCTCGGACGCAACTTATGTGGTTTTCGTGTGTTTCTGGAAAAATGAAAAGCCTATTTGGTTTATTTCTTCTGCTAATTCTCGGATGTAGTTCTTCCGCAGGTCCTGCTTCATCCGAACTTTCGTGTCCTCCTCCGCCTGGATGGATTGAAAATGTTGCGCCCGGTACTTTTGCCGGAACCTGGATTCTCGGAAACGACACCTTCCCATGCACTTGCAAGATTGCTGACGCCGACACTTTCTTCACTGGGACGGTCAGGAATGATTCCACACAGGAAATCTTGAATTTACTTCCAAATGGACCCTTTGTAATTTTTTGGGATGCAGCCACTCCATGTGGCTATAGGTATTTTCACGCATTCAATGACAGGGACAGCAGCAATCTCTATGGTGACTCAGATCGGACTGACCTTGAGGGCCCTTGGCTCTCAGGTGACGGAGATACATTGTCGTACACGACATGGCGAGGCGATAGTGTAATAAACATCGTTGCTGTTCGCAAGTAAGGCCCAAAGTCACTGGAATTAAACCCCCTCCCTCTCCGTTTCCCAGCCTTCTAAATTCAAAACCCGTCCCCAAACGGGGGACGTCGGATGAGCAATCATCCGACTTGGCTGCCGAGGCGTTTATAGCGCGAAGTCGCGGCAGCATTTATTCGAGCGCTATCATAAGACATAACATGCCTGTTACCAAAGAGATGAAGCAGCAGTTTGCTGCAAAGTTCGGCAAAGCGCCGAACGATACGGGGAGCGCGGAAGTCCAGATTGCGATCCTTACCGAACAGATCAATTCCCTCACCCCTCACTTCGAGAAAAATCCCAAGGACCACCACGGTCGCCGCGGGTTGCTGCAGATGGTCGGCAAGCGCCGCAGCCTGCTCGATTATCTCGCCAAAAAGGACGTCACCAAATACCGCAAGCTCATTCAAGAGCTCGATATCCGCAAGTAGATTCTGAGTGCTTAGTACTGAGTGCTCAGTTTGCATTCTCACCATTAAGCCCCATCACTTTCGATGGTTCACGTCAGAAAAAAATTTCAAGCATAACACATTAACGCTCAGCACTTAGCACTGAGCTCTCAGCACTTAAAAATGATTTACGAAATAGAATACGGTCACGGCAAAAAAATGTCGTTTGACGTCGCTCGCTACGCAAAACAATCCAACGGATCGACCATGGTCCGGTTGGGTGACACAATGGCGCTCGTTGCCGCCGTCGCCGCCGAAAATGAGAAGGAAGGCATCGACTTCATGCCACTGCAAGTCGAATTCCGCGAACGGGCCGCTGCCGCAGGAAAAATTCCTGGTGGATTTTTCAAGCGCGAAGGCCGGCCCACCGAAAAAGAAATTCTCTCCGCACGCTTGATTGACCGCCCCATTCGCCCGATGTTCCCGAAAGAATGGCGCGTCGAGACGCAGGTCGTTGCCACAATTTTCTGCTCCGACCAGGAGCATGATGCCGATACGATAGCCGCCACGGGCGCTTCGCTCGCGTTGTTGCTTTCGGATATTCCATTCGAAGAAGCCGTCGCCGAAGTACGCGTTGCGCGTGTTGGTGGAGAGATTATTATCGATCCCACATTTTCAGAACTGGAAACGGCCGATTACGAATTCGTTGTCGCCGGTACGAAGGATTCGATCCTGATGGTCGAAGGCGAGTGCCATGAAATCAGCGAGGCCGATTTTGTCGAGGCGCTCCGCCATGCTTCGAGCGCTATTCGCGAGCTGTGCGCCGGTCAGGATCGCATTTTAGCCGAGTGCGGCATTGCAAAGAAAAAGCGCATTCAGGACGAGCATATTATGGATGCCGCGCTTGTCGCGCAGATCGAGGAACTTGCGGCCGCTAAACTTCGAGAATTGGCGCGTACCGTCCTTGCGAAAGAAGAACGCTCGCACCAAACCCATGAGGCGAAGGAATTCGCGCGCAAATCGATCACGGAAAAAGTTGGCGAACTCCAATACGAACATATCAAAGGCGATGTCGATCATATCCTTTACGACATCGAGAAGCGCGAGATGCGCAATATGATCTTGGAAAACAATATTCGTCTGGACGGCCGTAACTCGACAACGATTCGCCCGATCAAGTGCGAGGTCGGCATTCTTCCCCGCGTACATGGATCGAGCCTGTTTACACGCGGGGAGACGCAATCGCTGACAAGTTGCACGCTGGGAACAAAACGCGATCAGCAGTCAATCGAAGGTTTGCAGCCGGAGACGACGAAGCGATTTATGCTTCACTACAATTTCCCGTCGTATTCGGTTGGAGAAGTGGGGCGATATTCCGGAACGGGACGCCGCGAAATCGGCCACGGAAATCTTGCCGAACGCGCGCTGAAGGGGTTGATTCCTGCCGAAGCGGATTTTCCGTATGCACTTCGCATCGTGAGCGATATTTTGGAATCGAACGGTTCCTCCTCCATGGCAACGGTCTGCGCCGGTTCGCTTGCGATGTACGACGCCGGCGTTCCGCTCAAAAAACCAGTCTCCGGCATTGCGATGGGCCTGATTAAGGAAGGAGATCGCACGGCGATCCTTTCCGACATTCTTGGCAACGAAGATCATCTGGGCGACATGGACTTCAAAGTCTGCGGCACCCGTGATGGCATCACCGCCTGCCAGATGGATATGAAGATTAAGGGCATCGACTTCACGCTGCTGGAGAAAGCCCTCATGCAAGCGCGCGACGGCCGCATGCACATTCTTTCGAAGATGGATGAAGCGCTTAGCGCCCCGAAATCGGAGCTTTCTCCCTATGCGCCGCGCCTTACGACGATCAAAGTTCCGGTCGACGCGATCGGCCTTGTCATTGGACCTGGCGGCAAGACGATTCGTCAGATTCAAGCAGAGTCCGGAGTCGAAATCAATATCGAAGAAGATGGAACGGTTACGATCGCGGCGCTTTCGGGCGAAGCATCGGACCGTGCAAAGCAATTTATTCAGGGCCTCATCGCCGAGCCGGAAGAAGGCGCGACCTATACCGGCCGTGTTACTCAAGTGCGCGAAGGCTTGGGCGCGATTGTGGAATTCATGCCGAGAAAAGAAGGATTGCTCCACATTTCCGAGATCGATTATCAGCGCGTCGAGAATGTCTCCGACCTTATTCAAGTGGGTGACGTATTCGATGTAAAGCTCATTGCCGTCAAGCCGGACGGTAAGTTCTCACTTTCTCGCAAAGCGCTGCTCCCGATGCCGGAAGGCTATGAAGAGCGCCCGCGCGAACACTACGGCGATCGCGGTGGTGACCGAGGCGGCGATCGCGGTGGACGCGGCGGCGGCTTTGGCGACCGACGCGGTGGTGGAGATCGACGTGGCGGCGGTGAACGACGCGATGGCGGCGGCCGCGGCTATGGCGGCGGCGGTGGACGAGGGAGATAATAAATAATCGCAACGTTAAACTATTTTAAACCCCAATCACTTTTGTGATCGGGGTTTTCTTTTATTTTCAGTCTAAATATGAGTTTCTGGTCTACGCAACTTGCTGCCGACTATTATGCGAAAGGGCGGCCATATTTCCATCCCACGGTCATTTCCCAAATCGCAGAATATCTTCAAGATTTCATACCATTCGAACGAGCCCTTGATGTTGGATGCGGTACGGGGCTGTCTACCGTTGCATTGAAGCAGATTGTTTCTCACGTCTCTGGCATTGATGTCTCTCCTGAAATGCTTCGGCATGCACCGTCCGATGAATCACTAACTTTCATCGTCGCATCGGGTGAGGCAATACCCTTCGGTGATGCATCGTTCGATCTTATTAGCCTTTCCCAATCGTTCCATTGGCTCGATCGTTCGAAATTTTTTGCCGAGGCAAGAAGAGTGTTAAGGGCGGGAGGTTGGATTGTCGTTTATGATAATTACTTCTCGGCTCTGATGCGTGAGAATGAAAACTTCCAGCCGTGGTTCGCCGAGTATTTGAAGCGATTCCCAACTCCGCCCCGTCCAAAAGTTCAATTTACGGAGGAGGATGCGAGATCGGAAGGTTTCGATTTTCGGGACAAGGCAATGCATGAAGAATGGCCGGAGTTTAGCCGTGATTCGTTGATTGCATACCTCTTTACACAGAGTAATATCAGCGCAGCAATTGAGAAAGGCAACTCCATCGAAGTGATTAGAAACTGGATGGAAGTCGAACTTTCACGATTTATTCCGGGCGATAACATCGTTCACATCGCATTTGGAAGTCCGATCTGGTATCTTCAGAAAATCCGGAGGACATAAATTATTGGCAATCGAGCGCGCCTTCGTCAATCCACTGCCCTATTTTCAGGACCTGGTTCTGTGGCAGCGCCGGCTGCGGCGGCGGCGGCATTCGCGTGTTCGCATTGAATTGGATGATCGCCTGGAATAGCCGGCTGCCGCGCGCATCGCCCGGCTTCACATTCTGTCCATTCACGGTTCCCGAATAGGTCAGCGCCGTGAAACCTCCCTTACCCGAACCCGCATCGTGGCAGCCGCTCGCCCCACAACTTGCGGAGAGCGTAGGGAGAATATCGCGCGTAAAACAGAGTAACGAATCACCCGCCCTATTTAGTGTAATGATCGATTCCGAAAAGAGATTGTTGTTCGCGAGTGACGTCGCGCGAACGGTCGCTTGCACGCCATCGGAGTCAATGGTGGCAGGCGGAGTGTAAAGTCCTGCATCGTTAATTGCTCCAGGCCCGCTGGTAACGTCCCAACGAACGGGGGGAACAATCGTGATCGTGTCTAGATAGAACTGGAGTTGCGCATTCGTTAGCAGCGTCGCCGACCGTGGGTTTAATGTAAAGGCGGTATCGAGAGGCGGAAGAATGGTGACCGGGCAAATCACGGCGCGGTTCGAATTCTCGTCCGAGGAGACACGGATATTTACGATCGTTCCAGGCGCGAGTGTTCCTGGCGCCGCATAAGTGGCCGTAAGGCCATTCGCAACGATCGTCCCGTTATTCGTACCTTCCACGGACCACGCTACGGCACCGGTATGGGAGAATCCGAGAATGGTCGCGGATAACGCAAGATGCCCACCGCTCGACACCGCCGCGGAGACCGGCGAGATGTGAACTTCGGTTAGGTCAACGTCGGGGTTAGTATCGATCGTGTATTGGCAGCCGGAAAGTAAGTAGGAAGTTTGGAAGAGGAAGTAGAAAAGGAAGGACGCAAGAATCCACCGCCGGCGCGCAGGCGTATAACGTATGGTTTTATCGATGTTCAATCGTTTCATACTTCAATAAAATACATGCAGTTGCCCCGTCCATTGGCCCGTGTGGGTTCCGTTTCCGAAGAATGGACCTTTATCCAGCACGCGATATTCGGGCCGAATTTCGATATACGGGAATGGAAAAAATTCGAGACCCGCGAGAAAGGCGGTAGCATATCCAAGGGCCTGCCCCGGATACACTTCTGTCATGCCCCAATCGTAGCGCCATTCGGCAGCGAGCCATGAAGTAAGTTCCAAACTTCCAATCACGCTCCAATTTCGGACGATCCGATTCGCCGCGTCCTTGTTGTAGAGTCCCTCGAAAAATAAAGTCGCTTTATCGGCCAGGCCGATTCCAGCGAAACCATTGAACATTCGGAATGAACCATTGACAAGAACCGAACCGCCGAGTTCGCCATTCAAACCTTGTTCGAGCAATTGCGGCCAGAGCACGACGCGCGCTGAAAGGCTGGGATGCGAAAAATCGAAATTCGAGGTGATGATCCCGATCGTCGGATCGATCTGCGCGAGATTGCGTGCATTGAAGAATCCCGCATTTACCGTGAGCCATCGGATGCCTTCGTAGGTAAGCTCCGCGCCAATCTCGTTGTAATAGGGCGGAATAAGCGCAATACTCTGAATGGCCGCTTCCTGATGCGCGAAAAGGGTATGGTCATCCTGCCGAATGCTGATACTCGGCTCGATCATTCCAACGCGAATGGAAGGTAGCGTGATGCTGGGTTGATACATCAACGTCGCGTCATAATCGGTTTCGCCGGGATAGAGGCTGCTGGAAAAATTCGGTTTGCTGCGCACATACACGCTTGCCCAGTTGATGTTCGTGAACATCGTCAGCTCGGGAGTCGGGATGAAGCCGAGCGACGTTGTAAGCTGCATCGGAATGAGTAATTCCTGACCGGTCGTCGAGAGCCGTACAAGCTGAAATCGCGCATCGCCACCTGGGACGACCGTGCCGTGATAAAGCATGTTCGTCGCCGGAATGCCGGAGGTATCTTCCCCGCCCCAGTGGAACATCCCGGTTTGGCTCATCATCTCCCATCCGAGCTCCGTACGGAGTCCGCTGCCTTGTGGATCGAAATGGCAGGCAGAACATCGAGTACCCGTGAGCAAGGAAAACCGCGGGATGGCCACGCACCGGGTTGTTAAAAAAAATGTAAAAAGAATGAAAGCGATAAGCGGGACAGAAGCGACAATACATTCGCTGACATCCGATACGCTATACCCAATACCCGATACCCGATTCTTCATTTCGGAATAATTTGAATTTTCGCAACCTTGGTAGTTGCATCGAAGGTGACGGGATAGCCGAAAGAGCCATCTTGCTGCATTGGTCCCAACGGTTGCGTTGCGGGCCCTTGAATAACCGATCCATCGAGCGCGAAAAGCGAGCCGTGGCAACTACAATGAATATCGAGATGCGAAAGCTGGTTATCGACCGCGCAGCTTTGGTGCGTACATTTCATCGAAAACGCATGCACTATTCCATCGGAAGTCAAAGTGACCATTACGCCGAATCCGTCCTGTCCCAACACGTTCGGAACCTGGAACGCGGGGTTGCCGGGTGTAAGCGCGGAAACATCGACGGAAATGCTGCCATCCGCGCCGATGGGTGTGGTGGTTTGCTCCGGCAGCAGCGGCACGGAGGTAGGTGTACAGGCCTGAATAAGTGGCAGCGCCACGTAGCCGAGCGCCGCGCCACCTGCTACCTTCGTCAAACCAGTGAGAAATTCTCTTCGTGTCGGATTCATATTTTCTTTAGACATCGAATGCCGCAGGTTGAATGCAAGAACCGTGCTCTACCAGGGAAATTGCACCCAAGATTCCGTTTGCGGTCGTCGGAGCGTTAAACATCATAATGGAGCGGACAACGAAATAAATTGCAAAGAGTATCATTGCGATCCCAAACCCCCGAGTAACGCGGCGCGTATTCTTGGGTGAGAACGACTTGTGCCGCCGATAGATCACGATCGCGAAAAGCGAAAGATAGGAGCCGATGCCCAGTCCCCCGGCGAGCAGAAAAAATACTTTTGAAACACTCGTCAGCGGCCCGGTAACGCCCAAATCCTTCAGGAACCGAGCCGCGAGCAGCCACCACGCAATCATCATGGGGTTCGTAAACGCAAGGGAGAAGCCGGTAATATAGGCCAGCCTCGTGCTTGCCAGCTTGCGCTGTGCCACGGTCGTCGAGGGATGCTCCGTAACAGGTACTCCCTCGACGGCCTCCTTGGGAACCCGCGGCGTAAGAAGTTTGCCCGTATATTTGCTCTCGCGAAAAATCCCGATCCCGAAAATCATCATGAGCGCCGCATTCACCAGCCAAAATATCGCCTCGACCTCGGGCGTTTGAAGAAACGGAGCGAGCCCATACAGCGCAATTGCGCCATATACGAAATCCGAAGAGACCGAGCCAGCCATGACTACCAGCGCGGATGCCAGGAACCCATTCAACGAACGGCGCGCGACCTCGATCTGCGATGCCCCAATCGGTATCGCCGCAAGAAAGCCCATAAAATAGACGCATACGAGAAAAAGAACCGTATTAAAAAGCGTACTCACGTTTTGGCTTGACCGTGATCGTTATGGGTGGTGTAGAGATTTGCACCAAAGCATCTGGCATGGTGCGACGATTGAAATGGGAAGTAATGTATTCAGCGATCTCCCCGACCGAAAGCCCATCGAAGCACCGCACTTCATTGCAGGACTTCCCGAATTTATTGATGCAGGATATGTTCCGGCACGGCGCAGGTGCCGAGAACGATCGCGAAGGCGCGTCCTGATTCGCCGGAACGTGATGAGGTTGTTCGGAATCATAGCCATACATTCGAGAATCCGTCGCGCCATAAATCGCGAGGATCATGGTCTTGTTTCGCATTGGGGTGAACCCAGCATCGTCCGCAATCCACTTGCGGCATGCCGAAATATGCAGCGGTCCGGTATCCCCAGAGATAAACATATCGCAAGCATCGATAAGTGCGGTATAGACTTCGATCGGCATATGCGGAACGATCACGATTTTTTGCTGGAGCCGTTTCGGTAGCTGGGCCATAAGACGCTCCTCCACGCCGGTATTTGAATATGCTTTTCCAAGAAGCACAGCGCGCACTACATCCAACCCTGTACAATGCAGAAGCAGCCTTGCCTGAACGTCGAATGGTATTTGCCCGAATTGTGAGGTCGCATCCGGATTCAAAAATATCAAGCCGTATCCCGGCTCCAATCCGTGGGAATTCAGGAATACCTTCGCCGTTTCAACTGAGGTACGCGACAGATAGACCGTATTGGTATTGAGTGAAAGCGCAGGCTCTTCAAATGTATTTCGCTCGACGATTTTTCCTCGGCCTCCCAAAAAATCGGTGATATAGGCTCGAGCATAATATGAGATATGCCGCCTCCCTTTCGCCTTCCATGCCCGAAGTATGTATGCCGCGAACGGCACATATAGCTGCATTACACGCGCCGGTTCGGGAAGTCTTCGCGCGTCCAAAAACGGGCCTAAATTCAGAATAACGGCAAACGATTCTTTCGAGATCAGCTCACGGAGGCAGTCGAGATCGCCCTCCGTGGGAAACCCTCGATCGCCAGTAACGAAATTATGTACATGAACGCCCGGCTTTCCCGCGATTAGTTCCCCTCCTATTCGATTGCATACGAAATGAACCTCCGCATTTGGGAAAGCGGCCTGAATTGCAGGGAGGCATTCCGAGGCCAACACTGTATCCCCGATACAGACATCGACCACAAGCAGAATCTTACAGGGTCCTTTTAAGTCGGCCTCAATGCGCTCCCATTGCTTTCGATACTTTCGCAAAACGTAAGACGCGACAGCATGGCTTCCGAAGATACCAACGAACGACCGCTCGAAAAATCGTGGCGCCGCGTGAGGATAGGCATCCGTCGCGCGGTCGAGAATGCGAAGCCCTATTTGAGAGAGTCCTCGGTTTAACATGCGTGTTCTACTCTCCGCGCCATGCCGCACCAATAATGCGTGTCACGGACGGAATTGATATTCAATGGATGCGAAAAGGCCCCCTGTAAATTGACGTGACTGGTAATTCGCAGTGCAAGCAATACCAATACCGAAGGAGCTATTCATCGGATAAAGCGCGGAAATCTCCGCGGCCGCGCCAAAGCTTTGCAGTGAACTGGGAGTGCTGGTTACACCAGTGGATATAGTGTAATATGCATAGGAAGAGCTATGGAATACCGGACCAGCCATCGCGCGAAGTTCGAGTGGACCTTCTTGAAAAGCCGCGCCCATTAAAATCGAAAATTCCCGAGCGCTCTCTTTCGAGAGTATCGGTACGGTCGAGCCAGGATGGTGCGCGATTTCGTCTCTAAGATCGCGAGTCCCATCACCTCGCGAATAGGAAAGAGCTATTGTTTTCCACTCATCTCGAAATCCGATTTCAGCATGCTCCCCCATCATTCGGATTTGCGAGAAAATCATGCCGCCCGAGGCGGAAGCAAACCAAAGAGAGGAATAAATATTGGGTGCCTGGTATCGGATATTTTGAAGCGGGTAAAAGTAATCGTTGGCGCGAGTCAGGCCAATAGATTCAGTGCGTAGAGTGAAGCCGGAAAAAATAGGAACGGATTCGTCGAGTTTAATGGAATAAAGCGGCTTCTCATCAAGCACGGTGTGATTCGCAACACGGTTGGTGCGGTTAGCTCGCATATTATACGATTTTTCAATTTCAGTCATCTTCACAGTCCCATTTTTCCATGCTGTACGATGAACTTCTATCGGACGGATCGCATAATGCAGTTCCACCGGTCCAGCCATATTCAGCACCGCGAGACCGGCCACACTGGCCACAAGAAATTCCGCAAGAATATTTCTCCATTGACCCCATAACGATGCCGAGGCCATCCGCTCGAGCATGTGCCCTCGGATCGCACTCGTCGAAAATGGTGACCGCAATTCGCGTAGCGGACCAAGTTCATCGACCAGATATTCGGAAAATGGAAATTTCATGCATCTTGAAATAATAACCCGGGCGCGTGAAGTCCGCCTTGGCGGATGGCAGTCTGCTTTTCGATGGCATGTTGCTGCCCAAACCCCGCTGCACCGTCCGCATCCATCAAAAACTCTTTTAATTTCATCCGAGCACGACCCAGGCGGGATTTCACTCCAGAGGCAGTTCCACCCTGGATCTGTTGAATTTCCATTATTGAGAAATCGCTCAATTCGAATAGCACCAGTGCTTCGCGCTCGCGATGCGGCAACCGTTCGAGCGCGGTCATCAGAAGTTTCAGATCGTGCGAAGATTCGGCCGTTGTCTCATATACAGAATCCGCGGCTTCCGCGAGCGGAGCGAACAAACGTCCGCGCCATTGCTTGCGACGTTGAAGGCGCACGGCGATCGTACTAAGGAACTTACGGAACGCGTTCGTATCCCGAAGCTTGGGAAAACTCTGGTAGGCCGCGAGTATTGTATCGCTCATCAGGTCCTGCGCGTCTTCATAGGAGCGTGTAAGCGCACGGCAGAGCCGCCATGTCACATGGCGCTCTTGCTCGACCAGCTCCCAGAATGAACCGTCTTCCAAAGTTACTTGCACGCGATTATCGCACGCTTCCCTTAGTTAGGTGACGGAACGAACGTAAAAGTTTCATGGGGAATTTGGATTTATCCAAAAAACTTCTTTCGGTATGCAAAAAATCTTCCCCTATGCACGAGCCCCGTGCTTTCGATGTTGCCGTGTCACGTAACATAGAAAATTTCATTCGCGTCTCCTATTTTTTTCGATGAGAACTTTTATTCTCGGCATCGTAATTTTTGTTTTACCGGGATGTGTGGCGAACGCGCAAATTCCGCAGGGCAGTATTCTTTGGCTCCGAGCGGACCGAGGGGTAATAATAAAGGATGGTCGGGTTGCGACATGGGAGGATCAAAGCGGCTTGGGACATGACGCCACCACGGCTAATCCCGGCCAACAGCCGGACTTCCTCGCTTTCGCGTCCAATGGGAAGCCCGCCCTTATTTTCCATGGCTGGAATTCCTTCCAGACACCGAATATTTTTCCGACTCACGGGGATTATTCAGTGGCCATCGTGGCAAAAATAAATAACACTATTAATATTAACAATCTCGTATCGGGGAATGGTCATGCAATTTATCTCGACAGTACCCTTTACCCTCGGATCGTGCATGAATCCTTTTTCAATCAAGAATATGGAACGATCGCAATGGATTCTAATGGTGCCTCTACCGTACTTGCGCTTTATTCCGAGGCGGACCAGCAAGCGCAATTATATGTGAACGGCGAGTTCGCAGATTCCTCCTACGTCGGGAGTACTTCGGATAGTACCATTGCCGTCGCTTCCTTTGTCAGTAGCTACTTTTTGCAAGGAGAGATTCAGGAAATCCTGGTTTATAATCGGGAACTCGATTCGAGCGATCGAACAGAGCTCGATACCTACCTGCGAACGAAATATGGTATCGTGCATGCATCTCCCAATCCAAAACCAGATAGCACCTTCACCGCGCTGCCCGCACCGGAACAGCTTTTCGCAAGGGGCGCAGACGATTCCGCAACCGTTCCCATTACTGGCACAATTTATCAAGAAGGGTTCGACTCCATTTATTTGCTGCAATTCAAGAATGGTACGGTTCTTTCGAGAAGCACTCTATTCTTGACCTATATAAATGGCACCGCGGCGTTCGCCTTTCTACCGCGCATTCACGCAGAGCTAAGTGAATACCGTTTTGAGGTACATCTTGTTGCCAGCGGGTTCGACTCGCTTATTGCACTGCGTGATAGTATCGTGTGCGGAGATATCTTTCTGCTCGATGGTCAATCGGACGCCATCTTTGGTTATAATACGTATCGGCCATCGAATGAATTCTTTCGTACATTCGGAGTCAACTTCAGCGAGAATTTACGCGATACCTTATGGTCGATCGGTGGCACTTATCGGTGGGGCAACGGAAATGCGGTGGGCGCTTGGGGCCAGCGCATCCAGGAAAATATAGTGGAGCAAGAACACATTCCCTCATGCTGCATCAACGGCGCCGTCAGCGCAACGAACATTGAATTGCATGAGCGCAACGATTCGGATAAATACAGTCTGCTCACCATCTATGGCCGAATGCTCTATCGAGCGACCCATTCTGGCCTATTGGGTGCCATCCACGCGATCTTTTGGGAACAGGGAGAAGCAAATTATGGGGTAGGATATTATGATAAGTTCCTAAAACTCTATTGTGCGTGGAAGCAGGACTATCCGGCATTAGAAAAAATCTATCTCTTGCAAAACCGGCCAAACTATTGCTATTGGTTCAACCAAGACATGCGGGACGCGCAGCGGTATATCGAAGATTCCCTACTCGATGTCGAAACGATCGCAAAAGCGGCAATGCCCTATTACGATGGCTGTCATTTCGAGGATTCCGGCTTCGATGCCTTGGGCGACCGGCTCTTCCTCTCGTTCGCTCGCGATTTTTATCATTCCGCCGATACTGACAACCTTCGAAGCCCTAATCCCATCTGGGCTTGGTGGACGCACTCGGACCATAGTCAAGCTGCCATTCTTTTTTCTCCACGTCACGCTCAAGTTCACGCGACTGACGATACCACGGCCGATGGTATTTTCGCAACCCTCAAAGATTACCTTTATCCCAATGATACCGACTCGCATGTAGAGTCTGTTGAATTCGATGGCGATACTTTGTTCGTCGATCTTGATCATCCAGGAAATACCAAATCTATCGCCTATCTGCCGGATCAGCATTATAATGGCAACGACACGGCGGTCTATGAGGGGCCGTGGATCGTGAATCAACGCGGATTGGGTGCGCTCTTGTGGTACAATCTTGCGATCGCCGATAATGTTTTCTCCGAGGTGGCGGCGATACCCGCTTCGAGGGACTTTACAATCATTCCTGATCCCACCGCGCGCTCGATTACTCTCGATCTCAGCAAATTTCCCGGGATTGCGCAGGTAAGGTTGGTTACCGGGGCGGGCGCAGTTGTGTGGAGGAAATCATTACCGGTGGGTCATTCCGATAAGATCACATTCGATCTTGAGAGCGAATCGTCTGGAAGGTATTTACTTCAAATTACGAATGGAAAAATAAGCGGCGAACAGAAATTTATTTTGGAACGATAAGTATTTCGCCGTGACCTACAACGCGAAGTTCAATACAATCGCACCGCATTGCCTTTGAATAAATACAGTGGCGCGGGAAAATTCGGGTGGTGAACGAGATAGAATTCCGAATGCTCGGAATAAATATTCAACTCATCGCCTACGTCCGCCGAAGTGACGATCGAATCCTGTGTCGAATCGAAATAGAGTGGCGCGAATTGATGGACGAGGACACGTCCAATGAGCGGTTGCGATAAATGAAAGTATAGCATCGCTTCGTGTGGCACGCGTTGCTTCTGAATGAACGTGGTGTCGATTCCATCGCCTTTTAGATTCAACCGGGCGCTCAAAAGCTGCCGCGCTTCGGGAAAATAAATATGGGCTGTGCCGTCGGGATAGAATTGTATTTGTTCGGGCGGATGCGTCAGATTGCACGATTGGCATTCGGCCGTCATTTTTGGCAGCGAAGGGTGGGCGGCGGGCTCGGAGGTACGGTAGACGCGAACAGAAATAGAATCGCCAATCCATTCATGCGCGCCGATGTGATACTCATTCGGATTCACAGCCGGCGCGCCGGTTCCGAAAAGAAGATCGGCCGCAATGCCTGGATGCAACAATAGACCGCAACTTCCAAATGAGAGCGCGCTCGCGATCAGGACCATTACCGATACATTCCGATTCGTTCGCATGTTACTCTTGTTCCTTCACGGCTTCAGCATCGACAAAGCCTTCTTCCCCATCGACCGATACGGAATACAAATCTCCTTCGCGCGCAAGCAAGATTATCGTACTCCCATGAGGCAAAATTTTCAGCACTTCACGCTTCGTCTTATCTTTATAAACTGCGACCCCTTCGGTCGCAGTAACTTTTAATAAGGTGGTCTTTTTTAACGCTTTTTCGGTGGCCGCGGTCTTTGCATCCGCGGTAGCTTTGGCTTCCGCTGCCGCTTTCGCCTCCGCCGCGGCTTTCACTTCGGATGGTGTGGGTTCGGGGGTCGCCGCTGCATGATAGTGATGAGGAGTAAATCGTGGTTTCGAGGTGACCTCGGCGTTGACAGCGGTTCCCGGCAGGAGAGTAGTATCGCTGTGCCCCATCGTGTAGAGGATCAGCATAAGTCCCTCCGAAGACGCAATATCGTATTGCGCTTCATTTTTGCGAAGGAAGTGATCGACTAATTGCGCTGTTTCGTCCATACAGCCCGGACATTGGAGGACGAGGCTATCCTTTCGGGGATCCCATCGCGCGGCTCCGGGGCCGGCCAGTTGAACGGTGAGTATATCGCCCGCGCGGCTCGCCTCGAGCTTCGCTGGAACGTAATAAGTGCAACCGCCAACGAGCAGCAACGCCGCTCCGGCAAAAAGTCGCTGAAAAAGTATCCTTGTTTCCTTCATACTATGAACTTCAAGTATTCTACGGCAACGGGTCCAAAAATTTTACGATCGTTACGGTATCGGCAGGTTGTAACGTCTGGAGCAACTTCCCTTTACGCCAGGCATTATCGACCTTAAAATACCCATATACTCCTTTGGCAAGCGAGACGCTGTCCATGACCAAAACCTGTTCCGTATCCGGCAAATACCGCTGCCCTTCGCCACGAGCAAGCGCATAATCGAGTTCCAGGCGGGTACGGAACATTATTGGCGAAATAAAAAGCTCGGCTTCGATCGGCATGCGAAGGACAATTTCGCTGGGTGCATGAGGTGCGGCCGATTGCGGGACCGGAGCTACTGCCGCAGGTCCTGGCCGTAAAAACGAACGAATTGCATAGAACGCAACGATCGCGATCACGATCAGAAGCGGCACGAGCCATTTCGATTGCCAGCTAAATCGGCGAAGGTTAGCCCGTGGCTCATTGGGAAGCATTGGAGCAATGACAGGATTTCCGTTCGTTGCGCCCCCGAATTCCCTTCTGCTTTCGCGCAATTGCGCCGCGTGTTCGAGAAGATCGGAAAATCGGTCAAGGTCCGCATTCGAGTAGCTCGTGCCCGGTATATCCGCTGCTCGCAATAGATTGGGCGTATGCACGATCGATCGGGCAACCGCATCGTCGATCGTCATCGTAGAAAAAAGGAGATTTCCAATGGGCGTAATGTGCAACTGCTCCACACGGCCGGTGAATAAAGCGATGAGTGCCACCTGCTCGTTGCCGAATAATACCTCCTCCACCATTCCCCTTAGCGGTTCTCCGTCCCCGAGTCGCCCCGGACCATGGTTCTCGATCGCGCCTCCTCCCTCGACCGTTCCGATGGGCACCCGTTCAGCGGCCCCACGCAGCAAGGTGATAAGTTCTTTTCGAGCGCGTTCCAACGCAGAAAATGGATTCGCAAAGGGCTCTGAAAAATGTTCTTCTCTCGATCGACCCGAAACGCGCCGAGGCTGGGAGAGAGTAACTAGCGGTTCCGATTCCCAAGTCCCTTGTTCGGTGCCGCGAATAATGCCACCGATGGGATACATTCCCACAATGGCCGCTCCTCGGGGCGATAACAGGACGAAATGGTCCTCCAGCATTTCCAGCGGGCGTCGAACGAAATAAATCGATTCTCGCGAATGCACCACGTATTGCCGCGCCGATTCTTCGATCCGAAGAAAGGCTCGTCGATTATCTTCCGAAGCGAACTCCGGACCGGTTACGCGAACGTTAAAAGCCAAGCGATGGATGGTGAATGACGGATCACGACCGTTCGTTCAACGAAAGATGAGATTTGAGGGTTACCCGTGATGGATTGGATTTTGGGAATTTTCGACTTACCGATGAGTGATGCAATTGCGTGCCGAAATGCGGTTCATTCTATTCGAATCCGTAATCCTACCCGATTCCAGAGCATGATATAAACGAATTCTCTGAATCATAATTCATCTTTCCTCATTCATAATTCCTCAAAAAGTGCTTTATCTTGTCGCCACACCGATCGGAAATCTCGAGGATATATCGCTTCGCGCGGTCCGGCTGCTTCAGGAATCCGATATTATCGCGTGCGAGGATACGCGCCATGCGCGGATCCTCTTCGAGCGCCACGGCATTCGCCCACGCAGACTCGTAAGTTATCATTCCCATAACGAGCAGTCCCGCGCCGCGGAACTGTCGGAGGACCTTCGTACCGGTGCCACGGTGGCGGTTATTACCGATGCCGGCACCCCCGGCATCTCCGACCCGGCATGGGCCATTGTACGCGAAGCTATTGCCCTGGGCATCGAAGTCGTTCCGATACCCGGCGCGTGCGCTGCCATTGCTGCGCTTTCGGCAAGCGGGATGGACACCACGCGTTTTGCCTTCGAGGGATTTCTTCCCTTAAAAAAAGGCCGTCGCAAACGGCTTGAACACATAGCGAGTGAAGACCGCACGGTGGTGATCTACGAATCGCCCCATCGTATCAAGCGGCTTTTAGATGAACTTATCGTTCTCTGCGATCCCGAACGACGCGTCGCTTTGGCTCGCGAAATTACGAAACTTCACGAGACCTTCGAGCGCGGATCGCTCGCGGAAGTGCGCGCGGCCCTCGAAGAGCGATTTCCCGACGCGGTGAAGGGAGAATGTGTCCTCGTACTCGCCGAGAGGGAATCATAACCTGAATTACACGGATTTATTTCTGATTACGCTAATTATTAAACTTCTCTACGTATGCTTCACCGAATCACGATTCCAGCTCTGCTTTTTCTCGGCGCCTTCACCGCCTGCGCGCAAAAACCGAGTGCGATTCCCATGAATGGGAACCCGACCCACTACGATGTATCCGTTTATCCGACGGCGACCGATAAAGTTACAAAAACGAATGCGGAATGGCGCGCGCTCCTTTCGCCGGAAGCCTATGATGTGCTGCGCAACGCCGGCACCGAGCAGCCGTTTACCGGCGCGCTCCTGAACAATCACGAGCAGGGAATTTTTGTCTGCGCCGCATGCGGGAACCCACTGTTTAGCTCGGCGACGAAATTCGAATCGGGAACCGGCTGGCCAAGCTTTTGGGCACCCATCGAACCGGACCGCGTCACCCAAAATACCGACAACACGCTCGGCATGTCGCGCACCGAAGTCCTCTGCGCCCGATGCGGCAGCCACTTAGGCCATGTCTTCGACGATGGCCCGCACCCCACGGGGCTTCGTTATTGCATGAACTCTGTGGCGCTCAAATTCGAGAGGAAATAACAGCGAAAAAATTCCTGTCTTAACTTCCATAAAACAGTAAGGGCGCATCTCGATGCGCCCTTACTTCGATCTTTATAATATCCAGTCTTACTTCGTCACCAGCACCTGCTTCGAGATTCCGAAGCCTGGGGAAGAGATGAAGATGGTGTAGAGTCCGCTCGGAAGCTGCGAAGCATCGATCGCGACCCGATATCCACCCTTCGCATGTGGCTTGTCTTTCAGTACCGTTTGGACGGCTTCGCCAAGCGCGTTATAGATCTGCATCGTAACCGGCACGCCATCCTGCTCGACAAAGAAATCGACCGTCGCGGTTTCATTCATCGGATTCGGCACGATCTGCCCGATCGAGAATGCCGGCATTCCACCCTTCAAATACTCACGGAGCGTTGCGTCGCCGCACGTATTTAAGCCGTAGAAGTTCGCGGGAGCCGTAGCGGTATCGACCCAGCAGGCCTGCGCACCGGTATGGTCTAAGAACATCACGTCCTGAACATTGAACGGCGAAATGGAATCCTTCGCCACCACATACTGCCAGTTCACCGTGGCCACCGAGCCGGAGTCGATGATGGGAGTGTTGCTTCCAAGCTGTACCGTGAGCAATTCGTATTTATTATCCGCCGGGTCCATAACGGGCTGCGGATTGTTAACGAGTTGCATCCCGCTCACTGGCGTCACCGATTGGTATTGGAATACATCCCGGTAATACCGGAGTGTAAATTGTACCCCATAGACCTGCGCGACCGGATCGAACGGCTTCGCTAATTCCACAGGAATCGCAACCTGCTTCGCGGTCACGGCTGTGTAGGCGGGGGTGCCCGTCGCCGCCGGATTCGCCAGGATGACCGTATTACCAGTATTGTATCCAATACCGGTGATCGATTTGGAAGTACGGAAGTAATTGGTCTGACCCTTCGAGGTGTCTTCCCAATAAAATACCGCTACCGCCACGACTGTATCTTTAACCGAAGGCGTGTACCGTACGGGGAACGTCACCGTTTGGCCAGCGACGAGGTTCTGCATCGGCACAACGGTCTGTGCATCCGTTGCGTAGAACGCAAACTGGCTCGATGCGGGGACAATCCCAGCGCTATCGATAATTTGCACGCTGTCTAAAATTACGCCTACCGTGCCCCTGTTGGTCGCGCTGACCGAAGCCGTATCGTTGTGACAGATATAGGTAATCGGATAGCTCGGCGCGCTCTCGGCAACTGCCACAGCCAGAGATAGCCCCGTAACACCAGCGCCACCGCCGCCACAGAGCGGATGATCTCCAATAAGAGCAAGCGTTCCTGTCGAGAGACCGCCCAATGGCTTGGCTGTATATTGTATGACGATCGTATCGGTCGCTCCGGGATCGAGCGAAGATCCGATAGCGGGACCGCTCACAATTGTAAAGTCCGTGCCGGTCAGGTTCAGGCCCGTATAAACAAACGACGTATCACCGGTATTGGTAATTAAGAACGTCTGCGAAATCTGCGTATTCGGAGATTGATCACCGAAATCGTAGTTTGGCGGCGTAACCGCGAGAATTGCATGGCGTACGATACCGATGCAATTTATCGTATCGGTGTACCTGTGGTCTGCATTATCATTGCCAATGGCAATGAGCTTCACGTCTCGGTTCGGATATCCATTATTTAAATCGGGATTGAACCGAAGATCGACCCATTGCGAAGAATCTTTCTTAAGCTGCCAGCCATCGAGATAACCGGATTGATCACCCAGAATAGTAAATTCGTTTGCATTCGGACCAATCAATTTAATTGAGTCAACGCTGATGTCCGCTCCCTGAGATCCCGTGGAGGGATTGACAAGATAGACGCGAATGATTTGAGAATCCTGGCATTCGACGGTAAATGGCTGATTGTGCCGGTCCCAGTTCATTCCCGGCGCAATGCCATAACCAAGAAGCGCCGAGGTGTCTTTATTGTGGTGCGTATAGGCTCCGAGGAGGTTCGTTCCCCAGTCCATTCGGCTGTTGCTCGATCCTTTGCTGCCCGGATGGAAGCAGAAATTGAGCGTCTTCTGCTGGCCGGGAGCTATCGTATCCGGGATCCCCCCTTCGAAGGTGTAATCGGGGTTCAGGTGAAGGACCCAATTGCTATCGAGAATGAGGTTGTAATTGCCGACATTTCGAACCGTGATTTTTCCGCACGATGTGTCGCCGACCGTTACATTGCCAAAATCATGGTCGCTCGCAATAATGATCGGGGTAAGCCCGCGCCCTTTGAGAAACACCGACGTATCGAGGCAACCGGCAAGGAGTTCGAGACTGTCTTTATGGACGTTAGTATCGCTGGCGGCAAAGCAGACGGTAATGACGACGGAATCCCCTGCATTCATCGTTGCCGGAAGCACCGGATTCGAAGTGATATGAAAGTCACCCGACGTGTCGAGTCCTCTCAAGACTGGGGGCGGCACGACGACCGTGGAAGCGCCTCCGGTGGCTGTAATATGAAATGTGAAATTCGTGCATTCGTTCGTAAGGACCACCGTGTCCGGGAAGGAAACCGCAGTCTTCGAAAGCGCGATTTGCGGGGCGGTGTAATGAAGTTCGATCACGGTGTCATTGCCGGCAGGATCGACGACATAAATGGCTGCATAGGCATCTTTCGATGGATCGGCGACCTGCACATGAAATTCCAGGCTTGTATCGCCGACTACGAATGGCGGGTCGGTCGGATACTGCGGATTGAGGCGGCAATTGTAACTAACGCGAGGCGGGCGCGCGTAAAATCCGGAGGGATCGTCGAGCAACATAACCTGGGCAATACCCTCATCGCTTGCGGGCCCGGTCTCATGGAGGCGTATATCCCAATCGTTACAGCTCGGGGCGATATCCGCCTTCGGGGGGTTCGGCTGATCGTGCGAACCATATGCCTGACCCGTCGGGGAAGAATATCCAAAAATATCCTTATATAAGGTTTCCGTGCGGCCATAGGAATAACATGCAAACGGCGTGTTCCCCGTGATGACATAGCTGGCCGCGGTGAGCTGAATCGTAAGGCCGACTAACTCCGGATGATTAGGAATCTGATATGTCCGTTTTGGAGTATAGGACAACAGATTGGCAGTGGAAGCACTGTTGCGAATAATAAAAATCTTTTGCAGGGAATCCTTATTCGTAATAATTGAGATAAACTGGTAGCCCGCATAATCGACATTCTTTGGCACCATAAAAACAGTGGTCAGGCGCCAGCGGTCGATTGGAACTAAGTTCATTTCTTCTTCGCAGCGGTAGCTCGTCTCATCCTGCGGAGAATCCCCTCCTCCACTCTGAGGAGTGATCCCCTTTCCTTTTCCGGCTAACCGATTCGGATCGGAATCGTGATGGCCCTGAAAATACTGATATTGTACCGCGTACATTTTTTTCAGATTGCCAGCGGCATCTTTCGAATGAGCGTTCACCAGAAGATCGACCGGCTCGGTGATATTCTCATAATCCGCCGCCGGGGCTTCATAGAGGCTCACGCCCTGCGGCCCATATTCGGCCGAAGGATAATCCTTCCACATGTCCATCGAAACCCCTTTCGGGTCATTTGTGTAAAGGCGATACAGATCGCCATCGCCGGCGATGGTCACGTCTTCTATGGAAGCCGGCATCGTAGGAATCGCCGGATAGTCCGATCCCCACGAGGAGACCGGTGTCATCTCCTCCGATATTGTGTTTCGAAGGTCGTTATCGAGTCGTGTCCAAAGGTTGGAAGGATCGCCGATCATAGCGCGTTCCTGACCCCCGAGAACGACGATCGGCTTGTCGGAAACGACGGTCGATCCGGACAAATCGTCCGAAATGTCCTGCGGGTTCGAACGGACCCAATAGGTTTGTCCCCGCCGCATGGTAATGGTTACAGGATGGACCGAACCATTGGAACCCGCGCCGGTATTCACGCCAATCGTACCTCCGAAGGTCGTGGAATTCACCGTGTACGTTACCGTGGTATTATCGTACGGGGCAACAATCATAAATTCGGAACTGGACGAATCGCGATTGATAGAACCGGGATTATTTTTCAGCGGATTGTCGATCCATGCAGCGACGACATAGCTCTTGCCAAGTGCCGCCGTCTGGACCCCCTGATACAATTGGCCGGAGCTCGATCCTTCCGAATAAAACTGCACACTGATCGGGTACCGGGAATGGATGTGTGCGGATTTGTACTCCAACACTTCGCCCGGTCGGGTCGGAAACATACTCGCGCGATCCACCGGGACTTCCTGGCATAGTCCCTTGCCAAGGATGAGTGTCTTTCCCGTCAATTCGCCGCCGCCGCCGGTAAAGTAATCGATAGTAACTACATTGTTGTCTTCATACGAACAGATGAGAAAATAGTCGGCTTCGGTTTCATGGGAGAAGCCTGCTCCATGAGGAATGCCCGGCATCATACCCATGAAAAAATCGGTGCCATCGGAACTGATGCCATGCGCCTGCGCGCGCGCGCCGGATGGCAGAAAAGCCGTAGCGCAAATGGCCGCAAGAAGCGTTATTGTATACGCAAACCTCGCGATACCGGAATGGCTAAAGAAATACTGTGAATTAGTCGAAATACTCATGTGCTTAAATTAGTTGTTAACCGCAGAGATGGAAGGTACAGTGGAAAACCAGCAACCCGTGAAAGGTGCCCGATTCTGAAGCCCTTTTCATTTAGAGCCCCGGATATGACTGTAATGCTCCCTGTATTTCCCTGACACGGGACATCCCGTGAAAGTTACATCACAAGAACGCGCGCCGCGCGGAGGGTTACATTAATTATTTAGGGTTTTGAGGCAGAGACGAAAGTTTAATGCTTCGAAAATCGCGCGGCATACGAACGACCCGATTGGCCAAGAATCCGAATATAATAGAGGCCTTTTGCAAGCGGCTCGGTTTCCAGGGTAAGTTCGCTTCCCGATATTTTGTTCGCCAAAATGCATTCTCGCGCCAGGACATCGTAAACGTGAAAATCCCGGACGGCATCGCTGCTCGGCATGTCAATTTTTACATAATCCCCCGCTGGATCGGGATATGCGGTGAGCTTCCCAGGGTATCCGTGATGTTCCGCCGTTTTAACCGATGCCTCCACCGTGTCCGGGCTCGTATAGCGTGCGACCAGAGCAATTGAATCTGGTTGATATTTATAACCAGAGGAAAGAGTAACTGTCGTATCTTTATTCAATAGCGCCCAGCCATGATGGGGATCCAAAAAAAACAAATCCGCAGCATAGTAGCCGTTGAATGTTTCAGAATCTACTCGCCAGGTCGTGCCGGCATCGGTTGTGTGCAGTATGTATTGTCTTCCGTGGCTTGCATTACCAGTGTAGGTATTCGCAAGCGCCCAGGCTTCACTTGGAGTCACAGGAACGATCTTCCGAATCGCGATCTGCCCAACAATGCTCGCGAACGCGGAAGAGCCATGCCACGTCGCGCCATAATCGCTGGACCGATAGAACGAAACAAATGAATCCTGCGCGACGACATAGACTGTGGGCGTACCGCGAAGAAATGCGATCTGTTTGTATTCGACGTGATGGTGGACTGAGGTATCCGGCACAACTGCCGTCCAATAGAATCCTGCATTCGTTGTGAAGAGGATTGGCAGTTCGGACATGCTATCATCATGTACGTTATTGTATATTGCATAACACCAGTGGGATGTATCGCTCCAATCGCCGACGAACGAGGAGCCACCGCTACCAAGCCAGTCAAGATAATCGCCTCCGCTGCGCGGATTCGTCAGAGTGTTGGTACTATCATAAGTAAAATAGGTCGTGCCATCCAGATCGGCGATACCGAGCGTGCGCGTGAACATGGAAAAATAGTTTGGCAATCCGGAAAAAGTAGTTTTTAGCCAGGTCTGGCCCGCATCAAGGGTTCGAAAAACATCCCTGTCGGTACTCACCAAAAAAATCGAATTGGTGTCCGTGATGCACACAAATCTCGCATTCTCATTGTAATTTTCTTGTATGAAGAATCTACTCCATGTAATGCCGCCATCGGTCGATCTAAATTTTCGGATCGCTTCCCGATTGGCGAATGAAGTATCTCGGGGTTGAAAATCATAGATTCCACCCCAAGCATAGCCCGTGCTCGCGCTTCCGAATGCAATACCTGAAGCGAAGCCATTCAAATTCGAGAACCCGCTCGTATTTGAATCAATTGGCGTAGAAATATTCCAAGTCTGGGCCGTAGCCTTATCTGTGGAGGCTCCTGCCACGAGTAGGAGCATCCAAGAGATAAAGATCGAGGTTGTTGTGTTTGGTCTCATAGGCAAGTTTTGCAAGAATCGATATCGTACGTGAATGTACAGGGAGGACCACCGCAACTGAAGTATACTGTAACGTCGAACTTACAACATCCGCACTCCTTAACGTGAAGAAATTTATTTTGAGTGAGACCGCTTGTTCCGAGTGGTGGTGTGAAAGTGGCATCGGCAAAGGCCGCGGTATTGCAGCTGTTATATGGACCTGGCGAAATGGTCCAGAGTAGGCCATTATCATCAAGTGCACTGCATATAGCCATCCCGTTCCCACCAACACATGTGACATCTACTTTTGATACTAGCCAATTGTATGATACGTTTTGAACACTAACTTCCATACACGGCTTACTACAACTATCACCTCCACACTGATTATGCGGCATACATTGAACGACTATGAGCCGTCCGGGATGAGATTTATCCGCAAGCATGCACCAAAGGCTTTCGGGGGATTTCATTCGCTCCCATTTGGTCCCAAAATCAGAACTACGATAAATGCCCCCTTCACCGAGCCGGTTTGAAAACGCGACGCAAGCGTACACTTCGAACGAATCGCTGCCCACCGTAATCTGCGGTATTTCTCCATCACTCCGCGGCAGACCGATCGGAATGCTGCGAAAGGTTTTGCCGGTATCGTCCGTAACAAGTAGTTCTGGGGGCTGGCAGCCAATTATATATCGCGTATGGTCATGGAAATTGAGACCGCCAATCGAACAAACGCGTGTGCTCCAGGGAATCTTATTTCGAGACAATCTAGAATGCCAGGACTGGCCATGATCCATTGAAACCCATAATCCGAAAGGCCTCCAAGCAGCACAAGCGATGATGGACGTATCCGAAGAAAAATACATTGATTCACCCTGCGCCGGGTAGTTAAAAACTTTTCTCCATTTTTCACCACCATTCGTAGTTAGATAAAGGCCACGAACACTGTCAATCCCAGAAACTGCATTAACCAGCATCCGATCGCCACATTTATCGAATGCAATAATTTGCCGGACAAGGTAAAATGGGTACATTTCACAATGCGGCTGCCAAGTAGTTCCGCCATCCGTCGTGATAAAAAATTTATTGCGTCGCGAGACAATAATTGTCATCGCATTGCTATCGAGGACCGTGGCATATTCCACGTGTTGCTTATAGAGCGGGATCCATGTTGAGTCCGATTCGGCAAAAGAAACTTTAGTCGATATCGCTATCGCCCAAAGAGCGAAAGCGATAACGGCGATCGGCGGTCGGCGGTCGGCGGTCGGCGGTCGGCGGTCGGCGGTCGGCGGTCGGCGGTCGGCGAATTACTCGCTTGGAACTAAAATGTTTCACTCTTATCCCGAAAGTTTACTAAGAACTTTACAACTTATTAGTCCGGGCGGACAAAACGATTAATTAAACTCGGACAAATATACAACATAAAATGACCAATGCCACGAAATACAAAAAGCATGGAATCCTGTGTCGCAAACGAACACTCGGCACTCGCTACTCGTTACTCGGTACTACACATGATCGTCACCACGGAAGCCATTGTATTGCGGGCGCGAAAGCAGGGGGAAACCTCGAAAATTGTGACGCTCTATACGCGCGATTTCGGGAAACTGAATGTGATTGCCAAAGGGGCGCGGGAGATGAAGAGCAAATTTGGCGGCGCGCTCGAAATGTTCGCGCTCTCGAACGTGGTCTTCTACAAACGCGAGAAGCAGGACGCTCTCAATCTTCTTTCGAAAGCGGAAACCATCGATTCTCACGCTGGGATTATGCGGAGCCTGAAAAAGATGGAGCCGGCCATGGCGATCGTCGAACTCGTGCTCCATGCGATGCACGATGAAGACGCGAATGGCAATCTCTTCGATCTTCTCGCTGGGACGTTCCGCGCGATAGCACGATCCGAAGAAATTTCGGCGCCGCTCCTTCAACTTCGTTTTTATCTACGTTTTGCGCGGGAAATGGGCTTCGAGATCGATCTTTCCGAAACCACTGAACTCGATGCGCTCGAATTTGCGCCGCGCCTGCTCGGCCTGCTCCGGTCTCTGGAGGATCCGGGTGAAGCATCCACGGCACTTTCCGAAGAAGAGCATCGGCAGCTTCTCTCTTTTTTTCATGCCTATTTTGCGGAACATATGCCCGGCATCAGCCGGCGCTCGATGCGGAGCGCCAAAATCTTCGGGCAACTATGAATGCGCGGCCCGGAACATTACAAGGAGGCTCTGTCTGCTATCCTTCGGTCAAGGTCGGTGCGTGGCTCGGATCGCCGGTGAACGTCAAGCGATATCCGAGTAAGCCGAGGATCTGATCGAGCTTTTCCATCGAAAAATGCCTTCGTTTTGCGAGCACGTTCGAGAGCGTGCCGCTATCGATACCCATTTGTTTGCAAAGCCTGTAGCGGGTCAGGCCGCGATCGTTATGGGCTTTGTCGAGCAAATCGCGAAGATCGTCCCGGTAATCGCGGGAATTGCTCGAAGCTGCTGCTTCGCTGGCGGCAATGTTGATGTCCTGGTCATTCATAATCCATCTACTCCTATTTTGCCGGCACGATTAGGGGGCTTGATTGCCACTCCGAAGCTGCCGATTTTGTGTGTTCTCTCACCAAAGGTATTCTATACAACAACTTTGCCACAAAAAAATGTGCCTGTATGAAAAATTTTGATGAAAGGCTATTCTATGAGAAGTTGGATTTTAGCTCCGTTTCGAATTTTTGGCAATATGTCATTCCCGTGAAAGCGGAAATCCAGAATCTGCTTTAGGAGAAGGCTTTTCGGAATATCCGGAACGCTGGATTCCCGTTTTCGCGGGAATGACACTAAAAAAAGGGCTTCCCAGCGGGAAGCCCTTTTGTAAATTCAGACTTGAAAGGATTATTTGAGGACGGTCATGTGCCTCGTGAGAGTTACATTGCCGGCGGTCATTTGATAATAGTAGGTTCCGCTCATAAGCGTGCTTGCATCGAGCGTTACTTCGGACGTGCCTGCATCCATCCGCTGGTCGAGCACTGTCTGCACAAGCTCGCCCTTCGCATCGATAATCACCAGCCGCACCATGCCGCTCGTGGGCAACGTGATTTCGACCGTGCTCTTTCCCGCAAATGGGTTCGGACGATTCTGCTCCAAACTGTAACCCGAAAGCGAAGAAACATCCGAAACCGAGGCAGATTCTGTCGTTCCCGTGAGGTTAACAGCAGCAACCGGAATCGAGATGCCAGACGAATTCGGGAAGGTTACTGGCTGTGTGAACGGACCCGCTGACGTTGGCGCGAAGGTAAAGTTCAGCGTGCCCATACCGCCTGGAGGGATTGCCGTCGTCCCGCCGCTCACATAGCTGAACGGAGCACCCACGTTGGGAACCCCTGGAGTCCAGTCGCAAGAGCCAGTATTGGCCACAGTTGCGGAGAAGTTGCTCGTCGAGCCCACCTGCGTGATGGGCGCTGTACCCGAACCCGCGATTGTTGCCGCGCCGCCCGCGCCGCTAAGCGCAACCGTTCCGCCCGCGCCGCCCGCTATGGTAAAGGTCGCGGCCGAGGCTGTATTCGTTTGCGGATGGTATGCTACGGTGAAGGTTGCCACGCCGCCGGAACTTTCGTTCGAGGAAGTCGCCGGGCCGACGATCGAATAGTCCGAAGCATTCGTGCCGGCGATACTCACGGCGTATGGCGTCGTTACGTTACCGCAGTTCGTGACCAAAATGGTTGCAAGCGAGGTATCTCCGACGCAGGTCGTTGCTGGGAAATTCGTTGCGATAGAATCGGTGGTGCATACCGATACTCCATATGCATCGAGCACGAGCTGGGCCGTGTCATTCTTTTCCGCAACGCGGGCAATACCCGTAAGCATGCCGACCCGGTCATTCATTGCCGAGGGAGTTGCGCAGACGGTGAACGTCTGGTGCGCGCCCGCCGCTAATACGAACGGCAGTGTTGGCGGATTGGGCATGAATTCCGATCCGTTCGGACCCGAAACCGCGAGGCTCGTCACCGTTAGATCGGCTTCGCCCGTGTTCCAGAGCGTGTCGGTTTGGCACATCGACTTGCCCACCGGAATCGAATCGACCAGATCGTTGCCATTCCTGTCCACGGGGCCCGTAATTTGGAAGTTCCCAGTTGGAACGCCCGTCCCGGTGAAGCGTATGGAGAACTGGCTGGTGTCTAAGCTGGGCGTGCCAAAGGTACGCGGAATATTCGTCACGATACGAAGCTCCGCCGTGCGAAAACCACGTTTGAGCGGTTTGAAGCAGACCTGGATCGTCTTCGAGGCCTGAGGATAGATCAGTGTATCGGTACCCGTAAGCGGCGTTAGCGTGAAATCGTAGTCCGCGCTCGAGAAGAAATTCTTCTCGATAGCGAGCGTATCCGAACCGGGATTGAACAGCGTGATTGCGAAGCACGAATCCGTTCCCACCGCGACCGAATCGAAGTTCATCGAGATCGAATTCTGGTAAGAATTATTGACATCCAGACGAGCGAGAATTCCGACGCCGCGGAGCGGAACGACCAGCGTACCATTCGAGGCATCGCTTACAATATTAATCGCGGCCGACATGAGGCCTTCGACCACCGGGCTGAAGGCGAGAATCATCGAATCCGTCTGGTCCGCGCCGATTGCCGGTGGAATTCGTTTTATCGAATACGCTTCGGGATGATCGCCACTAAAGAAACTCGCCGGAGAAACATGGAGCGGCACCAGCCCTAAGTTCGATATAAGAAGCGTAGCGAACGCCGTATCGCCAAAGCGCACATGAACATGTGCAAAAAGCGATAGTGGATTCTGCGGTAAGGAAATGAATGGACGGAGGCCGGTCCCTTCGAGCACGATATGGACCACGGTCCCAGCATCGTCATCGGTCGAAATGTTCAGTGTCGCTGTTTCCGCACCGCCTTGATGCGGAGTGTAGGTAATGCCAATGGAATCTCTGCCGCCGTTTGGAGCGATCGAAGTTGGGGCGCGAATAATCGTAAAATCGCCGGCATTGACGCCTGTGATCGAATAATTGCTCAAATTGATCGTCCGCAACGTGCTATCGGCCAGCCTGGTATAATAGGGTCCTACCGTTGAAAGATAAGGGACATTGCCGAAGTTCAGTGGGTTCGGGCCGAGAACCGAAATCGAAGAGGCGTGGATATTCGTAACGACCACATTATCGAAGGCGATATCATCGTCATACCAGAGATAATAATAGCACGATGGATACCCCATATCCTTCACGAAGGTTAATTGCGTTGACGTGCCCCCTTGAGGAAGCTTGATATGATAGTGCCGCCAGTATGTGGAAGAAGGATAGCCCGAGGGATCGTTCGCATATTGGAACGTTCCGTCGTAGAATGTTGCGTCCCCATAGCCAACGGCATTACCGGAGGTTACATCGGTCCCGCCGACTTGCGCGGTTAGAACGGTCGTCGTCCCGGCTTTTACAATAAATTTCGCTCCTATTTGCGTGTAGCCATTCTGCTCATAGTAATTGCACGGCATGTAGAGATCGAAATCGAGATATTGTGTATCGGTCGCAGCGAAGCCCGAGATCGTTGGGGTAGTTAATGTTATCGGCCCATAAGCTGATCCATAACAATGATAGTCCAGCGCCTGACTGGTATTTCCGACAGCGGAGCCGTTGCTGCCATTGAGGCCGCCGGAACTCCATTGCCAGCCGGCGCTATTGCCGCCATTCCAGAGCATATTCGCGGTCCAGCCTGATGGCGGGAATGTGGAACTGCTAAAATCCTCGGAAAATATTGTCGTGGTGACCGCTTTTCCGGCAGACGGCAAAAGCAGAAATAGCGCGACCAATGCCGCGGACAATCGAAGAACATGATTTTTCATGGTAGGTATTAAGCAAGTTAAAAAATTCGACTAACACACCGCCCGGTTCAACTGGCCGAACGTGAACGCCTCACACACTTGCAAATATACAAAATAAAAAGGCCGATTGCTTGAAAAGCGTATTGAGGAAGTTCATGATGCCTTGGAGCCGGTAGTGGCTCACTTTGAAATTTGATCTATGCCTTTGAGTGTCATTCCCGCGAATAGCATGATCGGTCATGCGCCGGGAATCCAGCGTTCGAAATACTCCGAAAGCTTTTATTTTAAGCAGATTCTGAATTCCCGCTTTCGCGGGAATGACAAGGCGGGGCTTCTGGAATTTCAAAATGACCCACTACTTGGGAGCCTACTCCCTGCGCTACACGTTTATTCAAAAGTATGAAATCGCTGTTACGGCTCCTTCCCTATTTCGCGCGGTACAAAAAGATGTTCATTCGCGGCTCGGTGCTCGTTGTTTTTTCGAGCGTCGCGCAAGCGATGTGGCCGCTCTTTTTCGGAAACGGGATCGATTCGATCACGCAAGGCAAAGCCACCATGGGCTCACTCCTGATTCAGGCGGCGATCATTGTGGGGCTTGCGTTCGTGAGTGGGTTTCTCTATTATCTTGTCCGGCAAAACATTATCGTCGCAAGCCGTTTGATCGAGTACGACCTTCGCAACGATTTGCTGGCGCATGTCGAGCGGCTTTCGATGCGCTTTTTCCAGAACACCCCGCAAGGCGAACTCATGGCTTATGCGACGAATGACATCGACGCCGTTCGTTTTTTTGTCGGCCCCTCGATCATGTATTCGGCGGACACGCTGGCGACCTTCATCGCGGTCTTCGGCTTCATGCTCGCGCTCTCGCCCACGCTGGCGATCGCTGCGGTTGTGCCGCTGCCGCTTATGTCAATCGCCGTTTATTTCATTGGCCGCAAAGTGCACCCGCTGTTCGACATGGTACAAGCGCATTTTGCAACGATGACGGGCCGCACGACCGAAAGCATTTCGGGCATCCGCGTCGTGCGGGCGTATGTGCGGGAAGCGTATGAACAGTCCGTGTTCAATGGCCTCGCTAAAGGATACTTCGATAAGAACATGCGGCTCGCGCGAACGCAGGGCCTCATGCAGCCAGTCATCTTCAGCTTCATGGGACTTTCGACTGTGATTTTGCTTTTGGTGGGCGGCGCGCTGATCATTTCCAAACATCTGACGATTGGCCAGCTCTCGCAATTCATCGTCTATCTTGGAATGCTGACGTGGCCGTTTATCGCGCTCGGATGGGTGACGAGCATGGTCCAGCGCGGTGCGGCGAGCATGGCACGGCTCGTTAAATTATTCGAGACGGAACCGGAAATTAAAAATTCGGAACAGACCAATTGGCAGATCACCTCGGTCCGCGGCGAGATCGAGTTTCACAATGTTTCGTTCGCCTATCGCCCCGAACTCCCGCCGGTGCTCTCCGGCGTATCGCTCCGCATCGAACAAGGGACGACGCTTGCCATCATGGGCCGGACGGGTTCGGGCAAGACCTCGCTCGTCAATCTGATCGCGCGGCTCTTCGATCCGACGGAAGGAACGATCACCATCGACGGCCACGATGTGCGGCGTATTCCGCTCGAAGTATTGCGCGCGAATATCGGCTTTGTTACGCAGGAGACGTTTTTATTTTCGGAGACCATCGCGGAAAACATCGCTTTCGGATCGGGAGAAGTGGCGCGGGAAGACCACGACGAGCGGCTGCTTGGCATGAACGGAGTGGAGAGGTCCGATGGGTTCCCAAAACTCATGGCTCCCTCGGCCTTAGGAACGGAAGAAGCCGCGCGGGCCGCCGATATTTACGATAATGTCATGGAATTCCCGGAGCAATTTCAAACGATGATCGGTGAGCGGGGCATCACGCTTTCCGGCGGCCAGAAACAGCGCACGGCGATTGCCCGCGCGCTCGCGCGCAATCCGAGAATTTTAGTGCTCGACGATGCCATGTCCGCCGTCGATACGGCGACCGAAGAGCGTATCCTCTCGAACCTTCGGAACGATGCTCGGCCGCATACGACGATCCTCATCAGCCACCGCACCTCGACCGCGCGGGAAGCGGATATGATCGTCGTGCTCGACCGTGGCCAAATCATCGAGCGCGGCACGCACCAGGACTTGTTGGCGCAGGAAGGGGCGTATTACGATCTCTATCGGCGGCAATTATTGGAGGAATCGCTGGAGCAGGCATAGTGACCCGGGGATGTCGGGCTGGAAGCGCCGACCTACGCCCGTAGGTCGGCGCTTCCAGCCCGATCGATCGCATCCAATCAAATTCGTTTCAGATACCCTCCCGGATTAAACGTCATCAGCAGCTTTTCCATCGAGCGGTCGATTGTAAATTCCGAGTGGAATTTTAGAAAATCCTCGATTGCTTCGTTCGGTCCCGGCCCGGATTCCGGAAGCACCGGATTGCCATGGATGTTCGTATCTTCAACGATCAAATAGCTTCCCTTTGTAACCAGCGGTCCATAAAGTTCCATCTCCCGGCGCACATGCGCCATGCTGTGATCGGAATCGAGAATGACAAGAATGGAATCCTTCCCAGCGGCCCGCTCTCGGATTGTTTGGACAATCCTTTCATCCGTCGAGGAACCGTGTAGATAGGAAATGCGTGGATGCGCGGGTCGATCGGGGTAGGCTTCAATATCGACCGTTAAAACCTCACCCCCCAACCCCCTTCCCCCGTTGGGCGAGGGGGCTAAAAGATCGCACATGGAGGCGAGGAAATGGGCGGTGCCGCCCTTGTAGGTTCCCGTTTCAATAATCAAATCGGGGCGAACGCGAAAGATAATTTCCTGGTACACCCAAAGATCGAGCGGGCACTTTAGCACCTGAATCCCCTGCCACCACGTATCGCTCCACGTCTTACCCGAAACGCTCGAATAATAATAGAGCTTATGGAATTCGTCGAGCACGCTCCGCTCGCGGCGCGGACCAATATAGAGGCGGTGCAAAAGTTGCTTCTGAGCGAGAATGAGCCTGGATTTCAGCCGTTGGAGCATGTAAAAAATTCGATAGATTATGCGGATGATTTTTTCGGATTCCCGAGCGCGCCGTTCTTCCATTCCGATTTTTTCACCATTTCTTCGATGGCCTTCGCCATTCTTCGAGCGCGAGAATCGGGATTGCGGTAATAGAAAATTCCCCAAAGATGCCCGCGCCGCTGCGAGGCCGGCATACGCTCCCATCCCGCGCGCGCCTTCGGGTTGCGCGCGAATTCCGCTTCCAGAATTGGTGGCGGATACACTTCGCCATCGCGCATTTCCATCAGGATGACGGCTAATTCTTCCGCTCGTTTATGCCGTGTGGCGTCGCTTTTCGGCTGCGTGACATGGTCCGCGAAATACTTACGCATCGAGTAGCTAAAACCGTTATAATACGATAACAACCCTTCTTCTTCCGATAGAATGGATTTGAGCCGCGGCGGGATGGAAACCGTCCGTTTCTCCTGGTCGATATCAATTATAACTCGGATTTCGTCTCCGAGCGCCGTTGCGCCCGAGCCTTTTTGCATCGCTTTGTTGATTGGCAAATAATGGGGACCTTTTTTTCGCGGAAAAATCGAAGTGCGAAAGGGAAATGTATTGACGGTCCCCGCGACCGGGACCGTTCCACCTTTGCCAAAAGCTTTCTTCACATCGAACGGAATATCGACAACGCGCCAGCCTAAATTGGCGCTGCCGGGATCGTCTAACTTTTTCAATCGGCCGGTAAATCTCTTTCGCATGATGTCGAACTCTCCCTTCGATAGCTACAAATCGCTTTTTTGGTCATTGCGAGGAAGACGAATCGACCGAAGGGAGATTCGTCTGACGAAGCAATCCGTTCCTTCAACCGTGTGGATTGCTTCGTCACCTTCGACTCCCTTCGGTCGTCGAAGGTTCCTCGCAATGACGACTTTGGATCGTATCGGCGGTTTCTTACGGAGAGACCACAACACTTCCCGAGCATTCTAATTTCCCGTCCCGCGAGAGAATGCGATAACGATAGACTCCCGGAAACAAATCGCCGCGAGTAAGCTCGATACTCGAAGCTATTTCCGAATATTCTTCCTGTCGAACGAGCGTTCCAGTAACATTATAGATGGAAAGTATTACACCCGCCAAACCGGTGAAGGCTTCCGGCAACACTATTTGCGTCGTGAGAGTGAATGGGTAGGGATGATTAGAGCCAACCGTTGGCATTGGCTGCCCCGTAACGGATCCAATGCCGGATATAAAAGGAAACGCCCCGACCTGGTTCAAAAACGCCCTCGGCGCGCTATCGGCCACATCGGCATATTCGCTCATGGGCGTAAGGGAAAATCCTTTCACGCTGCCGAGTATCGCGGCGCTCGTAAGGCCGGGGAACGTTTGCGTTAAACGATAGTCGTAATTCGCTGGATCGGCGAAATGAAAAAAAGAGGTGTCGGCCTCGATTATATTCGATTCGGTATCGGTATAGCCAGCGATGGGATGTCCCATCCCCGCGATAATATTATTGGCAATAAGCGCGGTTTTCGCTCCCGGCGCAATCTCGAAAAAAATGGTTGGATTGCGGTCGGTCACCAGGGTATTATTGATAAAATAAAAATCGGTGTCCGGATTTTTAAAGCCCTCCTCGCCATAACCAATGACAGTGGAATTAGCCGTCATCGGACCTTTCTCGATGGAGTTGCCAATCACAAATGCCAGCCCTCCCTGCGGAATGTCAATCGAAAGGCTGCCATCTCCCGAAGGACCATCGACAATTTTATTGTAAAGAATATAACTGCGGTTCGCGCGGCACTTGACTTCGTGCCCCACGATCGAGGCGTGAAAATAGCAAAACGTAATCGTGCAACTGCTGCATAAACCGATATAGATATTATGCTCATATCCGGCAGCAGCCGTACCTTCGACACCATTATGATCGAACTCGCAGGATTCTATGAGGATGTCGTTTTTCGACGTGTCATTTCCAGTAAGTATCCCTTCCTGATTATCGTGAAAATAACATCGGCGGCAGGTGAAGCCATTGCCCTGCACGCGAATTCCCGCGCCATTATCGCCATTGGCTAAGGAAATTGCTGCGCCATAAAATTCGAAGCCTTCCACATAGGTATTCTTGCCATAGACGACCCAAATTGCTTTATCTCCCGCGATATTTCCATTCGCATCGAATGTCGCCATGCCGTTCGGGCAACGGAGAACGAGATTATTTTTCGTCCACGTTGCCACATCGCCCTTATAAAGACCCGAATCGATAAGAACGGTATCGCCATCGGCAACGAGCAACATTACGGCGCTCGGTGTCACGTATTGGCGTGCCGGACCAACGAGCCAAGTTTTAGCACTCACAGACCCGAAAGCGAGAAGCAAAAGGACGATCGGAGCGTATTTCATATTCTAATGCACCTATAACGAACCTAATGTCGGAGTAACAATCGAATGTCGGAAAAATCACGCTTCACTTATACCTTATTTCTTTCTCAGCCAACGATTTCATCACTCTGCGCCTGACCCGTTCGGGATAGTTCTTGGAGTATAGGAGAATTATGGCACGAGAAGTCTTACTATTCCTTATTTTATTCGCCGCAGGCATGATGATCCTGGTTTTTGCAGGCATTTTATGGATGACGGCAATCTGGGAGAAAATTGCACTGAAAGTTCGCAATAATACAGCGAAAATGCGGGAGCGTACTCTCCGAATTCGAGAGGATCTGGCGCGCCGCGCCCTATTAAAACGCGGTGTGAAATCTCTTTGAGAAATTCCTATAATGAGGAATGAATAGTCTGTAATATTCGGAATGGAAGTTGCTTAGGAGCCTTCTCGCCTTTGAATTTATTCGCAATTCACTCTATTCGAATGGTGGTTGAAAAAATCCTTTCCAATTTTCTATTTATTGTTACAAAATGCAATCTGAAGTCGAGCTTTCCATAAAACACATAGATGAATTTTGCCGCCGCTGGCGGATCGAGGAATTAGCGGTTAATTACATGAAACATTTACCTGCAGCCAGTCCCGATTTGCGCGTGAGATTTGAGCCTTCCACCAATTGGTCCTTCAATGAACGGCTAAGAATGGAGCAGGAATTTCAATCGCTTTCCGGTCAGGAAGTTAGCTTCCAGCGGCGTAGAATGCATTCCCGTTCAGGCCGTCATCCAATGCGGGTGCTTTATAATGCCTGTTCCGAAAAGGGTTGAAATTCTGAGCAAACCGTAAAAGACGTCGCCGTTTCGCCCCAAAACGCCGCTCGATTTATCCACACGAAACCCATAAAAACACTGCAGCCTCACCGGATTGCTCCGATGAGGCCAACAGTGTCTTTTCTCTCACCTTGACTTTAGATACAAACGGCCTAAATGGAACCCGCCTACATCTATAAGTCTCACACTTTTTTCTTACGCATATTTTAGAACTCCGCGCCCGAACCTGAAGTTCCGGGTAATTCCAAAATAATTTTATATTTCGGAAAACCCCATTTCGCTCAAAACTTTCCTATTTTGCGCGATTATTTTGTTCGGCACGCTGCTCAACGAGCGCCCGGCGCCGCGCTTCGAGCTTTCGCAAGCAATGCTCGCGTTTCATTTCGCCGGTATGTCGCTGGAGGATCTCCTGCCGCTGGCTCGGATCGATCCGCATCGGCTCCATTCCACTCGGCGTAGGGGGCGGAACAGGCATCGGTTGCACCTGATGCATCGGCGCTTGTTGCGCCGGCATTTGTTGCGTTGGCACTCGATGTTGATCGGGTGTTACCGCCGTAGGCGCTACTGCCCCCGTGGAACCGATGCGCGACCGCATTTGAGCGGAAGCGGGTTCGTTCAATACACTATGCGACGCGAGGAAGATCGCGCCGCCAAACGCGAAGGTAAAAGCTGCTTCGAACGCGCGGGATTTGAAACGTCCCGCGGAAGAGCCGGAGTTTAACACGGTAATGTTGTAAAAATGATCATGCAAATCAAAAACGTGATCCTAATGACTGATGCCGAAAGCAACGTATTGCCATATCATCAGCGCGGAGCCGTATCGTCGTTAGCGATGCTGGCAGCATCGCGGGCGATGCGATTGTGTCAGAAGCGTGATTCTCGTTTTGGTTAACTGGTGCGAAGTTCCAAGAATTCCTATTTTTGAGATTCTTAACCCGAATTAATACCCAAACCCCAGTTCAATTATTCCACCGTCGGCATACTGATCGTAAAGCGGGTGCCTTTTCCGAGTTCGCTTTCAACGTCGATCGTGCCGCCATGGGCTTCGACGATGGACTTGACGATCGCAAGGCCCAGCCCGAGGGAACGTTCGGCATCGCCGTTCGGGCCGGTACGCGCGCCATCGGTCCGGTAAAACCGTCGAAAAATTTTCGGGACGTCTTCCTTCGATATGCCAATACCGTTATCGGCAACGCCAAACCGGACGTGATGGTCGGAGCTATACAGGAACAACTTGACTTTGCCGCCGGGCGGAGTGTATTTCAGGGCGTTATCGACCAGGTTCATCACGACCTGATAGAGGCGCGTCGTATCGGCGGAAATTTTTTTCCAGCGGGCCTGCCCATCGAAGCGGCCTTCGAGCTGGAGGCCGCGTTCCTCCGCAAGAATGGCCGCGTCCTCACGGAGCGAATCGAGGTACTCATACACGTTGATCGTTTCGCGCGCGAGCGGCAGCCGCCGGTCATCGGCGCGGGAAAGCATGAGAAGACCTTCGACAATGCGCTGCATCCGTTCCACTTCTTCCATCAAACTCGTGAGCACTTGCCGCATTTCGTTAACATCGAGCGTTCCTGAGGTTGACGAGTCATGCATAGCCGATTCGATATGGCGTTCGGTCTGCTCGATTTCGCCCTTCATAATTGCAAGCGGCGTTTTGAGTTCATGCGAGGCGTCAGAGGTAAATTGAGTCACTTGCTGGAACGAACTTTCGAGCCGCGTGAACATGAGGTTGAGCGTTTCGATCAGCATCACAAGTTCCCTGTCGGTCTTGCCGGGCAAGTCAATGCGTTGCGAAAGATTTTTCGCGCTGATTTCGCGTGCCGTATCGGCGATCTGTTCCATGGGTCGAAGCGCCTTTCGGGCGAGCCACAAGCCTCCGAAAATCGAGATGGCAAGCGCCAGCGGAATACCGATATAAAACGACGACTGTACTTTTCGCAAGCTCTGTTCGATATCCGTTACGGGGTACCCGACATAGACATCGAACCTCGCATTATGTGCCCGGGCGACTCGCACATTCTCATTTTTGATTCGGACCGTATGATAGGCCGAGGTGGTATCGGTCGCAGCGCGCATGTGCGCGGAGCGAACGAGCCGCATGATCGTATCGCGACCGAGATTCGGAGTTCGAAAAAAACCTTCCTCGTGCGACCGACCCACCGAATCGTGTGTTACCGCATAAATCTCGACCAGATTATTTCGGCGGCTCGAAACAGAACGCTCCACGATCGCATCCAGGGGATCGACCGTCTTCCCCGTCGAATCGACAAAGGAAAGCTCGGTAATAACCTGGTCGATAATCTCATTGACCACGCGGTCCGCCAGCGCGGGACCTTTCAGGGTATCGGGAACTTCCGTGAGCGCCTGGTCGATCAAGTCCCGAAGCGAATTGGCGGTACGCGCCTCGCCATGGAGCATGATCTGGTGCGGATTCGTCGTCGGCGGAAGTGTCGATATCAGCGTGAGGGTAATCTTCGCATCGTCGATGAGCGAGGCATCCAGCGCCTCGAACAGCGATTGCCGGATTTTGTAATATTGAAATAACCCGATCGCCCCGATCGTCAGAATGACGAGCAGCGAATACCACAGAATTAGCCGTAGACGAAGCATCGGTGTTTCAAAGGCGCGACACGCATAATAGTGCCCGCGAAAAGAAGGGAGCGAATAGTACAGGCATAGCAAAATCACTGTTTTTTTCAGAAGCTTTAGTGCCCGCCCCTGCGTTTGCAGACCCTTGGCGGGTACGCCCTGCCTCATTTTTACACTATGGCTCGATTAGCAAAACTACAAAAGACCGTTAAGGATATAGGCCTCGATGCGCTTCTCATCACGCATTTGCCGCATATTCAGTATCTCGTTGGCTACACAGGCTCGAACGGGCTGCTGATCGTGCCGGCGCAGGGCAAGCCCCATTTCTTCACCGATTTCCGGTACAAGGCGCAGGTGAAGCAGGAGGTCATTGGCGCGAAAGTTTCGATTGTCGATCGCGACCGGACGATCCCGGACGCGCTCGTCGAAAAGCAACTTTTTTCCGATTACGATCATCTCGGCTTCGAAAAAAATCACATCAGCTACTCGATGTACGATTTTTTACGGACGAAATTTCGGCACGTTAAGCTCGACCCGCAAGTCGAAGTAGTCGAGAAGTTAACGTTGATTAAGTCCGAGGACGAGATCGGCGCGATCCGCAAAGCCGCGGAAATTGCGGACCAGGTCTATGAGAATGTTTTGCCGGTCATAAAACCCGGTGTGTCGGAACTGGAAGTTGCTGCCGAGATCGCGTACCAAACGCGGCTCTGCGGCGGCGAGCGCGAGGCGTTTACGATCATCGTTGCAAGCGGCGAGCGTTCCGCGCTTCCGCACGGCGCGGCGAGCGATAAAAAAATTCGTAAGGGCGAGCTCATCACGCTCGACTTCGGATGCGTCTATAAAGGATTTAATTCGGACATGACGCGCACGGTCGCGCTCGGAAAAATTCCGACGGAACTGCAAAAGATCTACGAGATCGTCCGCGCGGCGCAGCAACGCGGGATCGATAAAGCCGCGGCCGGCATGACGGCCCGCGATCTCGATTCCGTTTGCCGCGATTACATTACGCTGCATGGTTATGGATCGAAGTTCGGCCATTCGACCGGGCACGGGTTGGGCATCGAAGTCCACGAGCTTCCGAAGGTTTCTCAGCGCGGAGAACGCTACAAGCTCGAAGCGAATATGGTCGTAACCATTGAGCCTGGAATTTATTTGGATGGCTTGGGCGGCGTTCGCATCGAGGACGATGTTGTCATTCGCCGCGAAGGCTGCGAAGTGCTGACGAATTCGCCGAAGGAACTGCGGGTGCTATAAGCAGTTTTTTTTCTCTGCTCAGGATGATAGTTCGAGATCCTTTGCAATCGCTTCGCGCTGCTGGTCGGTCAAGCGTGTGAAGTGATGATAGTTCGGATGGCGGATCATAATACTAACATCCGCCTGGCCGAAATGAAACCGTTCGATGTCTTGCTCCTCTAATTTCCAGCGAACATATTGCACCGCTGAAATCCTACCTTCTTCGGATTGCTCCTCGTCGAACACCGCTTCGATTTCTTTCTCACCAATCACAAGGTAGATGCAATGCTCGGGGAGGCCAACGAGGGAATCGAGTGTCGATCTTATTTTTTCCTTCTCCGTAATTTCGATAAGAAGGGTTGCCGAAAGCTCGTTGCGCGAAGGAAGCAACCGGCTGTAAGTATCGATCTCATGCTGGATTTGCTCGTCGTGGACTAACCTCTCAACGCGCATCATTTCCTGAATCTGAAAAAGCACGGTGTCGCGGTTCTCGAACACAAAGGTCATCACCGGTCCGACATGCACGCGCCGGTGTTTCTTCGCCTCGATCATACGCGCGCGATATTCGGGGCGGGCTTTTTCATATTGAGCTATGTCGAGGATGTCGTTAATGGAGATCATTGTCTGAACTGTGATTTATGTGATTTTTTTGATTGGCTCGATGATTAATTGTTAGAAGCTATGGTTCGTGTGATTATTTTGATCGGCTCGGTGATGATTTCAAGGCATGACGATCACTGTGATGCCAAATTATGTTTTCCAATCATAAAATTCAAATAAATCATAGTTCAGGGTTTTGGCGATACTTGGCGATACTTTGAATTCGTGAACCGGTGAAATTTCAGACTTTTTTCGCCAAAGTTGATAAGAAGTCCAGTCTGGATATTATACGCTTCCAAATAATTGATCGCCTGTGCAAGGTGAACGTTCTCGAGTTTAATCAAAGCCTTCAGTTCAACCGAAATCCTTCCCTCGACGAGAAAATCTACCCGCCTCATTCCGACATGCTCTCCTTTGTAGTAAATGGGCATGTCGTGTTCGCGCGAGAACTCAATACTTTCGTCCCTCAATTCAATTTCGAGAGAACGTTGATAGATAACCTCCTGAAAGCCATTCCCCAGCGAGGCATGAACTTTCATTGCGCAGCCAATGATGCGTCCGGTCAATTCGCTATCGACGAATTGATTATTTACAAAAGAGGAATGGCTCATGAAAAAATAAAATCAATTGCAAAAGTAAAACGAAGAAGACCGATTAATCATGCTCCAATCAAAGAAATCACATAAATCATAGTTCAGATAGTCCCATCGCCTTATATACGATTTCAATGGGGTGCATCGCTCGTTCTCCAGTGCCTTCTTCGATATGCAAATGCGCGAGCGAGCAATCGCTGGCAACCGTTGCCGGCTTATCTTTTTCGATCGCTTTGAATAGCTTCTTCCCTACGTCAAGTGAAATTTCGTAATATTCCTTTTTCGAGGACCACGCGCCGTCATGACCGGAGCATTGCTGGACCATCGTGACCGTTACGCTCGGAATAAGCTTCATCAGATCGCGCGAATTGAATCCGATATTTTGCACCCGCAGATGACACGGCAAGTGATAGGTAACCTTTTCATTCACCGTGACCGGAAACTCGAGCTTTATTTTCTTCTCACGATGCAGCCGCATAAGATATTCGCAGGGATCCACAATCGCAGCCATAACACGCTGTGCGGCGTCTTTATCGGTTGCATAATTTTCGTATTCGAGCCGGAGCATCATGGAGCAACTGGGGCTCATTCCGATTATTTTCATTCCCTGATTAGCGTAGGGAAGTAATCGCGCGATATTGCGATCGACCGTTTTCGTGACTTTCGCAACGCCGCCAGTTCCCAACTCCGGCATTCCGCAACATTCCTGCTCTGGAATTTCCACTTCGACGCCAAGCTTTTCCAGAATTTCCACATACTGCTTGCCGATCCACGGTTTATTCTGGTCGATCATGCAGGTATAAAAAAGCGCGACTTTATCCACAACCACCCCCTGCCCCCGCCTTGAAAAGGCGGGGGTTCTTTTGGTCCACCATTTTTGGAATGTCTCGCTCTGATATTCAGGAAGTTTTTTCCTTCGATCAATTCCAGCGACCTCTTCGAGAAGAACTCGTCCCAGCTTATTCTTCCCCGCCCAGTTCATCACGCCCGGGATCATCGCGGAGATTTTTCCGGAGCGGTCTGTATCGCCCGTGATCTCATCTCGGAGTTTTTGCTTCAGAGGCTTCCCTCGCTCTTTCGTTTTGATGGCATCCGCCCGCAAGAGCAAGCGCGGGAAGTCGAGCATATACTCGTGAGGCGGAGTGTAGGGACACTTCGGATAGCATAGCTTGCACTGATAGCAATAATCGACCGTATGGTCGTAATCCGATTTTGTCAGCTCGTGAACAGGAGTGCCGTGGGCATGTCCAGCCGCCGTCAACTTGTCATCTTCTGCATCGATGCGGTCGAAGAGATCGACAAACGGCGGGCATAGTCCATCGCATAACCGGCAGCCGTGGCACACTTCAACGACTCGCGTGAACTCGCGCTGGAGATCGGCGGAGTCCCAGTAAAGAGGATCGTGAGTGTCGAAGGTCATGGAAGAGAACCGGGATTACACGGATTTGGATGGATTACGCGGACGATTTTTAGGATTATAAATGTAGTTGCAGCTTTGTAAAGGGCTGTAAGTTATAGCATCTCTATCTTTTCCCAGCTGTAGATTGAACGAATGACAATCGATTTGAAAGGATTACGGAACAACAATCCGCTAAATCGTCCGCGTAATCCATCCAAATCCACGTAATCCAGGTTCTGAATTTACGCTACAATAGAATCGCTTGCCTTCTGGAATCTTCCCGCGTGCGATTTCTCCGCCCGGGCAAGAGTCTCGAACCACTCGGCGATTTCGTCGAAGCCTTCCTGGCGCGCGGTCTTGGCAAAGCCGGGGTACATCTCGGTGTACTCGTAAGTTTCGCCGGCAATGGCGGCTTGCAGGTTTGTGGTCGTGTCACCGACAGGCAGGCCTGTCGCGGGGTCGCCGATTTCAGCGATATACTCCATGTGGCCAAAGGCGTGGCCCGTCTCGCCCTCGGCGGTATCGCGGAAGACGCCGGCAATATCGGGATAGCCCTCGATATCCGCCTGCCGCGCGAAATAGAGATAGCGCCGGTTCGCCTGCGATTCGCCCGCGAAGCCTTCTTTCAAATTCGTAAATGTCTTGCTGTTTTTGAGATCTGCCATGATGGTTCTAAAAAAATGGGTAAAAAGATTTTGGAATTGGTTTGCTAACAATTCTTTGTGCTGTTTCATTTTCGAGAACGCAATTAAGTAAATGGCCCATATTAGATGATAAGTTTGGGTGTCATTCCCGCGAAAGCGGGAATCCAGATCTTGAGTGCTCGAAAAAGCCGGGTCTGGATTCCCGCTTTCGCGGGAATGACAATGCGGCTTCTACCTGAACCAGGTACAAAACTGGCGAACAATCCTTCTATTACAATGTGTTTGATGAGCGATGCGTCAGTTAAAGTATTCGATTCTCCTTTTCCTGCTTACAGGATGCACTCAAGGGGGGACGAATTGCATGGTGACTTCGTGGAAATTGAGCGATGCTCAAATTACTTTTTCAGCTCGTGGTCAGCAATTCCTAATGGGGGATAGCACGGACGGTGGATGTGGCATTGCAGGAGTTATAACCATGGGTGGCAACTATAATCCTGCCGACTCAATGTTTTACGTCTCTGGAATTGCGTATAATGCTTCCATTGAATTCGAGTTTCGAGGACCTCTTAAACCTGGGAATTTTATCCTAGACAGGTCTCTTATCATTCCTGCCGATTCCGCTCATTGTCCGTGGTTACATGGAGCTGCAGGGGTTGCTTTTGGCAACGGTTCCGAAACTGAACCAAGATGGATTACAGACTCTCTCCATACGGGATTCCTAACGATCACTTCGATTGACTCGGTCAAGAATCTCTACAATGCTATTTTCAGCTTTTCAGCAATTGATACTACCACACATCTGGATACAGTGCATGTGGGAAATGGTGTCATAACTAAAATGATGGAACCCTATTAATGCTCCTCTCTCTCTCCACCTGGAAGCACGGCTTCCACCCCAATCAAGTAACGTTCGATGCACTCCAAAGCGGGAAGACCGCGCTCGATGCCGTCGAACTAGGCGCGCAGTATTGCGAATCGGATCTCGCCTGCATGTCCGTGGGCCGCGGAGGCCTGCCGGATGCCACCGGCGAAGTGACGCTCGATGCCTCCATCATGGATCACGATGGAAATTGCGGCTCCGTCGCGTTCGTACGAAATTACGAGCATGTTATTTCTATTGCTCGCCGTGTGATGGAGAAAACGCCGCATGTTATGCTTGCGGGCGAAGGTGCCGAGCAATTCGCGCAACAGCAAGGATTCGTGAAAACCGATCTGCTCACTGAAAAAGCGAAATCGCTATGGCAGCAATGGATGAGGCAGCCGGATAAGCTGCACGTTCGGCTCCGCCGCGCCGAGGAAGGCGAGCAGGAATATGTCTTTGTTCATGTAGAAGACTCACACGACACCATTGGCATTCTCGCGATGGACAGCGCCGGACATCTCGCCGGTGCCTGTACCACGAGCGGTCTCGCATTCAAAATGCATGGACGCGTGGGCGATTCTCCGATCATCGGCGCGGGACTGTACGTCGATGGCGCCGTCGCGGCCGCCGTTGCCACCGGCGATGGCGAACTTATGATGCGCGCGTGCTCGGCATTCAGTATTGTCGAATGGGTGCGGCAAGGGATTGAGCCATCGGAAGCCTGCGAGAGGGCCATCGCACGCGTCCGACGCGATAAACATCTTACCGATGATATGCAATGCGGCCTCATGGTCATTCGCGTTGATGGCGCCTGGGCCGCGCGCGGGCTGCGTCCCGGATTTCAACTCGCCGCTGCCAGTGAAACAGAATCCAATAAAATGCACGATATAGCATAGGATGTCATTGCGAGGAGCGTGATTCGACCGGAGGGAGCCGAACGCTCCTCGCAATGACGGTGGAAATACGCTCCCCTTTCGTAATTCTTAATTCCCCGGGCTGGCATTCACTTTGAAACACCCTATACTATGAATGACGACCGAGAACATTCTCAGCAGCAGATGCTTACGATGCACAAACGAAAGATCACCATGCCTGACGGCAAGCGGCAAATGATCTTTTACACTTTCTCGGATCCGGAGCATACTCAGAAACAAAATCTCTCTCCCAGCGGGAGAGGAACATCCGCCGCAGGCGGACCGGGTGAGGGCTCGCATGTCTGAACTTCGCTGGAACCCACTCTTAGGCGAATGGCTCGCGACCGCAACCGAGCGGCAGGAGCGCACCTTCCATCCGCCGCCGGATTACTGCCCGCTCTGCCCAACCAAACCCGGAGCCTTCGAGACCGAAGTGCCCGAGCCAACGTATGATGTTGTCGTCTTCGAAAACAAATTTCCGAGTTTGCGGCGCGATCCACCCACACCGGCGATCGAGGGTTCCGATCTATATCCCGTTCGACCCGCGCAGGGGGTGTGCGAAGTCGTGCTCTATTCGCCGGATCATAATGCGACGTTGGCTGGACTTCCGGCGCGGCAATACCTTAAACTTATTCTCGCCTGGACCGATCGGTACAAAGCCTTAGGCGCGCTCGATTTTGTAAAATACATTTTTATTTTTGAAAATAAGGGAAAAGAAATCGGGGTCACGCTGTCGCATCCGCATGGGCAAATTTATGCGTATCCATTCGTGCCGCCTATAGTCCAGCGCGAACTCAATCAATCCCTTCGGCATCATGAAGCCACGCGCGGCTGCCTGCTCTGCGATATAATGCAGCGCGAAAGAGACGATGGTCAGCGAGTTATTTTTCAGACCGATCATTTCGTTGCATATCTGCCATTCTTTGCGCGATGGCCGTATGAAGTACATATCTTGCCAAAACGACACATACAATCGTTCCTGGATTTCAACGAAGTAGAGCAAATCGATCTCGCGGTTGCGATGAAGCAATTACTCGTGGCCTACGATGCAGTTTTTCAAAAGTCAATGCCTTATATGATGAACATTCATCAAGCGCCGACAGATGGAATGCCGTACGATTATTATCATTTCCATATCGAGTTTTATCCGCCACTGCGCCAAGCCGATAAGCTGAAGTATCTCGCCGGCAGCGAGACCGGCGCGGGAGTATTTATCAATGATACGCTTGCGGAAGAAAAAGCAGCGGAACTAAGAAAGCTTGTGAGGCAGGTGGAATGGTAATACCCAGGTTCCAAACTGTCCTTGCGAGGAGAACTCAATGACCGAAGGGAGTTGAGTTCGACAATGCTACCCGTTGATGTTATGCAGAAGCTTCGTCGCATTAGGCTCCCTTCGGTCGCCGAACGCTTCTCGCAATTGAATCAACTCCCAAAAGCTTGCTTACATGGTAAATCCCGATCACGTTCAATTGGCTTTCTCTGATCGTTTTGGCACTGCCGAAGGCGTGCGGCTCTTTCGCGCGCCCGGCCGCGTCAATCTGATTGGCGAGCATACCGATTACAACGATGGCTTTGTGCTTCCTTGCGCAATTGATCGCGATACCGTCGTCGCCGCACGGCCACGCACGGATTCTGTCATTTCCGCTTATTCGATAAATCTCCATAAAGAAGGTTCGTTCGACCTGGGACAGCCTGCCGAAATCCGGAAAGGATATTGGTTGAATTATGTCGAAGGAACCGCGCGCGTTTTGAGACGAATGGGATTTACGATCGGCGGAGCAGATATTGTTTTGGAATCCGACGTGCCAGTCGGCGCGGGGCTTTCCTCTTCGGCATCGCTCGAAATGTCGGTCGCCACCGCACTGGTGCGGCTGGGCGGTCATCCAATGGACCGCAAGCGGATGGCACTCGCTTGTCAGGAAGGCGAGCATGAGTTTACCGGCGCGATGATCGGCATTATGGACCAATTCATTTCCGCATTTGGGGAAGCAGAGTCGGCGTTGCTTCTCGACTGCCGCTCGCTCGAAACAACATCGATACCGGTTGACCTCGAACAGTATGCACTTCTCATTTGCGATACCGGTGTAAAGCACAATCTTGCCGCATCGGCCTATAACGACCGCCGGGAAGAATGCCGCCAGGCCGTAGCTTGCTTATCGGTAGAGATTCCAGGCATTCGCGCGCTTCGAGATGTTACGATGGAGCAACTGGCGGCCTATGCATCCCGATTGTCTCCTCTGCTCTTAAAACGTGCCCGGCATGTGGTTGCCGAAAATGCGCGGACACTCGCGGCTGCGCAAGCGTTACTCGATGGAAATTATGAAGAGCTCTCGAAACTTATGTATGCCTCGCACGAGTCCTTGAGAAAAGATTATGAAGTGAGTGCTCCCGAACTCGATCTACTGGTGGAGACGTCTCACATGGTTCCCGGCGTATTCGGCATGCGCATGACGGGCGGCGGATTTGGCGGATGCACGGTAAGCTTTGTCACACCGGACCGTGTCGACGAGTTTACCTATCGTATGCAGGCGGCCTATGAAAAAGGTTTTGAACGAAATCTTTCCATTTACAATGTGAAGATCGTTCGAGGCGCGGAAGAAACCACCTAAGGAGACACTGATTTAGTTTCTCGAGATTCATAAGTAGAGGAAACCGAACTTGAGTATAAATTCCTTTAGTGTATCGTCGTTCTCACCGCATGGCCAAAAAAAAGCACTCTCCCGTTAGCAGTAAAACCCAATCGTTTTGGATGTGGCTCGGTCCCGGAATGGTGACGGGCGCCGCGGATGACGATCCCAGCGGCATTGCGACCTATTCGCAGGCGGGAGCTCAGCTTGGCCCGACCATATTATGGACGATGCTCTTTACCTGGCCCTTCATGAGCGCGATCCAGATGATTAGCAGCCAAATGGGCCGCGTCACCGGGCGAGGGCTCGCCGCGAACATGCGAAAATTCTATGGACGAAAGATTGCGTTGCCACTTGTGCTGCTCCTGCTTGTTTCCAATATATTCAATCTCGGCGCGGATATTATCGCTATGGGTTCCGCGGCAAAGCTTATTTTTGGCGGTTCTGAGCATATATTTGCTGTCTGTTTTACCATCGTTTCCGTTCTGCTTCAAATTTTTGTTCCCTATCATCGCTATGCAAATATTTTGAAATGGCTCACGTTTGTTCTCTTCGCGTATATTGGCGTTGTCTTTTTTGTGCGAATGCCCATTGCGGAAGTATTCAAAGGGACTTTTCTGCCACATCTCTCCTGGGATAAAGCCTATCTCACCACTTTCGTAGCCATTCTGGGAACGACGATCAGCCCGTATCTTTTTTTCTGGCAATCGTCGCAGGAGGTGGAGGAAGTCCGGTTACACCGAACGCAACACCCGTTAATCCGGCATCCGGAAGAAGCGCCCCGGGCGCTCCGCTGGATTCGGCGCGATACCCTGCTTGGGATGGGCTTCTCGAACATCGTCGCATACTTTGTCATACTTGCCACGGCTGCCACACTTCATGCGCATGGCATCACGCATATTGAAACGGCGGATCAGGCCGCGCAGGCGCTACGGCCGGTGGCGGGTGAATACTGCTTCCTGCTATTCGCGCTGGGTATTATCGGTACGGGCTTACTCGCGGTCCCGATTCTTGCAGGCTCCGCAGCTTTTGCGGTCGGCGAGGCGTTTCGCTTCCCCACGGGGTTAGAACAAAAGCCATTACACGCGAAGCGTTTTTATGGAGTGATCGTGTTCGCGATGCTACTCGGAATTGCGCTGATCTACATGAAGTTGAACCCGATTCGCGCGCTCTATTGGTCCGCGGTCCTTAATGGAATTATCTCGGCACCGATCATGATCGTCATTATGCTCATGGCCTCGCGGTCGCGAATCATGGGGGCGTTTACAATCTCGCGCACCTGGCGGTGGCTCGGTTGGGCCGCAACGGCAGTGATGGCCGTTGCTGTCATTGTCTTTTTTGTTACATTATAATTCCATAACTGGGGACACTTTCCGAGTGGAACGCTGTTCTACTAAAGAATCCCTGATCTTTTTTAAAAAGATTGATTTATGCTCAAGCGTGACGACGCCATCCGGCTCATTCGATCGGTCGCTCACCAGGTGGGCGCTTCGATTTCGGAGCGCGAAGAGGCTGCTACGTCTTCCGAGGCCTCGGATCTTGTGATCGAAGTACGACTCAAGGCCGAGCCGAAGCCCATACCGCCGATTCGGAATTCGCATGGCCCACGGCGTTACAAAGTGCTGCACGTCGAGGATATGGACCGCACGGCCAACCTTGTATTTTACTATCTTCGTGCGAGCTATGATGTCGATAACGAAAAAACAGGGGAAGGTGCCCTTGCGCGCGCGCTTAAAAACGAATACGATTATATTCTTCTGGATCTCGATCTCGGTCCGGGCATGACCGCCTATGACTTCGCGGAGTTGGTGCGCGAAACCGAGCATTATGCGACCGTCCCGATCATTGCACTCGCGGCGTACCACTCACGGAAAGATGTCGAGCAATCTATGCAGGCTGGATGTACCGCGTTTCTTTCAAAGCCCTTTCTCAAAGAGGACTTGCTGCATTTGATGGAAGAACTCGAAGCGAAAGTTCCCGCGGTGAAAGGAATCAACTAAATTTCCGTTTTCTCTCTATTTCAAGAAGAGGGAGTTCTATCGGAACCGCCCCGCGAAGCGCCCCGTTTGGCATCCTCCTCTTCGGAAGGGATCTTCAGGAGGAACAAGTTTAGGGACCGAGTCCCACGCACCGCGAACACGCCCAACCGAGTCAGGTCCGGAAGGAAGCAGCTCTCAGCGAAGTTTACGGGTGACGTGGTAAGCTTGGTCCCTTTTTTTATTGCCGCCGACCGGGAACATGCGAATGTTACTTCGGGTCGAGAATTGCATTCGTTTCTATAATCTCTCCTTCAATTCCGCAATCGCCTGTTCGCATTGCGAGCGGACGAGCGCGAAGGTCTCGCTTGCCTGCGCCGCATTTTTCGGCTCGGCACATAACTGCTCGACCGATTCCGCAAAGCCGGCCGCGGCACTCATGCCCATGAATTTCAGGTGCGGTTTCATCGCATGGACCCGGCGCCGGACATTATCGAGATCGTTTTGATTAAGTGCTGCCGTGACAGATTCGAGTTGTCCGGGGACACCCTCCAAAAACATACGGATATATTTCTTTAGCTGCTCGTCATTGCCCCCCGTGATTTCGCGGAGTGCATTAAGGTCGGTAACAGGCGTAGTAGATAATCGCTCATTCTCCGCTAATGAGCGGTCATCCGAGCCATTAGATCCATTCATGGTCTGTCGAGAAAAATTCGTCGGGGTTGCATCGATCCTCTCGGGCACGAAGGCCGCAGGAGGCGTAACTTTTCCACGATAGTATTTCGCGATTACGCGGAAAAGTTCATCTTGCTTGAACGGTTTTGGAACATAATCATTCATACCGGCCGCGAAGCAACGATCGATTTCGGACTTGATCACGCTCGCCGTGAGCGCAATGATAGGCACGTCCCGCTTGCCTCGTGGAAGATGCGCGCGAATGTGCTTCGTTGCTTCGATTCCATCCATTTCCGGCATCTGTACATCCATGAGCACGAGATCGAAGGCAAAATTTTGCAGAACCGTGATGGCTTCGAGACCATTCGAGGCAAGTTCGACCGCAACTTCCGGAATCATGTTGCGAAGAGTATCGGTAAGGACGATTTGATTGTACTCATTATCTTCGACCAGCAGCACGCGCATTCCTCGTAACGACGCAGCGTCGACGGATGCGGTTTCTTCCGGTTCGATCAGCACGTCCTCGCTTGCAACTTCGTACGGAATCGTGACGGCGAATTCCGAGCCCTGACCGGGCTCACTCTCAACCCCAATATGGCCCCCCTGAAGTTCGACGAGCGTGCGGGAGATCGTCAGGCCCAATCCGGTGCCACCATATCTCCGCGAGGTTTCGGCGTCCGCCTGCGAGAAAGAATCGAAGATCGACGACAGCTTCTCGCGCGGGATACCAATTCCCGTGTCGCGCACGGCAATGCGGACGTTCATGTGCCGGTCGCCGGCGATACTCGCGCTCACCAGAATTTTCACGGAGCCGTGCTCCGTAAACTTCACGGCGTTGCTGAGGAGGTTCATCAATACCTGAGAGAGTCGGGCAGGGTCGCCAATGACCACACGTGGCGTCGATTCCGCAATTTCCTCGGTGAGTGTAATACCATGCGCTTCCGCTTTAAGGTGCATAATTTCCATCGCATGGCCGGTAACATCCTGGAGGCGGAACGGGATGTGTTCGAACTCCATTTTGCCAGCTTGCAATTTTGAAAGGTCGAGTATATCATTGATGATGACCAGAAGGTTGTCCGCCGAAGACTGGATAGCTTCCAGATAGTCGCGCTGCTTCGTGGAGAGCGGCGTATCGAGCAGAAGAGTGGTCATGCCAAGCACGGCATTCATGGGCGTGCGAATTTCGTGGCTCATGTTCGCCAGGAACTGATGCTCGAGCCGTTCACTGGTCTCCGCACGCTCCTTCGCAGCCGCCAATTCTTTGTTGATACGTTGGAGTTGCCGCTCGTTCCGATAAAAAATCAGGGCGACGAGACAGAGCACCGCCGCAAATCCAATAATCGAATAATTGATAATCCTCTGCCGGACGATCTCTTGATTTTGGGTGGCAATTTCGCGCTCGCGCTTGCTCGCCTCATATTTTTGTTCCATGTCGTCGAGAATGCGGCTCTTATCGACGTTATAAATGGAATCGTGAAGGGCACTCCCCTTCTGAAGAAAATTATACGCCGATTCAAAATTCCCCGTCTGAGCATAGGCCCGCGCAAGGCTTAGATATCCATCGACCAACTCGCGTTTGGCTCCGATACGCTCATCGATGGACCGGGCGAGATTAAGATAAAAAAAGGCGCTATCCGCATGATGCAGCACAAGAAAAAGATTTCCAAGCTGCGCATACGCGCTGGCCATATAAATCGAATTGGGTCCGATCGTCTGGTGCATTTCGATCGACAGGCGATAGTAGTAGAGGGTACTATCGAGCATACCCTTATTTTCAAATACTCTTCCAATATTACCAAGCACGCGAGCACGTTGATCGTGCTCATTTGCCTGGCGATAGATCTCCTCGCTTCGCCGAAAATACAGAAGCGAACTATCGAGTCCCGCTGCAAGGGGAATCGATCGCATGGAGCCGTTAAAGCTACGGCCAATGTTGTTATAGATCGCGGCAACGGCCATCGAATTTCGTGACTGGGATTCCCACGCCAGCGCGAGCCGCAAATATTTTAATGCGGTTTCCGGTTCCTGCTGATCGAGATAGAGGCAGCCAAGATTGTCAAAGGCATTGCCAATACCAATGGAATCGTGTCGAGCCTGAACAATCGTAAGTCCGGTCAGAAAATAATCGAGCGATTCATCGTAGCTCGCAATTTCCAGATCATTCCAACCTAACTGACTATACGCTTGAGCAAGAAGCTCGGAATCTCCTATACTTTCGGCAGTTTTTATGGTTTGTAACAGCTGAGCGCCCGCGCGGTCGTATTCTCCGGCGTTGGAATATAATTTTGCTACAAATAATTGGAAGCGCGCGGCGCGGTGTGAATCCCCGGCTTTCTCGGCAAATTGATACGACTGCGTAGCATAGCTCATCGCCGTCGCGGTGTCCGCATCTTCGATGGCCGTCGCGAGTTGGAGCAGGATATCACTTCGTTCCGTATCCTGGGTTGCATACGCATAAGCGGTGTGAAGACTATCGAAATAGCGTTGGTCTTGCGCCCATGCAGAAGGGGCTGGAACTAATACCAATAGCGCTCCGAAACATACAACAAGACAAAAGGACAAAAATAACTTCATAGCAAGAATCGATCTCAATGGAGTCGCAAATAAACGATGTACCCGAACAGCGCCAGCACCAATACCCAAAAGACGAGGTTCATCGACTTTTGGAAACCGTTCGATTTCTTCAGCGTACGAAGTTTGCCAATGTGCGTGAGCGCAAGTTCTAATTTATGGAATGCCGTCTCGTTCTTTACAATGTAATCGTAGGCGCCATATTTGATCGTATTCGAAGCGACTTCGATTCGGTCTTGTCCGGTAAGAAATACGACCGGCAAATTCGGATATCGTGCTTTCAATTTCGAAAGGATCTGAAGACCGTTCATGGCATCGGCTTTGATCGAATCGAGTTGATAATCGAGAACAGCAACATCCGGCTCCTGGGCAATCGCGGCAAGAGCATCCTCGCCGGTATTGAAGATTGAGATGTTCGAACCGGGAAAGGTTTTTTCAATAGTATCTCGGACCATCTCGCAAATCGCGGGATCGTCATCGATCACGGTAACGGTAAGTTTGCCGCCAGGGCTCATGTAATTTACCGGAAAAGGGATTAGCGAACTTCTCCGGCATCCCTAAAAGCCAAAAAACGGGGAGAAAGTTTGCCTTAGCGGAAGGGATTTCGGATGGTAAGAGTGCCTTCGATAATCAGGCCGTCATGCATGTCTTCGCTATAGAAGATGCTCGCTCCGAGTTCGAGGGCGGCGACGATCAGAAGACTATCCCAATGCGAGAAATTATAACGCTCTCGAAGGCGGGATGCGCCGAGAAAGTGCTCGGTCTTCAGAACGAGTGGATGGTATATCGACTCGAATTCTGTTATCATTTCACGAATTCGATGCTCGGAGGTCTTTGACTTTCGAAGGATTGCATTACAAAGTTCGGCAACAATTTGCTGACTGACGATAACGTCGCTCCGTTCGACGATCTCTTTAGCTATCAGATGTTTAGTCATGTCCTGATCAGACATGAAAGCGTAGACCCAAATATTGGTGTCTGGAAAAATCACCCTTAGCGGCCTTCGTAATTTTCTTCGCGAGTGGAAGGCTTAAAGCCGGGAATAATAATAGGATTTTCTATCATTTCCCTAATTACACCCTTTTTAAGCTTCGATGAAGGCGAAGTGGTAACCTGCACATGCAGGATTTCTTTGTGGGCCAACTCATCCACGAATTCCTCCGGGACGGGGATTTTGCCGTCTTTGCTTAGATGAGTGTCAAATTCAATAAAGTCCATGATTTTCCTCTTCTGTCATCGTAACGGCTTCAAGTCCCGTTTAGTTGTTGAGAATCAAACCGTTCCAACCCGTTCCTCTCCTTGATACAGCGGTTTCTCGAACACCCGGTAGCGCTTATATGCCTCGCCATTCATCACTTGCGCGGCGCGGGTCATCATCGCATTGTCTTCCAAAACCCACGAGGCTTCGCCATATTTAATTCCCTTCTGTTTTGCGCGTTCCATAATGACACGATAGAGCAACGCATCCACCGCACGCCCGCGGTACTCCGGCATAACACCGAGCAGGACAATGCGCAGATTGTCGATTGCCTTTTTCTTCGTCATCAAATTGGAAATAGCAGTGGGCAAATTCATCGCGCCTTTGGGAATCTGCTTACCTGCGAGAAATGCCTGATTGATGTCCGGAATGCAAAGCGAAAATCCGATGGTCTGCATTTTTCCGTTCGCATCCGGCGCTTCCGCGAAGAGAACAAAATCGGGATCGATAATTTGCTTTAGCTCGGTCGCGAGCATCGTGATTTCGTCGGCATCCAGCGGCACGGCACCCCAATTCTCTTCCCAGCCGCGAGAATAGAGGTCACGGATGAGATTTACTTCCTCGTCATATTTTTTCATATCGAGTGAGCGAATGCGCACCTTCGATCGCTCGCGAAGGATATTCGTAACCCGTTCGATTTTCGGCGAGAGCGATTTTGTTTCAGTAATTCGCCACGCGAGCAAATCCTGCACTTTTGTGTAGTCCGCTTGCTCCCAAAGTTTTTTATAGTAGCTCGGATGATACGGCATCATCACCGCTGGCGGAAATTCGAAACCCTCCACGAGCAAGCCTACTTCATCGTTAATCGATGGACTGATTGGCCCACGCACCTGCTTCATGCCATGCGAGCGAAGAAAATCTTCCGCGGCAGTAAAGAGGGCATCGGCAACATGCGTCTCTTCAATGGAATCGAAAAAGCCGATGAAGCCAATTTTATCTTTATACAGCTCATTGTGCCGATGATTGATTATCGCGGCGATGCGACCCACGACTTTGCCCTGCGCATCTTCGGCTAAGAAAAGCTGGCTTGTGGCGTGTTTGTAAAATGGATTTTTCGCTTCGTCAATTAGGCGCATGCGGTCCATTTCGAGCGGCGGAACCCAATTCTTTTCGTTTTGATAAAGCTCCCAGGGCAGCCGAATGAAACGGAGTTTGTCTTTTCTGTTTTCGACTTTTCGAATTTTAATGGCCGGTGTCGTGGAAGGCGTCGATGGGATGGACGCAGGAATGGTAACTTCGGTTGGTCCTTCCTCTTCATCTAAAACACCTAACTCTTCGCCGATCTCTTTGAAGAGTTCAAGAATTTTATCGAGATGCTGTTTTTCATGCGTCGCCATAAAGCTGGTACGCATCATTTGCATCCCCTGCATGACGCCGGGCACCACAAAGGCATTCACAAATACGCCGGCGTCGAACAGCTTGCGCCAGAAGACAAGCGTCTTAATATCGTCGCCAATAATAACCGGTACGATCCCTGTTTTCGATTCGATGACTTTGAATCCCATCGCTTTGAACTCGCGGCGCATGTAATCGGCATTGTCGATCAGGTGCTTCATGCGTTCCGGTTCCTCGCGCAGAATTTTAAGTGACATCAATGCGGCCGCTACGGAAGCCGGCGTGGGACTCGCGGAAAAAATCAGCGCCTGGGCTTGGTGCTTGATATAATTGATGACGCGTTCTTCGCCGACGACAAATCCTCCCAAACTAGCGAATGTTTTCGAGAACGTTCCCATTGTCAGATCGGTCTCTTTGACGAGATTGAAATAGCTCGCCGTACCGCGTCCGCCTTCGCCGATCACACCAACGGCGTGGGCGTCATCGACCATAATGCGTGCATTGTACATTCCCGCAAGCTCCACCATTCGCGGCAAATCGACAATTTCGCCCGAAGTCGAAAAAACTCCATCGCTGACAATCAGCTTCGGCGCGTCCACGGGTAATTTGGAAATGCGGCGTTCCAAATCGGCCATATCATTATGGTTATAGCGAACAACTTCGCCATACATGCCTTTCGACATGAGATTTCCGGCCACGATGCAGGCATGATTGTCTTTATCACTAATAACATATTCCCCGCGGCCGCATAGCGTCGGAATAACTCCTTGCGCTGTCTGATAGCCTGTCGAGAAAAGAAGGCAGGCTTCTTTCTGAAAATAGTCGGCCATTTCCCTTTCAAGCTCTTCATGCAAGCGAACAGTGCCAGTGAGATAGCGCGATCCGGAGCAACCGGTACCGTAGCGCTCGATCGCTTTTATCGCTGCCTCTTTCACGCGCGGATCGGCCGTTAGACCGAGATAATTATTCGAGCCGGCCATGATCATCTTTCGGCCTTCGATCTGCACGACCGGGCCTTCATTTTCCTCGATTGCGCGAAAATAGGGGTAATAACCGGCTTCTTTGACTTCATCGGCACGCGTGAAGTCGTAACATTTCTGAAATAAGTCCACAGGAGGAGAAATTACGAATTATGAATTGCAAATTACGGAAAGGAGGACAATATCTCTGGCCTCCCGAGGAGACTGTAAACGCAAAGAGGGAGTCCTGAACTCCCTGTAATTACAAAGTCCCATACACTATACAAATTGGGGACGGCCTTGTATTTGAGTGATGTGTTCGTATTGAACAATGAAAAGGACACTCGATTTTTTAAAGAATATCGTTCGAATGAAAAAAGTACAGAAAAAGAAAACGCTTCGTGAATCGCTTCACCTTTACCGCACGGTCGCAGGATGGAACGGAGAATCGGCCACCGAATTGTTAAAATCGGTTCGCCGCCTTGCCGAGGGGAGTCCTGGCTTGCTTATGCGAATGGCGGCAATGCACCTCAACCGGTATCGCGTTCCGCGCGAGATGCGATTCGATTACAGCGAACTCCGCGAACCGGTGCTTGCGGTCGATAAACGTGGACTCGCGTTGGTCGGTACGCTACGCGCTCCGAAGGTAATGCCGCTCGTGAAAATTTAAATTTTTCATTACCGATTATCTTAGGACGACCAACGGCCGGCTCGCCACACCGCGCTCTGAGCGAAGGATAAGCTGATAGGCGCCATTCGGAAGACCGGCCGTTTCAATCTCGATCGGCACCGCGGTTTCTTCGATCGTGCCGGAAAAATAATTGCGGACGGCTCGTCCCAATGGATCGTATAACGTGAGTTGTGCCTCCTGCGGCGTTGACGAGCCAAAAATAACGCGCGAAACGCCGCTGCTTGGATTCGGAAACGGTTCGCCAAGTTTAAGCGCGGCTGCCGCCGCCACACCCGAAGCAACTCCGCTCTGCGCCTGATTCCAGGGAAACTTGAAGGCGCGATACGAAAAGATTGGGGAAGCGATATGAAGTTCGTAGACGATCTTTTCATCCGGGGTCACTTCTGTGACTGCCGGTTGATCGACGTATCCCGTGTGAGGGCTGAATGCAAGCCCCCAACTTATTAAGGTATTTCCATTATCCAGACGCTGAACATACCCCATTGCCGTGCTCTGCATGGTCGAATCGCGATCGAAATGCCAGGCCAGCGTGGCGGTCATCGATGGTATGTCCAGGTTATACTCGCACGCTCTGGCGAATTCCTTTTTTGTAATAGTTGTATCGTAGTTAGGCGGGTCGCTGAGGCTATCGATACTGGTGTCCGACGCGAAGTGCGTATAATTCCCATTATCGAAAAGCGTAAGATCGCCATTTGCAATGCGCCGGATTGCATGTTGATGTGAAAAGTGTATCGAATCGTTCACAAATTTAAATTGATTGTGCTTTCCGCCCAAGCGCCAAATAAAGGAACCTGCCTGGTCCGTTCTATTGATTTTCGAAATTTCGTCGAGGTGCCGAGAGGAAAGCAAAATATTCCCATCGGTATCCTGCTGGATAGCATTGGCGTGCACCCCGTCCACGACGGCGCCGGTGAGATCTTCGTTCTCAGCGTCGGTGTCCAGAAAATGTCCGGGATCCCACGATCTCCAAACCCACACCGGGCTTTTCTTCGCATCTAACTCTTCAATCACTGCTCCAACAAAATTGGCCTTCTTGTTTCCATTCGGTATGTCCTTGCTCATATCCCACCCGGGCAGCGTATCGACGCCCAGCATCAGAACATGTCCGTTATTAAGGAATTGCATGTCATGGAAATCGGTCGCATAGGAAGCGCTATCGCCCCGAATATCGAAGCTGTCGATAACCGTGTAGGTCGAATCCATCACATAATATTTGGTGCCGGCGTCCATAATGGCTTGCGAACCCGGCACATATCCTCCCTCGCAGAAGGCAAGATGCCCATTGGGAAGGACCTTAAAATCATAATCGAGCATACGCGAAGGCTTGGCGTAATAGATCGGGTTTGCCAGCGAATCGAGAATCATCCGGTACGCATTGGTCGAGCCAGCGCCCGTGGCGGCGCTGAATGTCGCTAAGAAGAGCTTTCCCGGAGCCGGATGATCGTCCGTCAGCACCGTCATCATCGGCCAATCGGTCGGAAGCGAGGCTGGAGAATTTAAATTGACTTGACTCGGCGGTTCGATATACGGGCTGCCGTTATTGACTTCGCGATTCATTGTCACGGCAGAAATTTCGAACGAAAAAGAGACCGGTTCACAAAACTGGCCATTGAAGGTAGCAATGCCATCCCCGGAATGAACCGTAACTGTTTCCCCGGGAGCAAATGGCTCGTTTGGCCTAAAGATAATTGTGCGGCCATCGTCTGAAACGCGAACGGTACCAGCGTGAACGCCGGACGCGGAGCCGGCTACGACGAATGCTTCGGATGAAACGCTCGATGGGACGATCGGGGCCGCCGACCTAACAATAATAACGCTATGTGCTGGAATGTAGCGCGAGCCATCCATCGGGAAATGATATTCGATCGAAGGAGACTGCGCGTGCACAGGGCCAGAGCACAAGATTACGAAAAAACTTAATGCGAAAAAAAACGAGAGCCGGTATAAATGAATCATAAAATCAAAGGGTTGAACGTGACCACGTAAATAGTGTAACCCTGTTACATGCGGATTGTAACAACCTCTTACTACGAGAATACTCCTTTTATAGGTGGCCGTTCTGTACCAGTGCGCCCAACCGTTCGATGTGTGCTCCGAGCGCTTTCCGGCCTTTTCGCGAAAGCTTGTAGCTCGATACTGGCTTTTTCGCTACAAATCGTTTCCTTGCCGTTACATATCCCGCCTCTTCGAGCTTCTTTAGGTGAATGCTAAGATTCCCGTCCGTTGCGCCGGTCTTCTCGCGCAGGAAGGTAAACTCCGCCTCCTCCACGGAGACGAGGACGGCCATGATCGCCAGCCGAATGCGCGAGTGGAGCAACTCGTCGAGCTGCTGATAATCGAATTGCTCGGCCATGGCTCAGGCCTCCGCCGATTGGGATGTTATGCGCTTATACCGACGCATCAATACAATTCCAGGCACAACCTGAAAGAGGATAAGCATCGCCGCATTGATCCCGATGACATGGACCGAAGGCCATAGATACATTACAATCGCTCCCCCCCACCAAGCAAAGCCGATATTGCGAAGCCATTTTATATCGTGCGCAATGCCGCTAAGGTAATATGCGATGCCAAGAATGAGCGAAGTCACGAACGTTACATAAAATGGATGAATAGAAGGCTCGGCTGGATTGGAGTGCCGGAAAACCAGGATGAGTACGATGCTAAGCCCAAGCGCGCTGCCGCAAGCGGTCCAAATCGAACGTTGTATCCGATCGAGGAAACTCGGCGCGCGCTGAGTCTGCTTTCGCTGTTGGATCAGGTAATAAATGCTCGATCCCCAGCCGATGAGCACGAGCACCATCCAGACAAAGCCGATGTAGAGATCGCGCTGCGTTAAGACCGAGATATAAGTTATGCCCATGCCAACCGCGACGATGAGCCCCCAAAGAACGTAGGGCTTGCCGTCCTCCACAAACGAGGCGCGGCTATCGGCAATGATGCTGCGAATGTACTGAAGTTCGTCCTCGGGACGAGATGGGTTGTTTGTGTTTTCCATGGTTAATTTATAAAGCACTTTGAAATACAAAGTACTTTAACGCGCATTTCCTTATTCCATTCCAGTATCGTAAAAAAATCTTTTTACTATAATTTATCGTTGGAATAAAAAACGGACAGATTATGGCAACGAACTGCGGGCATCTCGATCAGATCAAAAATGTTAAACCGCGCACTCCCAATGGCTGCGAGGAATGTTTGAAAATGGGCGACTCCTGGGTTCACCTGAGACTCTGCATGAGTTGCGGTCACGTCGGTTGCTGCGATCAATCGAAAAATAAGCACGCCACCAAACACTTTCATAGCTCCGGCCACCCGATCATCAAATCCTTCGAGCCGGATGAAGATTGGATGTATTGCTATCCCGACGATCTTTTTATGGAATAAAATCGGGCTTGGACCTACGCGATCTTTCGTTCCAAAAATGCGCGGTCCCACTGCCCAAGATTCGACACGACTTCATACGTACTGGAAAGAAATTCTGCGATCGTCTTTTCAGGAGATGGAGACGATCGCACATCGTCATACGGCAGAATAAATTCTCCCATTTTTTCATTCCAATATGCGCCGATGGGGCGGATACCCACATCTTTCAATCCTTCCAAGGTGGGATAGCGGTAGGCATAAAATGCCGGCTGCTTCAACCTTCCATCGCCAGGCCAGAAACCGGCCGCAAAATGCTCTTCGTCTCCGCCAATGCGCTCCATCCTATTCGCATGAGGACCGGATTTGCACGCGCGTCCGGAATAGCGAGAGATTGCAAGATCGAACGAACCCCAATAAAATTGCACCGGGCTGCTCTTGCCCGCGAAGCCGGAACGAAATTTCTCGAAAATTCCTGCGACGCGCGAAACGATAATCCAAAACCGGCGGACTGCTTCCGGATCGTATGATCGATGTGCGGTATCTGCATCGATTGGAATTTTGTCCTCCATTTCCTGTGGCGCGGAGCTAATCACAATCTCGATGGACATTTCACGAAGTGAGGATAGTAGAAGTTGATATAATTCCGCAACCGGATGAGCAGAAAGTTCAATTGTTCTTTTGTTACCCTCGCTATCGAGGATTTCAACGATATGCGAAATAAAGTCGAACCGGATTTCGAAAATGCGTAGGCCATAAGGAATTGGGCCGGTCGTAATTCCACGCGCCCAAATGGAATAGGCAACATGCCACCATTCATGGAGGAAGGGTGAAAGGGCAAGCTTTATTTTACCAGGAATTTGCGTATAGAGATGCAGTGTCTCGTACGTATCGAGCCAGTCTTCGTATGGCAGCGGGGGCCAAAGCTCGGTGTTCGGCATCGTTTAGTTAGCGAGCATTTCCTCTTCCAGATCGAACGAAGAGAGCGCGCGAAGCCCGCGGAAGCGGTCGACGATAAGCTCCATCGAAAGATTTTCGATTCCCTCGGTCGAAAACTTCGCACAGCAAAAGCTTGCGAGGACCGTGCCGTAAATTACGGCGCGCTTGGCATCTTCATAGCTTGTCGAGCCACGCTTTGCGAGATAGCCGATGAAGCCGCCCATAAAGGTATCCCCCGCGCCGGTGGGATCGAAAATCTCTTCGAGCGGATACGCCGGAGCCGAAAAAATATGCTCATTGTAAAAGAGCAGCGACCCGTGTTCCCCCTTTTTAATGACGACGATCCGCGGGCGTTCTTCCGCGAGCATCTCCTGCAATTTTCGGCCGGCCGCGATAAGGCTCGGATGCTCGACGAGGAGCCGCGCTTCACTATCGTTGACGACGAGCGCGTTCGATAATTTCAGTGTTCGTTCAAGGCTCTCGCGATTGCCCGTAATCCAAAAGTTCATCGTGTCTAAAAGCACTAATCGAGGCCGCCGGTCGAGTTGTTCGATCACTTCGCGCTGAAGATCCGGCTGGATATTGCCGAGGACGAGAAAGTCCGGCTTCTTGAAATGCTCCGGTACGCGTGGCTTAAAATCGGCGAAGACGTTAAGATTTGTCGCGATCGTGTCCCGCGTGTTCATGTCGTAATGATAGCGGCCATGCCAGGAAAACGTCTTGCCGCCCTTGACGGTCTCGATGCCGGAGGTATCGATCGAGCGGTTACGAAAAAGCTCCCACGCGCGTTCGGGAAAATCATCCCCGACCACACCGACGACGCCGAGCCGCTCCGGGCTGAAATAACTCGCGGCGAGCGAAATAAACGTGGCGCTGCCGCCCAGCGCAAGTTCCCGCGTGGCGAACGGCGTTTCAATAATATCTAATGCGAGTGAACCGACGATAAGAAGTGACAAGTTTAAAGTGCTAAAATGCTGAGTGCTAAATTGTTGAGTGCTGATGAACATCATAGGACGTAGGAAAGCTTCATGCCCGTAATTCTGTCTAATGTAATCTTCCCTGTCTGCCCCACATTATTTGAATATAGAATGGAACCCAAGAAAATAAACATTAGCTACAACGTCATGCTCGTTGTTCTGATGGCGCTTGTAATCGGCTTCGATTTGTTGGCCCACACGGCTTTGTCAAGCATCTATCCTGGTGCAGCGCGGCATGATCCACATTCAATCAAATCCTTTGCAAGCATCGCCATCGTAGTGCTCTCCATGAGAATACAGCGCTCGAATCCTGCATTCCAGCAGGGCGGCTTTCGGAAACCGCAGTTCATCGCTATTCTCGGAGTGGCTATCCTCATGGGAGTTTTTCTTGGGGCATTGAGCTATCTCGGATAGTATCTTTGCCCTTAACTGCGGATAATTTGGTGCTCCCGGCTTTCCGGGAGCGCCTTTCATTTAAAGGCCGGGAGTTAAGTCCTCTCTTTACGGTGTTCCGCTCCAATACGCATGATCGCTCGGCTCGCTCTCGGTTTTTTCTTACTTTTTGTGGCTACCGCTCAGGCCCAGAGCCTATTGCCCGAAGCCAAGCGGCTGGCGCATCCTCCCGGTGTGGCGCTCGTGCTTTCCGGCGGCGGATTGAAAGGCTTCGCCCACATCGGCGTGTTGGACGTACTCGATTCGGCGCATGTCCCGATCGATTTAATCGCCGGCACGAGCATCGGCGCGGTGGTCGGCGGATTATATGCCGCGGGATATTCGCCGAAGCAATTAGAGACGTTTGCCAAAGAAGTAAACTGGGGCGAGGTGCTGGGAATTCAGAGCGGATCCGATCGTTCCCAGCGTGTCCTGAACCAGAAGGACATGGACCACGCGCTGCTCTCGCTTCGGTTCACCGGTTTTTTCAAGCCCGTTATTCCTCAGGCTATCTCGAATGGCGAGCGGCTCACGATGCTGCTGAACGAAATGGTATTGAACGCGCCGGCGGGCGTTCCGCGCGATTTCCTGCGCGATCTTCGTGTGCCGTTCGTCGCCGTCACGACCGACATCGTGCATGGCACACCTCGCTTGCTCACGAATGGGGATCTTACCGAAGCGCTCCGTGCGAGCGCCACACTGCCGCTCCGCTTTAGTCCGCTTCCGGGAGATTCGGAAATTCTGATGGATGGCGGCCTTATCGCAAATATCCCCGCTGACGTAGCCCGGTCGCTTGGCGCTTCCCGCGTGATCGTTTCGAATGCCACGGCGGGGCTCCATGCTCGCGACGCGCTGAATACCCCATGGGATGTCGCCGATCAGGTCATCACCCTGATGATGCTGCGCGAGAATGAAAAAGAGCTGAAGCTCTCAGACTGCACGATCACTCCCGACGTTTCCGGCTTCGACGAAAACGATTACGCGAACATTCCCGCCATGATCGAGGCGGGCCGCGAGGCCGCCCGCGCCATGCTTCCGAAAATCGAAAGCCAGATTGCTTCCCTCGCCGATCCCCCGGCTCCGTTGCATTCCGAGGATACGCTCTTGCCAGTCCTCCAACAGCTTCGGATTATTAGTACTAAGGGGGAGTTTGTCGATTCATCCCTGCTTGCAGGCAAATTGGCTTTAGGACAGCCGCTCCTTCGGTCGCAGAACATGAAAACAATCGAAGAGCAAGTGCTTCACGATTACCGCTCGCGAGGCTATAGTCTCGTTCGCATCGATAGCGTCGTTCTAAGGCCTCGCACAGGCCGCGCCGATCTATATCTCGACGAAGGACATATCGCGCGCATTGCCGTCCATGGTGGGGAAAATACGGACACCGACTTTGTCCTGCGCGAATTGTCCTTTAATCGCGGCAATATTTTTCGAGCGGCGGCGGGAGAGCGGTCCTTGCAGAATTTAACGGGTACCGGGCTGTTCGATTTTGCCATTCTGCAAATTTCTTACGACAGCCTTTGGCCCGGAACACGATATATCACGAGCCTCGATACGTTTGCATCGCCCGAAGATAGGCCAACGAGCGGCGAGCCGTCCTTAGGCCCGACCGTGATTCTGACCGTCCACTCCGAAAGTCCGAATGTTATCCGACTCGGCGTTTTGGCCGATAACGAATTCGGCGCGGAGTTCTCGGCGGAATTAGCAAATGAGAATATCGGCGGGACCGGCATGGAGTATTCGCTCCTGGGTAGTTTAGGATCGCTCGCACGATCCGCTTCGCTCGACTTCGGAGCGCCGAGGCTTCTGCACGGCTTTGGCGTCCTCGATGCCAAAGTATATTCGGGATACCGCGACATCAATGTTTACTCGCTCAAAACAACGATTAGCGAAGACCGAATCCGGAGCAGCGTCTCGGATGTCGTTCGGGAATCGCGGGACTTTGGCGTGCGACTTCGGGCGGGCGGACAGGTCGAGCGTCTGGGCGCAATTACCATAGAGATCCGAGCCGAACACCAGCGGTGGGCAAGCTTGCGCGATAGCGCGAACGGAGCGTCGACGCACGCCGGAGACGATCAACTTCGCGCGCTCCGCGCGGAAATCTTACTCGATTCTCGTGACGATGACGATTACCCACACTTCGGCACCCTGCTTCGAGGCTATGCCGAAACGGGACTTAGCCTTTTCGGACAAGGAACGAATTATACGAAGATTTTTGGCGAACTGGAACAGGCTATTCCGGTATCGCAACTTCATACTCTGGTGCCACGGCTGCGACTTGGGTTTGGAGATGCATTATTACCGCGGCTCGAATCGTTCGATATGGGTGGAATGGAATCGTTTTATGGACTGAACGAGTATGAACTACGCGGCACGCAAATGATCGAAGGAAGTATTTCCTACCAAATTGCGATACCACACGCACTCTACTTCCCCACCTTCGTCTCGGCTCGATACGATATCGGAGCCATATGGCCGGAGCCCACAGAAATCAAGTTTGAATCGCTCTTGCATGGCCTGGGGGCGCAAGTGGGAGTGAAAACCCCGCTGGGCCTCGCGCAATTTGGAATGGGCGAGAATTTCCGGTTTGTCAAAGCTCCCGGCAGTAATCCGCTCAGCAAGCCGGCACAAGTGATTGCCTTAAACGCTCCCCATTTTTATTTCTCCATCGGATCGAAGCTGTAGAACTTGCTATTTTCGCGAATCATAAAAAACCCCGGAGGTCGTCCTCCGGGGCCTGTTCTTTCTCTTCTTTGAAAATGCTCGCTTTAGTTGTGAGTTAGTGAGATTAGCGAGCGGGTAAAGTCTTGCTTCGTAAACGTGTTACCGTCGGAGGTAGAGTACCACCAATCGTATTGAAAAATCGGTCCCACCCCCGCGCCATAGTATTTGTATTCGCGGTTGAAATCGAAATCTTCGATGGCGCCGGTTTTTATTTGTATTTCGGCGGTATGGCTCCACGTCCCCGCCGGGACCGTCTTTGAAAGATCGGCATTGGCAACGGTGCACGTGGTGGTGGGATTCGGTTCATTGATTACATCGTAGTCCCACGTTTCATTGTTATGAAAGCTCCGGACGAAAATGCATCGTTCCATAACGATTGGTCCGGTTTGGTTTTGGTGCTCCCATAGGAACGCGGAATCGGAATGTTCGCTGTACCAGATCGTATCCGTTTGCCATACATAGCTGCTGCTATTCGTAAAATCGTCGTAGCGTGTCCGCATAAGTCCGGCAATGCCCGCAAGGATGGTATCCGTGGAAATCGGTTTCTTTTTATCCATGGTAATCATGCCCTGGACACTGTCGCCAACATTCACGAACGCTCCGTGCGTTTTATTGCTTTTGGTCGACTGGAGATAATTAATATAGACCCACGGGCCACCGGCGTAGGCGCTTGTAACACGATAAGTGATCATGTAGCGGAAAAGAGAGTCTCCATTCGGGCCGATCTGATCGAAGCCCAAGGTGCGAACCGTGTCGTTCGCGCCAGTGAGTGTCTGGCTAATGGAGCCATCGCTATTATATATGTTTTCGACGTTTTTGAACGTATAGGTCCATCCCGCCGCCGTGTGATAGAAATAATCGCTCATGTTCGAGGAGCCTAAGCTCCCATGGGAGCCGCCCGGCCCAGCCGGGCCGTTCGGTGCGACGGAACACGATGCAAAAAGCATGGCCGTCGATGCGGTTGCGCAGGCAATTCCGACTCGGGTACGTCGGGTAAGCCGTGTGAGGTTAGGGGTTTTCATTGTTGTAGTGTATTATTTATTTGGGCAAATTGGGCAAATAATCAGAATGCCTGAGCTTGTTCGATCGCGAGCAACGGACCGAATCCCACCCGGGCAAACGGATGGATATTCGGTCGGAAGGCAGCATCGATGACGATGCTGTTGCTCGATCTAAAACAGACAGACAAACCGTAAGGCAGCGTGTGGCTACCTCCAGAACTCCGCAGGGCGTTACAGGATGCTCGTTTAATGCCGTGTGTTCGGCGAGGCCGGCCCACGGCGAGATCTGCCTTGCAAAACGGGCAGACATGCTCGCCATCGTTACCGATGTAGGAGCAGGAAGGGCAGGATTTAAGCATAAAGATTCAGAGCTAGTAAATTTCCGCAAGAGTACTTCGGAGCGCTTTCCGCGCTTTCAATATCGTGCGTTTAACATAGCTACAAGATAAGCGGCTAACTGTCAAAACCTCTGACACTTAGATATTTTTTCGAAAATATTGTCAAATTGCTGAATTCAGCAAGAAAACAAGGAAATATTTTTTTAGAGAATTTTTTAAGACCTACTCTCCATTTCAGAATGTGATGTTTGGGAAGAAAATTGTATCGAAATGATACAGTGTTTTTCTGTCTTTTCTAATTCATCTGCGCTTCTGGCTTCGGATTTTCGCCATAAACAATGACCGGCGTTCCTATCGGCGTCACACGAAACATCTCCTCGGCAGCGAACATCGGAATACGAACGCAACCATGGCTTGCCGGCTTCGCGGGCACGCTGTTATCGCCATGCAGGGCAAAACCGCCAGAGAAATACATAGGATCGAACATCAGCCCCAGCGCACTTTCTTTCCAGCCAGCAACTTTGTAGTAGACTTTGAATTTACCACGCGGAGTTCGGGCGAACTCCGTTCCTTTGTCAGGATAGTCGAATTGCTGCCCGCTTCCAGTCGAGACCGGTAGAATTCGATTGACTTGATCTGCCGGATCGACAACGAGAAGGACCTGATGATCGAGATCGACTTCCAGATGCTGTTCGTGAAGTGAAATGTGGGCGGACGGAATACTGGATGCCATGATACGCGCGACCGTGGAATCCGTTAGCTTTCCGGTTCGTGGAAGTCCGGCAAGCTTTTGAAATGCAATAACAGCCTGACGGTTTGCATCCTCTTTGAGGGAGCACGTTTTGCCCGTCCAGAAATGCAATTCATAGAGCTTTGCTATCGCGGCATCGATTTTTGTATTCGGGGCTGCATGGACTGGCGATGCTGCCGGGGCAGTGTGCTGTGCTAACGCCGGAGATATAGCCCATAACAGGAATACGCAGAAAATGGCTACCTTCCTCATCGGTTAGTAAATTACGAACCGAATGCCAGTAATGGACGCCCTTCTGCCTTAAGCTCAACGAATGAGGAATTTATAAGAAAAACTTTTTCATTTGTTTCCGCTCATACTTATAATTTAAGAAAGAAATTTAATCAGTATGCGGGACCAGGCTCGAATAGAGTGATCGCAATTCTTTCGAAGGCTCCGCGCGAAGTTCGGCCTTCAGCTTTTTTGTATAATTATCGAAGAGGCGTACCACGTTGGTGGTTTGCCGACGTTTGGCATTGATAAGAAGTAGTCCGCGTAGCGCCTCTTCATCGAACTCGTCTTGCGCGAGTAACTTGAAGCACATTTCCTCGGCGCGTTCGAGCAGCCCGCGCTCGAGCTCGATCTCGATCAACTGAACGGCTGCCGTGCGCCGTAGTGTGGCGAGTCGCGTCCGCAACCCATCGAGCCATGCGCCATAATTACCGCTCATAAAGGGGCCGCGATCCGTCAGCTTAATGATCTGTTCATAGTGGAAGGTGATGGAAAATAGCGCATTTCGTTTTCGCGCTTGCCGGGCTTCGTCGTAATGCCGGATCGCTTCCTCGCAGTCGACTTGGACGATGGGGCCAAGAAAATATCCCTCTTCATTTAAGAGCAGTGCTTCCGGATTTCCTAAGAAGGCGCGCGCTCGTTTAATCGTACTATACAGGGCATTTGCATTCGAGGCATCGGAATCCGGCCAGAGCAGATCGATCAAATGCTCCCTTGAGACGCCCTTTTTCGTTCCCTCTCGCGCCGCGCCGCGGCCAATCCTCGAATCGAGGGATTCCGCACGCGCCAGAACGAGCAAGGAAATAAGCTGCCGCACTTTATTATCGCGTCCGGAAGATGGATGATCGCTCATCCCCGGTTGCCCCGTTATTCCGTCTTTTCCATTTTCGCGCGGCGTGGAGGATCGCTCCCAACCGCTCAGGGGCACTATACGCTCCACATCGAGCGAACCAAAAGAAAAAAGCTGAATCGTCGGCTGTTGTTTTTCAAAGTCGTGGGCCGGTTCGCGTGCTCCGGGTGTTGCCATGCGAGCGCGTTCCAATTCATTGCGTTTTGGCAAAATTTCTTCAAACTCCTTCTGAAGTTGTTCTTCCAGGAGTGGCGCATCCCAGGATTGCGCTAATTCCACCATGGCTGCTGCTTGCATCTGAAGCCTTCCACGCAAGACCTGGCGTTCCGCGAGCGTCTGGGCGCGCCCAGCGAGGAGCCGAAGCAGACGCGATTCTGCAAGGGCAAATCGAAGATAATAGGGATTTCGCTCTTTGTATTCCGCGCGGACGTGCTCGGCTTCTCGCCGCGCTTCCTCGAATTGTCCCATTCCGGCATACGCCATGATGAGTGCGGTTCGAGCCGTCCGTTCGGCAAGTCGTTGCTCTCCGGCCAATTCCACGCTCGCTTTTGCCACGGCGAGGGATTCCTCGAACCGTCCCAGCCCAATAAGCGCCAGGGCCTTCTCATTTTGCGCCCAGGCCGCGAACGAATCGTGCTGATGGCTTGCCGCAAGCCGGATCGCCTCGTCGGAAAATTCCAACGCCGCATGATAACGGCCGAGAAAATTCATGGCGGTCGCCCGTCCCTCGATAAGCGAAATTCGCTGCAATAAATTGGGCGATTGCGCGACGACTCGCGCATCCTCGACTAAGCTTGCGAGCTGCAGCGAACACTCCTTAACTTTTTCGGCATCCTGATGAACTCCGGCGATGATCATGCGCCAAAGATAACTCATGATTTCGACGAAGCGAATTCCATAACGCCGGCCATTGGCAATTCCAAGGTCGCAATAGGCGGTGGCCCCTTTGACATCGCCCGAGCTAAAGGCCGCAAGTGCGGCTTGAACGAGAAACATCGTCTCGACCAGCGTGTTGCCATGCTCTTTGGCGAGCGCCATAATTTGCCGCGTGAGTTCACTGGCCTGCTCGCTCTGATCTTGCTTCAATTTGCTATTGACCGCAAGGCGATAATAGAGCGAGTACTCGTCGAACCGAGCATCGTCGGCGATCCGGTCCGCCAGCAGTTTCGCGGTCGGCATTCCTTCCTCGATAAGCGCATCGGCATCTTTAAATCGACCGGCATTCAAGAGTGCCTCTCCCTTCGCGCGAGTCAGCACGGTAAGTAAGTAGGCTCGTTCCAACGCGAGACGTTGCTCTCTATTTGGTTCCGGATGGCCGGTCTTCTGGCGCGAATCGGAACGGTGTGCAGGGTCCGTCCGTACGGCTTCGAGTGCGGTGCGCGCTTCCAATGCCCACCGTTCAAATTCCGAATAAGATGTTCGGCCGGCGCATAAGATCGCTCGCAGCATCGCCACGCGGCCGTGAGAAATCCCCTTGAACTCCGGCGAATAGAGGCTCGAAGCACGGATAAACTTGTCCAGCACTGCCGCAAATTCCAAATCGTGCTCCGCTTCGATCGAGGAACCGTTCCGTTGGTAAGCTTCCACGAGCAGGGTATGCAAATCGAGGAGCGCGCCCATCGCCGCTTCGCTTAAATCCGGCATCGCGGGCGACGCGAAGCGCCAGGTAATTTCGTCGCGGAAGGGGCGAATTCCAAGGAGCAACCGAAGGCACTCCTGTGGTTCTCGAGACCAAATCGAACGGACGACCTGCGAGCACCATAGTAAAAAATGCTCGACTTCTCCAAGCAATTCGGAGGATGGATCGTGTGACGATCGTTCAACGCTGACTTTGGTCAGCGCGAACGGAAGCGCCATAATGCTAAGAAAGGCGCTGCTGTATAGTGGCAATCGTTCGCGCCCTGCGATGCCGACAATGGTCAGAACAAGATCGTGCTCTTGCGCCACGGCATTTCGCGCGCTTTCGAGAACGGTGTTCCAAAAATGTGCGTGTGAAAATTCGTAGCACCAAGGCCCCATGGCCTCCTGCGAAGAGGAATCGGTAGAAAAAGAGATCGATGGCGTGGCGCGGCGAATGATCGATTTAAACGTAAGCAAGTCGACTGACCGCTGGAACAGCTCGTCGGAAAAATCTTCTGTGCCGAGCTTTGCCGACGATGTCCGATGCCGGATCAAGCTGCGAAGCAGCCGAACATCGAATTGCTCTCCGAGCAGCGCAGCATGCATTGCGACAGCCTGTTCGCTCGGGTTCAGCCGCTCCACCTCCCGCTGAAACCGGGCGAGCATTTCCTGCTCTCCCGTATCGGACACTGCAGCATCCGGGACCGCCGTCGGGTCTTCCAGCCATTGGCCTTCCTCATAAACGAGCGCACCCATCGTCACGAGTTGGCGGATCATGGTTCGAAGGCTTAGCGGGCGGCCTCGGGTTCGGGTCTGAACCGTCTCGATCAATTGCGGATCGGGTTCCAAATCGAACAGGATCGTAAAGCATTGCCGCGTTTCCGCCGCGCCAAAATCCAAAAGCTCTATAATGTCACTCGTTCGTTCTTCTCGTAGCGCAATTTCGCGGATTAGATGTTCGGAAGAACGGAGCGGCGGCGCAGCGGAAGATGGGTTCTCCGAAGGATCGCTCTTCTCTGGCTGATCCGTTAACCGCTGGGGAGCGGCGGAACGGCGCTCCGTAACAAGCACGAATTTCGAAGCAGAACTAAGACCAAGAAAAAACTGATCGAACACCGGAAAATCATCCATATTATGGACATCTTCCAAAATCAGCACGAGTGGAAATCGCTTTGCTATTTCACTAAACGAATCCAACAGCACTTGAAGCGGAGGAGGCGCAAACATCGCCTCACTGGTCGACCGGTCGTTCGAGGATGGCCTATGCTTCGACGGTGACCGATCATCTTGCTCGCTCCGAGATGCCAGATTACGAGGAGCCTCGCGAGGCTCGATCGATTCCGACCCCGATCCCTCCCCTTGGTCCGAAGAAAAGAATCCCGCCTTTTGAAGGTATGGCCTCAAGTTCGGCTGCTGGTTAAGGCAGGCCTCGAAGCCATTTAAGATTGGCGTCAGAACGGCGACATTGCTTTCTAAATAGCGGGCATGAACGATTACGCAGGTTTCGCCGAATTCTTCGGCCAGGCGTTCCTCGAATTCCCGGACAAGCCGCGTTTTTCCAATCCCCGATTCCGCGGCAATCAGGACGTATTTCGACTCGCCCTCATCTAAAAATTCGCGAAATAAATTTCGTAACCGGCGCAGTTCTCTTTCCCGCCCCACAAACGGCAGGATATTCTGATTTAGATACCGGTGGCAAAGGGAATTCATTGCGACAAACAGCCCCGTAAACGGACAAGGGCCTATAGCAGGATATTCTATCGAGCATTAGAGAAGCTAAAAGACCCAGCACAATTAACCCGGATTGCCAATTAATTACTCCCCCGGGAAATTCCTTCCGGGGGTAACCTAAAATTGGGAATATGTAGCGCGAACTTTCATTTGCGGCGTGGCGAAACAACCACAGACGAAAGTTTGCGCTATGATCGGCATTTCAAATTCCAATGGCGCTTCTCATTCACTTCACTGTGATCGTACCGAAGACGCCATCGGCCCCCGCGTTCGGGCCAGCAGTGTAATAGAGCGTTCCATCATAAACCACAAGCGCCCAAAGTCCGGGTATGGCGATCGGAGCGCCGGTCGCATCGTTCAACGTACCGACGAGCGCGCCCGTGGAGCGATTATAGGCATGGATTCTCCCATCGCCGAAATTTCCGACCAGAAGATCGCCGCTATAGGTTCCGAAACTGGCGGGCGCGATCGCCACGCCCCACGGCTCATCGAGGGAATCGTTAGTGGTATTTGGAATTAGGTTGCCCTCGAAGCTTCCATCGAGGTGGTAAATATCGACGTAACCGCCATTGCCAGGCCCCAGCGCGACGAACGGTTGGCCCCCAACGGTTGCCATTTTCGCGTGCGTCACGAACATTTGGGTGTCAATAACTATAGTATTAAAAGGCGTGTATCCTAACCCGGAATATTTGCCGCTGAATTGAACACGATTATAACTCGCATCGAATTGATCGAGCGAACCATTCCGCACATTGGGCGCATAAAGCCATGGTCCACCCGCGCCGCTGCCCAATGCAAGACCAGTGAAACTTGAGTTGGCAGACCGATCGGTAAGGATAAAGGCGCTGTCTTTTTGCGCGCTGCCACTGCTCACGGCAGCAATGGTGCCATCCAGTTCTGAAAATAGCCAGGTGGCACTTGCGCCCGTTGCTGCAACGGGAAACGATCCCGTTGTATCCTGGACGACCCCGGTCGGGCTTCCCATCGTCCCACCCGGTCCCTTTACAAAATAATGGTTTATCGCTTTGCCGGACGCATCGAAGATCGAAGTCGTGCCGCTTGCCCGATTGGCGACCCATGGATATCCAAATTTATTGTTGAATGCCAGCCCCCAGGAGTCCTCCAAATTCGTATCGACATTCGTGGCGGCGACGCCATAACTCGCTCTGTTTGCGGCAACCGGCGTCACCAGATATTGCGACGCGGCGACGACAGACGGAGGCGTCGTGGAAGAATGACACCCGGCAAGCATAGCCCACGATGCGGCAAATATTGCAAAAACGCCGAAAGTAGAAATGCGGGAAGCTTTAAACATGATTAGTAAAAAATGGAATTTGATAAAGAATGGTGAAAGTATCGGTAGCGGTAAAGCAATAATGGTGCCGTAATCACTGCGCGCGAGCCCTTAAAAAATTTTCGATGCCTCGAACATGCGCGGCCGCCAGCATATCGAGAAATTTCGGATCCCGCAATTTCGCTTCCTCGTCCGGAAACATCATATAAAGCGATTCCGTGAGCGCGCTCGGCATCCACGTTGGACGGCAAATGGCCAGGCTTTTTTCGAACGACCCCAAATTTGGAATTCCCGCTATTTCGGCAATAGCGCGGTTGAGTTCAGAGGCCAGGGGAGCCGAAAAGGAATTGAAGTAATAGGTTGAAGTGCCATAATTCAGGAATGGATTCGTTCCATCCGGGAAGGCATTGTTATGCAGGCTCACCATCAAATCGACATCGTCATGGACGGCAAGCGCCGAACGCGCGTCCAACTCCTCGACTTGATTATAATCGCTCACAAGGCCATGCAAATCCGTGTGCGTCATGAGGACGATTGCGCCTTTGGCCAATAGTTGGTCCCGTACTCGTAATGCTTCGGCAAGATTTGCCTCGCGCTCCGTTAGTCCCGTTGGGCCGATGGCGCCGCCCGGCGGATGGCCCGGATCGAGCATGATGCGGATGCCGCGCAATGGATCGTTCGGATCGATTTTAGGTGGCCGTCGAATACGAAGATCGAGCGAGCCATCCGCAGTATAAAATGCTTTGTATCCCCAGACCGGCTTCGTAAGCTGCACGGTAAATTCAACTCCGGCCGAAATAGAATCATAGCCAATATTTTGAAGGAGTGCATCGCTCACCTGCGAGTTAAGATTGGTTGGCCGCGAAGCTCCGTAGAGGTGAATTCGAAGCTCGGTTCCATTAGAGGTAATCTGGAATGGATTGTAATCGGAAGGTAAAACGATATCGATAAAAGCCGGTTGCGGATTTATTCCAACAGACTCTTTCGATTTCGAATATCTCGAACGATCGGCTATCCCCTTTGGGTGAATATCGAAATTCGTATCGGCAACCCAGGCGAACGCCTGCTTATCCAGTTCCACTTTATAATACTTTCCTTCCTGTTCAACGACGTTCAGTCGTGTTCCGCGTGGAAAAAACCATTCTCGGTTTCCATCTGGCGTCCGCGCACCGGGCGCGACATCGTTGCCCGTCTGGAGTGTGTCGCTGCCCCTCGAAATTTCCGCCGTTAACGGCGGAGCAAAAACCTGCTGCACCTTTTCCACGCGGTGTTCCGGGGACGAACGATCCTCGCCTTCCGGCTCGATCACTCGTGAACGGTAAGCAACGCTCGCCGTATCGACATCATTATCGCGCTTGGCGACGAGATGATATATCCCATCCGAAGGCATCGGAAGAAAGGCGAGGAACGCGCCATTTTTCCAAAGCGGAACTGGATAGCCGTTAATTGTTAATGCGGCATGAGCGTTTGCTGCCGAGCCAAAAATAAAATTCGAATCGACCTTCGGCCGCCACTGACCAGGCACGGGATAAGCTACCGTGATATGAACCGGGGTTTCCGGCGCGGGCGATGGTGGAACGGCAGGCGCTGGCTGCGATGGCACCGGAAGCGGCCTGGGCTTCGTAGTCGTGGTTTTTTGTGATGGCGCACAGCCATAGGCCATAAAGATGAGCGCCGCACAGCACGCCGAAATCGATATTCCCCGAATTAGCATTCCTTCCTAACAAGCAAATACCTCTCCGGGAGCCTGCCTTATTTCCGCAAAATGCTGCGCCGGCAACAAGCGAGCGCCCAAACCGTTTTGGAATGAAAAGAAAAATTGCAATACGTCCCCGAGAGTAATAAAAAAATGGCGCTACCACTTTCAAGTGAAATAGCGCCATTCATTTTCCAATTACTATTTTCCGTTATCGCTCGAGGATCAATCGTGCCGAGGCAGATTCGCCACTCATGTTTGTGATGCGAACAAAATAGCTTCCGCTTGCAAGATTTTCGATCGGAAGGCTGACGTCGTGAACTCCCTCCGAAAGTAGCCCGAGCGAGAGGGTTACTACCGCATGTCCGGTGGCATCGAATAATTCAATTCGCCCATCGGCGGCCCTCGACATCGAGATGTGGGCCGTTACGGAGCTACTCGCCGGATTCGGGGAGACCGAGATTGTGTATTCCCCGGACTGAGAGGCAACCGTAGCCACATCCGCGAGGCTAACTCCAAAGCCAGTCAGCGGCACATGGATCAGCGTATTATCGACAAGCGTAATACTTACTAACCCGGTGGAAGTGCCAGCGACCGTAGGCGTAAACGTTAGGTTCAGATTAACGGTCTGACCAACTCCAACCGTGAGCGGAGTTACAAACGTCCCACTGCTAAATGCGCTGCCTGTCATTGTAACGGAATTGATTGCCACGATGGCCTGCCCAGTATTTGTTACCGTGGCTTGGATCGTGGAATCCTGGCCGATGGTCACATTTCCGAAGTCGATCGAGAGCGGCGTCACGGAAAGCGCGCCCTTCACGCCTACTCCCGATAGATTGATCGTTCGCACCGGTGTTTGTGCATCGTCGGTTCGGAGCGTCAGCGTACCCGCATAATTTCCTGCCGCGTCCGGGCGGAAACTCACGATCACAAGTCCTGTCCCTCCCGCGCTTACTTGCGAGGGCGGGGAATTGACAATAGCGAACGTTCCCGCCAGTGGCGAAAGCGTGTACGAGTTGATATTCACACTGGCAGTTCCGGAATTACTTAGTTCAATTGTATCGAGAAGGGTGGTCAAAACGGGCACGGTCCCGAAATCGACATTTACTGGATCAATTGCAAGATCGCTGTTGATGCCGGTCCCGGTCAGGAAAATAGTATCCGAGGGATTGGACGGATCATCTCCTGTAATTACAAGGCTCCCTGTAAATCGGCCCGTTGCAGTCGGCGCAAATCCGACCGTAACATATCCGGTTATACTGGCCCCGATCACCGCTGCTTTTGACACCACGCTAAACGGAGCGGGACTCGCCGTCGCACCTAAAAGATTTAGGTCCCAGGAACCATTATTGGTGACCGCAAAATCGTGCGTGGTATGCCCGTTCACTCTGACTTGTCCAAGGTCCACGGTTTGCCGGTTATTGGCGACCGCCATGTGAGGCAATACGCCGTTTCCGATTAACGTAACGGTGACAACAGTCTCCGTGATGTCGTCACTGGTGATATGGAGCTGTGCGCTATCGGTCCGTTCCACATTTGGGGTATAGCCGATATGAATCGTTCCGGTCGCTCCCGGCGCTACCATTTGATCGTAGGCTTCGACCGTAAAGCGTGGCGTGAGCTGCGCAAGTGACAGGTTGGAAAGGTTCAAGCTGTCGTAGGTGCCGGTGTTCCTAAACGTGATCGTCCCTTGTAGCGTCAGCCCAACGCGCATGGGTCCGAAGGCCACGAAAGCCGGAACCTGAATCTGCGGCGAAGTGCCAATGCCACTGAGACCGATGGACGGGGCTGTGACGAAATTCGATGCCGTGAACGTCAGTGTTCCGACATATATTTGTGCGGCTGCGGGAGCAAATTGCACGACGACACTATCCGTCCGATTCGGTGCTATGGTAAGAATGGGGCCTCCGGAAATGGTAAAGGCGTTACTCGAGATCGTGGGCATTTGGAGGAAAAGCGTATCGTCGCCCGAATTCGAGAACGCGAACGTTTGCTGCGCTGTCCGGCCATAATGCAAATGTCCAAAGAAGATAGTCGTCACATTGGCGGAATTTAAAAAAATCGCCTGAATGCCGCGGCCCGTCACGGTGACAGTGTCAGCGGCATGCGTGGGATCGTCCGTCGTGAAATGGAGAAAAGCAGTATCGAGCCTTCTCTGGTTCGGAGCATAAGAAATATGGAAGATACCTGTCGCTCCCGGCAATACCGATTGATCGTAAGTTGTAAGGGTAAAGCGTGTCGAGGGCTGGGTGAGTGATGCGCCGGAGAGATGCAGCGTATCGTTGCCTGTGTTCGTAAACGTTACCGTCCCTTGCAGGGTCTGTCCGACCCGAAACGTTCCATAGGGTGCGGCATTTGAAATTTGAAGCAGTGGCAAAATGCCATTGCCGCTGAGGGCGACGGACGGCACTGTTATCCCATTCAATGCGGTAAGGGTCATCGTCGCACTATACGCTTGCCTCGCCGTCGGAGCAAATTGCACGACAATGGTCCCTGTTTGGCTCGGCGGCACGGTAAGGGTTGATGAAAAGACGGTGAACCCACTGCCCGAAAAAGTTGGTGTTTGAAGGAAGAGCGTATCGTCTCCCGTATTCGAAAAGTTGAACGTTTGCTGTGCTGTCCGGCCAGCATGTAAATTTCCGAAGGAAAGGGCCGTCCCATTGGTCGCGGTAAAAATGGCCTGCACTCCCTGTCCGGAAACATAGACAGCCTTGCGCTGCTGCGGCACCGTATCCGAATTAGTTGTAAAGATGAGCGAGTCGTTAAAGGTCCCGCGCGAGGTGGGCGTGAAGATCGCGCTGTCCATCTCGCTGGTTCCCGCACTAATGCTGCGGTTTGAACTTGTCGGGAACCTCGAAAATAACGTTCCGGTCCTCATGGCGCTCGAAATCGTGATAGAGAGATCGCCGTTCGAACTTACTTTGAGCGAGTCGGCCTTGCGGCTTCCGAGTCGGACCTGACCGAGCGCGATGGAACTTCGGCTGAGTGTCATGCGTCGCGTGGTCTGACCAGCCGTCGGAGGCGTGAAGCGAAGATCGGTCGAAGGCGTGCTCGTGAGGTTGGTGGCGTAGCTATTGTATGTGAAGGAGGGAGAGGTAAAGCCGTTAAGGCCGATCGATGTGCCCGTTTCGTAATAATCGGTACCGATCGAGTAGCTATGGTCGTCGTAGATAAACTCGATTACCTTCGTCGATTCATAGAACTTGACCTGCATGTCCGTATAATTAGCCGATCCCTCAAAGTGAACAGCGTGGAGCTGAATCGTAAAGACTTGATTCGGCGAAGAACCGTCGACCTCATAGTAATCGGTATTTACGGGGGAAACATAACCGTACGTATAATGCAGATAGCCCCAGTAGTCATAGTAGTAGCCGTTTACGTAGGAGTAACCGTCCACACCGATATCGACCCCTTCCCCGTTAAAATAGCCGAGGGTTGCCGGGTAGGACGAACTCCCTATCGCAACATAATTTGCCGTCGAGCTTCCAAGCGTGATCGCGCCGCCGGCAGAAACCGTAACGTTGCTGCCGGAAGAGACCGCGGTACTATCATAGGTGAAAGCAAAGGGTAGAGAGAGCGTGGCATAGCCATCGTTATAGCCATGAATATCGCTGAGTGAGAAGGACGTGCCCGTACTAGAGATATCCGTCCACGTGGCGGCGAACGTTGTAGCGTTATAATCATTGACGCGACCCTGCCCGAACGCATTCGATGCAGCAAACATATAAAACAACAGACCATAGCTCGCCGCAGCGAGCTTTTTCGAAATTGTCATCTAGACGTAGAAGTAAAAAGATTTATGAAAAAGTGGACTCGACAAAACTATGAAATTCACGTCCGAAAATGTTACATAATTTTGTAAACAGGTTACAAAATTCACACATTGGGCCTGAGCTTGCATTCCAAATATACAAAGTGGTAAGCAAATTAGGAAGTGCGGAATTAACAATCTGAAAAGCTGTTGCTCCAACGCTAACAACGTTCCTAATTCCATTCGAAATGGAAAATTGATAAGCGCCGGATTAATTTTATATGAAGACTCGCCATTTATTGCTGCTTATAGCCTTTACCAGTTCAACTGTCATTGCAGAAACAAGTTATTCACAGACAGGTCACCCCCTAAAGACATCTTATGTATTCCCGCTGAATGCATCGACGGATCTTCCTCTCACAACGAGCATTATTATTCGGCCCGGCCCGGCCCTCGATGCGGCGACAGTAGCATGTTCGCTTCTTAGCGTTTCTGCTTCTTCCAGTGGCAATCATTCCGGAACGCTCCAAGTTTCGGACGATAAGAAGACCCTCGTCTTCACACCAGCGATCCCATTCGCCTATTCGGACCGTGTTATGGTGCAGCTTGCATCCGGTATTCGTACATCCGCGGGATTCGTGGTCGGTCCCATCTCCTTTTCCTTCACCGTTCAATCCAAGCCGGCGCAGGGAGTGACGTCCGCTCTCTCGATGGTATCGGCCGAAAATGGTTCCAACATTCTTAACAGTGTTACCCTCCCTGCGCCCTTTCCCGCCGTGCAAGTCGTCAATCCTTTTATTGACCGTCCTTCGCCGGGCGCGATCATTCTTGCGCCAGAATATTCCGCAGTGCCGACCTCGCCCGATACGTCGTATCTTTCGATCATCGACGACTCTGCACACGTGCTATGGCAGAGGCCAACGCTCGGGCATATGCAGGATTTCAAGCTCAATACGGACGGACGCTATTCTTATTTCGACGATAGGGCCGCCAAATTTTACGCGATGGACTCGACTTTCACAATCGTCGATAGTTTTCAGTGTCCAGGCTATACGACCGATTTCCACGACATCGAGCTTCTGCCCCACGACCACGCTCTGCTGCTTGCCTTTGACACCGAGAAGAATGTCGATATGAGCAAGTATATCTTCGGTGGAAACCATCAGGCTGTTATCGTCGGCGCCGCTGTGATGGAAATCGACTCCTTAAAAAAACCGATATTTATTTGGCGAAGCCGCGATTCGGGTGGCTATAGAATTGGCGATATGATTGATTCAACCGGTCTCAAAGGACCGAGGGTCGATTTCGTCCATGCTAATTCCATCTTTAAAGACACAGATGGAAACATCGTGCTCTCCGCTCGACACTTAGACGAAATAACGAAAATAAGCTACGACGGGGACACAATCCTATGGCGATTCGGAGGCAAACACAATCAGTTCAGCCTCACCGGAGATAGCATCGTCGGCGATGCGCTCTGGTTTTCGCATCAGCACCACGTGCGAAGAATTGCAAATGGGAATTTTACCTTATTCGATAATGGCAACGACCATTCCTATCATGATCCAACCGCAGGACCTTATTCTCGTGCCTGCGAATATCAAGTAGATGAGCAGGCAAAGACTGCAAAACTGGTCTGGCAATTCGATGAAGGCAAAACAGACACGAGTACCTCACAGGGCTCCGTCCAGCGGCTTCCGAACGGGAATACGTTTATTAGCTGGGGCGACAATAATTACTACTCGAGTTTCGGTCCTGCCATGACGGAGGTCCGCCCCGATGGCTCTATCGCCTTCGAGATGTCGCTTGCGTCACCGTACATAACGTACCGGGCCTTTCGTTTGCCGGCCAACACTCCGGGATTTACGGACGCAGTTTCTCCATCGACGAATATACCGGCGTCTCTTACACTTTCTATCCCTTACCCTAATCCCTGTTCGGGGGTTTCATGGATTACCGTCGATGCCCCAAGCCGCATGGAGTTCGACCTCAGAGTGTACGATGCGCTCGGCCATTCTATAAGGTGTCTCGCCAGTGGATTTATCGCAGCGGGACCTCACACGTTCGTCTTCGATGCTGCGACGTTACGGAACGGTGTGTACCACTGTGTACTCCGAACCAATCGCGGCACCATCGCTCGCGAAATCCTTGTGTCAAAGTAAGATTGCCGCATGATCGATCATGCGCGATCGGTCAAGGTTCAGACTAATTTCTTCCGCAGCCGCGCAACCGGCAGGTTCATCTGCTCGCGATATTTCGCGACCGTACGGCGCGCGACATCGAAGCCTTCGGCGTTCAGCATCTGCACGATCTTCTCGTCCGAAAGCGGCTCGCTGCCGGACTCCGCATCGATAATATCCTTAATGCGGGATTTCACTACTTTATTCGCAACGGCTTCGCCCTCGCTGTTTTCGCCGCCCGCACCGGCGTGGGTCGGGATCGCCTCGGAGAAAAAGTATTTTAGCTCGAAGACGCCAAAATCCGTCTGGCAATATTTCCCATTCACGACGCGGCAGATGGTAGAGATGTCCATCCCAATATCCTCGGCGATAGTCTTGTAAATCAATGGCTTCAGGTGTTTCTCGCCGTCCTCGAAAAACATCCGTTGGTGGTTGACAATGGATTGCATGACGCGCATCATCGTCTCGCGGCGCTGATAGATCGCCATGATAAAGAATTTCGCAGCTTCGAATTTCTTTTTGATAAAATCTTTCGCTTCCGGCGTGAGCGATTTTCCATGCTCCGGAGCCTGCTTGCGAATGAGGTCCTTATAGGCAGCATTTACGCGAAGCGGCGGCACGCCGCGCTCGTTTAGCGTGATCGTGAAATCTTTTCCATCCGGTGTGCGCTCGATATAAAAATCGGCAGTGATATATTTCGTGCTCTCTGAAATATCGCCAATCGAGGCGCCGGGCTTCGGATTGAGATGCTGAATCAATTCGATCGCCGGTTTCAGATGCTGCACATCCGCCCCCAAATGACGCGAGAGCGCGGTGAACCGTTTGTTGACGAAATCGTCGAAGCGGTCGTTGATGATCCTTCGCGCCACTTCCCGCACCGGATTGTGATTCGGCATCACATCGAGCTGGACGGCCAGGCACTCGCGCAAATCGCGCGCGGCCACGCCGGGCGGATCGAGTTTTTGTACTTTACGCAGCACGGCTTCCGCTTCGGCCATCGTATATTCATCGCCATAAAACATGCCGGCATCGCGCGCTATTTGTTCAAGCGGCTCGCGAAGATAGCCATCTTCGTCGATCGATCCGATAATTTCCTCCGCTAAGGCGCGATAACGATCCGGCAGATTCAGCAATGCAATTTGCGTATAGAGCGAGTCCTGAAACGATTCGGCGGCGGCGTGCGGCGCGTCTTCGCGGTCGTCATCCATGTCGTGCGAAGTCGGGGTTTTAAATCCCTCCGTATCGTCATTCATATAGTCCTCGAACGAGTACTCGCTCGGCGCTTCGGCCTGGGCATCGCGTTCGGTTTGTTCTTCGCGTTCGCGCGTGCGCTGTAATTCTCGTTGGCTCAACTCACTGTTGGAGTCGGAAGCAGACAACTCCGGCGTTGGCGCGCTTTCGAGGGCCATCCGCTCCTCGGCGGAAACCTCCACGGCTTCGGTCATCGAATCCTCGGAAGCTTGCTCGGCGCGCTCCTCTTCCTCGCCCGTTTCTTCGAGCATAGGGTTTTCCTCGATCTCCGATTTAATCCGCTGTTCGAGCGCAAGGATCGGCAATTGCAGCAACTTCAGGTACTGGACCTGCTGTGGCGTAAGGCGCTGCTGAAGCGATTGGTTTTGGCGAAGTTGTAACATCCTAATCTTAGTAAAGTCCCGAACTTCCAATAGAATTCCATTCGGATGTGTTAAGATTAGCTAATACCATGCCATTCACCAAAAATGGCGTTTCTAATGCGATTTCGACTAAATGGCACCTCTATATACTAATGGATTTCCGCATTCGCGGGAATGACAATGGACTGTGAATGAGGCGCGAAGCGCATAAACGACCCCTTGCTGTCATTCCCGCGAATGCGGGAATCCAGGTCGATCGCCTCACTCAAAAGAGAAGACTCACCGCAGGATAATGAACTGCCTTGAAACCGATATTCCGCCCTCGCCCGTGGCGCGGATAAAATAGACGCCCGGGACGAGGCGCGATACATCGAGCGACAGTGCATTCCCGAATACTGCCCCATGTTCGCATGTCTGCCCCAGCACATCGAGTACTGAGTAGGAGATCGGCGCCCCAGTGGGATTGATGAAGGTGATTTGCGCAACACCGCTCGCCGGATTCGGCGTGATGCTTTCGATTCCAAATGTTATCTTGCCGGTGTTCATAAATTGTAATAGCGTTTGATCGCCGCAACCATTTATGAGGATGTTCACCGAATCCGTGGTAAGCGAGAGCGCAACGCAGGGAATATTGGTCGCGGAAAGACTCGCATTCGCAAGCGAAACCGAAGTTGCAAGTGTATCCCCAAGATAGACGACGCAGCGTAACGTGCCGATTAGTGTCTCGCCATTCAAAGTGAGTCCCGGCGATCGTAGCGGCACGTTCTCTGTGCCATTTGAATAAGATAAAACGCTGGCGGTTATTCCCGCAAGAGCCAGATAAAAGCCGATGGGCCGCAAAACATTCGTATCGAGCCCAAACGGAAGCGTAATGGAAACCGCACCAAGCGTTGCAGTGCCGGAGAGATAAACAGGGATGTCGATGGTATCTCCGGGTTGGGCCGCGATGGTCGATGGCTTTATTTTCAAGCTAAAAATGATAGGCTTTTCTAAAGCATTGAAAATGAGAGTAACTATTTTGCTCGAGTCGATTTTATTGAACTCATCATCTAATAATCGGGCTTTAATTGAGATTTGATAGATTTCGCTATCTGACGGATGAATGGTGATAATATCAGAATCTGGCAATGTAGAACAAAGAGAATGAGAGATTCGAGTAACAGTAAACGCTGAGGAATCAAGGCCTGCGATGTTAACAGCATTCAATTTCACACGATCACATGAATTGCTTGTTACAATCAAACTTGTGCTATCGCAAACATAAAGCGTATCGCTAATTGATAGGCTCGAAGTATCAGAAAAAATAATCTTCGGAGCCAGTGTTTCTGCATTAAGTAATCCGTCTCCACCATCACTCGTTTTCCATAACTGTTCATTCCTCGTGGTTACGTAAACAACCGCGCCATGCCCAACGACGGAAATATTACGGAAGTCCCCATCGTCGATTTCACCGAGATCGGGGCCGCCCACTAACCCCCAGTTTACGCCTCCATCGGTGGAGCGCATTAGACCGGCGCCGAAATCTCTCGCATCACTCACATATAACGCGCATGCATTACCTGTGAGCCATCCTCCTGTCTCATATTGCAAAATAGTAGAACTATTCGAAAAATCAGGAGAACTTTCGAAAAACGAGAAAATATCTTTTTTGTTTTCCCAATCTCCATCGAATAATCTTATCACTTTGCATGAAAATGGAATCGCGAATGCTTCCATCTCAAACAGGCGCGAATGTGGTTGAGAAGTTACTTGTTCAAGTTGTTTTGCTTCCCAACTCGAACCCAAATCAGTTGAATAGACAATGTAGGTATTAGTTAAGGTGTCAGAACAGAGACTTAGCACAAGGCTATCGCGGTTTCCAGCGACTTCAGCGAAGGCGAGCGGTCCAGATGGGAGTCCGAGAACACCACCGATAGAATCCCAGGTACTTCCACTATCCGAGGAAGTGTAAAGTGCTCCTAATGTATCTGGATAAGGAAAGGTACCAGGCACAGATCGGAAATCGGGATCATCATTCGTGCAGGGCAGTTCACTCACCGTGGCAAAAATCCGACTTCCCATAGCATAGACGGAGCGAATATTGAGCGTGGGTGGAGATATTGATTTCCAAGAGGAACCGGAATCTCGTGTTTCATAGATTGCGCCGCGGTAACAGCCCTTTCCATAAAATGATCCTGAAACGGCAGTATCGAAAATACCAAAGCCGGTGCTGGCACTTGTAAAACATAATTCCCGAATTACGAGCGGGGGTGGCGCATTCCAACCCCATACGGATGTCCAGGTCGCTCCGCCATCTAAGGTTCGATAAAAGTCTCCCGGGAAATATGGGTCGAACACAAATCCGAAGTTCGAATTGATAAAATACGGACTCATGGAGCTAATATGGTAATTCGAAATACGAACTTGCGTCCAATGCTGCGCTCTCGCCGCTTCGCCGAAAGCAAGCGAAACCAAAACCATCGCTCCGATTATCCCACACCGAATCATTAACCTAAAAACACTTGAGTGAGGCATAAGTTACAGCGTAAAGCCAATTCTCGCGTCCCAGCCAACAAAATGAATGCTCGCATTTAGTCGCGGAGCGACGGAGTACTCGCAGCCCAGGGTGAAGCGAGTTTGCGAGCGGAACCCTGGGTTCGCGTTGCATTTTAGGTTCCCAAGCCCTGAAAGGGCGTTGTAAAATCCTGGCAAACACATCGCCCATTCAGGGCTATAAAATTCAAAATTCAAATTCGTACCCAGGGTTCCGCTTCGCTCCACCCTGGCTGCGGGTACTTCGTGGCTCCGTCACTTTGGGGTACGTGTGCCGCGAAGCGCCTGCTTCCCGGTGAGGGGTCACGGAAACAGGCGCCTTGCACACAGGAAAGAGTTGAAAAAAATTTAAGAAATCTTTGGCCGCCTCTTGACTTTATCATTTTTATTCCGTAGATTAGAAGGGTATTTAATAGGCACCTATTGGGTAAATGATGAAGAACCAAATGGTGCGTTGCTCATTGAAAACAAACATTTCTTTTCAAGAAAATGGTGCCATTATGAATATTAAACGCACACCACAAGTTTGAAAAGCATTTTCCAAAGACAAAACCTAAATTTGTCACAACAAGACGGCTACCAGCACCCTCGGAATTCCGGAAAGGTCCTTCACGATTCTCAGAACTTCCAAGTGATGCGAGCGCATAATTTTCGAAACGGCATCTGCTGCTCCGAAGCCAAGTTCGACGAGCAGCCGGCCATCCGTCGCGAGAAGCTTTGGCGCGAGAGCAGCAATGCGCTCGTAAAAGGTAAGGCCGGTGGATTCATCGGTGAGCGCTTCGCGCGGTTCGTACAGGCGCAGTTCGGGTTCCAGGTTTTCGAATTCTTCGCGACTGACATAGGGAGGGTTGCTAACGATAATCTGAAACGGACCCGAAATCAATTTATTCGACAGAATATCCACGCGATCGAACGATGCATTCTTCAACCGAAGCAACTTCCGGTTTTCGTCGGCCAGTGCGATAGCTTGTCTGCTCGAATCGATTCCAAGCATGTTCGAAGTGGGCAGCCGGGAAGCGAGCGCCAGCGCAATCGCGCCGGAGCCGGTGCCAATATCCAGAATGGAAATGGGAACTTCGAACTGCGTTGCTTCCCGAAGTGCCTCCTCGACCAGGAGTTCGGTTTCGGGTCGTGGAATGAGTATGGAAGGATTAACTTTGAGCGGAAGACCGAAAAATTCCCACTCGCCGAGAATGTATTGGAGCGGCTCGCGCTGCTCGCGTCGATGAAGAAGTTCGAAGAACAATCGTTCCGAGCCTGGAGATACTTCCTTGCTTAAAAAGGAGCGGAGTTCGGAACGCTGCTCAAGATGAAGTGCATGGGCAGCAAGATATTCGGCATTGGTTTTGGCGTCATCCACGCCGGATGCGGTAAGCATTTCGGCCGCGCGTTCGATATGCTCGCGCCAGGTCATGCGATCCGGTCGAAGAGTTTGGCGAGGGTGCGCGTCGCTTCGCGGCGTTCGTACTGGGAAATGATTTCCGGTTGCATGGCAAATGAGAAACGGTGCTGAAGCCAGTCGTCATAAATAGTTTTAATGAGCCGTGCCTGGCCTTCGATATCCGATTGGCGGACGGCTTTGCCGGCATGAGTCTCGCGGAGCAAGTCGCCAATGGCGCCTTCAGGAGGCGCGATTGCAATAAGCGGGCGCATAGCACCAAGGTATTCGTACACTTTGCCGGGCACGATTTCGGCAACGGAGGGCACTTCATCGACTATGAGGAGCAGCGCATCACTATCGAGCAGGAGTTCCACGGCGCGGGCATGCGGAACGTAGTCGATCTTCTCGATCATGGAATGAATCGCGGCGCGCTCCAACATTTCGTGAATTTCCGCGCCAAAGCGGCCCATAAAGCGGAGCTTCATTTTTTCGGGATCGATTTCGAGACGCTCAATAAGAAGTTCCACCGCCTTCAGGAAGCTAAGCGGATTTCGAGGGCCATAAAGGGAGCCGGAATAGGTAATGGTACATTTTGCATTGTGCGGACGCTCCGCACGCTTGCGAATATCCGGCTCCGGGAAATCGGCACTGTCGAAGCCATTCGGAATATGGATAAATTTTTCACGCAGCAGTTCGGGGTATTTTTTCAGCGCGTCGTTCGCAATTCCTTTCCATGCTACTTCAACGAGATTCGCTTCTTTGAACACAGAGCGTTCGAGCGAGCGATCGATGGCGCGCGGAAGGGCCCAGCGATTAGGCGTGTTATGGAAGCCAGTCCAGGGGTCGCGGAAACCGGCCACCCACGGAATTTTCGAAAGACGGTGCAGCCGCCGCGCGACGAGTGCAGGGGTGTAAGGCGGCGAGGAAGAATAAATCGCTCGGATGGGATATTCGTGCAAAATGCGGCGCCCTTCGCGAACCGCATTCAGCAGCCAGCCGATGCGGGCATCGGGAATGAAAATCGTGGCGCGAATAAGTTCTGCCAATTGCTCACTCGTCGAACGTTTCGCACCTTCTTCTTTTATGACGTTGACATCGAGCGAAACGCCTTTTTGCTTGCCGGTAAATTTTCGGTAGAGATCGTATGGTTCGAAAATCGGCGCGCGGCGGATGATAAGGTCCTCGGGCAATTCTTTTACGAGGGATTCATCGCGCGCCGGGTATTCCGCGCCGTCGGGGACAAGCGCAATCGGAGTCCAGCCGAACTCGCGCAGGTATTTCAAAAATTTCAGGACGCGCTGTACACCGGGCCCTCCGGCGGGGGGGAAGTAATAGGTAATAAAGAGAACGTATTTCTTTTCCTGGCTCGTCACGGAGCGATACTACACGGATGCCGGAGAGACGGTTCAAATGGACCCGCAAGACTTGATAGGCCGTATGGGCGGTAACAACAATATCAATTATATTTATTGCGATAATCGATGGGCGATAAGCCGGTGATCTTTTTGAAGGTCGTACGAAAGGCTTTCGTATCGGTATAGCCGACATCGTACATCACTTCGCTGACGTGTTTGCGGTTATGTTCGAGGCTTTTTTTCGCGGCTTCAATTTTTACGCGCTGAAGGTATTCCACTACCGTGTTCGATGTGGCTTTTTTGAAGCGCCGCTCGAACGTCCGGCGCCCCATTGCACACATTTCGGCTAACTGCTCAATCGTTATCTTTTTATTAAAATTGGTCTCGATAAATTCCTGCGCTTCTTTGATCGGTTCGTCTTCATGGTCTTTCTGGCCGGTGAACATGATGAACGGCGACTGCGTCTCGCGGTCGATCTCAATCTCATATATTTTCGCACAGGTGATCGCTACGTCGCGCCCCGCATATTTTTCAATGAGATAAATAATGAGGTTCCAAAACGACGAGGCGCCCCCACTCGAATAGACGCCGCGCTCGTCTGTAATCACTTTTTCCGAGACGAGATTCACGTCGGGAAACATTTTACGGAATTCGTTTTGCGCCATCCAATGTGTCGCGCATTTTTTGCCATCGACCAGTCCGGTCGATGCCAATAAAAATGCTCCGACGCAGAGACTCGCAACTTCCGCTCCGTTTTTGTATTGCCCAATAATCCAGGGAAAAAAATCGCGGTTCGCGGCAATCACTTGATTCATTTCACCATTGACCGCCGGAATGATGATAAGGTCCGCTTTATATTCGTCCGCAATCGTCAGATCGGGACGAACCGTGATAAACCGGTCGTAATTTTGCGCTTCGTTCGTAAGGCCGACCATACGCATATCGAAGACCGGAGGTTTTCCCATGCCCGCAAGTACCTCGTTCGCGCGGCTAAAGCCAATATAGGAACCTTCAATACAGCCGACCGACGCGGCGCCACGGGGTACAAGTATTGCTATGTTTTTCATGATTTTCAACCCTGGATTTCAATGATTCAGATGAATTACGGTGACTGACTCTACAAAAATACGAAATAAATCTGTCGTAATCAACCCCTGAGAATGCCGTTTTTGCGCCTCACTACTCCCCTTTCCGCCGTTGTAATTTTGTATCGTTAACTTCAACATTCATTTTAACAACACATTATGCAAGCAATCAAAGTAACCTACACAGTCCAGCAGGGCTATTCTGAACATAATAAAGAGAATATTCGAAACGTAATGGCAGAACTCAGCGCCTTAAATCGCTCCGACATTCGCTACTCCACGTTCATCGAAAACGATGGAAAGACATTCACGCACTTCGCGATTTGGAAGGATGCAGAGAGTTTCAAGTTAGACTCTTTAGAGTCATTTCAAAAATTTCAAACCGAACTCAAAGCAAGTAACCCTGAAAAACCTCCCTTCGCAGCACCGCTTACCCTCGTAGGATCGTCGTATGATATGCTCTAATGAGAACCCGTTATTTTTAACACCAGAAGACTAATTGCAGACACATTTCAAAAAGACCTCAAATGAAACAGGACGAACCAGTTTTTCGGACAAAAGAAGCTTTTAAGATCGTTGGTGTCGAGCGATACACCGGACACGGTATACCGGACATTCGCGAAGCATGGACGGAATTCGGGAAGCGAAGCCATGAGATTCAGCACGCTATCGTTCCGGGAGCTTATGGCATCGAGGATTACTCGCGCGACTTTGATATGAACAAGGGCGGATTTCCGAAGTACTATTACATTGCGGGAATGGAAGTCGATTCGTTATCGGAAATTCCGGCAGGGATGAAGAGCAAGGAAATTTCCGCCGCGAACTACGCCGTCTTTACGTACAACGGACCGATCGATGGATTGCCGAAATTCTTCGGTCACATCTACGCCGAGTGGATGCCGAAGTCGGGCTATTCGATGGACTCAAAATTATCACTCGATTTCGAGTATTATCCCGAGCGGGTGATGGACATGAATGCGGCAAAGATCGAAATTTGGGTTCCGGTGGTAAAAGGATAACATTACGAACGACAGCGCAAAATTTTTACAATAAACAAAACAAAAAGATCACCATGAATAGGCTAACGATTGCAGCACTCGCATTCATCACGATCGGGATGGTCGCTCAGGCTTCAGCACAACAGAATCCGCAGGGGCACTATGCCGACGTCAACGGCATTCATCTTTATTACGAGCTTCACGGTTCGCCGCATGCGGGCAAAACTCCGCTCGTACTCCTGCACGGAGGACTGATGTCTTCGAGCCTGTGGGGGCCAACGCTTCCGGCGCTCGCGGCCGGACGCGAAGTAATAGCCATCGATATGCAAGGCCACGGTCACACGGCCGACATCGACCGTCCGATTAGCGTTCAAGCAATCGGCGATGACGTCGCCGCACTGCTAAAGTTCCTAAAGATCGACAAAGCGGATATTATGGGGTATTCCCTCGGCGGCGGTGCCGCGCTGCAGGTGGCGGTTCGTCATCCGGAATTAGTGAATAAATTAGTTCTCGTTTCGACTCCCATCCGCCGCACCGATTTTTATCCGGATATTCTTAAGCAGCAGGCAATGGTCAATGCCGCCATGGCCGAGCAAATGAAACAGACGTTGATGTATCAGAGGTACGCGAAAGAGAATCCCAGGCCGGAGGACTGGCCGCGCTTGCTACAGAAGGTCGGTGACTTTATGAAAAATGATTATGATTTTTCGGATGAGGTCCGCGCGCTCAAAGTACCGACGCTCATCGTTGCTGGCGATGCCGATATTTTTCCCGCGAAGTATGCCGTCCGCACGTTCGAGTTGCTCGGCGGCGCGCAGAAAGACGGCGGCTGGGATGGCTCTGGGCGTGTTGCTTCGCAGCTCGCGATCCTGCCCGGTGTAACCCATTATTCAATGGGCGTGGCTCCGGCGCTCGCACCAACCGCGATTGCATTTCTCGATCCACCGGTGGCGGTCGATAATGCAGTTAAATAATCACGATGAAAACATTGGTGAGATTTTGGTTAATACTCAACGCGCTCGTTGGCGCTATTTTATTCGATTCAGAATAATTACGAAACAATCCCATAAAACATGCGAAAACTAATCGTCTTATCGTTTATCACGCTCGACGGGATCGTCCAAGCTCCCGGGGGACCGAAGGAAGACCCGAGCAATGGATTCGCCTATGGTGGATGGCAGGCTGCGTATCGGCCCGACGAACTGGTAGTTAATACCATGTTGACGGAGCAACTGGGTCATGACTTCGACTTGCTCTTAGGCCGCAAAACCTTCGACATCTTCGCCAGCTATTGGCCGAATCAGTCCGGACCATTCGCCGGTCCATTAAACAAAGCGACCAAATACGTCGCCAGCCGTTCGCCGCTGAAGCTGGACTGGAAAGATTCGTTCCGAATCGAAGGCGACCTTGCAGAAGGCGTGCGAAAGCTCAAACAAACAAACGGACCGGAGCTTCAGGTGCATGGCAGCGGCAATATGATCCAAACTTTGCTCCAGAACGATCTCGTTGATGAGCTTTGGCTCAAGATTTATCCGGTGACGCTCGGATCAGGCAAAAGTCTTTTCGCCGAGGGCGCGACGATACCGGCGGCCTTCGAACTAACGAAATGCGAAGCCTCACCGAAGGGCGTCATTATCGCAAATTATCGGAGAAACGGCGATGTTAAAACGGGGAGTTTTTAATTCGATTTTTACGTCATTGCGAGGAGGATTTTTCGACCGAAGGGAGAAAAATCCTACGAAGCAATCCGTGGATTTCAACGACGGATTGCTTCGTCGAACGAATCTCCCTTCGGTCGATTCGTTCTCCTCGCAATGACGGGGAAGAAGATATTGCAATCATTTTTTATCATATTCAAAGGAGAACCAACATCATGAATCCAGTAGTACACTTCGAAATGCCGGCCAAAGACCGCAAGCGCATGAGCGACTTTTACACCAAGGCCTTTGGCTGGAAAACACAGCAGTTCGGCGAAGAGATGGGCAATTACGTGCTCGTCGAAACAGCCGAAGGGGATGGCAATGGCCGTCCGAAGCAAGGGATCAACGGCGGATTTTACGATCGCACTGAAGACCCGGTCTCTCACGCGCCATCGATCGTCATTGGCGTTGAGAATATTCAGGACCACATCAAGAAGGTTACCGCGGCCGGTGGAAAAATCATCAAAGAACCAATGGAGATCCCTGGCGTCGGACAATGGGTATCGTTCTTCGATACCGAAGGCAACCGTGTCAGCATGTTGCAACCGAACCAACGATAAACAAGTAGGACACCAGAAACGCCAGCAACAAGATCCATGACGAACGAACTTGGGGGGAGAAAACGATGGTGGGCGCTCTATGTACTCTGCCTCGGGACGCTCATGATCGTGCTCGACTCCACGATTGTGACGGTCGCGCTGCCCTCGATCCGCGCGAGTCTCGGTTTTTCCGAAACATCGCTCTCGTGGGTATTGAACGCGTACCTTCTGACGTTCGGTGGATCGTTGTTGCTGGCAGGTCGGCTGGGAGATCTTTTCGGGCATCGCCGTTTATTCCTGATCGGACTTACCGGCTTTACACTCGCATCGCTGGCATGCGGCGTAGCAACGACGCAATGGTTCCTGATTACCGCCCGTGCTATTCAGGGTCTAGGCGGGGCCATTGTCGATTCCGTTGCGCTATCGCTCATTATGAATCTTTTTAGCGAGCCGGACGACCGTGCAAAAGCGATGGGAGTATTTGGTTCCGTCTGCGCGGCGGGCGGAAGCGTCGGAGTATTACTCGGGGGCCTGCTCACAAATTCGCTCGATTGGCATTGGATCTTTTTGGTCAATCTTCCGATCGGAGTGCTTGTGAGTATTCTAACGCTGCGCCTCTTGCCACCCATGCGGACGATGCAAAATGGGCAACGCCTCGATGTAGCTGGCGCCGTAACGATCACCGTCTCGCTGATGCTCGCGGTCTATGCGATTGTCAACGGCGGCGAAATGGGATGGACCTCGGTCCAAACGCTCGGCATGCTTGGCGCATCGGTCGCACTGTTGGTAACATTTCTTGCACTCGAAAGCCGGATCGCGCAGCCGCTCATACCGCTTGCATTATTCCGTTTGCGAAATCTTGCAACGGCTAATGTGATGGGTGTTTTGTGGTCAGCGGGAATGTTTTCGTGGTTCTTTCTGACAGCGCTCTATCTTCAGCTCGTGCTGGGATACAATCCGATGCAAGTGGGCCTCGCATTCCTGCCATCCGATATTATCATGGCGGTCTTATCATTCGGGATTTCGGCGAGGCTCGTCACACGGTACGGCATCAAGGCTCCGCTTAGCTTCGGGCTGCTCTTTGCAACCATGGGACTGCTCCTTCTTGCGCGCGCGCCCATCGATGGGAATTTCTTGGTCGATGTCCTCCCCAGTATGATCTTTCTGGGACTCGGCGCGGGCATTGCATTCAATCCGATTCTTCTTGCTGCCATGAACGATGCGCCCCAACGCGATTCCGGCCTCGCGTCCGGACTCGTGAACACCTCCTTCATGATGGGCGGCGCGCTTGGCCTGGCCATACTTGCAAGTATTGCGGCCGCTCGGACCAATGGCCTTCTGGCTACGGGCGCGCGTTCTACATTCGCCTTGAATGAAGGATACCACATTGCATTTTTTGTGGGAGGACTTTTTACGTTGATCGCTACGCTCATGGGAACGCTCGTGCTGCGGATACCGGTCGCGGATACCACTACGACCGCTCCATCATCTCAGGAAATAAGCGAACGGACCTTGCACGTAACCAACAACGAAATCTATCATTATAACTAAACAGAGGAGAAACACACCATGCGTTTTATGGTCATTGTTAAAGCAAATAAAGATTCCGAAGCCGGCGTATTGCCGACGACGGAGCAACTGGCGGAAATGGGCGCGTTCAACGAAGAACTCGTCAAGGCCGGCGTGATGAAAGCCGGCGAAGGATTGCAGGATACGTCGAAAGGCGCACGCGTCCGCTTCCATGGAAAGAACCCTTCCGTTGCGTACGGACCGTTCCCACTCACGGGCGATCTTATCGCAGGATATTGGGTCTGGAACTGCTCGTCGCTCGATGAAGCCGTCGAGTGGCTGAAGCGCGCGCCGTTCCGCAACGACGAGGAAGTAGAAATTCGGCAAATCTTCTCCGCCGAAGATTTCGGTGAAAACTTTACGCCCGAACTTCGCGAGCAGGAAGCGCAGCTTGGGAAGAAGATAGCGGAATACGCGAATTAATAACGGTGTAGCGCATGCTTTAGCTTGCGCTACTTTTTCAAAAACTATTTTAATAAAAGCATGCTAAAAGCATGCTCTACATTTTAAACCATGCCAACACTCAATCCATACCTCAATTTCCCCGGTAATACGGAGGAAGCATTCAACTTCTACAAATCTATTTTCGGCGGCGATTTTGTCACGCTACAGCGCTTTAAGGATATTCCAGGTGGTAACTTTCCAGCCGATGTGCAGAATGGGGTCATGCATGTATCGCTTAAGATCGGCAATAATACTCTGATGGGGACGGACGCCATCGAGTCGATGGACCACGCCGTTAAACCGGGCAATTATGCGAGCCTGTCCATTGAAGCCGATAGCAAAGAACAGGCCGATCACATTTTCAACGGGCTTTCTGCAGGAGCCTCGGATATCATGGCGATGAAGGACCAATTCTGGGGAGCCTACTGGGGCGCACTGAAGGATAAGTACGGAATTCCGTGGATGGTGAACTATACTTACACAAAGCAATAAGGTGAACTTCAATGGAAAAAATTCAAACCTTTCTCTGGTTTACAAACAACAACGCTGAGGAAGCGGCAAACTTTTACACTTCGGTATTCAAGAATTCGGAAATCGTCGGACGAATGCCTGGCATGAACGGAAAGCCAATGGGGCTTACCGTTTCGATCGAAGGCCGGGAATTTATTTTGTTCAATGGGGGCCCAATGAACAATAATCCTGACTGGAAATTTACCGGCGCGACCTCTTTCTTTATCAATTGCGAAACCCAGAAGGAAGTCGACCACTATTGGGACAAACTTGCGGAAGGTGGACGCACGGACCGTTGCGGCTGGCTCACCGATCGATTCGGCATTACCTGGCAAGTTGTTCCCACGATTCTCGGGAAAGTACTTGGCGATCCCGACCGCGCGAAAGCGGGCCGCGCAATGGAAGCAATGATGAAAATGACTAAGCTCGATATTGCCGGATTGCAGAAAGCATTTGAAGGAGCATAGATCATTCGTAAGAGAATAAGACTATGGCCAAAAATAAGTTACTTCGAATGGATAATGTCGGCATCGTGGTAGAATCTCTCGATGAGGGCATTTCTTTTTTCGAAGAGCTGGGTCTGAAGCTTGAGGGGCGAGCCATGATAGAAGGAGAATGGGCCGGCCGCATCACCGGACTCGGTAACCAGCGTGTAGAGATCGCCATGATGGTGACCCCCGATGGCCACAGCCGGCTCGAGCTCTCGCGATTTCTTACTCCACCTGTAGTCGCGGATCACCGGAACGCGCCGGTGAACGCACTCGGCTATCTACGGGTCATGTTTGCTGTGGAGGACCTCGACGAGATGCTCGCGAGACTTCGCAAGCGCGGTGCGCAGTTACTCGGCGAAGTGGTTCAGTACGAGGACTCCTATCGGCTCTGCTACATCCGTGGCCCTGAAGGACTTCTGATCGGACTGGCAGAACAACTCGGGAATAAACGAAGCGGGATTTAAATATACGCAGTCATTGCGAGAAGAACGAAACGACCAAAGGGAGTTTCGTTCGACGAAGCAATCCGTCCATTTCATGCAAGGGATTGCTTCGTCAAATTTTTCTCCCTTCGGTTGAAAAATTTTCCTCGCAATGACGGAAAAACCAGACCAAAACAATCACTAATTTGAATAAGACTATGGCAACACCGAACCCATCCCTTACTTTTAAGGGCAACACCGAAGAAGCATTTAACTTCTACAAATCCGTTTTTGGCGGCGAATTCCAAAGCCTCATGCGCTGGAAGGACATGCCGGGATCGAAATTTACCGGCGACGACGCGAGCCTCATAATGCACATTGCGCTGCCGATCGGGAAAAGCTGCGTACTCATGGGCGGCGACCCGCCGCGCGCCATGTGGGACTCGATTAAGGACGGAAATAATTTCAACATTTCGCTCGAATGCGAATCGAAAGAAGAAGCGACGAAGCTCTATAACGGCCTTGTCGCCGATGGCGGCAAGCCGCACCCGCAAATGCCGCTCGGCGATTCGTTCTGGGGTTCCTGGTTCGGAATGCTCACCGATAAATTCGGCATTCAATGGATGGTGAATTATCAGTATCCGAAAAAATAACATTGTGGCACAACTAAACATTATTCAAAAGTGGCAATTGTGGGCTCCGCCTGCTGCAACAACAACTAATCATTAAAGAGGCTTAAACATGTTACGAGATAAAGAAGCAGTCGCAACCATCGCAGTGAAGGACTTAAACGCCGCGGGAAAATTTTATGAAGAGACGCTCGGCTTGAAAAAGGTTGACAAGCAGGGCGAAGAGGCTTTCACGTTCCAAAGCGGGAACTCGAAGCTCTTCGTCTATCGCTCGCAATTCGCGGGGACGAACGACGCCACGGCTGTAACGTGGACGGTGGGAAGCGAGATCGAAGAGATCGTGCGAACGCTGAAATCCAAAGGCGTTCCATTCGAGCATTATGACATGCCGGGCATGACACGCAACGGCGATATCCATGGCGATGGCGATATGAAGGCGGCGTGGTTCAAAGACCCCGACGGGAATATCCTTGGTCTGGTAAGCGCGTAAGACTGTCTCACCCAATCCCCCTTCGCGGCGCGTAGCGAACATCACGCGCCGCGAAGAGTGGAAAAGCTCTAACGGAATAATCCCTCCGTTTCTTCTGTTTTATTATTGTGGAGCAACCTCCTCCCTTTCATTGTTCTGCGCCCGGATGATCGCTCGTCCACCGAAAGCAATTATTTAATGCCAGGTATAAACGATTTCGCTATTAAGCTCGCTAACGTCAACGGGACAGGTTCGGCGAGTGCCAATGGGCTGCTGATGCAGTCCATGTTCCGCATGGGAATTCCCGTCGCGGGTAAGAATTTATTTCCCTCGAATATTCAAGGATTGCCGACGTGGTATGAAATCCGCGTGAGCGGAGCGGGGTACGGCGCGCGCTCCCTCAATTACGACCTAATGGTCGCAATGAACGCGCAAACCTATGCGAAGGACGTGCAGGAAGTTCGCTCCGGCGGCTATTTGCTCTATGATTCCACATGGCCACTGCCGAAAGAACTTCACCGTAACGATGTAAAATTTCTCGGCGTCCCTCTTTCGGAAATGCTGACGAAGACCGTGCCCGAGCCCCGCACCCGGATTCTCCTCAAAAACATCATGTATTCTGGCTCTCTCGCCGCGCTACTCGGTCTCGATATGGAAATCGTCGAGGAGTTAATACGCGAATCGTATGGAAAGAAGCAGGCGCTGCTCGATGCGAACCGCCAGGCCCTACATCAAGGCTACGAATATGCGAAGGCGAATCTGGAATGTCCGCTCCCCTTCCGATGCGAAAAGATGGACGCGAACCGCGATAAAATTTTGATCGACGGTAACACGGCCACGGCTCTCGGAGCAATCTATGCCGGCGCAACGGTCGCCGCCTGGTATCCGATCACCCCGGCAACCTCGGTGATGGATGCCTTCAAAGCTTTCGCCGATCGATTTCGCGTCGATCCGGCGACCAAGAAAAACAATTTTGCTTTCTTGCAAGCCGAAGATGAGCTGGCCGCGATCGGCATGGTGATCGGCGCATCGTGGGCAGGCGCGCGATCGTTTACTTCCACTGCCGGTCCTGGCATTTCGTTAATGAATGAACTGATCGGTCTCGCCTATTATGCCGAAATTCCCGCCGTCATTTTCGACATTCAACGCACGGGCCCTTCGACGGGAATGCCCACACGCACCCAGCAATCGGATATCATGATGTGTGCCTATGCCTCGCACGGAGATACCAAGCATCTCTTGCTTCTCCCATCGAATCCGAAGGAATGCTTCGACTTTGCGGTGAAATCTTTCGATCTTGCCGAACAATTTCAAACTCCGGTCTTTATGCTGAGCGATCTCGATATTGGCATGAACGATTGGGTGGTCGATCGCCTGAAATGGGACGATAGTTACAAACCGAATCGCGGCAAAGTCTTAACAAGCGAAGAGCTGGACAAACTTAAAACCTATTATCGCTACTCGCCGGAGGATTCCGATTTCGTTGCAGCGCGAACCCTGCCTGGCATTAATGCTAAGGGGTCGTTCTTCACCCGTGGCTCCGGACACAACCGGCTCGGCGGCTATACCGAAACCCCTGCGGAGTATCAGGAAGTGATGGACCGCTTGCTGAAGAAGCATAAGGCCTCCGCGCAATATATGCCGGAGCCCATTATCGAGCGCAAGCTTGGCGCGAACTTTGGGATCATCACCGTTGGCGGCTGCGACCTCGCGTGCCGTGAGGCGGTCGACCTTCTCGAAGCGGATGGAATTACTGCTAATTACATGCGTATCCGTGGATTTCCATTCAGCGCGGAAGTTGAAAAGTTTATTATGGAGCAGGATTTTTGCTACGTCGTGGAGCAAAACCGCGACGCTCAATTAAAATCGCTCCTCACGCTCGAAACGCATGTGCCAAAGGAGAAACTGCTTTCCATCCTGGTCTATGGGGGATTCCCGCTTTCGGCGAATTCCGTGGTGGAAGGAATTCAACATAAAAAGGCGAAGAAGCAAATTCCGGCAAAGGACTTGGTGGTGATGGAAGAATGATATTCAATGCCTTGGTACCGGAGCTCGATGTATCCGATTTTCACAAAAGTTTTGACTTTTACACACGAATCTTAGGTTTTACTTTGGAATATGATCGTCCGAATCCCATGTTTGCGCTGCTTCACTATGGGCACGCGCAGATCATGATTCAACAACAGGATACAGGCTGGAAAACAGCCGGCCCACTGGAAAAGCCATACGGGCGCGGAGTGAATTTTCAGATTACGATTAAAGATTTGAACTCACTCATCGTGAGATTGACGGACAATAATTATCCGATCCACAGAGGGATTGAAGAAACATGGCGCAAAGCGGGTGATGAACTCGTGGGTGAAATCGAAATTCATGTTTTGGATCCCGATGGTTATTTCCTCAGATTTTCAGAATTAATCGGTCGGAAACCAATTTAGTAAACAATTAGTCAAGGGAATTATTCGTGCCATCCATCGCAAAACCCATCGTTACTCACCCCAGCCTCGAAAAAAATGCGCTGGGATTGAACCTGCGTGCCTACGAAGGCGCAATGAGCACACTTTGCGCCGGCTGCGGACACGATTCCGTCACCGCAGCCGTCGTCCGCGCGGCCTGGAAGCTTTCCATCGAGCCGCATAATTTGGCGAAATTCTCAGGCATCGGGTGCTCCTCAAAGACTCCAACGTATTTTGTAAGTGGCGCTCATGGATTTAATTCTGCGCACGGACGTATGCCTGCCATTGCTACCGGTGGCGGGGCAGCGAACCGCTCGCTTATTTCCATTGGCATTTCAGGCGATGGCGATTCCCTATCGATAGGCATCGGACAATTGGCCCACGCCATTCGCCGCAATCTAAATATCGTCTACATCATCGAGAACAATGGCGTCTATGGGTTGACCAAGGGCCAGTTTTCGGCTTCGGCAGACATTGGTTCCAAGAGCAAGAAGGGCGAGGCAAACCGCATTTCACCCATCGATCCGGTGATGCTCGCGCTCAGTTTGGGCGCGACGTTCGTCGCGCGAAGTTTCTCCGGTGAGAAGGAGCAACTCGTTCCGATCATCGAAGCCGCGTTCAAGCATAATGGACTTGCGCTTATCGATGTGATTTCACCATGCGTCACCTTCAACGACCACGAAGGCTCGACAAAAAGTTACCTTTATACCCGCAAGCACGATTATCATGTGACCGATTCGGACGTAGTCTTTCCCGTCGACGAACTCGTCGCAAACATCAGCCGGAATGGACATACTGCCGTGACGATGCACGATGGCTCGGTGCTTCATTTTACTCGAACGCCCGAAGGCTACGACCCGCGCGACCGCGCAAAAGTATTTGCGTATCTCCAAGAGCATCAGCAAGAGGGCAAAGTGCCGACCGGCATTCTCTTCATCGACGAAACCGCGCCCGACATGCATAATGTCATGGGTACCACGGAGACCCCGCTCACGGAAGTGCCGTATGAGACGCTCTGCCCCGGCAGCGTTAAGCTGGAGGAACTGATGGAAGAATTTCGATAAATAGTCAGGTGGGGCGATTCGGTATAACGATTTCGCGATCTGACAGGGGTTCGAGAGAATGTTGGAACTGCTCGAAAACAAAGATCAGATGGATTAATCAATCCCGACCAGCACACAATGCATTTCGCACTCCTTGTCGAGATAATAGGCCGCACACATGCGGTGGTAGCCATCGACAATAAACACTTTATTCTCCTTTCGGACCAATAAAATAGGGACGAGCGGCTCACCCTCGAACATTTTTACAAATTGTTTTTGGACGTCCTCGTTCGACTCGGGCTTTAATTCATTGAGCGAAGCTCGTAGAATATCCCTCACTTTAAATTTTTGGATCGTGGTGCGCTCCTCTTCTAATTTTTCCAAAGCGCGCTTGGCCTCGCCGGCATCAAAAATGAGGTGTAAATAGCCTTTAGCGGCATCGAGATCTTTTTTTGTAACTTTCTTTTCCCATTCGATGGAAGGCATAATTTTATTCCTTTCGAGTGCGCCGGTCTGTTAATGCAATTCCCATAAGAAGCCAAAGCCCTCCAATCGCCGCTGCAAAAAAGCAGAGGATCGCAAGGCCGGGATAGCCAAACAGTTTAAAGGTAGTATCGACCCGCATCAACATGGCGGCGCCCACAATAAGAGCGGCGAGAATGAGTCCCGTGGCGATGCGGTTCGCCACTTTTTGGAACCCATCGATGAGTGTTTTTTCTTCGAAGGTATCGATCTGGAGCGTAAGCTCATTCTTCACGATCATGTCTAAAATTTTATTGACCCGGCGCGGCAATTCGATCGCAAATTCTTTCGCTTCGATCGCGGCGGAAAGCAGGCCAGCCGGAGTCACCGATTTTTCGAGCCGTTCGCGTGTCAGGCGAAACGCTTCGCGGCGGATAGCCTCGTTAGGATCGAATTTGGGGTCGAGCGTGCGTCCGATGGTGTCTAAGTTGAGCAGCGTCTTACCGAGCATCGTCAGTTCGGCGGGCATACGAATTCCATGCTCCAAACAGATATGGCTGAAATCCATGAGCGCAAGGCCGACATGCATTCCTTCGAGCTCGCCCGTCATCCGCTCTGTAAGCACTTGAGCAACGCTATGCTTTAAGGCCGTTTCGCTCACCTCTTTTTCCGAAACATGTTCGCCGATCTTGAGGCCGATCGTCGTTGCTTCGTCGCCGCGTCCCTCACTGACGGCCAGAAGCAATTTTAGAAGTTCCTCCTGCATCGAGGGCGGCAAATGCCCGCACATTCCAAGGTCCAGCAACGCGAGGCGGTAGTCGTTCGTTAGAAAAACATTCCCTGGGTGCGGATCGGCATGAAATAGCCCATCGACCAATATTTGCTTAAGATACGCACGAAACAGTTGATCGGCAATTGCTTCACCTTCCATGGAAAGCTGGGCAAGCGGACCAATCTCGGTGATCTTGCGGCCACGAACGTAATCCATTGTCAAGACGCGTTCGGTGGAATAATCGCCAACCGGTTGTGGGATAACGATGCGATCGAATTCCTCGAGATTGCGGCCGATTTCGATCAGGTTTTGGGCCTCGCGGCGATAATCGAGTTCCCGCGCAACCGAATGGCGAAGTTCTTCCAGCGTGTCGACAAAATGATATTGCGACCCTAATTCCGTATGGGCGTCGAGCAATTCCGCAATATCCTGAATAGCCGAGAGATCGAGGGCGATTTCCTCCCGGACACCCGGCCGCTGCACTTTGACCGCTACATCACGGCCATCGCGCAATGTTGCCCGGTGGACCTGCCCGAGCGACGCGCTCGCGACCGGCGTACTTTCGAACGATTCGAATGCCTTCGACATCCGGACGCCGAGTTCGGCTTCGACGATTTTCTCAACCTCGGCGAAGCTAAAGGCGGGAAGGCTATCTTGCAATCGCGCGAGCGCTTTTACATAGGGGACCGGTATCAGGTCCGCCCGCGAAGAGAGCAATTGCCCCAGTTTAATATAGAGCGGCCCCATTGCTTCAAGGTCGCCCGCAAGCTCTTCCGGGGCGGCCGCCGAACCAGAGGGCCGCGTCTCCTTATCGAGGATTTCCGATAGTCCGGCGTGATGGACGAGATCGTTTCTGCCATATTTCCAAAGCAAACTCGCGAGATCGCGATAGCGTTTAAGATATTCCGGTTTTAGCGATAGCGCCATACCCGACTACGGCACAATTATTAGACCGGGACGACAGCATTTTCGCTATTAGAAGGGCGTTCGAGCGCAAAAAAGGATATTGCGAAACGATCGGGGTAGAATGTCGTATTTTTGTACCCAAGTTTCACCATTTAATTTTTTGGACATGCAAACCTTTTTCGACCGTCTCGATGCCGCCATCGCGGAATATTCATTGCTCAAGCATCCTTTTTATCAGGCCTGGAGCGCGGGCACGCTTACCCAGGAAACACTGCGTAGCTACGCAGCGCAGTATTACCAATTTGAGAGCCGTTTCCCCACTTTTTTGAGCGCCGTGCATTCGAATACGGAAAACATCGCGCACCGGGAGCAACTACTCCTTAATTTAATGGAAGAAGAGCACGGGCATCCCAATCATCCGGAGCTTTGGCTGCAATTTGCCGAAAGCGTGGGCGCCAATCGGGAATCGGCAAAAAATGCGAATGCGTTTCCAGAAACCCAGAATTTGATCGAGACTTTACGGACCATCACTCGCGATCGCGATACGCTCGAAGGCGTTGCAGCGCTCTATGGCTATGAATCACAAATCCCAGAGATTTCGCGAACGAAGATCGAGGGACTTACCACGCATTATGGTGTAACCAGCGATGAGGGGCTCGCCTTTTTTCACGTACACGAAAAAGCCGATGAGCTTCACCGCCGCGCCGAACGCGATCTCATGACGGACCTCATTCGGTCCCGCGAAGATGAAGACCGAGCCATCGCAGCCGCACAGTCCGTTGCCATTGCATTTTATCAGATGCTCGATGGCATCGTCCGGACCTGTTCTTAGAGAGAATCGGCCCTCGTTCAGACGCCATCGCCTCGAAACGCTTCCATATATTGCTTGACGCGCTCGGTGAATTGGACGGCATAGAGTCCGTCGATCAGACGGTGGTCGTGCGAAAGTCCTAGATACATCATCGAACGAATGGCGATATAATCATTGCCTTCCTGGTCGGTCTTGACGACAGGCCGTTTGACGATCGCGCCCGTCGTCATAATGGCGAGATTCGGCTGATTGATGATCGGCGTCGATAGGATATTGCCAAACATACCCGGATTCGTAAGTGTGAACGTTCCGCCCGAAATGTCATCCGGCGTCAGCTTTTTCGTGCGCGCTTTATTCGCTAATTCGTGCACCGCCCCAGCAAGTCCGGCAAGGCTCAAACGGTCCGCATGTTTGATAACGGGCACGATGAGCGCCGGCGGCAGCGGCGAGCCTTCCTGTTTTGGCATCGCGACGGCAATGCCGAAATTGATTTCATTGCGGACCACGATATTCGTTCCATCGATCGACGCATTGATAAATGGGAATTCGCGCAACGCCTTGATCATGCACTCGACGAAAATCGGAGTTAAGGTAAGCCGCACCCCATACCGCTGCTCGAAGCTCTCCTTGTTCTTTTTCTGATAGTTGACGATGTTTGTCACGTCGACTTCGCTGATCGACGTAACATGGGCGCTCGTATGCACGGAGCGGACCATGTGCTCCGCGATGCGCTGGCGAATATTGTCCATCGGGATAATCGTCATCGCTTCGCCGCTGGCGGCAAAGGCGGGCGCTTGCATCGGCTGCGGCGCTTGCGGCGCAAAGCTTGGTGCGCCCGATTGCGGCTGATAAGCGGAAGCCGGCTGCGACGGATACGCCGGCGTGCGACCCGATTTTCGCGCTTCGACATATTGCATCATGTCACTCTTATTCACGCGTCCTTCCATTCCACTGCCGGGAATGCGCGAAAGTTCTTCTGGCGAAATACCTTCCGTCTTTGCTATATTTTTTACGAGCGGAGAATAGAAGCGATCATCTTTCCCTGTAGGTTGTGGCTGTGGGGCAATGGATGGTTTGGACGCTTGTTGAGGAGCCGCTTGTTGCTGAGGCTGTTGTTGCTGAGGCTGTTGTTGCTGAGGTTGCTGTTGCTGAGGTTGTTGTTGCTGAGGTTGTTGTTGCTGAGGTTGTTGTTGCTGAGGTTGAGCTTCAGATTTGGCTTCTGGCTTCTGAGGGGCAGGCGGATGGACCGCTCCACCCTGAGCAGCTCCACTGGAAATATAGGCTATCGTCGCGCCAACGGCGACCGTCTCTTTTTCCTGCGCTACAATTTTTGAAAGCGTGCCAGCAAATGGCGCGGGCACCTCGGTATCCACTTTATCGGTGGAGATTTCTAAAATCGGTTCATCTTTCTGGACTTGATCGCCTTCTTTTTTCAACCAGCGAAGGACCGTCCCTTCGGCAATAGACTCGCCCATTTTCGGCATGACCACGGCCTGTCCCTGCCCCACTTGTCCATTCGAAGGCTGCTGTTGCGGGGATGCCTGCTGTTGCGGCGGTGCCTGTTGCGCCGCCTGTTGTTGCGCAGCTTGCTGCGGCGGAGGAGCTTGCTGTTGCGACTGCGGCGCTTTTTGTTGTTGCTGAGCTGACGGGGCCGCTTCGCCATTCGTTCCTATGGAGGCGATCGGTTCACCTACGGCGACGGTTTGCTTTTCCTGCGCTAAAATTTTAAGCAGCGTACCGGCCACCGGTGAAGGCACTTCGGTATCGACTTTATCGGTCGAAATTTCGAGAATGGGTTCGTCCTTCTGGACTGCGTCGCCTTCTTTTTTGAGCCAGCGAAGGACAGTGCCTTCGGTTATCGATTCGCCCATTTTGGGCATTACTACGTTCGTCGCCATGGAATAATATTTAGGTGATGAAACGCCACTAACACAATTTGGGCCTAAAGGCTTCCTTGCCGAAATTCGTAATTTGTTATTCTAATTCGTCATTAATTTTGGATTCCAAAAATGTTTCTCCATATCGACTAATTCGCCTTTGAAAGTAATGCCCTCGCGGCGGAGCATCGCGCGCATCCGTTCGTAGCCGCCGAAATGGTGCGCTCCGGAGAGCGCGCCGATGCGATTAATGACGCGCTGCGCGGGAACGTCCGAGCCTTCCGGAAGCGCACCGAGCGCCTGACCGACCATCCGCGAGGAGCCTTTCATTCCCAGCACTTCGGCGATGGCGCCGTAGGTCGTCACCTTTCCGATGGGAATTTGTTCTACGATCTCATAGACACGCGCATAGAAGCTAGGCTTCGGCTTGCGAAGTTTCGGTTTAAGGATGTCCTTTATGGGACTCAAACGATTCAAAGGTCTCATAAAAATCTTGCAGGAAGATTCAAAAATAGCTATTATTGGCGCTGGCGTGAGCGGCCTGGCGGCCGCTGTGTGGCTTGCACAGCATGGCTTCCGCAATCTAACGCTCTTCGAAGCACGACGCGAAGCGGGCGGCCGCACCCGTTCGTATGTCGATCCCACGACGGGCGACACGCTCGATAACGGTCAGCACCTAATGATGGGTTGCTATCGCTCAACCCTCGAATACCTCCGGAAAATCGATTCTGATAGTTTATTGCGCCGTGCTCCACTTTTTATCCGCTTCCATGAAGCGGGACGTAAGACGCCTGCTACCCTCCAACTTCCGCCCCGGTCCAAGCCGCCGGTTACTCTTCTTGCTGGTCTTTGGAATTCGAGGCTGCTCACCATGGGCGAAAAAATAGCGGCGACGTGGCTTGGACTTGCGACGGATGCTTCCTCCGCAAAAAATTCGGAAGGCATGACCTGCGCGGCCTTGTTCAGGAAACTCCACCAGCCAGCGGGATTAGTCAAAAAATTATGGGCCCCGATCGTGCTTGCCACCATCAATGCTCCGGTCGAGGAAGCAAGTGCGGTTTTGTTCATCAATGTGTTACGCGAAGCATTTTTGTCGGGCCGTGAAGCAAGCGATCTGCTGTTGCCCTCATCGGGCCTGTCGGAGTTATTGATTGATCCCGCCATTCGAATGTTGGAAAAAAATGGGGCAACAATCCTGCTTTCTTCTCCTGTGCGCGCTATTGAAAAAAACGGCACGGCCATACAAATTATAACCGATAGTTCCGTTAAAGATTTTGACGCCGTGATTTATTGCGGCCAATCCTTCGACTCGTTGCCTCAGGAAGTTCGATCCTCTCTTCCAACGTTCGAATATTCACCGATTGTCAATGCCTATTTTTGGCTGGATCGGCCCGTCCTTCGCGGGCCAATCCACGGGTTTATCGGAACGACGTTACAGTGGGTATTCCCGTGGCCTTCGAACTACGCGGCAGAGCGGCTGGCGCTCACCGTAAGCGCGTCCGATGCCTTGGCTGAACGTACAAACGAGGAGATTCGACATATTCTTTGGACTGATCTTTGTACCTCACTTCCGGCAGCACGTGAGGCTCGGCTCATGCACTACCAGATTATTCGCGAAAAACGGGCTACCCCGCTTCTGACGCCTTCCATTCAACAAAGCCGTCCACAAGCGGCGACCACAATTCCCGGCTTGTTTCTCGGTGGAGACTTTATACAAAATGGACTTCCGGCAACGATCGAAGGAGCGGTTCGTAATGGGTTTTCAGCGGCGGCGATGCTCCTGCAAGGTTTAGAACATCAAAGCAAGAATCCTTTGCAACCAATACACGCGGTATGAATAATTTTTATTCGAACATTCGCCATACTTTTACTCGAAGTCTCCGTATATTTGGGAAACAAACCAATTCAAAATCGAGGAATTAAGATATTAAACATGGCTGAAAGAACTGTAACCTCCACCGATGTACGGGTTTCATCGAACAGGCCCGACGGCGCGGCTCCGAAGGCGTCCTCCCCGCCTCCGACGGTCATCAAGAGCGTGACGCTCGGTAAGAAAAAAGGAAAAGTAAGTCCTGCGCTTATTGTAGCCGCCATCGCTATTCTTGGCGTGGTCTTCTGGTACTTCTTTCTTCGGGCGCCTGCCGCGCCACCGCTCGTCACGCGTTATACGGCGATCGACAAAGGCGATATTACCCGAAGCGTAACCGCCACCGGAACCCTTCAGGCGACGACGACGGTCCAGATTGGCAGCCAGGTCTCGGGCCTCGTGAAAAAGATATACGCGGACTATAACACGCATGTCAGACGCGGTCAACTTCTTGCGCTGCTCGATACCGCGCCCTATGTTGCCACGGTCACGCAAACAACCGCGACGGTCCAGAAGGCACAGTCCGATGTGCAATTGCAAACAGCCAATGAAGCACGCGCGCGTAAGCTGCTTGCGGAGCAACTGATTGCGCAGTCCGATTACGATGCCGCTAAAAATGCGCTGCAGGATGCACGAGCGGTCCTCGCGCAGGACGAAGCGCAACTCCAACAAGCAAAAGTTAACTTAGGCTATACGCGCATTGTATCACCGGTCGATGGCACGGTACAAGCCCGCAATGTCGATAGTGGGCAAACCGTCGCCGCCGGGCTGAACGTCACGGTGCTCTACGTTATTGCCGAAGACCTCCGATCGATGCAAGTTTCCGCAGCCGTGGACGAGGCAGACATCGGTGGCGTAGCCGTGGGACAACCCGTAAAGTTCACCGTGGAAGCATATCCGGGTGAGCAATTCGAAGGCACCGTCTTTCAAGTACGCATTAATCCGGTAACGACACAGAATGTAGTTACGTATTCTGTTATTATTACCACGCCTAACCCCGACGAGAAATTGCTTCCCGGCATGACGGCAACCGTTAATATTATTAATGCAAGCCGGACGGACGTGCTACGGGTGCCTGTTGCCGCAACGCGCTTTGTCCCGCCGGCGGAATTGCTTGCCCAGATGGGAATCAAAGGCAAGGACACCTCGCAATTCCAGCGGCAGCATACGCACGGCGGAACGCGCGGCGATTCGGCACACCGAGGTGCGGGTACCTCCGCCGGGACAACTGCCACTGGCGAAGCGCCGCCCACGGTCGCAACCGTCTATATCAAAACCAATGTAAAGAACAAACCGCAACTTCAGCCCGTAAAAATTGTGGCAGGCCTTTCGGATGGGAATTACACCGAAGTGCTAAACAGCACTCCTCCGTTACACGAAGGGGACAGCGTGATCGTGGCGGCCTTCTCGCTTGCTCCGAGCGGTGGCGCAACCTCTTCTTCGCCACTTAGCACTCCGCGAGTGGGAGGCGGCGGCGGCGGCGGCCGCGGGGGTGGACGTTAACGATTATAGCACTATGTTCACTCAAATAAGCAATAGCGTCGTCATGGCATTTCAGTCGCTCGCATCGAACAAAGTTCGTGCGGCGCTGACCATGCTCGGCATTATCATCGGCGTGGGTGCCGTCATTACAATGAATGCTATTGGGCAGGGCGCCTCGCAGTCCGTTGCAAATCAGATCAATGCGATGGGAACAAATGCGCTCCTTATCTTCCCCGGAGCAACGAATGTCGGAGGCATTTCTTCCGGTGCCGGCGGAAGCCAGCATTTGACCGAGGACGATGCAAACGCGCTGAAAAGATCGACGTGGCTGTCTGCCGCGACGCCTATCGTGACGACGAGCGTGCAAGTCGTGGCCGGCAATGCCAACTGGGCGACGCGCATTACCGGCGCCAGCCCGGACTATTTGATCATCCGAAACTGGCCGATCGTGAGCGGAAGCAATTATACGAATTCCGATTCGCGCAATGGAACGAAGGTCTGTTTGCTCGGTAAAACAGTGGCTACGAATTTATTTGGCGAAGGCGTCGATCCCGTGGGGCAGACCATTCGCATCAAGCACGAGCCATTCACTGTTATCGGCGTCTTACAGGAAAAAGGTTCTAACTCCTTCGGTCAGGACCAGGACGACGTGATTATCGCTCCCTTTGCGACCGTCCAGAGAAAGCTGATGGGAATTACCTGGGCGAACCAGATCATGGCAAGTTCCATCTCCGCCCAAGCGACCACCCCCGCTACGCAGGATGCGACCGATATTCTTCGCCAGCAACATAAACTTCTTCCATCGGACGATAATGATTTCCAAATTCGCTCCCAAGTCGAACTCGCCGCAGCCGCGCAGCAAAGCACGGCGACGATGACAAACCTGCTGAGCGCCGCTGCGATTATTTCGCTTCTCGTCGGCGGCATCGGCATTATGAATATTATGCTCGTTAGCGTGACGGAGCGCACGCGTGAAATCGGCATTCGCAAGTCCATCGGGGCGAAGCAGATGAACATCCTGCTCCAATTTTTGACTGAAGCGATCACGCTCTCGCTCGTCGGCGGAATTATCGGCGTCGTACTCGGATATATTGCATCTTCGATCGTTTCGAAACAGAACGGATGGATCCTCGTCATTTCCCCGCAAGCGGTAGGGCTCTCCTTCGCGGCGGCATCCTTCGTCGGCATTTTCTTCGGCTGGTACCCCGCCCGCAAAGCGGCGCGGCTCAATCCAATTGAGGCGTTGAGATACGAATAGAACCTGGATTACGCGGATTTAGGAGGATTACACGGACGATTTTTCGAATGGTAGCCGTAAGCTTTAGGTTACCCAGTGCAGCGAATCATGCAATTTGAAGAAGAAACTGCGCGGGAGTCATTGCGGGAACCCTGCCAAGCGGGAAGTCTCTTACGTTGCTCGTTACGATGAACGCAGAAGAAGTTGCGTGAGCCGCACCCTCGACAATAGCATCTTCAAAATCGACGATTGGGCTTCTTCGTGCTTCCATCAGAATTGCTTTATCCACCGGCACGATTGCGAGAACATCCAAAAGCTGTCCCGACAACTCCCGCGCTTTCGAGATTCCAACCGACTTTTTTAGAATATAATAAATCGTGGGAGCGGCGTGGGAGGGAATGTTGCCAGATATTGTGCCTTTTCGACAAAAGCTAAGGACGGCCATCGCGGAATCGAAATCGCCTCGAAGCAGATAAACGTCGAGTATGACGTTCAAATCAATCGTTACGACCATGCTGGAGAAACTTCTCCGTCAGATATTGCATGCGTAGCGCATCGACATCGCTATCCGGCGGTAAAATTCCCGCCCACGAGCGGATCATCGGGTCGATGTCACGATCGGTCGCATGGCGGAGCGTGCGAACAAGGTAGTCGAAGACGTCATCGACCCTCATCTTCGTTCGCTCTGCAAACGAGCGCACAAACGCCGCTTCGGAAGCCGGCAAGTCGATCGTTATGTGTTCGGAGCCATTCATAGCATAATAGAATGTTTCGGCAATGCGATTAGTTCGTTCCGTGTTCTTGCGCGCGGGCTGGAAGGCCTGCGCTACACGGGCAAATAGCCCGCAAAGCCGCCCGGCTGAACCCCATCGAGGCGTTGAGGTACGAATAATCCCGCGTGTGTAGCGCAGACATTCCTGTCTGCGCACGGGCTTTCAGCCCGGGCGTAACACGCGCGAAATATCAGCGAAGTATTTTCTCACTTCGCTTACTTAGCACACGGGAGGATCCAATGGAGGGTGTTCTTAGGTGACGAATAGAGTCACTTATTAAAGTCATCTTCATTCTCTTCTGAACCTTCAAGATCATGATAGCTAGAGTCTTCGCCCGAAAGAATTCCCAGTTCTAAATTGTAGTATGGAAGGAAAGACCCCTCTGATGTATGTTCAATGTAAAAACTGAATGTCGTGTCAAATCTTTTATAAATCGCGTTCCTTACAAAACGTAAACGACATTGACCGTTCTTAACACTTTTTCTAAAATCATTCCCATAGGCTTCTTTCAGTAAATAATTTCCTTCGGGAATATTCCTCATGAAAAATGATTCACCCGCCTTAATATAGGCAGCTCTAATGCATATTCCATTCGATGCGTTAACAAGTTTAACTATGACATCAAATTCGTTATGCATATCCATGATTTTAAGATAGTTGTTGAGTGCAGTGTCATAAGAGGGCAAAATGTTTTCACATTGAGGAGGTTGGTCTCCTGTGGAGAGCGTAATTTTTTCCCAATCAAGGAATGGATCGGTGTTATTCTTCGATAAAAATTTAAAAAAAGAAAATCCAGTATCACCACCATAGCTAACAAGCCACCATCCGCTCGAAAAAGTATCCATAACATTAACTGCACCATACTGGGGTATTTTCAATAGCACTGGAGCATTATCACCAGGCCCCGACCTCAAATTCAACTCAGGTGATGTTACATAATAAACCTGAGCCTGTGCGACTATGGAGGACGAGAGAAAGGTTGCCAGAACAAAAAGAAATGACACACGCATATGGTGTATTCCTTCAAAATTTGATTTCGCCTGTGTTTTCCTGACTCTTTTCCTGATCGGGTGCCGAGTCGGAAGAAGATTTTTGAACATTTGGAACAGCTAAGGGTTGTATATTCGATTTTTTTTCACTATTGGTTTGAACACTCTGGATAGCGGCGCTTGAGTCAGCACTCGGCCTATCGGCTGTTGTATAGCTGGGCTTCGTCAAAGTTGCAATGTAAATGATTATGCCAATTACGATGATCACGAATATGACACGGGATGATTTTCTTTTCAGAGCTGCATCGACGTGAAAAAGCCTCCTCGAACCTTCGGCAAATTCGCGCCCGAATTTGGCACGTTCTTCTTGAGAATTGTAACTGGAAGTATTAGCGGGCGCACCAGCCTTCGGAGCTGGGTCAAACGAAGACTTGGCGGATGGTGGAGCAGGGCCACTATTCGCATGGGTTGAGGGTCTGTTTTGGTTAACGGTGGCGAAACGACCTGAGCGTAGCAAAAAATCATCGTATTGAGTTCGCTGCTCGGGATTTCCAAGAACTTCATAAACCTCATGTATGCGTCTGAACTCCGAGGCAAAAAAAGCCGCGTTAGGCTCAGATGCATGTTTATCAGGATGGTATTCTTGGGCAAGTCGATGATAGGCGACGTGAATATCCGTAGCACTTGCGTTTTGCGCTACTCCAAGAATCTCATAAAAGCTGGGAGTATTCATTGATAACTCTTCAAACCGCTATGAACCCCCTTCCCGTTTCCGTTCCAGCGCTTCACGATGGCCGAGCGCGGGCCCGCGCAAATCACTATCGTAAACCCCCTCGGCCAGCAAGTCGCGCAGCTTTTCGATGGCGAGCTGGATGCGGGCGAGCATTCGTTCGAATGGAATGCTTCGGGCGCGGAGGCGGGAACGTATTTCTGCATCACTCGCGCGAATGGCCGCACGGAACAAACAGCGATGGTTCTCGCCCGCTAAGATTTACGCCTTGCAGCCTTCGACTTGACCGCCAGTGGTTGAGCCATCCCGACAGGCTGCGGATATCCCCGTCCCCGAAGGGCTGCTATGGGAATGACGATCTCCTTTTGGCCTTTGATGCGACGCGTCATTGCGGGGCGGTGATCGGTCTTCCGTTTGCTGGCGGGTTTCTCTTTTGCCGGCTCGCTCCCCGATGTATCTTTCAGCGCTATATCCCTCACGATATTCGTATCGGTATTGGTGGTGATGTCTTTGGACATGTCGTGCAGCGCGGCGAGCACCTTGGACTGTTCGTCCGGAGTCAAGTCTTTCATCGAGAGTCCGTATGTCTTTAGTGTCGCATCGAGGTTCTCCTGCGTGTTCGTATTGTGATCGTATACGTCGCGATAAATATGAAGATTTCCGCTATCGGCAACGATCGTCTCGTAGCGCAGTTCGACGGGCACGGACTTCGGCAACCGGACATCGTGCGTGGATTTCTTATCCTTCGCGTAGCTGGCGATAGCGGAATCCGACAACGACTTTCCGGAAAGTTGCGCGAGCCGCTGAGCGAAGTCGATCGCATCCGGATCGACGAGGCCCACACACCCGTGTGAACCGAACGTTCCCAATTTGGCCGGAGATTTTCCTCCGTGGATCAATGACGGCTCACCAATGGGGATTTTCAAAACTCCGAGCGGATTCAACTTGTCCCCGGCCTCGATCTTCTGCCCGACCTTGACTTTGCCGTGTGGACTTTCCACCCAGGATTCATCCGGTGGCGTCCACGTTGGATTAAAAAGTATCTCCCGGGCCCTGCGCATTCCGGTCGGCAAGGGAAATTCAGGATATCCGATCGTGACCTCATAACTCTTCACCAAATTTCCGCTATCGAATACGTCCATTCGATACGCCGGTATATTTACCACCACCCGGCTATCTTTTGGTACCGCATTCCGAGTGCCTTCAATGGAGTTCGTGTCGGGAGCGGCTGTGCCGCTCTGAGCATCCTGACGATCGCTCCACTCCTCCTGTACGAGTGCGAATAGCTTGGTCCGCTTGTCGGACCCTATAATAGAATCGAGCAAGCTGATTGCTCGGGCTTTCGCATCGGCGGTCGAACCGGAATAGTCTTCAGTACTGGCCGTCTCCGCCTTTTCCAATCGCGCGGCTTCCTGGCGCGCAACACGGCGCACCTTTAGCAGTTCGGAATCGGTAAGTCCGGCCCTGGATTTCGCCAGAGAGTCGAACGCCGAATCGGCCATAAAGGCATCGATGACCGGAAGCGTCACCGGATAGTTGACCGCAACGACCGCGGGAGGGGTCGATACATTGGAGGTCCGAGCGGTGGAACTGTCGTACGCATTCTCATTGTGCGTCTTTGTAGTGCAACTCGAGAATCCGACGATCATCGAGAGGCAAAAAAGAGTGAATAAAATGCTGCCCCGTCTTTTCAAAGCGGTGGCTGGGGCATGGTTGATAGCTATCATGTAGGGTATGTGTAATTATTTGAGTTGTCGTAAAATTGGATACGGATTGATAGTTTGGCCATCCCAAAACTTTTTCGGATCCTGGATGAGCCAGATCGCGAAGTGAAGATGGTAATTGCCCGGACCTGCGTCGCCAGTATCGCCCACGTAGCCGAGTACTTGTCCTTGCTTCACCTGCTCGCCCTCCGTAAGATCATCCGCATAATGGTCAAGATGGGCATAGTAATAAACAGTATGCCCATCCGGGCTAAGCTCATAGATAGTCGTGCCGCCAAGTTTGCTTTGAAAGAGCCGTATGACACGCCCCGCCGCAGCTGCAATGACCGGACTATTATGCGGAGCCATAATGTCGATCGCATCGTGGATTCGGCCATTGCTTCGCGCCTCTGAGTAGGTATCGACCAGTTGATCGGAAGTTACCCCGGGCACCGGAATTATTAATCCTGTGGTAGCCGTCAATGAGGTAGCCGGAGCAACAGCCCCAGATGTGTCCGGCTGCCGAGGGATCTCCGTATTCGCCGCTTGGACGCCCCTCTGGGGCGGGCTCTTAATAATTGGGCTGGACGCGCCGGTTGAGTCCACATGAGAGGTCGAGGTCGTTGTCAGAATGGCCTGGCTTTGGGGCTGCATAATCCTTAGCCATATTATTGGCGCAAGAATAATGATCAAAAGTGCCGAGAATATGCCAACGAGGGCCTTTGCAGAGAAACGCATGACATGCCCGCTTGCAATTGCAGAGCCAGCGTAAAAATCCTGCTCCGCAGGCGAGAACGCCTGCGCTACTTCTTTGTTTGAGTTGCGTGATTTCGAACGATCGTCGCCTTTCCGATTTAATTCTTTCAGCCTCCGAAGCTAGTTCCGCGGATGTTGTAATCCTCGGCATTCCGACCGATGAAGGCATTCACCGGAATGGCGGGCGCATTGGCGCAAGCGAGGCTCCGAATGCGATTCGTGCGTGGCTGGGGAAATTAACGCCTTTTGCCGGCCCGCATTTCAAGCGGCATCTGGATGAATTGAAAATCGTCGATCTCGGAGATATTCCGGAGGGCGATCTCGAAGAGATGCATAAAGCCGCTTCGAAGATGGCAATGGAATTGATCGCTTCGGGAAAAATCGTTATTGCGCTGGGCGGCGGACATGACGTGACGTTTCCCTTAGCGCGAGGATTTCGTGATGGGATTAAAGCGGACTCGATAGGGCTGATAAATATCGATGCGCATCTCGATGTCCGCGAAAAAAAGAACGGCCAGCACCATTCGGGCAGCAGCTTCCGGTTGCTCCTCGAAGAAGGTATTGTAAAAGGTGAACACTTTGCGGAAATTGGAATTCAATCGTTCGTGGCATCCAAAGAACAATTCAATTGGGTGCTTCAGCAGGGCGCGCGCATTCTCACCTTCGAAGATGCAACCGAAGCCCATTTGCCGAATGCCTTTGAAGAGTGTGAAATCGCGATGACCCGTGGCGATCCCGATTTCTCGGTTTACCTTTCGTTCGATATGGACTCCGTCCGCGCCAGCGATGCACCCGGCGTGAGCGCACCTGCTCCGATTGGATTCCTCGCCGAGGAAGCCTACGAGCTTGCAGTGGCTGCGGGACTTTCGAAAAATGTGCGGATGCTCGATATTGTGGAAGTCAGCCCCCCGCATGATATCGATGGCCGCACGTCCCGCCTGGCTGCAAGAATGATTGCAGGATTTTTGGCGGGAGTGGCGAATCGGGTGGTTCGGTAATCCATCATTTATCGCAGGAGCATCACCGGCAGTGTTTCGACCCGGCCTTTCATGCGGACTAAACACTCATACATCCCATCGGGCACGCCGGCGGAATTGCTCCAGTTGAAGCGGTGCTCTCCGGCCGCAAGGGTGCCGGAATAGACCCGGGCAACCACTTTGCCACGCAAATCGACAATGGACACATTGGCATATCCCTCTGGTGTCGCTAAGAAGAGAGTGGTAGTATGTCTAAAAGGGTTAGGGTAGAATGAGGCTTCCGATTTCGCTGAGACTTGAACAACATTAGCAGAGAAGTCTGAAAGGCGTGCTAAAAAAATATCGGACTTACCTGCACTACGCAATCCCATGGTTCCGGCGGAGATGGTATCGAAGAAATCCCCGGCTACGGAAATCAATCCGTCCCCATTGACGGCGAGACTAATGCCAGTATTACTTCCATCGCCTGCGACCGGTAGTGCCCATAAAAAGCGGCCGGAACTATCTAATTTCGTTACAAACATTGCTCCCGCTTTTGCTTTTTTCAACGTGATAGGACCGAAGGAGGTGGTACTCGCGAAGGAACCCGTAATATACAGAGCGGCGCCATTCCGCGCTTGAGCAATTCCGTTAGCTACGGCAGATTGATCGCTCCCATCGGTTTGTTTTGCCCAAAGAAGGCTCCCATCGCGATCGTATCTGGCCACGAACACCGCGTACACAAGCCCGTTATTATAAGATAGCTGAAACGAGCCGAAATCCATGGTGGACCTGAAAAATCCACAGAGGGAGAGCGTGCCGTTACTATTGACGATAATATCCTGCGAAGCTCCATAATAGCCGCCGCTTCCTATTTTTTTCGCCCACAGAATGTCTCCACTGGGCGAAAGCTTCACAAGAAACATTTTTAGCTCGGCATCTACCGCATCCAGAGAGTCCCTGTCAAGATTCAAATGGCCGAAGAAAGACCCTGTTACGTAAGTCGTACCATCGGCTTCCGCGGCGATGGCAAGGCCCGTATGTATCCCAAAATCCCCCTCGCCGGAGCGCGCCCACTGCGCTTTACCGTTGGAGTCGTATTTCGCGATAAATACTTCATGAGGCAGGGGGGAGGAAATAGCAATAGAATCGAACGTTGCGTTACGAACATAACTTCCGGTGATATAACAATTTCCGGAGGAATCGAGACACAAGCCGAAAGCCGCGTTTTGGTTGTACGTCCCGATCCCATTTCCGCCCGCGGTCCGTACCCACTTCAACTCACCGTCAGAGCTGAACTTTGCCAGATAAATCTCCGAAGGAGCAATACTAGTGTGGACGTTTCCAGAAAAATTCGCAGAGCCGAGGTAATTTCCTGCCAGGTATAGCTCTCCCGATTTATCGATCGCCATGGCATTTACAGAGATTCCGGAAGCAGAATCGGTCGCGAAGGCTACGGCTTTTGCCCAGATAATCCTTCCCGAAACATTGTGGAGGGCTAAGTACACGTTTTGTGTATTACCGTTAGAAAGAAGAATCGAATCGAACCGGGCTACTTTCCCCATAACGCCAGTCGTATAGCTATTTCCTTCCGCATCGGTGCAAACTTTCGCAACATTGTCGTTCTCAGGACCACCCATGCCCGCGGCCCATTGCCATGTTTGGCCATAAATAGAACGGACATTAATTAACAGGACAACGTAAAGTATAATGAGAATACTAAGTTTCATTGGTGTGTATTATCTGTTTCGATGTTTAGAATGAAACACTCAACGGCTATAAAAGTAGCACGCTCGATTTCAGACCGCTATTCTTTGCTACACCGCTTCCTTGCTCTGGGTGACTGCTACAGCCAACTAATAGTACGTTTCTCCTGTTTTATAGTCGTATGAAAAATCCTGAAACGAAAAATGTAGCCGCTTCGACGAATGGTCACCCGTCGAACGGGCACTCGCCGAAAACCGGTACTACGCTAGTGAAGCGCGCCTTCCCGCAAATGTTGAAGGGCGGCGTCATTATGGATGTTGTGAATGCCGAGCAGGCAAAGATCGCGGAAGATGCCGGTGCGGTTGCCGTAATGGCATTGGAGCGCGTTCCGGCCGATATTCGCGCCGATGGCGGCGTGGCCCGCATGTCCGATCCCGAGCTTATTCTGCAAATTATTGACGCGGTCTCGATTCCCGTGATGGCAAAGGCTCGCATTGGGCATTTCGTGGAAGCGCAAATTTTGCAGGCGCTCGGCGTCGATTGCATTGATGAAAGTGAAGTCCTCACCATGGCCGATGAGGAGAACCACATCGACAAAACAAAATTTGAAATCCCCTTTGTCTGCGGCGCGCGAAATTTGGGCGAAGCACTGCGGCGCATTGCCGAAGGGGCAGCGATGATTCGAACGAAAGGCGAGGCCGGCACGGGGGATGTTGTGGAAGCCGTACGACATGCGCGATCTATTTTCGGAGAAATTCGAAAATTGCAATCGCTTTCTAAAGATGAATTATACAGCGCGGCAAAAAACCTCGCCGCCCCACTCGAATTAGTGCAAGAGATTGCGGCTACTGGAAAACTTCCCGTGGTGAATTTTGCTGCCGGCGGCCTCGCTACGCCCGCCGATGCCGCCTTGCTCATGCAGCTTGGCGTCGATGGCGTCTTTGTCGGCTCCGGCATTTTCAAATCAGGCGATCCGGCAAAACGAGCGGCTGCGATCGTAAAAGCGACCACTTATTTTAATGATCCCGATGTGCTTGCGGAAGTGAGCCGAGGTCTCGGAGAGCCAATGGTCGGACGCACTGTCGCCTCACTCCACGAACGGGAATTGCTCGCCGTTCGCGGACTATGAGTCACCCTCTCTAATGGGTCGCGACCCATTTTCAATGCACCTCCCATTTTTTGTGTTATATTTGCATATTCAGTGAGCAGGAGTCTCGCGTGGATGGTCTTTTTCCCGGAATTGCATTATGAATTCATCGTCCATTATTTTTTAAAAAAAATTCGCAAACCTCTTGCTTTTCGGTCTTTTATTGCTTAAATTGGGGTAATACGAAGCCGACTGGATTTCGAAGATAAATTGAATGAACGTTCTTTCATAGAACGTGATTAGAATTTGACAATTGATTTTTTAGCAAGATCGAGGGCGTTGAGTCACGAACCCGATGCTCCCGGTCCGAAGCTAACCTAAAGTTGTCCTACTGACCATAGGACATATTGAACGAGAGGGGCGCTTCGGAAGTCTCGTGGTGTTTCACAACATAGGGAGGACCAACTCTCACCACTCACGAGCGCCGAAGCGCTTTTTATTTGTTGCGGAGCAACACGTGCCCCAGGAAGAGTCTTCCTCCCCCCCCCAAAACTTTTCTCTCCCCTTTTACGTAGAAGCCGCCGGTTTCTCCATGTTCAAAAATTACTTGAAAGATTTCATCCGATGAATTCCATTCTTCCGTCTCCCGAACAATTTCAGGACCGCCATATTGGTCCGAACGAGCAGGACCTCGAACGTATGCTTCAAACAACTGGCGCGAGCTCGCTCGATCAGTTAGTCGATCAAACCGTGCCGAAATCGATTCGCTTAAAGCAGCCACTCACGTTGGAGCCGGCGATGACGGAATCGGAATTCCTCGCGCGCGCCACCGAGCTTGCGAAGAAAAATAGGCTTATGAAGTCCTATATCGGCATGGGTTATTACGACACCGTGACGCCGCCCGTGATTCTTCGGAACGTGCTGGAAAATCCAGGATGGTACACGCAATATACACCGTACCAGGCGGAGATTTCGCAAGGCCGGTTGGAATCGCTGCTCAATTTTCAGACGATGATTGTCGATTTGACCGGGCTTGAAATCGCCAATGCTTCGCTGCTCGATGAAGGCACGGCGGCGGCGGAAGCGATGCACTTAATGCACGCTGTCCACAAAAAAGATGAGGCCCGGACGCTCTTCGTTTCTGAAAATATTTTCCCGCAGACCCTCGATGTGTTACGCACGCGCGCCGAGGCGATCGGCGTAACTATTCTGGTCGGCGACCACCGGACGCTCGAATGGAACTCCGACATTTTTGGCGCGATCGTGCAATATCCTGCCGGCGATGGCGAACTATACGATTATCGCGAATTTTGCGAAGCCGCGCATTCGCGTGGCTCGCTGGTAGCCGTGGCGTGCGATCTTATGAGCGTTCTCCTTCTTACTCCTCCAGGAGAATTTGGAGCGGATGTTGCTATTGGCTCCTCTCAGCGGTTTGGCGTGCCGATGGGCTACGGCGGCCCGCATGCTGCTTTTTTTGCAACGCGCGATGAATTCAAACGTTCGATGCCGGGCCGAATTATTGGCCTTACGATCGATTCCCATGGCAACCCAGCCTACCGCATGGCGCTCCAAACGCGCGAGCAGCATATTCGCCGCGACAAAGCGACGAGCAACATCTGCACCGCGCAGGCCCTGCTTGCGAATATTTCCGCGATGTATGCGGTCTATCATGGCCCGAGAGGCCTGCGCCAAATTGCTGAAAGGATTCATGCGCTTACATCACTACTCGCGGAGGGACTAAAAGACATTGGATTCCACGTTTCTAATGAGCGATTTTTCGATACCCTAAAAATCGGAATTGAAAGCGTGGCGCAAATCGAAGCGATTCGCCGCGAAGCCATCAAAGCGGAAATGAACTTCCGTTATTTCGATGAACGTGCCATCGGCATTTCTCTGGATGAAGTGACCACCGCGCAAGATGTTCATGCGATTCTCGCAGTTTTCCAGGCTGCTCAATCTAATCATAACGGCAAGGCTCTTCACAAAAACGGTACGGACCGGACCAATGGAACCTATCCCTTGTCCTTCACTCGTCGTTCGAGCTATCTCACTCACCCTACTTTCAACAAGCATCACTCGGAGACCGAAATGCTTCGTTACTTGAAGCAGCTCGAAAATAAAGATTTCTCGCTTGCGCATGGCATGATTCCTCTCGGAAGCTGCACAATGAAGCTGAATGCAACGAGTGAAATGATCCCGATCACGATGCCAGAGTTCGGCCGCCTGCATCCCTTTGCACCACTCGATCAGGCCGAAGGTTATCTCGAAATGTTTGGGGAGTTGGAAACGATGCTCCAGCACATCACGGGGTTTTATGCCGTCTCGCTCCAACCCAATGCTGGCGCGCAGGGCGAATATGCCGGATTGCTCGTTATTCGCGAGTATCTAGAATCCAAAGGCCAGTCGCACCGCGATCTCGTGCTGATCCCCGCTTCCGCGCATGGTACGAATCCGGCGAGCGCGATCATGGCGGGAATGCGCGTCGATGTAATAAAGACGGACGGGCGCGGCAATATCGATATGGAGGATCTTCGTACAAAAGCCGAAGCGAACAAAGACAGGCTCGCGGCGCTGATGGTAACGTATCCTTCGACACATGGAGTCTTCGAGGAGAGCATCAAGGATATTTGCAAGATCATCCACGAGAATGGTGGACAAGTATATATGGATGGCGCGAATATGAATGCGCAGGTTGGCCTCACCAACCCGGCGGCGATCGGAGCGGATGTGTGCCATTTGAATTTACACAAAACATTTTGCATCCCGCATGGCGGCGGTGGGCCAGGCATGGGGCCCATTGGGGTCGCCGAGCATCTTGCGCCGTTTCTTCCGGGTCATGCCGTTATACGCACAGGCGGCGATCATGCTATTGGCGCGATCAGCGCTGCGCCGTGGGGCAGCGCGAGCATTCTGCTTATTTCTTACGCTTACATTGCCATGATGGGCGCGGAAGGCCTGACGCGCGCGTCGGAGGTTGCTATTTTGAATGCTAATTATATCAAGACGCGCCTCGAAAAACATTTTCCAACACTCTACGAGGGAATTCATGGCCGCGTGGCGCATGAAATGATTCTCGATATGCGTAGCTTCAAACCGCTCGGGGTCGATGTCGAAGACATTGCCAAGCGCCTGATGGACTATGGTTTTCATGCGCCTACGCTCTCGTTTCCAGTCGCGGGTACGCTGATGGTCGAGCCGACCGAAAGCGAGCCGCTCGAAGAGATCGACCGCTTCTGCGACGCGATGATTGCTATCCGTGCGGAAATCGAAGAGGTTGCCAACGGCGAAATGGACGCGAAAGATAACGTACTGAAAAACGCTCCGCACACCGCCGAATCGGTCATCGCCGATATCTGGCAGCATCCTTACTCGCGCGAAAAGGCGGCATATCCAGTTCGCGGACTTCGCGCGAATAAATTCTGGCCGAATGTGGGCCGCGTCAATAACGCTTATGGTGACCGCCAGCTTATCTGCACGTGCCCACCGATCGAAGCCTATGCCCAGGAGACGAGTTTGGAAACGCAGGCGGAATTGGTGTGAGGACGCCTGCAGGATGGAACCAAGTTCTGCGCCACAAGCTTTTGTGAATATGAGCACCATCTTCCAGTTAAATGCGGACGAATTGACGCCTTTCTTTCTCGAAAAACTCAAGGCAATGTTTGCGCATCAGCATATCCGTATTTTCGTGACGTCAGAAGAAATTCCCGCTGTATTTCCGCATGGCAATGCGATTCCGAAAGGCGTTGTTGGAGAGGACTTGATAAAAGTGATAGATTCGCTCCCTCGATTTTCGAAAGAAGACTCTGAAGCGTTCGCGAAGGATCTCGGTGAGATTCGTCGAATGGGTAATACGCCACTGCCGCCGAATCCATGGGCTTCGTAATTGATACGGACGTTCTGATTAATGCGGAACGCCAGCGTTCTCATTTTGCCAAGATTATTCGCCACGATCCTTTGGCGGAATATTTCATTTCGGCTATTACGGTCAGTGAGTTATTTCATGGATTGGAGCGAGCTTCAACGGAAAAGCAGAAAAGCGATCGCACGCAATTTCTTGACACCGTTCTTAGTAATTTTCGAGTTTTATCGATTGACACGGAAACCGCAAAGATACATGCGAAGATCTGGGCTGACCTTGTGGCAAGAAATGCAATGATTGGAATTCACGATTCCTGGATCGCCGCAACATGCATCCTTCACGCCCACTCCCTTATTACACTCAATAGAAAAGATTTCGAGCGGATTCATGGGCTAAATCTTGCTTAAATCATTTTACGGTTTTCCAATTTCGCGCTCGATCCGCATCGTAACTTCGTCGACCGCTCCAAGGCCATCGGCCATCTTCACTCCCCTGCTCTTTTCGTAGTAGGCTTTGACCGGCTCGGTTTGTGCAGAGTAGACTTCGAGGCGGTGGCGAATCGTTTCGGCAGAATCATCCTTTCGATTTTGCTCGATACCTCGCCGAAGCATGCGGTCGATAAGCTCATGCTCCGGCGCGGTGAGCATGACGATTCTTACGTCCGCGATGCCCAACTCGCGAAAGAGTTCGTCGAGGGCGCGAGCTTGCTCCAGCGTCCGTGGAAAGCCATCGAGCAAAAACCCTTTTTTTTCTTCCGGAAGTCTTTCCAGTACTTCTCGAACCAGCCCTATAATGATATCATCCGGGACCAATCCACCGGATTCTACAAATTTTTGCGCGGTCCGACCAAGCGGGGAGCCTTCGGCAATGGCGGCGCGAAGCATATCGCCTGTGGAAATATGAAGCAGATCGTATGCAGCGGCCAACCGCAATGCCTGCGTACCTTTGCCCACACCGGGCGGCCCGAAAAGAATGAGATTCATCGTGGTGCTAAATGCTATAGTGTTACACGAGGAGTATTTAGTACGAAACAGAAGCTTTCATGTAAACGGGTTACGGCAAGGGATGGTTTGGTCTCTGGCGGGGATTTTGGAACCAACCAAATTTACTGTTGGAGCATGATTTTACCCAGACTTCTTCTTGCATTGCTTCTCGGATGCTCGTTTTTTTTGGCGAGTAGCAGTAGCATCGCGCAAAATTCGAATGCGGGCGCTCGATTCAATCCCAAACAGAATATCCTCCATCTTTCTATTTCAAAGCGATACCTTGCTTACGCCGATTCGAACGTGATAATTTCTCAGCTTCTCACCGATACCGTTACCGACTCGATCTACTTTTTTAGCGAGTATATTCAGTATGACAAAAACATCGTCGAATTTATAGATGTGGTTAATGGCTCGCACACCCTTTCCCCCGATTGGACCATAACGAAAACGGCAACGGCTCCGGGTACGGTAAAAGTGAGCGCGGTATCGAGCGGCGCAGCGCTCTCCGGACCGGGAGAAATTCTGAAGATTCTCTTCCACGTGCTGGATACGACACGCACTTTCCAAACGGCCGATTTTTCCGATACCGGAGCAGTCTTTGGAATCCCACTCGAAACAATCGTAACTTCGGACACTGGCAGGTTGCGCATCATTGACGCCTGTACTTCGATTCTTCTGCAGGATGGCATTCCGGCCACCTTATCGATGCAATGCGCACCGAATCCGACTTCCGGAAGAGTAACCATTACCTATGAGTTGCCAACGAATGCCCAGCAAGTTCAGCTTCGACTTTATAACCTGACCGGTAACCTGGTGCGTACGCTTTTGGACGCCGATGCCATAGCAGGCCGTCACGAGTTATTATTCGACGTGTCCGAGCTTCCGAACGGCAGTTATTTCTATGAACTCACGGATGGGAATGCTCTGCAAATGCGAATGCTTTCAATTTCGCATTAGGCATGAAATTTCCCTCATGCCCCGCCAGAAACCGATTCCACCAAGCCTAAGTTGATTCCCTTACATCTACCACATCATTCATGAGGCGCCCCCTTCTATCGATTGTTTTTTTGATGGCCATGCTCCTGGCATTGCCTGCCTTCACGCGCGCCCAGGAGCCGGGCGAATCCCGCGATGCGCCCCGGATGAGCCCTTCGGAATTTGCGATACAGCTTCGCCTTGCTGAAGCCTACGAAGAGCACCGCGATGCGGCAAACGCCGCACGCATCTATGGCCAGCTCTACACGCTCGATCCCAATAACGAGAATGTGTTCGGAGGGTACACCCGCTCGCTCATTGCGTTAAAGCATTATGACGATGTGGAAAAAATTGTAAATCAGCGGCTTCAAACCGATGGTTCGCTCGATATGCTTCTCCTTTCGGCGCGAATCGAAGCGTGGATGAATAAACGGCCCGAGGCTATGGCCGCTTTCCAAAAAGCCGAGCATGACGTAAATGCCAAAGATTGCGCCGCACTCTTCCCCATCGTCTATGCCATGATGGACGTCTCGTATAATCAGGATGCCCTGAACCTCCTCGATGAGATGCGGAAGCACTCCGCGGACGACATGGAAATTTGCTCGAGCCAGATTGCAGGATTGTATTTACGGTTGGGCGATTTCGACCGTGCTTCCAAAGAATTTATCGCGATCCTCAAAGCAGGGGAAGGAAATGTCGGCATGGTCGAGCAGCGGCTTGCCGAATATCTCACCGATTCTCTTTCGCGCACCACGGTGCTCGGTTCGCTCGAACAGGAGCTACTGGCCGCCACTAATCGCCCTGCTGCTGCCAGCGACACCAACGCGGCTTCCGGTATTCGAGCGGACTTGCGACTGCTGGCGTGGCTCTACGGCGAAACGCATAACTATTCAAAGGCACTCGCCACAATGCTCAAGCTCGACGATCTCGAAACATCGCAGCAGTGGGGCCAGGGTGCGGAACTTTTACAATTTGCGGACCGCGCCCGTGCCGAGGGCGCGCTCGATGTCGCCGCGCGCGCTTATAGCGAAGCTTCCAGCCGCCTCGGAACAAGCCACGGACAGCCCTACTATGTCGCGGAAGCGCAGCTGGGGTCCTTAAAGACCTGGGAAGCCTATTTCGATTCCCGGCCCGAGGAGAAGGATTCTCTTCGCGATCTTGTCGGGAAATATGAAGCCTTTGCGGCGGCGACCCCAGAAAATGATTTTGCTCTCGATGCGCTCGTCCATGCCGGCACGTTAGCTTACGCTCGGCTTTTCGAAATCGATCGCGCGTCGAAAGACTTCGAATCCATCCTGAATCGGGCTCGTGGAGGACTAAGCGAACCGGCGCAAAAAGCCGCATTCGGATTGGTCGATCTGGCTTATGCTTCCGAAAATTTCTCCCTTGCGAACTCGCGGCTGGCGCAGATCGAAGATATTCTTCATAAAAACCGTACTTCGAACGAGAAGAATATCACAGCCCATCTTCTGTATGAACGGGCACTGGGCGAATATTATCAGGCGCGATTCGATTCTTCCTTGGTGCTGCTCGATTCCGTTGCCGAGGATGCCGAAAGCGACTATGCCAACGATGCAATTGCGCTCGCAGGAGTCATCCAGGAAAGCAACACGACCTTTGGGCTTCCTTCGCTCACCCATTTTGCCAAGGGCGCGCTTGCAGAGCAGGCGCATAACTATAATGCGGCTGAGGCAAACTACCGCGCGATCATCGACTCCGAATTTAACGCTCCCCTTGCCGACGATGCCGCGCTCCATAGCGCCACCGTGCTCGTTGAACTTGGCCGGCCGGCGGATGCAGAACGAGAACTCGATTCCATGCAGGTAAAAATGGTGAGCAGTCCGCTGCTCGATGTTGCCGCGTTTCGCGAAGCGGAGATCGTCGAGCGCGACCTTCATGATAAAGCCCGCGCGCAAAAAATGTACGAAGATTTTCTCGATCGCTATCCCAATTCCAATTTCGTCAATGACGCTCGCGATCGGGCGAGGAAATTGAGAGGCGATGCGTTTTAAATGCTTGTCTGGACCGAAATGATATTTCGGTCCTTTTCGTTTTAGAGCGAAATACCATTTCGCTGCACCCCAATTTTTAAAAATCATGGCTAAACTTCACACCAAACGCTTCCCGAACGAATCCACTGAATACCGAGCGGCTCGGAATACGCTTCTTCAAGAAGAGATCGAGCTTCGCCGCCACACCGAGCGTGTTGCCCAAATGCGGCGCGAGCTTCCAAATGGCGGTAAATTGAAAGAGGATTACGTTTTCGATGAAATGGTGAACGGCGCACCCAAAAAAACGAAGCTCTCCGAACTATTCGCTCCGGGCAAAAACTCGCTCGTGATTTACAGCATGATGTACCACCCTGAGGACGAAAACGCCTGCCCGAGTTGCACCTCCATTATCGATGGATTAGATGGCTCGACGCCGCATATTCGGAATAAGATTAACTTCGCCGTCGTCACCAAAGCGCCGATTGAGAAAACGTTGCAATGGGCGGCCGGACGTGGATGGCATAACGTGCGATTGCTTTCGTCCTTTTCTAATACATACAATCACGATTACTTCGCCGAGAACGAGAAAGGCAATCAAATGCCGATTCTCAATGTATTTACAAAAACCTCGGAAGGAATTTTTCACACCTATGCGACGGAGTTACTTTTTGCGCCCAGCGATCCCGGCCAAAATAATCGCCACGTCGATATCATCTGGCCCATCTGGAATATGTTCGATTACACCCCCGAAGGTCGCGGGACCGATTGGTATCCGAAATTTAAATATTAGCACCGGGACGAAAATATATTTTTTGTGAAATTTTTTTAGCCAGCTTTCGCTTTAAAATTTTCCCGTAAATCAACAGTATATTGTTGATCAATCGCCACTATTCTTTATTCAGTTGCCTAATGAAAATACTTGAGGACGTTCGCCATCAGTTGAGTCTTGAACTGCCGCGTTGTAAGTCACACAGCGATATAGAGACACTTTTTATCGAAGCAAATCAGGCGCTTGCGCGAAGTCAAGCTCCGATTGGCCAAAGAAGGCGTATGTGGGAAGATATAAGAAATAACCTGAGCAATCTTATTCAGAGACCGCATATTGTCAGCGATGCCCGTTCGGCCGTTGACCGGATCATGAAGGAAATTACCTGACGGAAAACCGAGATTACAAACTCATAGCTTGAGTGACATGTGTTCTTCGTCATACTCAACCTTCGACTTTTGCGTCGGCCCGAAGAAAGTCGAAGATTTGGAATCCTACAATGACAAAGAATTAAACCGAAATCGAAATGGCTCAGGGTAATTCTTTATTACAGGGCTGGGTTATCATTAAACTATGGATCGTCGTCTATTTCTAAAAGGAGCACTTGCAGCCGGGGTGCTCTCGCTGGGGCATCGGACCGCGCGAGCCGTTTCTGCGCATGCTAATCCGGAAGGGCAGGCAAAACTGCTCATTCCGATGGACCTGGACCAGACCGATCATCTCAAAGCCTATGGGATTACCTTTTGGGCATTGCAGAAAAGCCTTGCCGTCGATTGGCTGCTGAATTATCGCGGCGGCAGCTTCATGGCCGATTATTCCGATCTGCTTGCAGCCGAATGCCGGATTCGGGGCGTGTCGTTCGAAAGCGTAGATGCGTCCGCCGCCAGCGCGATCTATGCGCTCGTCCAATCGTCGGAGAAGAACATGGACGTGGTAAAACTTGAAAAAGCGCCCAAAGTCGCGGTCTATATTCCACCCGGTTACCAGCCGTGGGACGATGCCGTGACGCTTGCGTTACAATATGCGGAAGTTCCCTACGAGCACATCTGGGACGACGAAGTGATGAACGGCAAACTCCTCGAATCCGATTGGTTGCATCTGCACCATGAGGATTTTACGGGACAGTACGGAAAATTTTACGGCAGTTATAGTTCTGCGCCGTGGTATCAGGCGCAAGTGCGAACGCTCGAAGAGGAAGCAAAGAAATTAGGCTTTACGAAAGTGAGCGAAGAGAAAAAAGCCGTCGCGCGGAAGATCAAGGAATTTGTCGCCAATGGCGGCTTTATGTTCGCCATGTGCTCCGCCACGGAGACGATCGACATTGCGCTCGCTGCCGAGCAGGATGACATTTGCGACACCCCGTTCGATGGCGATCCCGTGGACGCCGATTATCAGAAAAAGCTCGATTATTCCAAGACGTTCGCCTTCACCGATTTCAAAGTCGACCCGAATCCGTACGCCTACACTCATAGCGATATTAACGTCGAACCGGAGGAAGTCGGGCCGAAAGAGAACGATTATTTCACGCTTTTCGATTTTTCAGCGAAGTACGATCCGGTGCCGACGATGCTTACGCAGGATCATACCAATGTGATCAAAGGCTTCATGGGTCAGACGACGGCCTTTCACCAGCAGCTTATCAAAAAAACCGTTACGATCATGGCGCAGCGGGAAGGATCCAATCAGGTGAAATATCTTTACTCGACGTTCGGCCGTGGCTTTTTCACTTTCTATGGCGGCCACGACCCGGAGGATTACACCCACTTAGTTGGCGACCCTCCAACCGATTTGAAGCTCCACAAAAATTCGCCGGGCTATCGCCTCATTCTCAATAATGTCCTCTTTCCAGCGGCGAAGAAAAAGAAATTGAAAACATAGTTCAAACTTGCGGTGCGCCCGGCAGTCCGGCTTCGCCCAAGTCACGTTGGGTATCCCAGTTTTCAGTTTTGCGACTATGCGAGGGAAGCTCATGCTCATCGCGCTTATGCTCTTCGAGGTCGGAGACCGAATCGAACGATTCGCCGCAGAGGTCGCATTCGAATTCTTGTAGGGAAGCTTGGTCTGGAGCCATAATGATTATAATTAAAGAGCACCTCTAAGAACCTGGATTCCCGCATTCGCGGGAATGACCACATATTTTTCCTTGTGCGCTTCGCGCCATGATCCTTCCATTTGTCATTCCCGCGAATGCGGAAATCCGTAACTTATTGATGATGCCCGAATGCTTTGCACATGAAATCAGCCAAATTCATGCCGCAAGGGCTACTCCGAACTAAAGTTGGGATTTCCGGCGTTTGGCGGCTCCAATTCAGTCATTTTTTACGATAGATTTAATTCATGCCACAACATAAAGGAGCAGTACGCCGAGTACGGCTTTCGGAGAAACGCCGGGTCGCCAACAAGGGCCAAAAGATCGAGTTACGCAAGCTGATGAAGGCCTTCGAGCCGACCTCCGCGACGGCACCCACGGAAGTCAAGGCGCTTCAGAGCCGCCTCGATAAGCTCGCCAAAAAAGGCCTCGTCCACAAGAATTTCGCGGCGAATAAGAAGTCGAAGCTTGCGAAATCCGTCAAAGCGGCCTGAATTGGATTCAAACGATCTCCTGCGCTCCCAATCGTTCCACGAGCGCCACTTCTAATTCCGATCGTTGTGCCTTTGCCGGTTGGGCTACCGGTGTAATGTTCGCGATAATTTCCGGATTCGTGACGATTGGCGAGCCAGCTTTGGCTTGCATGGCCGCCTTTGTACCAGCCTCGAAATCGAGCGGCGCGCCGAAGAATTCTCGCAGCGCAAGCTGCATTTCGTCCTTCAGGTTCATCAGCATATCCTTCTCGATTTTTCCCGGCACGCCGAGATAGACCACAGAGAAGCGGTCGTCCTTTCGACGCACGCCGCAAAATTCAATTTCCGGAAAAATGGAAAAGAGCGGCTTCGATTTCGTTCGAACAAAATCACCGAAGCTTACCCAACGCTCGCTCATGGCCTGTGCATCGAGTGCCACAGACCGGGTTACCGTGTCCGGGGTAGAAGGTAAGGATGAAGGTTGACGGCTGACGGATGAAGGTTTCTCGACAGATGGGGTTACCGCGATGCCGTTAGTTTTTTTTTCCTCTGGTTTTAGAGAGGGAACTGGTCTTGGCGCGGATGGTGAATTTCCTGACGTCCCACTTCGCAACGCTCGAACTTCAGCGAGCAAGTCGGAAATTTCCATCGCTCGTTCGAGCAGCATCATCTCGACTAATGTAACTTCAAGCACGATGCGAGGATCGTGTGAGATGCGCAACCGCTCGTAGGCGGTTTGCCCTAATCGAATGAGCCGCAGAAGATCACCTTCCGAGAATTGCTTTGCCTGATTAGCATAACGGTCTTGATGGACTTTCGATACTTCCAGAAGTTTCATCGAATTAGTGATAGTGACCGTCAGAATATTTCGGAAGTGTTCGAGCAGTCCGGAAAAAAACTCCTCGACCTCGTAGCCGCGCGAGACGATCTCACCGCTCAATTCGAAAGCTCGTCTTGGGTCGTGCCCTGCTATGGCGTCACTCACCTCGAAATAAAAATCAAGATCAATGAGGTTGAGTGCCTCCCGCAATCGAGCCGTTTCAACGGTAGTGCCCGCAAATGCCACGACCTGATCGAAAACCGACTCGGCATCGCGCGCGGAGCCATCCGCCTTCTTCGCTATGAGTACAAGCGCATCGTCGTCGATCGTGATGCCATCGGCGTCGGCGATTTTTCGAAGCAATGCCGTTATCTCATCGAGTTGAATGCGGCGAAAATCGTAACGCTGCGTACGTGAAAGAATAGTCGGAAGTACTTTCTGCGCTTCCGTGGTCGCAAAAATAAAAACGAGATACCGCGGCGGCTCTTCGAGCGTCTTTAGCAGCGCGTTGAATGCGCTGTTCGAAAGCATGTGGACTTCATCAATGATAATGACCTTGTATGCGCCTTGGAGCGGCGGATATTTAACATTCTCTCGCAACATGCGGACGTCATCGACACTATTGTTCGAAGCGCCGTCGATTTCGCTCACGTCCATAGAACGACCCGCGGTAATCGCAAGGCAGTTTTCGCAGGTATTGCAGGGCTCATAGCCATTCGCCGCGGCATTCGGACAATTGATCGCCTTGGCAAGAATTCGCGCGACGGTCGTCTTACCACAGCCGCGCTGACCCGTGAAAAGAAATGCGTGGGCAAGCCGTCCGGAAGCGATTGCGTTTTTCAGCGTGCGCGTAATGTGCGACTGGCCGGCTACATCTTCGAAGCGCATCGGACGCCACTTGAGCGCGGTTACCTGGAAAGTTTCGGGCATGATGAGAAAACGTGTAACGCAAACTTTAGTTTGCGATCACGTCCATAAAAAATAAATCGGTGCTATACGGCTTTAATGGCGTCCGGTTCTTCCTTCGTCTTTGCAAAAATACCGAGGACGAGCGAGAATAGCGTAGCAAAAAAGACATCTCCAACGACCGCAAAAAAGACTGCAACCGGTACAAACCATTGGCGTGCTTTGGACATGGCGTTCGATATATCCTGCGAGCTCATTTGGCGCGACTGCATGACTTCCTGTTGTTTTTGCAGGATGAAATCGATTGCACCAGGATTAATCGCTGTGAAATAGACATACATGAAAATGGCCGTCACGATGCCGGCGAACAGTCCGACAAGGGCGCCTGTACCGACGCATTGGCCATACGAGATGGTGCCGCCGAAATCGTCCTGCTTGCGCTCCTTCATCGCAAGCCAGAGAAAAAGAATAAGGAAAGGCAGCGAAAGATACCCGAGCCAATTCGCGGCCCCCGTCCTATCCATACCTGTGAAGTATCCGACAAGCGTAATCGCGATGGCGATGGCCGCCGAATAGAGTCCAAAAAGAATTGTTGTTACCATGATATTGTCTTGGGACACGCACTAATCACGTCACATCCCCATTCCAAAAATACGAAAAAATTATAGCCACACGCAAAAATTGGCAAATCAATTTAGGGACAGCCCGAAGGATGGAGAATACTGCTCCGTACAAATGTACGGACAACGTGGACCTCTCTTGAACCACGTTGTCCATCAGGAATTCTTTACACTTTCGGGCCCGCCTTCTTAATGGCTTCGCTCGTTCCTTCCTCATATTTTTTGAAGTTCTCCTGGAAGCGTTTCGCGAGGTCGGCGGCCTGCTTATCGTAGGCTGCTTTATCGGCCCAGGTATCGCGCGGATTTAGAACTTCGTCCGGTACATCGGGGACGTGCTGCGGAATTTCTACGCCGAAGATGGGGTCTTTGACGGTCTTGACGTTATCGAGTTCTCCGGCCAGGGCATGGTCAACCATTGCACGCGTGTAGGGTAAGTGCATCCGTTTGCCTACGCCATACGGGCCACCCGTCCAGCCGGTATTCACAAGCCAGCAACGAACATTATGCTCTTCGATTTTCTTTCCCAAAAGATCGGCATAGACCCGTGGATGATGCGGCATGAATGGCGCGCCATAGCAGGTCGAGAAATTCGGCTCTGGCTCGGTCACGCCGCGCTCCGTGCCGGCAACTTTCGCCGTATAGCCGGAAATGAAATGATACATTGCTTGCTCTTTCGTGAGTTTCGAAATTGGGGGCAGCACACCAAAAGCATCGGCCGTAAGGAAGATAATATTCTTCGGGTGCCCACCGACGGAAGGCTCGACGGAGTTCTCGATAAAATCGAGCGGATAGGCCGTTCGCGTGTTTTCCGTTTTCGAGGTATCGTTGTAATCAGGTACACCGTTTTCATCGATCACCACATTTTCAAGGACCGCTCCACGCTTAATAGCATTCCAGATTTGCGGCTCCTGTTCTTTCGAAAGCTTGATGCATTTCGCGTAACACCCGCCCTCGAAATTAAAGACGCCGTTATTCGACCAGCCATGCTCGTCATCGCCAATCAGTCGCCGGGTCGGATCGGCGGAGAGTGTCGTCTTGCCAGTGCCAGAGAGCCCGAAGAAAATCGCCACATCGCCCTTTGCGCCGATGTTTGCAGAGCAGTGCATCGCCATCACGCCTTTGAGCGGCAACAAATAATTCAGAGTTGAAAAAACCGACTTCTTAATCTCGCCGGCATACTCCGTCCCGCCAATAAGCAACAAACCACGCTCGAGATTGAGTAGAATAAATGTCTCGGAGTTGGTGCCATCCGTTTTCGGATCGGCTTTTACGCTCGGCATGTCGATAACCGTAAATTGTGGGCGGTGTTCGGCAAGCTCCGCCTGCGTCGGACGGATGAAAAGATCGTGGCAAAACAAATTATGCCACGCATATTCATTGATAACACGCAACGGAAGCTGATACTCTTTCTCCGCACCGGCATAAAGATCGGCTACGAACAACTCCTTCTCATTCATCGCGGCAACCATCTTTTGGTAAAGCCGCTCGAAATTTTCCGCACTGATTCCGCGATTCACCGTGCCCCACCATACGTTGCCCTTGCTTTCCGGATTCTCGACAATAAATTTATCTTTCGGAGAGCGGCCCGTGAACTTACCCGTCGAAACGACGAGCGCTTCGTTTGAAGCTAATTTCGCTTCGCCGCGCGAAAGCGCCTCGGCATAGAGCTCTTCTGGCGTAAGATTAAAATGAATTTGACCATGTGATATACCGTGCTCGGAAAGAATGTGGTCGAGAACGCTGGGTTCGTTAGATTGGGTAGTATTCATTATTCAGGAATGGCTCAGAGCCAAAAAAATGTGATTTCAATAGCGGCAAGTAGCCCGCGCGTCCTTTTATCGAAATTTTCCACGGTTTGATTCCGAACTCCTGCCTTTCCATTGCCGTTCTGACCATCGCACGGTGGATTTCATCGTTTTTCTTTAATTCATCCTTGTCAGTAGGAAGGCTGGCACAATGGTACTGCAGCAGTCTTGAAAACTGCCGCCCGCAAGGGCTTCCGAGTTCGAATCCCGGGCCTTCCGCAGAAAATCGCCGTAAGTCGTTATACACCAACGACTTATTACCTTTCCAAAATCTCCTGTTCATTTTGGTTGGCAACACTGTAGCAACAAATTTCGGGGTTTTGGAACTATTACGACGTTTTTTTTGACCGGGAAGGTAATCATTCTCGCTTTATTCAGGGGAAATTCGGGTTCGAATCCTTGGGGTGCATAAATCCCTTTGTTTGCAAGTGGTTGTGTTTTGCGAGTCACAAACGGGTTACAATCGAGTCCCGATTTATTCAGAATTTTTCTTCCAAAAGTTCGCTCGATTGAGCGGTCGGTTGATAATCCATTTGGCGATTATACTCTCGAAATTCGCCCAAAGCCGATTTGAGGATAAATTTTTGACTTGAAATCAAAGTAATTTTTTGCTTTCGTGGAAATTGTTAATGAGAACCACATAGGTGTCTTTCACATCTCGGGCAATCGGTTCGATCCATCGCTTGAATTTTATTCGTATATTGCCACTGCCTTCATGGGCACCTATCAATCTCGATCATCCAATCTCGATTTTACCATTATGGACTCGCTCGTTCCCCTTATCGGTCACGAAGCGTTTAGTAAGAATGCCGCTTTCGTAACCCGTCTCCAATTCATCGTCGAAGAAGAACTCGGTCATGAACTCCGGCTCGTCGATGCTGGCAGAATTTTGGATTTCGTCCGTGCCAAGCCCCTTCGGACGGTAGTACCATTTGCAATCGCCGTGAAGGGGGTTAACCCGGCGTTAAAAACCGATTTATCAGATACTCTTCGGAAGATATTCCCATCCTCTTTTCTTGTGGAGGGTTCTTTAGAATCGCTGCCGGAATTACTAAAGCAACGATCTACCGCTCTCTCATTGGGACACCTCAATGGAGCGCCGATCGAGCTTCGAAAAGCTGTGAAGGTCATTTATAAGCGGATGGACGACGAGGAGCTCTCCGTCCTTTCCATAGCTAATGAGATCGGGGTGTCCAAAAGCACGTTGGAGCGACTGACCCATTCGACGCTGTCGCTCGGAGCCGGTCATGTGATCTACCGCCTTCGCATGGAAGAAGCGCACCGGCTTACCATCGAGTCCCTGATCCCTGTTAACGCAATCGGCTTTGCAGTGGGCTATTCGAACCTCAGTTCTTTCGGCAGAGCTTTTTTGCGGTTTTGGGGCCAATCCGCCACGGTTGTGAGACAAAATGCAGAGTCCGTGAGTCAAAATGCACAGTCGATGAGTCAAATGGCAAACATGCTGACTCAAAAGGACAATAAGTTGAATCAATATGCAAAATGATTGAGTCGAAAAGACAATCCCGATGAGGTCATAATCGGCCATTTTTGTAGCGTAAATCATGCGGCTAAACGGCGCAAGCCGAGCGGCCAATTTCTTCAACGAATTACGCTTCACAAAAATGAGCACTATTGCAGTAAATCCAAATAATTCTGGTTCGATGGCACGAATCGCCGAGGCGCCCTCGATTATTCGTCCAAAGGCCAATTTTGCAATCCGATTACCCCGATTTGAATTGCCTCAGTCGATTGAGAAGAAAGAGAGCAAATGGCAGGATCCGATCGCCAGAATCCTGTTCCTATTTTTTATTGCCGGAACGCTCGCCATTGGCTGGGCTCACCCTTGGTATTCGCATGATATTCTTCTCTATACCGGAGCGGCGCTTTCCTTGGAGGAAGATAATGCTGTCGCTATACATCATCAGACCTTTGCCCTGGCCGCAAAGAATTTGCCACGAGAAGAATTTATCAGAATGACAACAAATGCACCGGATGTAGCTAATCAAGCATTCTTCGCTGACATATTCCAAAATCCGCAGCATTTCGTCGAACAATTCCCAACCGTTAAGTTTAAGGTACTTTATATCATACTCCTTTTCACGGTAATGAAGATAGGAATTGACCCTATTCATGGAAGCGTCCTCATCTCCTGTCTCTCATGGGGACTAATAGCGCTACTCATACAAAAATGGCTTCGAACCCACCTTAGAAGGGGTATAGCAGAGGTGGTAGCGTCCAGCCTTCTGCTTCTTTCGGGCATTTTAGATTATGCTGGAGACATGGGACCGGATGCGCTTTCAGCGTTGGTTGTGGTCGCTGCTTTCTATTCAATATTTTTAAGAAAAGATACATGGATTACCTTGAGTCTCCTTTTCGTCGCAATGCTCGTTCGTTTGGATTTTGTGCTCCTGATTTTTCTCTATCTTCCGTATGCGAAATTTGTTGCAGAAAAAAGGATCAGCTGGGAAAGCGCCTTCACTGCAGGCCTGTTGAGCATGGTCATGCTCCTTGGTGTCGAGAAATGGGCAGGCCTTCACAGTTGGAATGTCCATTTTTATCATTGCTTCGTTCAAAGGCTGGTCGATCCGGTAAATTTTAAGGGATCGGTGTCGCTCATGCAATATTGCTCGGCCGTCTTCTTCTCCCTTCGGATGAAGCCCCCGTGCAACGTAAATTGGTTTTTCACGGGTCTTGCCATTGCCGGAATTCTTATTGCCAAACCCGGCGCGCTGAGGAAGAACGTGCTATTTCATCTGACGTGTATATCGGGGATTGCATTCGTGCTGCACGTCCTGGCATTTCCGGAACCCACCCCCAGATTTTTTCTTGCCTATTTCCTCGTCGTTGGAATCTTCTTTATTGACCAAGTGCGACGAGTAAAAAATATGGCATGGCGAACGAAGCCGGCAAAGCGGCGCTATTTCGTTCCGGCTATCTAAAGTTATCGAGAATTAAGCTCAAAATCAACCAATCACATAGCGAGTGAGCAGTTATCCGCGCGTCGAGAGGGAGTTCAAAACACATAATTCATGGGCACGTGAACGCCCTTCTATTAAAAGTCACAAGGAGAACACATGAAAAGGGATAAATTTTTGACTTGCGATGGCCGGTTACCTTTTGCCGGTTCGATGGTCCTCTTAGTGGGAGCTACCTTCACATTACTCGAATCCCTTCACCAACTCGATGAAAGGCACTTCCCCCTGGTCAGGCCAACTCATATAATTGAATTATGGGGCCTTTTCTTACGTGGACCCTCGATTTTCTCCGTAAATTTGAATTTTCAACAATAGTCTAAAAAACCATGAAATCCATCATTTTCGCATTTCTTAGCATCTTCAACATCGCCGGAACCGCGCAGGCGCAACAGGGCTGGGTACCGCTAACCAGCGGTGTTACGAGTGGGCTCGATTGTATTTCCCTGGTCGGATTGGACACCATTTATATTGGCGGAGAGCTTCTGCTCCGTTCCACCGATGCCGGGGCAAGCTGGTCGCGAGACACCAATGTCCCGGTTTTGGGCAGTTATGCTTACGTGCATTTTTTCGATGCGAATTACGGCATCCTTTGTGGAACAACCGACAGGGTCTACCGCACGACGAATGGCGGTTTAAAGTGGGATACTTCAAAGACTGGAACCGTCCTCACGCCCATCGGAACGGGCCGTTCCGGAGGTCATGTTTCTTTTGGTTCCAAGCAGAATGGGGTAATAGTTTGCAACCCTACAGTTTACACTGTAGACAGTGGACGAACCTGGCATCAGAGTAACGGGGGCTGGGAAAACTGCGTTGCATTTTCTGATTCGATTCACGCATTCATGATGGGCAATGCAGGATTACCGCCTCCTAACTACACTCCCCCGCCAGCCGCTGCTTTCGAAAACACGAGCGATGGCGGAGCGACTTGGCATCTATCATATACTCAGCCAAGCGCGGATGGTAAGCATAGCGGGATGCCCACAGATGTATGGGGCATTGCGTCAATCAATCCCGATACAATTTTTGCTGTTGGTTTGCAAATCGGCAGAAGTTTTGATGCGGGCGCCGAATGGGATACAGTTGCTTACCCAGGAACCGATGAATATAATGGATTTCTTGCTATTACTTTCCCAGATTCGAGGCATGGAACAGCAGTTGGCTCAAGCGGCTGGATTATTCATACCACTGATGGCGGTATGACATGGCAACGACAGTCCTCGACCTTCTCCGGCAATCTCGGAGCTGTGGCTTTCGCCGATTCTTCTGTCGGTTATGCATGTGGTAGCGATGGCGGAATTATCAAAACTACTAATGGTGGACTTTCATGGGTGCGGCTGTTGCCAGGCGTTGACTCAGTGCAGGGATTAGTTTACCCAAATCCAACAAATAATCACACATCCATCTTATATTCTATTCCTATTGCTCAACACGTCGAACTTGCGATCCTCAATCTTACCGGCACTACGGCTGAGACATTAGTTTCCGGTTCATTGCAGCAAGGATGGCAGACTGCTGAAGTCGATACGAGCAATCTGCCATCAGGAACTTATGTTTATTCGCTCACGAGCGAAAAATATCATGCGACCGGAAAAATAGAAGTCATTCACTAAAGACCAGGATCATTCGGCAGACTCAGGAAAAGCCGACAGGATTCAAGGCTAAGCAAGATGAAAACAAAACTATTTCTTATCGGATTTTTGATAATCGGTATCGTCAGGAATGCTCACGCGCAACCGGCAAGCGCAGGTCGAGCGGTGGTTTCGCACGGGTTCGAAAATTTGGATTCTATTCGATTCGGCATGCTGAGGCCCTACGATGTGGGCATCTGGTACCCAGATACGTTTCACTACATTGATTTCCTCATTGACTCCTTAAAATGCAATGCCGTCGAAAATTTCGAGATGTCGGTCAATAAACCATTCTTTGGCCATCAGAAGGCGATTTGCGCAATGGGGCTTCCCTATACCACCACGCATGATACTGTTAACTCACCCTATGGTCCGAACCTTGTCGATTTTGGCCATAGGATTTTTCAACGTATCTATGCGCCGCTTTATGAGTTTGCGGAGAACACCTTCCGCTATAACGATATTCAATTCGACACGATACCCGGCGTAAAAGCACGGCTCTATAATAATTCTTTCGATTCGGAAGATATCAGCCCATACATCGAATATCCCGCGAACCCAACCTTCGTAAGCCAAACGTTTCCAACACGACGGTTCAATGCGACAAAAGATTCTATAGTCTGTTACGGCAATGAGGGGCGGGTTATTCTCGGATATTCGGACGAACGAGACGGGAACAATTTACTCACTACACCCACGTATTATCCCACGGGTTCGGCTCTATGGGATACTGCGAAAGCATTCTCCGTTAGTCTTGAGTTTTGGCTCGATACATCGCAAATCAATATGACTAACGCTTTCAAACCAACGGATACAGACCATGTTCCACTCGTTCGCCTACAAGTGCTCTACAAGAATAGCGGCCAGACGGTCCTTCCGTTCGTTCCTTTCACGAATGGTTCCGACATGAACCACGGCTGGTTCAAATGTCTCGATACAGTGATAACGCGTGCGAGCTATAGAACGCTCGATACCGATTGGCGCGCGCCGGACAGCACCTTCAATGGAAGCGGCGGACACAATGCCCACAACTGGGTCTTCAAACAGTTTCATACCATGATTGCACTCAGCGATTCCATGAGGGCCACCATGAGCAGGAGAATTAATTCCAACCTTTCCACATACAACACCAATTACGGCCTTCCATTGAATGGCTCAATGGACACCACCTTCACAAATCCGGACTCGATTGTTCGTTATAGCACAAATATTGGAGACAGTGCCAATCAGCTATTCGAAATCCGAGTGCTTTCCACATACCGGACGACGGTTCGTGTGCGCGATGTGACGTATCAGGACACCATAGTGGACCGCTATCTCAACCGGCGGCTCTTTTGGAACTCAGCCCATACAAAGGATTCTTCTCATTCCGTTGAGCAAAACGGAGCTATCGGCGGAAATGACGAACGGATGAATGCCACGCTCCATAGCTGGGACTCATTGATGGGATCGAACCTGCCAAGAGAGCTCATGTATAATGATATTGGGCTTTCGGGATGGGGGATGCCGGGCATGGGGTATCTGGACTACCTTGGAAGCAAGCATCAGATTTATGTTCATATGCGTCCGCAAGATAATGGCGATTGGTCGCTTGCCTTTCGCCGCGCGCGCATGTCCTTTGACGGCGGAATGCCCTCTATTTTCGAGAATCAGAAAAACGCGATATTGGAGTATCTTCTTCCCTATGATTTCGTCTATTACGGGCATCATATTCAACGCGATAGTCTGTGGGGGCATTCACGACTCGATACCCTAATGGGGCAGATCATTACTCGGCCTGGCGATGTAGTTACTGGAGGGACGGATTCCCTTATTGCCTATAAGCAATTTGTAGCCCAATCGGCAATCTTCGAAATGACCTTCAACAATATTCGAAACATGAACCGCGTTGCCTCGATGCATCCCTGGAGCAAACGATTTGCAACAGAATACTCAATAATGCTTTTTTCTTATGGCGCGAACATGTCTTATTTCGATTCGTCAAAGAATCATCGTTGGGTTGGCGATAGCACATCTCTCGGTTGGTTCTTGCCGCCAAAATCGGGCTACGCAGACACGTTCTGCCATCCCCCCTTTACACCCCAAGAGATTACTACTCTGGCGTATGGTTCTTATGCAAACGGTTCTACGGCTATCAGCGCCGCTGAATCATTCGGAAATGATGGCGGTGATTGGTACAAGCATGATTTCGGCGTGTTCAATCCAGATTCCGAAGTAACGACCTCACCCATTACATACTATCAGCATCGAGTGAACGTTGGTCATTATTTTAACTGCCGCTCATATCTTCCTCTCTATAATGACTCCGCCCATACCGATCAGGATGGGCCGCTCCAACCCTACTATATTGGAGCTTCGAACACGTATCGTGCTCTGAATCAAGCCGTTTCCTGCATGAATACGATTTGGGGACAGGGCTATCGACCTATGAAGAATTTTCGTTGGCTCGATGGATACTCGAACGATTGGGCCAATACACCATCGGTACGTTGGAACCATCCAAGCTTAGAAGACTCCATTTCGAAATCTTCGGCATTTCTCAAGGTTGAAAAAACTGTACCCATCAATCCCTGGCACCGGAATTCAGACAGTTCATACATCGGCTCGTCAACACAGGATCCCGATACACTTGCACTTGCCGAAGTTGGCTTATTCGTCGATTCTATTTCTACTTCTCAAAAAAATTATGCCGCATTGGTCATTAATACCCGTTGCTGGCCCGGTCGCGATACTGCCGATCTCAATTATTATAACAACGGCCTCGATTCCATCAGCAAGATTCATCCCACACTCGGTGACATCGATGTTCGCAAAGTGTATCTCAAGCTTGATCTTACGAAGACCGATCCGGCGTTCTCAGGGCATATCTATTATGTTGTCCGCGATCTTTGGCACCCGGATTCCACATGGCTCTTGAATAAAGATTCCACTTTCGCCATTTATATCAAACCGGGCGATGCTAAATTTCTCTATTTCGAGCCGGGCATTGCCGTAAACGTGGCGGCACGGACAGGGACTGATACGGGCTTCTCCACGCAAGCCGAGTTTGGCTTTAACAATGGTCGCCGTGTGGCTGAGATACTGCACGGAACTCACGACGTTATCACCTACACTCGCAACCATCATGTTTATGTCTCCTATCCTGCCGCTGGCTCCACATTTGGTGGAAGCCCCGACCTATCGTCGGGCGATAACATCATCACGGGCTACGAACTGGCGCTCGATACCACGCATTTTTGTGCGCGGCCCTCGATCGCTGTCGCGATGAACGATACTGGCGTTGCGCTTGCTTATTGGGATAGTTCCGGCACTGGTAAGATCGCTGCGGCCTATCGAAAAGCTCCCGGTTCGGCATGGCAGATCGTGACGTTCGATACGATCTACCCCGATACTTCCTTTGACCATCATATGGTAACGCCCGTCATAACACCCATTAACGATACCAGTTGGCTCATTGCAGCGGGACGGCATCGAGTCGTTCCGGGCGGTCCAGCGGGAATCATTTGGGGTCAGGTGCTCATGACACCAGCCAGCAGAACCGCGTATGCCGGCCCGGTCTATCCGCTGTGGAGCGATATTACTCGGCCGGATGGCTCCATAGCGCAAGCCCTTTTTCCAACGCTGGCTTCGCGCCGGTTGTGGGGGGCGTCGGGGAATGTACATCTGGCATGGCAGCAAGACACGATTGCGTATGTGAATCAAATTTATTTTAAGCGTTTTTCGAACCTTCCATCCTCAATCTCATCCACTCTCGCCGAGGACATCTCGGTCGGCCTCGGCGCTTGTGATAATATCCATCCCTCGTTAGCCTTGGGTGGCACATATGAATATGCCGGATGGCTCTTGCCGGGCTTTTTACTCGGTTATGATTCTTTTTATCACGATCAGTTGGCATGGGAATCCAGAATAGATTGGGTCGCATTCCCATGGTTAGGTGGGGGCGGCGGCACCTATTGGCCGGTTATTCGAGCGAGGCATGAAGGCTACTCTCCTACCGTCTATCCAGAGTCATGGGGAACCTTTAGCGTATTCAAGGACGGGAGCACGAGCTATCATCTTCCACAAATAAATGCCGAAGACCGCCGATGGGATTATAAATTCGCTGCGCCTTCGGATACGTCTCATGATTGGATTCGCATGATGTATCAAAGTGGAACTAACTTACGCGCGGAATGCTGGTCGCCAAACTGGTATTACTTCACTTTGAATGAGAATGGCAATGAGCCCTCGATTCCTCTATCGACTGGTGATTTTGGCCCATGGCCGGATAGTGGCGCGGTAGGCCGCTCCATCTGCTGGACCGCGACAGGGACTAACCAGAATGTGCGAGTTACGAACGGATATTTACCTCGTATTCGGAGGAAGGCTTCGTATCCTATTGCGGTAATGTATGCGGGCAAGTTGAGTTGTGACTCCATTGTGATTGTCGGTTTCGGACCTCCTCGCCTCGTTCCGCCAACCGGCCCACCCGCTCCGGTAAGTTGGAAAGCAGCCAGCCCTTCGCTGAGTGGCCCTTCCGCATCCTGGACGAATCCCGAACAAATTCCGAATATCGAAACTTCGAGCACATTCCTTGTAAGTGCCTGTGACTCTATTATCGTACCGCGAAATGTCATTACAACGGGCCTGACGGTAATACAGGATTCACTTCGTTCAAGTAGCGATTATGTCATGTTCCGATTGCTGCTTCGCCGGGCGATCGATTCCTTATGGATTGGCACCGTGGATTCTATGATTGTAAAGAGGTCTTCCATCTATTGGCCTGGCGTGACCGTGGGAATTGAAGCCGATACCGCGCGGTATAAATTTCCCTGCGGCTTCTCGTCGGATTCGGTCTTCCTTTCGATGGATGCTGAGCGGGGTGATACCACTAATTCTATCGTTAGGTCTTACGCAACAATAATTGACACCGATTCCACTGCGCCCCCCGCTGAGAAACGCGCCGAACATCCAACGGTTATGCGAGTTGATACGGGCGGTTTGCAGGTAACTGTTCATCCGAATCCCGCGAGAACGATGGTTGAAATCTGCGTGGAGGACTTGCCTGAGGGTGTACCGGCTTCGGCCATCGTAGTGAATCAAGGGGGCGAAACGGTGGCCACGCTCTATAATGCAACCCCCGATGGCGAACTTGGCTTGTGTATGAGACTCAATTGTTCCAACCTTCCGAGTGGTACGTACTACGCTTATATTCAAAACGCTGTCATGGGGACGGCGGTGAAGTTTCAGGTGATTAAATAATTCGTGTCCAGCTTCTCAGATCGCAATACGCCGCTGGTCTATAGTGACGGGCGGCGTATTCATTCTTTCGAGCCTCAAAAATACAAATGCCGTTAGAATTGCGTCCTTTTGGCACTTCGGCACTTGACGTTGGAGTGTACGAAATTGTCTGTTTGTTCATAGAAATCACAGAATCCGTTCAATTTTGCGCGATTTGTAGTCTCCCAAATTAAGGCGTAACCCGGTTTGGCAACACGGTGGCAGCAAAACTCCTTATTCGCCCGGGCCGATTATCTTGCACGTAGTTTTTTGGGATAATACGATTATTTTCTTCCCAAATTACTTGGAGCCTAAGAAATGGATTGACCAACCTCTGACGTTCAGAGACAAAGAAAACACTCATAGACAATTACATATTATCAGTGGTATACCATTCGCCAGTCTTTGCTTGCAGGTTCCCATTCAGCTTCATGTCCCAAAAGCTCCCTGACCCTCTTCTTCCATGCAGAAATTTCATCATTCACCGCTTGGAATTCAGACACTTCGATCATTCCGATTTGAACCGCTTCCTCAGCGTCACCGATGGACTGACAAAGAGCAAAAAGTTCTTCACTCATCTCCATCCCTACCATCGTTCCTAATTCGTTTTGTATTGGTTCCATGTTGTTCGTTCTCAGGATATAAAAGTGCTAAAATTCCGGCAATGGTATTCGGCGCATTGCCTTCCGTGCGGTTGTTAATAAAAGCATAGAGCTTTCGGTTCGCGGCCAAGCTCATTCGGGCGGTTTCTGCAATCGCTTCTCGCATTTCCGGCATGTCTAACTGCGTTCGATCATACGGCTGAAATTCATCCACCGCTTCATTATGCTTCACTCCTGGCCGGACTAACGCACGAATGACCGTGTGGGGCGCTGGAAAGACGTTCGGAGTATTCAGTTGTTCCGCAATAGTGGGAACCCACGTTTGCTGGTTCAGAACGTGCGCAACGCCGTGGTGTTCCAGACAGTCATAATACCGCTCGAACGTAATTAGCTGAGGATCACGGACCTCAACGGCATACATGAAGCCCTCGTTTTTGGGAAGCGGTTCGAGAAAGGAATGCAAGTCCTTCACGAATTGCAACGGAGTATAATCTAACTGCCCGTGACCACGCCCAAAGAAAAACGGGCTGAACTCGAAAATCATAGGCCCAAGCTTTTCTCCCATTGCTTCGGCAACCGGACGCAAAAATCGTTCTTCGAACAGCTTAGGCTGTAAATACCCTTCGTTCGGGTATTTCTGTTTCGATTTGTAGTCAACAGACTCCCGAAGTGTAACATCCTGAGTGACTTTGAATCCCATGCTCGAACCGTTCGCAATTTGCTCCTTGTATTGCAGGAGCTTCTTCGGTTCTGGGAAACGATAGTAAGACCCATCGAAACAAACCGTCGGAAAAATCTCGGAGTGCTCCACTAAGCATTCGGTTTCGAACCGCTTTTTATTTACAGCAGAACGCGGGCCGGAATAATCCCCTTTATAAACCTTCCCTAACCACCCTTCATAAATCCATGAAGAAGTTCCGATGTGAATGCTTTTTGCGGCAAGCTCTTTAAGACGCGGCACGTCTCGTTCGTGCGAGAATTCCATGACCTGCTAACCGTAGGTTACTACGAAAGGATTTCTGAATTTCTTTTCGCAATAGGTGCCCCTCATTCACGGAATTCTTGCACGGCACGGAAATTTGTATTAGATTAGCAGGGACTTTGATGAGCACCTAAGTTTCGAGCACCTATATTCTAATGGAAAGTCAAATCCTACATCTCGATCTCGATACGTTTTTCGTCTCCGTTGAGCGTATTCTTGACCCGAAGCTGGAACACCGGCCCGTAATCGTTGGCGGCAATCCGTTCGGTCGCGGGGTGGTTGCCGGTTGCTCCTACGAAGCGCGGGCCTTCGGCGTTCACTCCGCGCAACCGATTCGGCAAGCGTACCGGCTTTGTCCCGAAGCCGTGTTCCTTCATGGCAGCTATATTTATTATGCTGAGTATTCTAAGCTCGTTTCGCAAATGCTCCGGGAGTTCGTCCCATTATGCGAAAAATCTTCCGTTGACGAATTTTACCTTGACCTATCGCACACCGAACGGCTAAAAGGCAACAGCTACATTTGGGCACAAGAAATTCGAAAAGCCGTAAACGGTGAAACGCACCTGCCACTCTCGTTCGGGCTTGCTACGAACAAGCTGGTTGCGAAAGTAGCAACATCGGAAGTGGCAAAGAATAATTTTGATCGTCACTGGCAAGTCCGGGAAGGAAACGAACGGCAATTCCTTTCGCCGTTTCCAGTGCGGGCGCTTCCCGGTATTGGGGAAAAGATGGAAGATAAAGTTACTACTCTTGGAATTGAAACCATCGGCCAGCTTGCTCGAACCCCGGTACAAGTCCTGCAACGATTCTTTGGCAAGAATGGCAGGAAGATGAACGAGCACGCGAATGGGATTGACTATTCGCCGGTCATCGAAACGCGGGAGCAAAAAAGCTACTCCCGCGAACAAACATTCGGAGAAGATACGATTAGCACAGAGAAGATTTATGCAACGCTGCTTGCACTATCATCTCAGCTTGCCGAAGATTTAAGAAATGCGAAGTTCTTTACAGGCAAACTTACTCTCAAACTCCGCTACACCGATTTCAACACGGTCACTAAAACAATAGGATGTTCCTATACGAACCGTGACCGCGATATTTATCAAATTGCCCAAAAGCTATTCCGGCAGCTATGGACCCGGCGTGTTCGAGTGCGGCTTTTGGGAATTGAGGCAACGAGCCTGCTTGACGATCTCGAACAGCAATTTCTTTTTGCAGAGGAGAAAGTGACCGGCATTTATCCCGTCATAGATACACTACGCTCGAAATACGGGAGTTCCATCATTCAATTTGCGGGAGCACTTGCAGCGTGACTCGAACGGCACTCTCGAACGAAGCAGCGCGGTTCCGAATGCTTGCTGTAAAAGGCATTTCGATAGGTATTCCGCGCTCCGTTGCAGCAGAACATTTTCAATTATTCCCTCACTCTGAAATTGAAGTGCGAAGAGAATCGCTTCCAACGCTCGAAGCTTCTCGCTTTATTTTGGAGCACTCGCACGGTGACCTCGTTTGGCATGTGACGATTGATGAACTTCACGAATCGAAAATGTTTGCTTCGGACGATCTTCCGTTGTTCGTTCGAACGCTTGAAGAGAACAGTCCCGAACGGCACACACTCGTTCTTGCATTTGATCGAACAGCAGAGTACGACGCGAAAATTCTTGACCAAATTGAGGCATTCAGGGATTCGGTCACTTCTATTCCAGTCCTGCTTGACACCGAACATCCTTCATGGAAAAGCACTCGCATTCAGGCCATTCTCAAATCGCTAAAGCTCCCACACGTCTTTCTTGACGCTCCAAATTTGCCAGGAATCGTTAAAGATGCTTCGTACCATACGGGTCGAACTGCCATGCTCCGTTGCTTAGGCAGAAATAGCCGAACGGTGTTCGAACACAAAAAAGAGATTCGCTTTGAGTACAGTTATACGAACGAAGAACTTCGGACGATCTCGAAGCGGGTCAAGCAACTCCGGCAAGTGTACGATAAAGTTTTCGTGACGTTTTGCAATCGTCCCGGCGAACAGGCAATTCAAAATTCCATTCAATTTTCAGGATTTCTTGCATAGCATGTATACACACTTACACTGCCATTCCTACTTCTCGTTCAGTGCCGGGACGATACCGGCTGTCGAACTCCCGCTTCTGGCAAAGAACGCAGGAATGACTGCACTCGCACTGACTGACACGAACAACATGTCGGGCGCGTTACAATTTTATTTTGCAGCGAGAAAAGCAGGCATTAAACCAATCTTAGGAGTGGAGCTAAAGACCCGTCACGAACGGGCCGTCCTGCTTGCCAAGAATAACGCTGGTTACAAGGAAATTTGTGAGACGCTTTCGCGCGTGCTGGAAGGCATTCCGCAAACGAAACCAAAGCTCACGCTCGAAGATGTTGGAATAAAGGAGGTTCCTATGGTTTCGGATGATAATTATTACTCGCTTGCTCCCTATCTTTTGGGATTGTCAGACAACGTTTACACCCTCAGTTCGTCACCGGCAGTTCTTTCGGCGCTTGCCAGTGCGAACGTGCCGAATCTATACATGGAAATCATTCTATCGGAGCGGAAGGAATGGCCCGTGCTCAGGGAGCTTTTTCAACATCTCTCCATACCGATCGTCGCTTCAAATGATGTATTCCTGCAAAGTGAAAGTGATTTTGAACTGCACGAATTGCTCCGGGCAATCGGTACAAATACGACGCTCCATAACACACCCGTTTATGAGTTAGCGCAGCCTTCGCAGTGGTTCATGGATGAACGCACATTCCGGGAGTATACTAAAGGAATTGATGAAACAGCATTTCAGAACATTGAACGCATTGCGAAAACTTGCGAAGTAGAATTCGACACGTCGTATAACAAATTTGCACGTTACCCGTGTGACGATCCATTCGCGCGGCTGAAATCTTTGGCAGAAAAAGGGTTCGAGCGCCGTTACTCTTCCCCAACACCCGAACATCGTTCTCGCTTCGAATACGAACTTCGAACGATTGAGGGGTTAGGTGCAACGTCCTACTTTCTCGCAGTCCATGATATGATTATGTTTGCCCGCTCGAAGAATTTTCCTTATTTGGGACGCGGGAGCGGTGCGAACAGTCTTATTGCCTATTGCCTCGAAATTTCGAACGTTGACCCGGTGGTGAATACCCTTCGCTTCGAGCGTTTTCTGAACCCAGAACGCACCTCAGCGCCGGACTTCGATATTGATTTTTCGTGGAAAAACCGTTACGAAGTGATAAACTACATGCTTGACAAATTCGGGCGTGAAAATTCTGCCATGCTATGCACTATCCAATGTTACCGGGAGCGCGGCGGGATTCGGGAAGTAGGAAAGGCACTGGGTTTTTCGGACGCGGAAATTAACGAGTTGGGTTCCAATGTCCGAGCCGTCGCTCGAACCGGCAATGTGAACGGATTCCACAAGCGGGAAGGATATTTGCAGGACGTTGAGAATTGGTTACGATGGTCCGAACGGTTGCAAGGATTTCCCCGGCACTTATCGGTTCATGCCGGTGGAATAGTGATAGGAGACAAACCGCTTTCACATTACACGCCCGTTCAGAATGCTCCTATTGGAGTTCCCATTACTCATATAGACATGTTCAGCGCCGAAGATATTCGGCTCATAAAACTTGACGTGCTTTCTACGCGCGGATTAGGAACCTATTGGGACACTATGGCACTCGTTGAAAAACGGTACGGATTCCGCCCGCCGGTGGAAAATGAGCAAATTGCATTTAACGACGAACCAACGCGGGAGCTAATTCGCACGGGCAAAACAAAGGGCTGCTTTTATATTGAGAGTCCTGCAATGATTAGCTTGCTCCGAAAGCTGAGGACCGATACATTCCAAAATCTCACGGCTGCCAGTTCGGTCATTCGTCCCGGTGTCTCTCAAAGCGGTATGATGGATGAATATATCTATCGCAGCCATTTTGTTCGGAAGTTTGGGAAGCCCTTCCGTTTCACCAAAGAATACTTCATTGCTCTCCTAAAAGATTATGCTATCCGAATCAAGAAAATCACAAACGAGCTAAAGCTCGCTGCCGCAAAACCAATTTTGCCTCTGCTGGAACTTCTCCCTGAAACTTTTGGAATAATAGTCTATCAAGAAGATGTGTTAACAGTTGTCCATCTTTATGCTGGTCTTTCTCTTGCTAAAGCCGATGTATTTCGGCGATCCTTAAGCGGTAAACTTCGCTCCTTCGAGAGTATTGCGAGGATGAAATATGATTTTATTGAGGGAGCATTATTGAATGGCCACCCAAATGAAGAAGCAGAGGAAGTGTGGCGGCAAGTTTCGAGCTTCGGCGGGTACTCGTTTTGCAAAGCGCACTCTGCCAGCTACGCCGTGCTTTCGTTTCAGGAAGCGTGGCTCAAAGTTCACTACCCGGCTGAATTCCTTTGCAGTGTGCTCAACAACTTCGGCGGGTTCTATAACCACCAAGAGTATGTGAACGAAGCAAAGGCATTAGGTATCGTCGTAAAGCTCCCTGACGTGAACGGGAGCGAAATCGTACACACCGTTGGGGACGATGAGGATGGGAAGCCTTTTATTCGTTTGGGACTCATTGCGTTCAGTAACGTGTCGCTACAATCCCTCGTAATCGTTCTCGAAAACAGGGAGCGCGGCGGGCGATACACTTCCATCGAGGACTTTGCCATTCGAAGCGGCGTGACTCAGGAAGATGGAATGACGCTTATTAAACTTGGAGCCTGTGAATCCATTGAATCAAATCGGGCAATTTCCGCAATGAAATTCGGATTGCTTGTAAGGCAGGCGAATCGGAAGTCCCTTCAAAATACGCTCGAATTTCCAATGGAATTAATGTCCTACAATTTCGAGCACTTGACCGAACCGGACGCGCTTACGATCTTCCACCGTGAACGAAAGTATTTCGGTTATTCGGTTACGAATCGCCCTACGGATTTCCTTCCGCTTGACGATCAAAACCGTGTCAGGGCAATCGAATTAAAGAGCTACACCGGGAAGCGAATAACTATCGTCGGATTTCGCTCCGCGTCAAAAGGAGTGACCACAAAGACCGGCAAACCAATGCTAATGCTGAACATCTCTGACGATACCGGAATGATGGATGTGGTAGTGTGGAGTGATGTTTACGTTCGCTACTATTCCGAACTCTCAACGGGACAAGCCTTCCGAATAACCGGCAAAGTGGAAATGAGCTTTGATGTGCCTTCCCTTCACGCGGAGAGGATTGAGAGTGTGGGGTTCGCCATTCCAACGAGCAATGGCTCTTTACGATCCCAGGTGATAAATACTTTGAGCGAGGTTTATTCTGATCGAGACCTGAACCTACCTTGAATTTTCAGAGGTATAGCTCATTTCGATACTTTCACGGCTTTCGACACTTCATGCCGGAGTGCCGGGATTATGGCTTAAGCCATTGCGTGGCAAGCACTTAAGGTTTTCGCTGTCGTTCTGCGGCAACAATATGGCAACAAGGTGCTAAGAGTTCCGGGTGTGTGTTCCTGGACCAGCGATTGAGGAGAGGGGTATTGTTGAAATCACAACAATTACAATTCCCGATGAATTTGTTCGGATGAAGAGTGGCTGAGTCGCTACCCACTGCTAACTTTTCTCGCGCTTTTATTTTTGCTTCTCAAGTAGCGCATTCATCAAATCCCTCACGTAAGTTTCTGCATCGTTTTGAAACAGGATATGGCGGTCTCTCATCTCCGCTTCACTCATATCCCATAACATACGGAGCGTAGCGAACGGGGTATTCGAGACGATAAATGATTCAAGATGCACTTTCGAATTTCCAAGACGCTGCTCGATCTCTCTAATCTTCTTGTAAAACTCAATCTTCGGGTCACCGGGACCGGTATTTCGAAGCCCCTTTGGATCAATGAATACAACATATTGCTGCTCGCCGACGAGCAACCACAGGATGAAGTCTGGATAGAAGTTGCCGCCTTCAAAAAATCCCACACCCTTCCCACGGCTCATATTGCGAAGCAGATAAAGTTCTTTGCCCTCGAAGAAGCCTGCACTGATATCGTAAAATGCTTTCAGGTCTTTCACGAATTTCTGTTCGCCGTCGTTCAACGGGACGGGGCTGATCTCCACGACGTTCGAATCGAGGTATAAGAGTGGTTGATACAGGTGATGATCGAACAAGATCGTTTTTATTCCATGAAAGGCGAAATCCCTCAATTTGCCAGCATCTATTTCGGCTTTCAACTCGGTCAACTTTGCTACTATTTCTTCTTGAGACTTATCAATCAGTATTTTATACTCCGAAATGAAGTTAGGATCGTCGATCTCCAAATCACGGTATTCGAGATGGGGCAGTTCCCACTCTTGCTTTCGGAAGTTGTAGTATCGCTTAGTGTATTTCTTGAGAAGCGACAGAGCAATATCCTCCCAAAGTCTGACGCGCTCGTAGGAATCAACGGCAAGCTCCTCGGATGGGATTTGCAGCACATACCAGCTTCGATCTCGAAGCAGCGTTCGGATGCCATCCCGTGTCATATTCAAGTTGTACCAACCTCGCTCGGCCTTGAACCTCTCAAGTTCGAAGTACAGCCGGTCGAAATCAAGGAAAGCGAGTTGCTTGCTGGTAAACTGTACCTCATTCCTGTTACCTTCGGTATCGCCGCCGATGAGTCCACCGGACCTCAACGCCTGGATTTTTGGATACCAGTTAAGCACCATGCGATTCTTTTGCAGGTACTCTGTGCTCTTCTCATTGGTCGGATCAGGAGCTTTCACGGTTGGGATTGGCCCCAGCTTTCGATATGCATCACCGAAGTCCGTGCTAACTCCATTGATCGTCTTTTTTAGGCGAATCATCTTTAACTTCTGACGACCGAGATTTTTGATTGTTGGGAGCAGGAACTCAATTCTATCATCGACTGTGGGAAGCCCTTCTTCCTCCAGGAAGGTTTTGAACTGAGCCATGTAATCCGCGTGAACGCCAAAGATTCCGAGCGTTTCCAATATGCCGATATGTCTTGGTCGCTCGATGCCTTCCGGAAGCTCAGTCTTGCCACTACGTTTTAGGCTCATATCGTAACCTTTTAGACGAACCCCGCGCCCAAAAAGCTGAATGATCTGAGCGCCTTCACCTCTACCGACGTTCATGAGACCCATTGTTGAGACGCGCCAGCTTGACCAACCTTCCGTGAACTTCTTCGAACCGATGAGCAAGTTCACCGGCGAGTGTGGTTTGTTGATCTCATAGAAAAGTGAACTGGAGAATTCTCGATCGCCAGTTTCAATCCCACTATCCTCGCAAAGCTTCACAAGCTTCGCATCGTCACCAACGTTGATGACTCCGAACGCTTCGTTCTCGGCACCAAGCCTGAGTGCAATCTCGCCCGTAATACCAGTGAGGTTTTCCACGTAAAGCTGCCCTCCGCCAGGTGCATTGAACACGGTCGCGAGTGTTTCATCAAACACCTGAGTCGCGGACAAACTGCAAGTGTTGAGATACGCGAAACGCCCATCAAAGAGATTCCTTCCCGTCGCGGTTACAAGCCCTTCATTCAGGACGCGCTCGATCTTGCGGATGCTACCGGCGCGATCTTTGACATACCGTGCCACGAAATTAAGAATCTCCACGATGTCTGTTGCATCTCTCGTTGCGAGCGTAGCGGTTACACTGCCTCCGACGAATATCCACAGCGGCTTCTCGATTTGGAATGGGCGGAACCCGCTCTCCTTGTCACGATAGAGTCGTTGTTGTTGATAAAACGAAAGGAGACAAGCCACAAGATAAAGCTCCAAGTGCTCTCGTTGCGTTTGCTCATCCAGATTAAGGATTTGGTAATCCTTCCCGAATCCATCGCTGTAAAAATATCGGTAAGAATAATCAAAGAGGGTGTTCTTCGCGTAAAGATCGGTTAGCGTTGGGTTGCCTTTTACCGCCTGACCGAATGTAGCAGAATACTCAAAGGAGAAACCATCCTCGCATAAGGCATTCCGAAAGCGCATCCAAGCGCCATCGCCACCACCGGACGATCCTCGGTGACCTTCATCGACAAGCACCAAATTATTTCCCTCGAACGCATCCACGGCGATCGTTTTGTCGCCCATGTCATCGCGGAGCTTGGTGATCTCCAAGATTTCCACAGCACGTCCCGCGAACAATCCACGTCCGTCTTTGTTGAAAAGCTCCGCGTCTATTCCAGCAAGTTCAAATTCTCGCAAGTGCTGCTGCGACAGCCCTTCATTCGGAGTGAGCAGGATAATTCGGTTAAGCTCGCGCCGCCGACCATGCTTCGTAAGGTAGTATTGAAACTGAAGAATGTTCGCGTGCATCACGAGCGTCTTCCCACTTCCCGTTGCCATCCAAAATGCAAGCTTGTTCAGTTGCGGCCATGCCTCAGCATTTGCATCGAGCGGCTTAACTTGATCGGCTTCGGGTTTGTCAGCATTGAAGAGCTTGATCTGCTCATTCAGCACGGCGAGCAGCGCCTTTGGATCGCTGAAATATCGGTCGAGATATATCTCCGTGAAGAGCAATGCAAGATACTGAAAATACTTCCAGACGATAGGCTCCTCACCGCGAGTAATTCTCCGTTCGTTCAACCGGAGCGTATGCGAGACGATGTTCTGATCGTATTCGAGCAGAAGCTCCGTTGGTAACTGAGTGAGGTTGAATAGCTGTGCGGTAAGCGCGTGGTGGAAATGGTGAATGTTGTTTTCGTCAAGACCTTCCAGTGCTTCGTTGCGGAGAATCGCTGCAAGGTCTTCGAACCTCCGAACGGTGAAGAGCGAAAGTAGCCACTGATTCAGAACCAACTTACACGCAAACGGAATTTGCGGCTGACTCCGGCGATGCCGAGCAGTTGTTAAAGTAGCCATTCCGTCTAACGACGTTTGGGTTACCGATGAATTTGTTCGCGCTCTTGCCATTATCGAGACATAAGTTAAATTCCCTCCGTGTCAAACATTAAGCGGTGGAAGTCTTCTTCGGTGAGGCGTACCTTCCATTTGTCGTCGATGGTTCTCAGATTTTCGAGATTGTTGCCACCGTTCACATAAATGAGGTCGAACTCGCTATCCTTGCTGGAATAGCCTTGTTTTTTGAACCATTCATCAAGCACAAGATTATCCTCTTCGGGATTGCCGGTGAGTTTGCGCCAAATCACAAGAGTTTTGCGGCCATCCGGCATTGTGCCGGAGACAGTTCGGAACCACCACGGGCCTACGGCCTCTTGTTTGAGACGCGATTTCAGTTCCAGCCGTTTCTCGCTGTCGCGCCTGAATGTGGCGCTGAATGTTTGCGGCGCGGCAATGTGGCGGACGGTGAGGCCAATGAGCCAGTTGAACGTTTCCAAAAGATCGACATTTACCTCACGGCTTTCGTCCGAGCCGGGGCGTTTGACTTTCAGCTTGTAAGCTGTGGGATCAGTGAAGGCTTGCACGTTTAGCAGCGATTGACTGCCTCGCGTCTCGACATCCAGCATGTAGTTGAGAATATATTGCTCCTTAAAGCCATCCACACCCTGCGCCTCTGGTTCTAAAAGCAGCTTCTTTTGGGCATCGGTGCGCCGAGTATCTAAGTTGTTGAGCGCGTCCTCGTAGGACTCCAAACGTAATACCTTCACACACTGGCTCACTCCGTCTCGGATATTAGGTTTACCAGCTTCCCATTCCGAAGAATACAAACCTTTCAATACTCTGGGTAGTAGTACGGTGTCAAAATAATTGTTGACCTCAATCAATACATATTTGAGTTTGAGGTTCTCGTCCCGGTTTTCCTTAATTACGGCGTGGGCGGTGCTCCCAGAGCCGCCAAAGCAGTCGAGTACAATACTGTTCTCAACCACTACCTGTCTGAGGAAACGTCGAACGAAATTTGTGTGCTTCGGTGCAAGGAAAACACCTGGGCGACCGAACAATGCAGAAGTTTCCTTTTCTCCGTCAGAGTAGTCTGCAAAGACACTTTTCGCGACGTTTGTTTCCACTTCGTGAAGCATTCGCTTCTGACGTGGCACCTTTGTCTCGTCATCCCCGAAGGCTATACGATTGTCCGCAAGAAGAGACTCCCAACTATTTCGCTGCGGATGCTTGGGATCTCTATTAAGGGTTCCCTTCCAACCACGCGAAGGCATTGCACATGGCTTTCCAGTGACGGGGTGATTGGGCTGATAAAATCTATAATTCGGATTGGCTGGGTCGTAGATTGTGGAGGATTGCTTGTTCTCCGAGGACATAATAGTCCAATCGCTCTCCTGGTAAACCCAAATCTTTGCTTGCACGGCCCTTGCTTGATCTTCCTCAACATATCGTCCTTTTCCGTCTCGATACTCGGCAAACTTATACTGGTAAATGCCATTCCAGGGATCATTTCGTTGTTCCAAAAGCCAATTAAGTCCCTGTGCTTCAACAGAATTCTTATATTCCTTAAGATGTGTTTTATAGAGTTCCTGTAATGTCTTTTCAATCTCAACTATTGCTGGATAGCCGTGTTCAATGCCTTGAATTAGTTCTATTACTTCCACGTAACCTGGCTTAGGCTCTCGAAAGATGCGAACATCTCCCTCAGCGGTAGGAAGGTCCCGAGCGTAAACCTCGACATATTCATGGTTTACTGAGTAGGTTGGCGACCGTCCATCGTTGGTATTCTGCACCCAAATCAACTCTTCTACACGGTTTTCTGCACCGAATGAGGCATCAAGCGCAAACTCTACCGTCGTACGTTCGTGCTTGTCAATACTTACGAATAAAATCCCTTTCTTCTCAAGTAATGGCCTCAGAAGATTTGAGCGATCTTGGATGAGCGATGCGAAGGTCGAGTGACGATAGTTATTCTTATAAGGTATTGCGCTTACATCCGTGTTGTATGGAGGATCAATATAAATACAGCGTACAGAGTTGCCCAGGGTGTGCCCTATGAAATTAAGCCCCTGAAAATTATCACTGTGAATTAAGAGTCCTTCAACGATCGAGTTATAATCGGATAAAGCGTCGAGTATGATGCCACAAAACGTTTGGGGAAAGAAGGAAGTGTTTAGCAGCAATGATTGATTCTTTCTCAAGAATTCCGGCTTCATCGGGATCGTGTAACCCTCAACCTGGTCAATCGCAAAAAGTTTTACCCACTCCAAGCGTTGTTCCTCATTTGCAGCAATCTCAGGATAGAGTGTGTCGGGTATTCTGTCAAGGGTGATGTGGTAAGTGGTGCCAACCACAAATTTTTTCTTGAGCCACAGCTTCTTCTGAAAGTCTTCAAGCTGGGTAAGGAATTCAATGATCTTGCCCGCGATCCTGCGAATGATCTTGAGCTTGGAGAGATACTGCTCAACACGCGGCGCTGTCTCATTCTCCACATCGTCCAAGTGCATGACCTCGTTCTTAATATAAAAATCGAGTTCGTTCCGAAGGAACGTTCCAAGGTCTTTGTGGATGAAATAATCGAACGTATTCCGGGCCGTGTAGCGGCGCAAGTTTTTCATCAGAACTGTGCGATCCGGCTCTTTCTCCGTTGGGTCAAGCTTCTTTAACTCCGAGATCCAATCGGAGAGTGCTGTTTCAGTCACGGCAAGTACTCGTTTTTCAGCAATCGTTGTCAAATCCTTTTGCGCCGGTGGCTTGGTCTTGGTTGCACGAACATCCTCCGGCCAATCTGTAAGCGTTGCAGGACGGTATTCGAAACGAATAACAAGTTCCTTTCCTTGCTCGCCATCTTGTTCGCTGATAAAGCTATTGCCGTTACCGGAAGTTGCGAGAATGAACACTCGATCTTTACCCTCAGCCGCTTTCACATTGCCGTGCTCACCCTCTGCGGCATCCACCAACCGGAAGTGGACTCGCATCGGCCTTTTCTCATCATCGGGCCGGAGGCGGAAGGCATAGTCCCGCAAATACTCATCGGTCTTGATGTAGTATTGATCCTTGTTGGCCCAATAGAGCGTTACTTCCTCGCCTTCGTAAGGAATGGCGTACACGCCTTGCTTGTACACTCGCTTTGCAAGAAAATCTCCTTCGGAGTAGTATCGGCGGAAAAAGCCGAACAGGTGATCGTACACTTCGCTTTCGAGCGTCCCAATATCAACGGCGTCGGTTTTGAGCCGCTCCTTTAGGTGCTTCACCTTCTGCGTTGATTGTGGATCGACACCTAACTCCTCAGCCTGCGCAATCGCAGTGGAAAGCTCTTTCTCAATCTCTGCCTTGTCCGAAGTCTTGTATTGACTGAACGCGGCCTGCACCTGCGGGAGTAGGTCGCTTTCGAGGAACTTTGTGACCTCGCCACTCTTGGAGTGCATGATGCGATAGAGGCCAAAGTCCAGGTCGGGCTGGTCCAGCTGGAAAAGCTCTTTGAGTAAATTCTTTAGCTTTTCGAATTTAGGATTCATGGGGTTCTTGAACGGCTGAATGAGTTTGTTAATTCACGTGAGGAGTCAGACCACGGACCACCGAATTGTAAATAGTTTTTCAGTTTCGGTTTTTTGCGCTATTCGTTTTTCGAGTTGGTCAATCAGTTGGTCACGCTTTTCGATAATCTCATCCTCGGCTTTGAAGATGTCCTGCCTCTGCCGCCGTTGCTGGCGCTCAAGCTTCTGCATCTTTTCCTGAATCTCTTGCTGCTCGTCCAACGTGGGAGCCTGTCGTGCCTGTCGTCGCAATGCTTTAATCTGCTCTTTGGTATCGAGGAGTGCTTTCTCTGCGGATAGAACCATGTCGTCAGCCCATTTTTCGAGCTTCTCCCTCGCCTCACGGAATTGTGTGCTGTTCTCTTCGAGAGATCGAGCGATCGTCGCGCTGACGTGCTGTTTAGATTCGGCTATCAATCCTTGCCCCGGAGTATTTTCGATTGTGCGTTCTCCAACAACGTGGCCGTCGCAAGTGAATAGCTTTTCCATCGCTTCCTGGTCGAGCGAAACACCGTCGCTATCGAACCCCGAAAATAGCAAATGCTCCTCTCGCTCATAGGAGTCGATGGTCAGACGGGTTAGTGTAAGATAACCGGATTTGCCGCGCAACGCTTCGATCACGGAGAGCTTGGTTGGATGTTCGGTAATATCGAAAACGATCTCCGCAGTATCCGTTGGTAACTCTTTTGCCCGATCCACTACATGCTCGCCTAACGGGTGCGAAAGGCGATAGAGAAAGCGATTCATCTCCTCGTTGCTATCGGCTTCATCTCGCGGGCGCGTTTTGGAGATAAGGTGGTAACGCCCTTTTAGAATGTCCTCTCGCGGTGGAAGTTCAAGATCGAATGTAAGGGCACTGTCGTCAAATGTTGCGCTCCGTTCAAGCATGAAATGGGTCAACGTCCAAAAGCGTTGGCCGAGCCGGTCGAGATGCGCCTTAGCGTCAGCAAGTCGCATACGCAGCCGCGAATGGACATCTTCATCAAAGTGCTCGAAGAGCTTTCTTCGGGTGTCGTCAAGACGGGAACGGATTTGTTCATCCATTTCCGCTTGGAGTGCTTGGAATGCCGCATCAATCTCTTCCGTCGTTCGGCAGTTCTGGTAAATTGCGAGGATTCTCATTTCGAAATCGAGTCCAGACTCAATACTTCCGAGCACCTCGTCGGATGCGCCGAAGACTCCGTTGAATAGCGCGAACTTCTCCGTTAGCAGTTCCAACACACGGCGGTCGGCCTCATTTCGTTCATTCAGGAAATTGATAACAACCACATCATGCTTTTGACCGTAGCGATGACACCTTCCAATGCGCTGTTCGATTCGTTGCGGGTTCCAGGGCAGATCGTAGTTTATGACCAGCGAGCAAAACTGAAGATTGATTCCCTCCGCCGCCGCTTCTGTCGCAAGAAAGATTGTTGCCTCGTCCCGAAAATGCTCGATTAGCGCCGTGCGAATGTTCACGGCACGAGAGCCGCTTGTTCTCCCCGAAGCACTGTTCTTCGCCATCCAGTGGTCATAAATCTCAGTTGCTTCCGGTCCCGAATTCGTGCCATTGAACAATACCACTTTACCAGCGTAGCCATGCGATTCCAGAAATGCTTTTAAATACTCCTGTGTGCGGCGAGACTCGGTGAAGAGAACCGCTTTTTTTGCGGCACCCGTCGTCGCCATTTGTTCGAAGCCAATCTCCAACGCTCTCAGTAATGTTGCGGACTTAGTATCAACACCGATGCTTCGAGCCCAAGTGGAAAGTTTTTGTAGCGTCTCGATCTCTTCGGCCAGCCTCGTCTTGTCAACGGAGACGGCAGGTTCCTCATCCTTTTCGCCTTCTTCATCTTCAAGTATCTCATCGAGCAAGTCACCTTCGATCTCCTCTGACTCGATAAGCTGTTCGGCGAAATCGACATCGTCATGGATTTTCTCATCGCGCAATTTCTCCAGCCGTATTCGCAATTTATCAAGCGTACCCGCAATGGCTTCGGATGAAGAGGCGAGCAGCTTGCGTAAAATCAGAGCTATCAGGTGTCGCTGGCGGTGAGGGAGGGCGTAACTATTCCCGCGCTGCAAAAAGCTCGAAACTGCTTCGTAAAAAGCGTGTTCATCTTCGGTTGGTTTGAAAGGCCGTGTGATCGTTCGGCGTTCTGTATAGCGGATATACTCCGTGACATCTTTCCGCAAGGTTCGCCAACAGAAGCTTGAAAGCCGTTGCCGAAGGGCGTCAAAGTTGCTTCCAGCGTTGGCGTATTGGGAGCGGAAGGAGTTAACGTCGCCAAAGAGATGGTCGTCAAGAAGTGTCGAAAGGCCGTACACTTCAAGTATCGAGTTCTGTAACGGAGTTGCAGTGAGCAGTAGCTTTCGGCACTCTTCCGTTGCCCACCGAATGCCTTGTCCAATCCTATTGCTCGGACGATAGGCATTACGCAATTTATGAGCTTCATCTATCACCACCAGGTCCCAGGCATGTAATTTCAACTCGTCACGCACGGCGTTAGCGAAGTGGTATGATATGATTAGCACGGAGCCACTTGAGAAGGGGTTCGAAGATGTTCGCTTTAATTCCTTATACGCCTTCGCATCGAGCACTGTCGCGGGCAAATTGAATTTCTCCGAAAGCTCTAATGCCCACTGCTTACGAATTGAAGCGGGACATATCACAATCAGCCGCCTCTTACGCTCGGCCCAAAACTGGCAGAGCACAATACCAGCCTCGATTGTTTTTCCAAGCCCTACTTCATCCGCAAGAATAACGCCTTTTGAGAGCGGGGCCTGCATTGCGAACAGGGCAGCTTCAATCTGGTGCGGATTCAGGTCAACCGCCGCATCGAAAAGCGACATGGAGAGACGATCAATCCCACTCCGGCTGCGCCGGGTGAGATTATACGCGAAATACTTAGCTTGGTGGGGAGTTAGGGTCATTCGGGAGTATCGAGCAGCGAAGATTCGAGACTGAAGATACAAAAATACGACTAATCTTGCTGACCAAACGTTTACGACGATATTGGTTCGGCCCTTCATGCCCTGAAAGTGCGTAAGTTTGTAGGGAAAATTGACTAACTAAAGGAGGCAGCATGGCATTCGACAATAGCAAGGGGCGCTCAAAGGTTAACAAAGAAGTGAAAGACGATCTCAAGAAGAGTGTCGAGCATCTTTTGACTGACGCGCACGAAGAGCTTCTACACAACTACCTGTTCAGGGAAGAAATCGAAGCTGGCAAAGTGGAGGCTTGGACAAGCGAAGAGTGTTTGCTCCATGCTCAAAAACGAGTAGCCTCGCTTCAAGCAAAAATTGCAATCAGAATGGAAAGACTGGTGTGGGGAACGATTATAATCGCCCTCCTCGCGCTTGCCGTTTCTATTATCGCATTGTATGACGGCAGTGGGTGCCTTTAAGTTGCGATTGGATTTCGTTCGAACCGCGTCACAAATTGGAGAATCAATATGAATGAAGCAAAGCTTTCTGACATACTCGAACGCTACAAGCGTGGGTTTTGGAAGATACACGAAGATGAGATTTACAAGTGGCGAGCCGTCAAGTGTTTCAGAGATCATTGGGACATTGAAGCTCAAGATTTTCCTGCGATGCTCGTCTCATCGTTCCGCGGGTCGCTCAATCTACTTTCTTCCGGCAACTACCTTCCGAGGCGAATGCTTTTCAATGTTGCGGTGGAAGCGCCGGGTCAGGTCCGTGCCCTTTTTGCCAACTTATTCGACGAGAGTTCCGATTGGCAAGACCGAATCGCTGTTTACCGTTTGGGATTTCAGTCATTAATGGACAAACTCTATCCCGGCGATAATGGATACCAAGATGAACGGGCTGTGATGGTTTATCTTTGCTTTCGTTATCCAGAGCGATACTTTCTTTATAAATACGAAATGTTCAGGGAGTTCGCCAAAAGAGTTGATAATGCTTACCGGCCGATAAAGAAAAGTCCGAACAGAAATGCAATTGAGTTTCTCAATCTCTCTCTGCACGTAAGAGAAGCTGTAGTCCAAGATGAAGAACTTTTACGACTCCACCGAAGCCGAATCACCGCCGCCGAATATACGGACGAGTTATACACCGTACTGACCCAAGATGTAATCTTTGCCGCGACGAAGTATTTATTTACTGAGCGTTTCGAGAATGAAGAGCTATCCATACCGAAACTCATTTTGGTGGAAAGAGAACCTCGCCCTGGAAATGTTACAAGCCCGAAGCTACGCGGAAAAATAGTTGATTGGGAGAGCAAAGCCCAACGGGACAAATCGCTTGGGGATCTTGGTGAATCGCTTGTGATGAACTTTGAAAAAAAGAAATTGCACGAACTCGGAATTGATGGACCGCCGATGAAAGCTGATGGAGACGGACTTGGCTTTGACATCCTATCCTATGATGAATATGGCCGTAAAATCTATATCGAGGTGAAAACAACATCGGGACGATTGGAAACTCCGTTCGTAGTCACTCGCGCCGAGCTTCAGTTCAGTGAAGAGAATTCCGAGTCATACGTACTTTATCGCCTCTATGACTTCAACCGCAAGAAGAACACCATGCAATTCGAGAAATGGCCTGGAAGTCTCCAAGAGTTATGTGGGGTTGCACAAACATTCCTGTGCCGTCTGGAATGAAAAATTCTCTTAAGAATGGTCGTTCGAGTTGAGCTCTACAAGAACTGGCATGGCCTATAATAATTAACGAATCAAAGCTCATTATAGGTGTCTACGTCGGGAAATTCTGTCAAATTAACGGAAGAAGTTTTGAGATTCATATTCCAGCCAAGCAATGCGAGGTCGTGCCGGATCGCATCGACGCCTTCAACAGGTAAGCCCGAAGGGTTTGGATCATAACAGAAGTAAAATCGGCTAACTTCCTCATCGGTCGCAATTGCCCATAGAGACTTTGCCGCGAACCCGTCATTGATTGCATGGCCATACATTGCGATTTGAAGGAGATGAGGTATCTTCGCACCTTCGTATTTCTTTTGGTAGAACAGGAAGGTGAATCCAACGCCCCCTATTGTCTGGTAGCGTTTTAGATGAAGAACACTATCAGCGATAGCCAGTGATACAGTTGAACCAAATTCCTCGTATTTCTCGAAAAACGCCTTAGCGAACGCTCTGCGTTCTAACCGAGAGAGTAGCATAAGCGGCTCCGCTATTTCCGAACCGTTTTTCAGCTGCAACAACTCGCGAGAAACAAGCTCATCGACAAAGAAGCTTTCCTCGTTATCTTTATCACGCGCGATTTTTTGGGGGTGAGATTTGAAACCTTCCCATGCTCCTTCAATATCAAATGCCGCAGCGGCATAACCAGTCACATCAGGCATTTGGCGAGCATTCTGCATGTAAACGGCAAGCAAATCTTTTTCACGTCCGGCGATCATGGTCTTTTCAAGACTTCGAAACATTCCCTCACGCGCAACGAAGTACCCCACGAGATCGCGAATAGTATCAAGTTCCTCAAAAGCAGTTTCTATTGTATCGCGGTCGAGAATACTAATAAACCGATCTTTCGAGGTTTCGCGTCCGGCCTCATAATATTCCTCACCCTCACCAAGATTTATAATGAGCCTGATAACCTGCTTGATAGTAGATGAACAGATGACGACCCGCCCGCGGGTTGGGTGCAACACGGCGATGTCCCTCCCAGAATGAAGCAATTTTCGTTCGGCCCCTTGAATTTGTCGGACAGCCTTCTCGACTGTTTTTCGATGGTACTTTTCGTGATCTCCATTGAATTCATAATTTTTGATCGAAATGAGTATTAGAACGTCGTTCAGCCAAATCAGGAGATCAGCTATTTCTTTTCTATCGCCATCTTCGTCTCTCGGATTAGGAAAACACCAGTGAGAAAGATACGACCTTGCGGCAAGGTCGAGTACTAAAGCTTCCCCTTGATCTCCTTTTTCTTTTGACGATAATTCCATTCCTTATTTCACTTTTTGCCTCAGAATCATGGTACTCCGGTACTTTCGGAGCCGATGAGAATTTGGATTATCGAAGACAGATTTCTACTCTCTTCAATTCCTTTAACGAATCCGCTATGAGTACGCGAGTGGAACTTTGCAGACTCCCTCTGGACGCCGAGCTTTGGATAATCGATAGGCTCATTTTAGAAGCGCTGATCGACCGACTTCGGTTTATATCGATGGAGGATAAAGGGCACTTGGTGTCCGAGTGTTCGGAATAGTGCTCCCGGCCAATTATGTGTCGTTATGTGTCGCATTTCGGGGGTATTTTTAGCCTTCTTTTGGAAGGCTATGAATCCCAGCAACACTATGGCAACAAAAGAGTTACGAGGACTCGACCAGCCGCTTTTTACCTAAAATCCGCGATAAAGTGCGACACATAATAATTTGGCGGGACCCGACCTGAAAACAGGCACCGAATCCTGCCCGTGTCTCTCGGCTTAAGGTATAGATTCCGGCAGCTTTCGCCAAGTTTTTTTCTTCTCTTTGTGGGGGACGATTCTCTCGAATACCGACTCTAATAACTGTAATAATTACAAGGAATCACATGGAAAACGCTATCACTCAACTCCGCTCGGAAGGCATCGTAAAGGGCCAAATTCTTAGCTTCCGGTCGTTGGGAACTGCCCGGTCGGTATGCTACGAACGTAGCGTGCGCCCGATGCGAATTATTCTGGGCGACTATCCCGAATTTTGGGTCGTCACGCCGGCCGATGCGGAACGGCTGATTCGCGCCGGTTACGAGATGGTGCGGTAACCATTTCGGTTCCGCGTCTCATTGCTTCGAAGTTCCTGTTCCCGTATCGTTATCTTCCTTCGGATTCCAAAACTTCTGCACTTCCTCGCTATCGGCCTCGGCAAGGACCTTCCGTAGGGTTGCCCGCTCCTCGGCCGTCAAGGTCCCGAGTGTCGTAGCGAGTCCATCTTCGATGTCCTTCGTGTTTCTCGCGTACCGGTGAAAGAGGTCATAGACCTCGGAAAGAAAACCATGTACCGGCTGACTCTCTGGAAATAACTGCGTGCCCGATCGATCCGGGAGTATCAATTTTGCGAACCACTCGCGTGCCTTGGCGCGGTCCGTACTTTTACCGAATGTGGCATCGTGAACCGCTCGGGCGACGATCGCGCTCCAAGCGTCCGGGGTAAGATGCAGGCTCAGGGCCTTTAGATAATCGCTCTTGTCCGAATAGCGCTCCGGTCTCGAAGTGAAGGTGAACCGGTTGTTCTCTCCGGCGGTCGTGTCCCCTTTCGGTGTATTTTCCCGGTCATTCATATCGCCTTAGGAAGAAGAATTTGTTTTAGACTGATCATTCGGTGGCTGGACCCGCTGCGCCAAATCTTGTACAAGCATTACGGGGTCTTCTCCCGCCGCCTCGTACCGGACTAAGAGGTCCAAGATCTCATTGTAAATGCCCATTGGACCACCTCGTTGCCGTTCCATCTCCTTACGGTGGACAACCACCATTTGTGCGAGTTCCTCCAAGTTCATTTGCTCCTCCGGGTCTTTCGGAGCATTCAGTCCCAGCAGAGTATTGATCGCCTTCTGCGCGGAGATCGCCGCGAACACGTTCTTCTTACTGCCCGAAATCGCTCGGGCAAAACAGCGTTCGAGCCGGGCTTTTGCCAGCTTGATCTCATGCTCGCGTTTGGACTCCGCAGTCCTCAGGATTCGTTGTTCGGCAAGCTCCCGGTAACGCTCCACCGTTCGGCGGCTGAGTCGCACGCCTTCCTTCTCCTGCAAGTACCGTTTAATATCGGTCACCGAGGCACAATCGATCACCAGCGATTCGATCAGATCGAGCCGCTTCCTGATCTCCGCCTTCGTGGGCTTTCGCTTCTTGTTAGGCATCGGCGATCAGGATATGATCGCGAATTTGTTCCGCGATCCGTTGCATGAACAAGGGAGGGACCGAGTTACCGATGCGATGTACGGCGTCGGCATACGAACCGGCGAATTGGAAGCTGTCAGGGAACGACTGAAGGCGTTTGTATTCGGCTACCGAGAACCGTCGTTGCTCAGCCCAGTGCATGAGGCCGTGCATGGTGATGTTTCCGTCGTTCTTGGTCACAGTATTGCACGGGCGGGCGGGATCGACCTTGACACAGGAGTATCCATTCTTAACGCCCAGATCGGTTCGCTTGCCTCCCGGTTTTAAGAGCGGCCAGGACCGATAGGCTGCATATTTTTTACCGGCTTGAACGAGCCATGCGTGTTCCGTGGGATCGATTGGAACGTCCCGAAGTGCGGCTCCCGCCGAAATGACTTTCACATCCCCTATGGGGAAACTCGGCTCGATACCTAAGTCCTTTCGGACGCCAATAAAAATGATCCGTTCCCGCGATTGCGGGACTCCGAAAAACTTGGCATTCAAGACTCGCGCTTTCACCTGGTAGCCCGATTCCCGCAACTCCTTCAATATTTCGGTAAAAATAAATCGCATGTTGCCGCGGACCATGCCGGCTACGTTCTCCATCACGAAGATTTTAGGTTGGAGGCCGCGTAGAAGCCTTACATACTCACGAAACAACTGGTTGCGGTCGTCACCCATGCTCCGTCTTCCGGCAAGCGAAAACCCCTGGCAGGGTGGCGATCCATCCAGGATGTCAAGTTCACCCGCTTTGAGTCCAATGCGGCTTAACGCCTCTTCCACCGAGAGCCTTGCAATGTCTCCGGCGAATATGGGAGTCTCCGGGAAGTTCAACCGGTAGGTCTCTACCGCATTCTCATCGAACTCCACCGCAAGCAGGACCTTACCACCCGCACAATGGTAACCCAAGCTGCTGCCGCCACACCCCGAAAAGGTCGATACGACTGTGAACATAGAGCGATTACAAATATGTGAGCAATCATTGACACGATCAAGCCATTAGATTTTCTTTTCCTTCATCGCGTCGGGAAACTCGCGCAAAATCTCATCTAATTGGACCTCGAACCGGTCGGCGTCGGTCTGTGGGAGCTTAATCTTAAAAGCCGCCAACACCGATTCCCCGTCCGTTACCGATTCATCAAACTCGATCCCTTCGGGCGTGCCATGAATGCCGAGCTCGTAATCGGTAAAACCCCAATCGATCAAGCTCTCTGGCTCGAAGTCATTGGTGAGCACATCCATGTCCCAGACACCGGCAATGTTGCGATTGAGCCGTATCACGACCTCCCGGCATTCGGGTTCGGTGAGCTGGCGCTCCGGTACGCGCACATCGACTTCCGCGATTCCTTTAGCCTCCAAAACTTGTTTCCTTCGATGTCCGGAAAGGATGGTGCCGTCTGTGTTAATTGCGATCGGTTCAACATACCCCACCGACTCGATGCTCCGTTCCAAATTCGCCATTCCTTGCGGGTCGGGCGTTCGGGGGTTATTCGGATAATCCTTCAGAGTGTCTACTCGTCTTCGTTCATTAGTCCATTTCATAGCTCAGTCATTCCTTTCCTGTCAATGTGTGTTTTTTCAAAATGCGAGTTCTCCGTTACCATATTCATTTTCGAAAATGTCGCATGTCGTATTTGTCGTTTGTGACGTTTCTGTCGTTTCCGACCCCGGAAGATCGGTGGATGATTCGGGCAAAGCGACAGATGCGACAGAAGCGACATGCGACATTTGCGACAACGGCACTCGCGCATACGGCCCCTTGGCGGAGCCAATAAGCAGTTCGGGTGGCAATTCGGCTAAATATCTCTGAACCGTTCGCGGGCTAACGCCAAGAGCGCTTCCGATTTCCTTCGTCGTAATCGTTCCATCTCTGTCTTCCGGCAGCAGTCGGAGCACGCGAATGGCATTCGGGCTAAGATTAGCAGTCGCTGGCTTTCGAAGCATTTTCGCTAATGCGATGGCGTGCGCCAGGTAGGTCGTGGCAAGTGTCACTGCACACTGCACGTCCTCGTCGTGGCACGGGATACTTTTTCGTGTGTCCAGCGAATCGGTCTCAAAACTCCGTAAGGTTGCGAAGATACAGGCAATCCGAGCCGCGATCAAAGCAGCACGGCGCACACTCGCGTGCAGCAAGAGATCGCTCTTGTTGGCACACATTGTATTCGTTACCGCTGCGAATGCGCTGTCGATTGCGTCCCATTGATGATCGCTCCAGGATACGAACAGAACTTCCTCTCGTTCTTCGAGTGATCGATGGAGGCGATCGAGAAAGCAGGCGGCGTCGGTGAGCGCGTTGTCGCGGGCTGTCCCTTTGGCGCTCGGGCGTTGGGAACGCCATACGGTGGGAGCGGAAAACCAGTAATGTATAAAACGGCCGAACAAGCCGTCCTCGACACTCGGAATGAGGGTCGCCGTTGCCGAAGGCGTCCCGGTCAAAAACGCGGCGAAGCAGGGGTCTTTGAGCCGAATGGGTATTCCGCCCTTGCGATCGATAGTGATGAGGTCATTGTGGAAACCTTTGAGATACGCTTCCGTCTCGCCCCATTCCTGTTGCTTTGCAATGTTCAATGTTTTGGTCTCGGTATCGAACACGATCCCGGAAGAGCCATTGGCAATTAGCCGATCGAGGAACCCTCGAGCGGAACTGTTCGCGGCAATGCTCAGCGTTCGGATCATCGGTTCCGGGGTTTCTTCCGGCGCGGGTTCGAGCGGTTCCTTTTTTTTCTTGTGCTCTTTGTTCCGAAGTTTGATAGACTCGATTGCCTCCTCCTGCCGCTCCCACTCATCGTGACGACGCACGGATTCTTCGAGGAGCCGTTCTTCTATTTTTTCCGCCAGACGCCAGGCCATTGCCGCATCGCCTTTGCCGCTGCCGGTATCGGCAGTCACGAGTGCATACAAGTTAAGATGATACCACCGGTCCCGGTGAGGAAACAGCACGCGAGAGAGAATGCCCGAGCAGACGACCAATGCTCCGGTCAATACCAGATCGCGCTCATGGCCTGGCGCGAGGTGTTTGCAGAACGAGTCCAGCACCTCCGGCAGCGCGTCGAAAACCGATTGCGGGATCGACAACTGAGCGTCCGGTTCCGGCGCAAGTCCTTCAAGCGCGGCTCCTACCGTGGAGCTAAATGCCGATTCCATCGGGGTCAGCGTGGCTGTTTCCATTCCTGATATTGGTGATAGATGATGTCGGCTACATCCCAATTTTCTGGGATGCCTGGATAAAAATGTTCGAGATTTTCGACGGTTGCAATCGCGCCGATCCGGCGAAGCGTCTGTACTGCTGCCTCGGCCGATTGCACCGTCCGGGGCTCCCGGTCGAACAAGACGATTCCCGTGCGGCCCGCGAGAATCCGCGCCTTTGATTCGCTTTTGAGTTCATGGCCGCCTACTGCAAGACAGACATACTGCGATAAGTGGACACTTGCAACGATCGCTGTCTTTTCGGATTCAAAGAGCGCGAAGGGGCGGCGTTCGCGCGATGTCAGCTGCCATTCGCCATAAATTGGAACCGGGTTACCTTTATACAGGAAATGCGGAGCGCGCAGATCGTCCCGAAGTCGGTTCCAGCCGTTCGCATCATACCAGATTTTTTTGCCATTGCGAAATCTTCCGCGGTGGTCCACATACCAAAAAATAGTGGCCCCGTCGCTCGAAAGTCCGACGTGCCATTCACTGAGTATCGTCGGCTTGGTTAATTGTGTGATAGTTGCTGCAAACAGGGATTCCTTTCGCAGTAGCGTTGGATCTTCTTCAATTATTCTATTCATAAAAGTGTTAGGATTATCGCTCAAGAATCCTAACTCTTTCGCGGCCTCATGCTCGGATTCCGTCCGGCTGAGGCCGCCCTCGTGTTCCAGGATTGCCGCGCGCTCGGCAATGAGTTCATTGCTCCGCAGTTGGTAGGCAAAGGAGTCCGTCACGGCCGTGCGCGGCACCTCCTGCACCTCACCGCGGCTCTGTCTAATTTGGGCTCGAGCATTCACATTGATCGCGCCGCCCATTCGTGTCCGAAGAAATCCGTCGTTCGAATAATTAGGCTTCGAGCGCGGCGGGGTGTAGACCCCGCATTTCCAGCACTTTACTCCGCCAACTTCATCGACTCGCGCACGCGTCAGGGAGCCGCATAGTGCATTAGGACAAACTATCCTCTTGGTTCGCCATGAATGTAAGTTGGCAAGAGTGGAAGTCATACTGCCCCCTTTCGAATTCTCATGGTGGCGGCAATTGAACGAGCGCGGTCAGACAATTCTGAACTCGATGGGGAGACTTTGGACGCGAGATATTCCAGGACATCACTTTTCCGAAGCAGTGTGCGAGTTCCTAACCGAAGTACAGGCAGGGCGTTTGCCGCAATTTTCTTTCGCCAATAGGAAACCGAGGTGCGAGCGAAGAGGGCACACTCTTCAACGGTCATTATTTCGGCTGACGATACGGGAAACTCCACTGTCTCATTAGGAGCTACTGCGTCCGTCTCTATAATCGTAACGCTCATGCACAACACAACGGAGCCCGAACCGGAGAGTTGGCCGAATTTGCGTTTTTAGCGTTTTCGATTTCTTGCGCGTTCTGCGCGTTTTGCGTGAGGGGCTATTTCTCAAGATAGCGCTCTCTCACCTTCTCAATATCACTATCTCGAATTGAATACTGGCCGCGCTTGCCATTTTGGTTGCAGTGAATAGGAACACCACGTATTCTTCGATCCTTTGGGTTTTTTTTCTTAAGAATTCTTCGAACATTACTTTCTGACATGTGCGCCTCCTGTGCGAGCAGCTGAACGTTCCCATTGTAAGGACCTCGCGGGAGATTGTCCAATATTTCTTGCATTGCTTGGAACTTTCGTGGAGTGCGTTCTCGATGCGACAAATTCGCAGGCTTCGCCTCTCCACCCGAAGACCTTGATTCCAGAGTGGATTTCGGCGTCAGTATTGACGAATGTTCCAATTCAATCTCGCACCACTTGATCGTTTTTTCAATCTTTCCCCGTTCCCAATCCTCATTTCGTTTTGCACGAACAAGGTCACTGTGAAATGGCTCAATTCGTATTCCATCCGGGACTTCGATATTCTGCATTCCTGAAACTTCCTGTTTACCCGTCTTGATAACATAGTTCAGGAAGGCTGGCCGGAGAGCTCGAAATAACATGACAAAACGCTCAATCGCCTCACGTTCAAAGTGACCAGAAGGAAACACCTCGAATCTCTTTGCGGCACTCAGAAGAATCTCTTTGAGAGCCGTCTCGACTTCCTCATCATTCGAGCGAGAAAGTCGGAGCCATAAGTCGCCACATGACTCAACAAATTCTTTTGCTGCACTTTCCGACGGTAAGGGTTCTGTCCGCAGGGTTTTGATTAGGTCTCTCCGAATTCCAGGAAAGTTTAGGTAGCAATAACCAAAGTAATTGATTCGCCGGTGCTGGGCCAACATGTCGGCGAATCGTTTCATCGAAGCCCAATCACCATCGAAGCTGGGCCACAACCCCTTCAGGTGAAGGGCGCGGTCAATTCTTCCAAATGCGCCCCACGCGATTGCCACCTCAGGATCGAGACCGCAAGCGATCGATACGAGATTGAAATTTAGAATGAGGACCGCATCGCCAGGCACATTGCTGTTGGACCATAATGTTCGAATGATCTTTGAGGTAATTTGATGGTACCCTTCTTTTTTGCATTGGGAGAGGAAGAGCGGTAGTGGAATAATGAGTATCTCATTATTAGATTTCCATGTGCCGGAAACCCACCACATGAGATAGAACTGCGAAGCCGCTTCATTCCAAGTCATCTTCTCAAGGGTAAGCTGAGTTATCCGAAAGCGTTGCAGATCGCCTTCCCTCACATCGAGTTTAAGGAGCTCTTCTCCGTGTGGTGGAATCTGACGCCGAAGGCGCGACATGAATTCACGGTCAGACTCTTCAGGCGCTCCCGCCTTTTGACCCGTCACTGGCTCCGTAGGAACTTGTCCTGCCGCACCCATTTTCGTCACCCACTCTTCTGCAAGGAGCGCATTCTGTCGCCAACGATCATCGTTTGTTTCATCGGCGATGGCAAAAAGTGCACTCACATAGAGCGTGAAGAGTTGAATTTGTTCAGGAACTTGCATGTGCCCAGCAAGTTGAGTTACCTCTTCCCAGTTCGAGCTAAGACTAATTCGGTTGAGATCGTAGGGATACTTCGAGAGAAATTGGTGAACGGGCAAAAGATGCCCAAAGCTCTTTCGTTCTTGCTCATCTGGCGCAAGTGGAAACCCTGTGCGATCTCTGGTTCCCATCGAGACTCTGGGTTTGGCGGGCATGGTATTGCCCTGCGCAGGCCCATTCTCGGGGCGAGACTCCCTCACCCCCTTGCGCTGGGGGGTACTTGGATTCGTGCGCTTGACCTTCTTTGCCATTGGCATTCACCCAACGGCGCACCTCTGCATGGAATTCCAATCAACTAATTTGGCACCGGGGAGAAAATGCGGCACGCAACCGATCTCACGAAATTTCGATCCCCGGCAGCGACAACATCGCATTTTTCTTGCGAGCGTCCACGATCTTAGCATAGGCCATCGTGTGAGTAACCGAACTGTGGCCCATTAATTTCGAGACGAGATAAATGTCGTTCGTGGATTCCAGCATCAGGGTTCCGAAACTATGGCGGCTCGAATGAAAGGAGATATGTTTCGTGATGCCCGCGGTGGCAGCCCAGATTTGCAGCACGGTCCAGATCGTCCCGTCCGGGGGAAGATTGAATACATGTTCGTGGATTTTACCAGGGGCACCGACCAGTTGCTGCGCCACGGGATGAAGGTCGATCCAGTCCGGTACTTTCGTCTTCTGTACTCGGATAGCGAGCCGGCCGTTACGAACGCTGTCCCATGTCAGAGCTTGGATGTCGCTGATCCTCAGGCCCGTATAACAGGAGAATAAGAACGCCCGCTTCACATCCGGGTCCTTGCAAGGCGTATTTGCAAGTTGCTGAATCTCTTCCACCGTAAGATACACCCGCTGCGAAGGCACTTGCGGGATCGCCCTGATCTTCGTAGCAGGATTCGAAGGGATCAGCCCCCGCTGAACGGCGATCTGCAACGCCGCCTTGATCTTCGCATAGTAGGTACTCGCGGAGTTCTGGGAGAGATTTCGATTCGATCTGGTCGGGGCATTCAGGAAATACTTTTGAATCTGACTCAACCAATCGTAGTCGATGTCTCCGAGCGGGGTATCCTTCAGAGGGAAATCTTTTAGAAGCCGCTCCGTCCCCATCCACGCCCAATGCCTACCTTCCACGAGCGACTGAAAGAATTCGAAAAATGGGACTTGTCCCTTCGACTTGACTTCGAAGCGGTGACGCGAACGCCATTCCATATCACCATAATGCAGGACGACCTCTCTCGCCATCCGCTCCGTCTCATCGTTGGTGCGAGGATCGTAGGTTGTGCGCAGGTCCAAATTCTTCGCGTGGCGATTGCCCGCTTCGTAGCTATCGAGAAAATACCGACCGGGGATGTCCGCACCTCGAACGGGCGGGTTCTTCTTACCTTTGGACTTCTCGAACGTCTCCCGTTTCTCCATTGGAATCGCTCGCCATTCTTCAATATCCAATGCTCTCCATCGAAGCCGGACAGTGCCGGACTTTTGTTCTTTTTTCATCGTAGTTCATTGCATCTCCAAAACGGCCGATTCGCTGATGCTTTTGTGGCAATTTGTTGCTAACTTGTTGCATTGGCAACAAACTTCGTGGCACTGAGTGCCAACCTATACCAAGCTATCCAGCGAACCTAATCAAACCCGAGCCGTTTCGTGGCACTGCTTAATACGCATTGTCACGGAGTTACGCTCCCGCACTTCGAGTTCGAATCCCGGGCCTTCCGCAGAAATTCGCCGTAAGTCGTTAGACACCAGTGACTTATTACCTTTCCAAAATCTCCTGTTCATTTTGGTTAGCAACACTGTGGTAACAAATTCTCGGTTTTGGTACTAAAATGTAGAGGTTTTTAGTCAAAAGCCTGGTTCCAAGACTCCTCACCTCGGGTATCCATTACCTATTATTGGTTTGGCTGGCCCAAGGGAGAAGTTGGGCCAGCAATCTTGCGATCAAATCCCTGCCGTGCGATGAAGTCCTTTGTTTGCAGCTACTGTGTTTTGCGAAGAACAATCCCGATTTCACCATTTTCTTGCAATACCGCGCGTAGGTAAGGCAGCGACATTGGTCACATCAGGACATGATCCTTATCACGCATAGCATAAATTTTTACCGTACTTTTGTAGTGAAGAAATTGTAACCTTTCGGCTTCTCGTGAGTCTTCTTATTATCGAGATACTTATATGGGGATACTTCGATTTTTAGCAGTTCTGGCAGTATGGGTTGCGATTGCGCCCCCGGTGGAGAGCAATGCCCAAATTTCGAGTAATGCCTTCGATCCAAATTGCTATCAGCCGCAGCTCGGAGTGGACATCGATACGATTATGGGGAGCTACAACGGCCAGATGCTGGGAGGTGGTCTCATCAACATTGGTCCGAGCCCGGATAACCCGGGTGGCCCGGGGCGGCTGATGATGTATGGCCTGCCGGGGACGCTTGGGGATTCTTCGGCGGGGTTGCTTAATGTAGGTCCGAATTTCAATTACAGAAATCTCAATATTTTCGCGATGCTCGGCTTCAAACCGAAGAATCCAATCCCAGGGCACTATCGGTCGATGAATTTCACTGACCTCTTGCTGTTGCCGACCGGTAATGGCTTTTCTCTTCCTCGAATCTATTGGCAAAAGCAAGGCGGGTTCGACTCCTCGTATTATACTACACTACTTCCTGATGAACGATTAAGGCACGGGTACGCGGGAACGTTCGATGAGATTAATCCCCCATATCACGCCCGCCTCGAATCAGATACTGCCGAAGATATTGTAATGTTTTATACGTATTACCCGAGGGTTATCTCCTCTTTTTTTAGAGGCGGCGCAAACCTCTTCCACCCCGGGGATACGATCTCCCCCAGTGACACGCTGCTTTTTGACACTCTTCCGAATTATCCCTCCAGCGGCTACCGCACATTTCAAGGCGATTTTCGAGGGACGGGGAGAGAAGATTTTGTTGGCTGTGTTGTCGATACCAGTGTGAACCTTTATGTTTACCTTAATAATCGCCCCTTTACGCTTCAAGCCTTTTCAGAAGCGTTAAAACACGATACGCTTTTTACGATACGATCCGAGCCGTGGCTGCGTCCAGGAGATTTTTCGCCGGTTAAAGCTATCCATTTAAGAAATAACGATCCTGAAAGTCTCGTGATCGTCATTGATAGTGCGGCAGGGACGACTGATGTGGGTCAGCAGCTCCGCATCTATCGCGGTGGTCCTCAATTCGGAATGC